>Ga0187867_10001516_pt1 | contig 20098 bp, 12 predicted proteins | sample June2016WEW_13_1_FD_132976 | JGI IMG/M metagenome (GOLD analysis project Ga0187867, IMG submission 132976) | Peatland microbial communities from SPRUCE experiment site at the Marcell Experimental Forest, Minnesota, USA - June2016WEW_13_10 | ecosystem: Environmental > Terrestrial > Soil >...
CCGGCTTTACGGAGGTGCTTTCGGGGGTGACGGACGGCGAGCAGGTGGTGGTGGGCGATCGCGGCTCTCTGAAACCGGGCGAGTTGGTACGGCCCAAGACCGTAGACCTTATGAGCTACGAAGGCAAAAATTAAACTTCCATGTCGGGCTTCTCGATTCGCAACCCGTATTTCATCATTGTTGTCTGCCTGGCCGTGACCGCCATCGGCATCGTCAGCGGGCTGCGCATGCCGGTGGACCTGTTTCCCGCCATAAACATTCCGGAAGTGGTGGTGGCCACCTTTTACAGCGGCATGCCGCCGCAAGACATCGAGTACGATATCACCGATCCGCTGGAGCGGTGGTTTACGCTTGCCAGTGGCGTGGAATACTCCGAGTCGCGCTCGTTGCTGGGCGTCAGCATCATCAAGATGCACTTTGAACCGGGCACCAGCGCGGACGCCGATGTTACCCAGCTCTCCAACCTGGCCTTGGCCGACCTGAAACGCCTGCCGCCCGGCACACTGCCGCCGGTGGTATTGAAGTTCGACGCCTCCAGTTTGCCGGTCTGCCTGGTGACCGTCAGCGGCGAAGGTCTGAACGAGACGCAACTGCACGACTACGCCCAATTCCAGATCCGCAACCAGCTAGTGCTCAAGGGCGCCGAGATTCCGCCCCCGTTCGGTGGCAAGTACCGCCAGATCATGGTGTACGTGGACCCGTACAAGATGGCCTCCCGCCAACTCAGTCCCATGGACGTAGTGAATGCGGTGAACAACTCGAACCTGATCCTGCCGGCGGGAGACGTGAAGGTCGGACCGACAGACTATTACGTCTACTCCAACAGCATGGTCAACGACATGAGCGAGCTGAACAAGCTGCCGCTCAAGACCGTCGGCAAATCGTGGGTGACCGTGGGCGACGTGGGCAGGGCGGAGGACGCCAACCAGCTCCAGTACAACATCGTGCGCGTGAACGGCCAGCGGTCCGCTTATATTGCGATCATGAAGGCGGGCGGCGATACCAATACCATTCAGGTGGTTAATGATATCAAGAGGCTGACTTCCCACCTGGTCGATATTCCGAAGCAATTAGTCCCCAGTGTGGTGTTCGATCAGTCCGTCTATGTAAAGAACGCTCTGTTCACGGTATTGCATGAAGGCGGCCTGGGCCTCGTCCTGACCAGCATCATGATATTGATCTTCCTGGGGAGCATGCGCGCCACTTCGGCTGTGCTGCTTTCCATCCCGCTTTCCGCCGTGGCGGCATTCGTGGTGCTGGCGGTGATGGGCAGCACGATCAATACCATGATCCTGGGCGGCATGGCGCTGGCTTTCTCGCGGGTTATCGATAACTCGGTAATCTCGCTCGAAAACATCTACCGGCACCTGGAAATGGGCGCGTTGCCAAGTATCGCGGCGGAGGTCGGCGGAGCGGAAGTCAGCCTGGCTGTGCTGGCGGCCACCCTGGTGGACGTAGTGGATTTCTTTCCCGTCGTGTTCCTGTACGGCGTGAGCAAGTTCCTCTTCTCGGCCCTGGCCCTGGCCTTTTCGCTGTCGCTGCTGGCATCCTTCGTGGTAGCGATGACGGTGATTCCGTTGTTTTGCTCGCGCTTTTTGAAACAGCACGCGCCGGCCGAAGGCGGCGCGGAACACCCCGTCCCCGCGCATCCGGAGAGTAAGTCGTTGGGGAGCAGGTTCAACGCCGCATTCAATCGGGGATTCACCAAGGTGCTGGATTTCTACGAGCGCCTGGTACGCCGCGCCGTGGTGCATCCCGGCTTGACGGTAGTCGCCTTGGCTGGCGTGTTTGTGCTCAGCCTGGGGCTCTATTGGTTCTGCGGCATCGCATTCTTCCCCCGAACCGATGCCGGCCAGTTCACCATAAACATGAAAGCTCCCACCGGCACGCGGATCGAAGTGACCGAACAGTATGTAAAGAAAGTGGAAGATCTGATTCACCGGGTCGTCAGTCCGCACGATTTCAAAATGGTGGTCTCCAATATTGGTGTGGTGGACGATTTCACGTCCCTTTATACCGATAACGCCGGCGAGTATACCAGCACGGTTCAAGTGGCGTTGAACGACGATCATGAGGTCAGCAGTTTCGACTACATCGCCCGCGTGAGGCAGGCCATCGCCGCGCAGTTGCCGGAAGTGCGCACCTTCTTCCAGAGCGGCTCCATGGTCGACGCGATCATTAATTCGGGTATGCCCGCTCCCATCGACATTCAGGTCAGCAGCTCGGACATAAAGCGGAACTACGCGTTTGCGCAAGACCTGGCAACCCGCATCCGGGTTCTCCCCAACGTAGGCGAGGTGTACATCCCCCAGGATATAAACTATCCGGGCATCCGGCTGGATGTCGACCGGGTCCACGCGGGCGAACTCGGCCTAAGCCAAAAAGACGTGGTGGATAATGTGATCACCGCGCTCAACTCCAACTACATGATCGCGCCCAATTACTGGGTCGACGATAAAAGCGGGAACGATTACTACCTAACCGTCCAGTATTTCGAACATGGTGTGCCGGCCATACACGACATGCTGGATCTGCGCAACATCCCCCTGCATGCGCCCAACGCGATAGCTCCGACTACGCTGGATTCGGTTGTCAAACTGACGCGCATCCAGAGCCCCACGGAGATCGATCATCACCAGATTCAGCGCGTAACGGACGTTTTTGTCACCCCCGTCGGAGAGGATCTGGGGCACCCCGCGCAGAGCATTAAGGAAGTGCTGGCGAAGGTCAAGCCCGCAGACGTGCGCGTGGCTCTGCACGGCATGGTGGAGGGGATGTATGCATCGTTCAGCAGCTTCGGATTCGGCTTTATGCTGTCCTTCCTGCTCCTCTACCTCATACTGGTCGCGCAGTTCAAATCCTTCATGGATCCGGTGCTGATCATGCTGGCTATTCCGATGGGCATCGTGGGCGTGCTGGTGATTCTGCCTTTGACCCACACCACCCTGAACGTCATGTCGCTCATGGGCGTGCTGATGCTGATCGGGATCGCGGATTCCAACAGCATCCTGATCGTGGATTTCGCGCATAATTTGGAAGAGCAGGGAATGTCCGTGACCGATGCCGTCGTCACGGCGTGCCGCGTGCGGCTGCGGCCGATTTTAATGACGTCGCTGGCTACGATCATCGGCATGATTCCCATGGCTTTGAAATTGGGGGAGGGGGCCGAGCAATATACCCCGATGGCGCGCGCCATTATTGGGGGCTTGACCTCGTCCGTACTGTTGACTGTTTTCATCGTCCCAGCCGCGTACGTACTGGTTTATGAAAAGAGAAAATAATGTCGCTCGCGCACTCGTGCGTGCCGTGTCGGCACTCGTGCCGGCACCCTTCCTAGCAGCTCTGCTCCTGGCCCAGGCTCCGTCATCTCTGACCCTCAAAGACGCCGAAGCCCTGGCCCTCAAAAATCACCCCCAGGTGCAGGCTGCCCAACTGAACTACCAGGCAACCCAGCAGGACATCGCCGAGGCGCGTTCAGCCTATTTCCCGACAGTCGACGGCGATCTCACCGGCTCGGAGGCCAACCCGCAAGCCCGCATCGGCGCAGGCTTCCTGGTGGCCTCGCGGCTGTGGGATCGCTTCGGCCTCGGCATTACGGTCAGCCAGCTTATCACCGATTCGGGGCGCACGCCCAACCTGGTGGCCAGCACGAGACTCCAATCCCAGGCCAGCGCCCAGACGGCCAAGGCCACGCAATACGATGTGCTTTTGCGCGTCAACCAGACGTACTTCCAGACGCTGGAGGCTCAAGCGCTGGTGAAAGTCGCCAATGAGACTGTAGCCGCGCGGCAGCTTCTGGTGGACCAGGTGACCGAACTGGCGAACAATAAGCTGCGCTCGCAAGTGGACGTGGCTTTCGCTTCCGTTAACCTGGCGCAGGCGAAGCTGCTGTTGATCCGCTCGCAGGACGGAGTGCAGCAGGCGTTCGCGGAGTTGACCCGGGCACTGGGCCTCGACCAGCACCAAACCTACAAGTTGAACGAGGAACCCATGCCTCCCAGTCCCGCGGCGGATTCCGCGGACCTGGTGTCGCAGGCGTTCCAGCAGAGGCCGGAGCTGGCGGGTTTGCGGCTCGAGCGAGACGCGGCCCATCGCTTTGAGCGCGCAGAGCGCGACCTCTCCTACCCCACCGTCAACTTGCTCGCCGTCGGCGGGGTCACCCCTCTTATCCACCAATTGACCACCGTGCCGACGCCCCCCGAATATGAAGGCGCGGCCGTGAATGTCGAGATTCCGATATTCAATGGGGGCTTGTTTACCGCCCGCCGGGAAGCCGCACGCTTTAAGGCGCAGGCGGCGGATCAGAGAGTGCGCGATCTGGAAGAGCGCGTGGCGCGCGATGTGCGCGTGGCCTGGAGCGATTCCTTGACGGCGTACCATCAACTGGACGAAACCGCGGAGTTGCTCCGGGAAGCCACCATGGCGCTGGATCTGGCGCAAGGCCGCTATAACCTGGGGCTAAGTACGATTGTCGAACTGACCCAGGCGCAATTGAATCTGACGGAGGCAGAGGTAGAAAACCTGGGTGCGAAGTACGACTACCAGAAATCGTGTGCCCTGCTGCAGTATGCTACGGGAGTGCTCCGGTAGGGACAGGCCTCCCGGCTGTCCCGTGTCAGTGTTCTTCGATATACCAAGGCACGTTGACCACGATGATGCGTCCGTTCCCCTTGAAATATAGCATCGATTTCAAGGCGGTCCCGCGCTGGTTGTGCAGCATGTGGTAGTACCAGTGCCGCTCCACGATCTCCGGAACGATCACGGCGATCTGGCGGTCGGGATTCTTTTGCGCCTGGTCCAGGATGTAATCCACGATCGGCGTGATCACGAAGCGGTAGGGCGATGGGAGGATCTCCAGCTTCGGCGGGCACATGCCAAGCTGTAACACCGGCTGCTCCACGAAACCGTACCATTCCTGTTTGAGGTAAATGGTATGTTCTCCCGAATCGATGTGCAGGACCGTGACATCGGGCGAGACAGTCAGGGCGAAGGTCAACGCCCGCTTGGCGATCTTGCTCCAACGATCCAGCGGCACCACTACCATGGGTGGTTTAAAGTTCCGAAACTCCAACGGCGACTGGCTTAGGACCGACATGCCCACCTTATGATACTGGCGGCGCACCGCGATCATCACGGCCAATAAGCCCGGGATTAACAGCAGCGTGATCCAGGCGCCCGCCATGAACTTAGCCACTAACACCACCACCACCGTGACTGCCGTGGCGACCGCGCCCAGTCCATTCACTACCATGCTATGTCGCGCTCCGCGCCCGCCGGTCCGCTTCCAGTGGAAGACCATACCGGTCTGGGACAGCGTGAACGCCATAAAAGCGCCTACTGCGAACAGCGGAATCAGGCGGTCCGTAACACCACCGAACACGATCAACAGCACCGCCGAAAGCGCCGCCAGCACGTACAAGCCTTGCGAGTAGACTAACCGCCGCCCGCGCGCGCCGAATGAGCGCGGCAGGTATCCATCGTGTGCGATGATTTTGCACAAGCGCGGGAAATCCGCGAACGCAGTGTTGGCCGACAACGCCAGCACCAGCAGAATGGAGCAGATGGTGACGTAATAGAAGAGCCCCTTGCCGGCCACCGCCGCCACCAGCATGGAGAGCACGCTCTGATATCCTGGCGCGCCCGGGTCCGTGGCGGCGATTCCGTAGACTTTCACCAGGTAGGCGATGCCGCCCAGCATTACGATGAGCAGCGCGATGATGACCGCCAGTGTGCGGCGCGCGTTTTCGGCGGTCGGCTCGCGGAACGCCTTCACGCCGTTCGAGACCGCTTCCACACCCGTCATCGCGGTGCAGCCGCTGGCGAACGCTTTCAGCAGCAGCCAGACACTCACCGCCGCCATCGCCTTGGGCGCGGGCGGGAGCGCCACCACGGGAACGGGATGGCCGCCGCTCGCCAGCGTCCTCACCACCCCAATGACGATGGCGATCAACAAGGTCCCAACGAACAGGTAGGTGGGGATCAAGAATACCACGCCGGTTTCGCGCACGCCCCGTAAGTTGACCACCGTCACCACAGCCAGAATCCCCAGGCACAACATCAGCGTGTGCGGCTCAAGACTGGGCACGGCCGAGACCAGCGCGCCTACGCCCGCCGAGATGCCCACCGCCACCACCAGGATGTAATCGATCATCAGCGCCGCCGCGGCCAGCAAGCCGGGAAAAACTCCCAGATTGTGGCGCGCCACCGTATATGAACCGCCGCCGCCCGGATAGGTTTCGATGGTCTGCCGGTACGAGAAAAACACGATGGTCAACAGCACGATAATGCTGATGCTGATCGGAAGGATGTACGCGACGCCCGCCGCTCCCAGGGGAATCAGCAGCGTGAGCGCCGCCTCCGGACCGTAAGCCGCCGAACTGAGCGCGTCCAGGCCGAAGATGGGGATGCCCGCCGTCGGGCCGATGCGTTCGGCTCTTTCGTCGGAAGTGGGCAGCGGAGATCCGAACAGGAAGTTAAGTATCGCCATGCGTCAAGCCTTCCAGCCGCAACCGTAAGGATCGCAGCTCTTCATCGCCCAGCTTCTCCGTGCATCCGGCGACTACCCGCCGTCCGCGTTCGAGCAGCGTCCGGCGGTATTCCGGGTCCGGCGTGGTCGCGGCGATATCCCCCAGGGCGCGCAGCAGCCGCAAGCTCACCGCCACATCCGACTTTGAGTAAAGCCGGATCTGCTCGAAGGCCGCCTCCAGCAGCCGGTCGAAGCCGATCCAAGGTATCACCACCCGCGCCGTCCCCGGCGGGTCGTAGAGCACCGCTTCCGGCGGCTCGCGCGCGGCGAACCGGATCATGATGGAACTCAACTGGTCCACGCAGTTGATGGCCGTCGAGGGATCGTTTACCGCCGGCGAAATGGCCTTCAGCGCGATGTCCACGATCTGCAGAACCCCGAACTCGACATCCTGCTGCAAGGTGCGGGTGGGACCCAGATCGAACGCGCCGCGCAAATCCCCCATACCTTCAGGCGTGAGCCGGCCGTCCTTGGAAACCGCCAGCAGCGGCACACCCGCCGGCACGAAGTGGCCCACCCGCCGCAGCACGTTGATCTTCACGCGGTAGTTTTTCGCCAGTCCCACCAGGCGCTTGCGGTCGACGAAGCGAATGTAACCGGACTCATCGCTGGCGACAGTCGCCTCCCAGTTGGCACTGGCGGCGGCCGCGCCGGCTTCCGTTCGAAGCAGGCGATCGGGCCGGTGCGGCCACGGCATCATCTGGTCGATCATGGCTATGGTGTCCGCGGCGATCCGGTCGACGATATGGTTCACGCTGATCGCCCGCGAGATGTGATGAATGAAGAACAGCAGCCATCCCACGCAGGCCACCGCCAGCAGCATCGCGCCCATCACGGTGAAGATTGGCGCGAACGGACGCGGCAAAGAGCGCGCCGCGGGCAGCGCCGCCATGCAATAGAGGAAGGTGCCTAGGAAAATGCCAAGGGTCCATTGCGTCACGCGGTCCTGCACGAAGCTGACGATGATGCGCGGCGAGAACTGCATCGAGGCCAGCGTCAGGGTCATCAGCATGATGGCGAAGACGATGGAGACCACCGTCATAATGGAAGCGGCAATCCCGCCCAAAATGATCTGCGCCACTTGCGGGTCGGCGTGCGAAGGGAACAGCACTCCGGGAGTCCAGCCGCTCAACGCCGGGACGGACTCCTCCATCTCGGATAGCGCCGCGCCCACGCAGCCCAGCGCCAGGGCGATCGACAGCGGACGCACCAGGAACCCGCCACGCAGGTTGTACATGGCCCGGCGGAATAGCAATGGCAGGCGCAATGGCAAACTCTCAGTATCGCATCAGTGCCGCGAACGCGCCGGATGCGGTAAGATTTCTTCCAGGCGAACCTGCCAAGCCTTATGGACACCACCTACTCGAAAGCCGTGGCGCTGGCCGTGCCTGTGTTTCTCGCGCTCATCGCCCTGGAATTCATCGTGGACCGCGTCAAGCGGACCCGCTACTATCACCTGGCGGACGCCATCAACAGCCTCAGTTGCGGCGTGGTCTCCACGGGCGTGCGCGTGTTCTTCGGCTTCCTGGGTATCTTCTTCTACGAATGGGTGCTGCTGCACTGGGCTCCGTTTCACCTGACCGCCAAGCATTGGGGCACCTGGGTCTTCGCCTTCGTCTTTTACGATCTCTGCTACTACTGGAACCATCGGTGGGGACATACCGTGGGCCTGTTCTGGGCATCGCACGTGGTGCACCATCAAAGCGAGGAGTTCAATCTCACCACGGCGCTGCGGCAGCCCGGTACCGGCGCGTTCCTAAGCTGGATTTTCTACCTGCCCATGGCGCTGTGCGGCGTACCAGTGGTGGTCATGCTGATGGTCGGCGTGGTGCAGCTCTTCTATCAATTCTGGCCGCACACGCAGCTCATCGGACGGCTGGGCTTCCTGGACCGCTGGATACAGACGCCCTCCAACCATCGCGTGCATCACGCGCAGAACGACATCTACCTGGATAGGAACTATGTGGGCGTTTTCCTGATCTGGGACCGTATCTTCGGCACGTTTCAGGAGGAGCTCGACGAGGAGCCTTGCATCTTCGGCATCCGCGGGCAATTGAACAGTTGGAACCCGGTGTGGGCCAACCTGCATTACTACGTGGCCATGGCCAAGGACTCCCGGCACGCGGCATCCTGGTCCGACAAAGTGAGGGTCTGGTTTGCCCCGCCGGGATGGCGTCCGGCGGATGTGGCGGCTCGTTTTCCCAAGCGCCCTTACGATCCGCGCGTGGACTTCGTGAAGTTCGATCCGCCCCGCAATGTAGCGCTCAGCGCCTACGGCCTGGTGCAGTTTGTGGTGCTGATCGCCGCCAATAGCCAGTTCCTGGCGCTGCTGCCGAAGCAGCCGACATCGCTGAACGTCGCGTATTTCCTATTCATCTTGGGAACGCTGGTTTGCCTCGGCGGCGTACTGGAGAACCGGCGCGCGTTCCTGATCGCGGAGGGTGCGCGGCTCACGGCGACGGCGCTGGCGGTGCTATTGACCGGCGCGTGGTTCGGCGGCGTGCGCGATCCGCGCGTGCTGATTTCGGTCGCGGCGTTTCAAGCGGTGTCACTGGCGTGGCTATGGCTGGCCGCCCGCGCCGGAGCCAAAACGCAGGCTGCCGTGGCCGCGGCGTAGCGTCACGAGCGCGCCACAGGCGCTTCCTTCGCACGGGCGACGTAAATGTCAACGTAAGCTGAGAAAGCCGTCTGCAAGGCCGCGCAGGCTCCGCCGGATTGCCGCACCGCGCGGCCTTCGATCTCGACCACCGGCAACAGGCTGCGCGTGGTGGAGGTAATGAAGACCTCGCCGGCGCGCTCCAGATCCGCGGGCGTCAGCGGCCGCTCTTCGATGGTGTAGCCCGGCACACGGATCTCGTGCAGCAACAGCTCGCGAGTCACTCCCGGCAGGCAGCCCGAACTAAGCGGCGGCGTCCACACGCGGTTTCCTTCGGCCGCAAAGATATTTGCCGAAGTGCATTCGGCCGCTTCCCCGTGTTCGTTCAAGAGGACGGTTTCATCGAAGCCGCGGCTCTGCGCCGATTCGAGCCAGGTCAGGTTCATGGCCCACGACAGAATCTTGGCGCCGGCGAACTCGCCCGCCGCATAGCGCCCGCACGGCGTATAGCACAGGCGCACACCGCTGCCCCATTCCTTGCTGGCGGAGGTAAGCGCGATCAGATCGCCGGCGCGGCCGATGCCCGGCCCCTCCCACATGCCGCCGGTATTGCGGACCACTACGACGCGCAAGGTCGCATCGAAGGCCTGGTTGGCCTCCACCAGTTCCAGCAGCTTGCGGCGCACCCATTCCGGATCGGGTGGCAGAGGAACGCGCAGCGCGGCAGCGTCTTTGCGCATGCGGGCCCAGTGGCGCTCGAAGGCAAACAGGACGCCATCGGCCACGCGGATAGTGCTGAAGACGCCCCAACCCGAGAGCAGCCCTACCTGCCCCGGCGCGAGCAGCTTGTCGCCAACGCCGCGAATCTCATCGTTATGGAGAACGAAACGGTGCACAGGATTTCATTCTAACGCCGTCGGACAAACGCCGTCGGACAGGCTGGGAAGCTTGTCCTACTGGTGATACACTCGCAAGGTGCTGCTACTCGCGTTTTTCCTAATGGCCGCAGGCCCTTATGATGTGGTGATCCAACACGGCCGGATCGTCGACGGAACCGGTTCGCCCTGGTACTCGGGCGACATCGGCATCCGGCAGGGGAAGATCGCCGCGATCGGCAACCTGACGGGCGCGCCCGCCAAACGTACCATCGATGCGCACGGCATGGTGGTCGCTCCAGGATTCATCGACATGCTGGGACAATCCGAGCTGACCATCCTGGTGAATCCGCACCTGCCCTCGAAAATCTACCAGGGCATCACCACCGAAATCACCGGCGAAGGCTCGTCGGTGGCGCCCGTCAACGCCGACATTTTGAAAGCCGACCATGTGACCTACGAGCACTACGCCATCAAGCCCGACTGGCGGACGTTCCGCGACTACTTCGCGCGTCTGGAAAAGCAGGGCATGGGAATCAACTTGGCCAGCTATGTCGGCGCGACACAAGTGCGCCGCATGGTGCTGGGCGACGTCGATCGCGCGCCCAGCCCGGCGGAGTTGGAGCGCATGAAGACTCTGGTCCGCGAGGCCATGCACGATGGCGCGGTGGGTGTTTCCACGTCATTGCAATACGCGCCCGCGCCCTACGCCACCACCGAAGAACTGATTGCGCTGGCCGCGGAGGCCGCCAAGTCCGGCGGCATTTACGCGTCGCATATGCGCAGCGAGGGCGATGCGATCGTTCCGGCGCTGGACGAAGCCATCCGGATCGGCCGCGAGGCCCACATTCCGGTCGAAATCTGGCACCTGAAAACGGCCGGCAAAGCCAATTGGGGGCGCATGCCGGAAGTGATCGCGCATATTCAAGAGGCGCGCGATTCCGGTGTGGATATCACCGCCGATACTTATGCCTACCCGGCCGGATTCAACTCTTTTTCGGCGATTATTCCGCCGTGGGCGCACGACGGCGGCGACGCGAAACTGATCGAGCGGCTGAAGGATCCGGCCATGCGCGCGCGCATTCGCAAGGAAATGGAGACGCCCGGCGGCAATTGGGACAACGAATGGCAAGAGATGACCGGCCCGGAGTCCATCCTGGTGGGCGCGGTGGCCAATCCCAAGCTGCTGCGCTTGCAGGGCAAGACGATTGCGGAAATCGCCAAGCTTTGGGGCAAAGACCCGTTCGATACCATCTTCGATCTGTTGATTGAAGACCAGGCCTTCACCAACGTGGCGATCTTCGTGATGTCCGAGCCGGATATCGCGCTGGCGCTGCAGCAGCCCTGGGTTTCGATCTGCAACGATTCCGAAGGCACCGCGCCGGATGGGCTGCTGGGCAAAGAGCACCCGCACCCGCGCGCCTATGGGACGTTCCCGCGCATCCTGCGCAAGTACGTACGGGAGGAAAAAAAGCTGACGCTTCCGGATGCGATTCGCAAGTTCAGCGCATTGCCCGCGCAGCGCATGCGGCTGGCGGATCGCGGCGTGTTGAAGGAGGGCATGTGGGCCGACGTGGTGGTCTTCGATCCGGAGACCATCCGCGACGTGGCCACATTCGCGAACCCGAATCAGCTTTCCGAGGGCATGCGCTTCGTGCTGGTGAATGGCGTGCCCGTGATCGATGAAGGAAAGATGACGAATGCCCTGCCGGGCAAGGTGCTGCGCCGGTAGGACAGGCCTCCCGGCTGCCTCCCGGCCTGTCTCGTAGGCCACCCAGCTCATTGTTCCCCAGTCATGGAAACGTACTGAACCGTGCCGGATGCATCGATCACAGCCAGAGTTCCCGTGATCGGCGTAGCGGAGCACCAATTCACGGTGATGGTGCAACTCCCTCCGGGAGCGAGCGTTCCGCAGTTATTGGTCTGGCGGAAAGGCTTTGTGACTTTCACGGAGTTGAGGGACGTGCTCGAGCTCAACGGATTGGTCACTCCGACCGTTCCTGAAGCACAAGCGAACATGATCAGCGAATTGGTCGAGAGCGTTACGAGGGCACCGCTTCCGCTCAGCAGCGTCGACTTGTTCGACGCCCCCGTCACCGTGAACTCCACCGATCCCTTCCGCAGCCCGCCCTGAGCCGGCTGAAACGTTACCGTGGCCGAGCAGTTTTGTCCCGCGGAGAGCGTGGACGGGCAGTTATGCGTGATGGGAAAATCCGCCAGGGTCGACGTAACCGATGCCACCGTAAACGGAGCCGACCCGATGTTGCTCAGCATGGTGGTCTGGCTCGGGCTTGCGGCGCCCACCAGTTCGGTCGGGAATGTCAAGGTGGACGGCGTCACCGCGGACACGGCTACGCTCTTCAATACCTGCTGCGCCACCACCGCGTGCGGCATGCTCAAATTCCCCACATCGGTTCCCGGCGTGCCCAGGACCATCTGGTCGTCATAGCTCATGCCGAAGAGCCGGTCGACGCGATTGTTCTTTGCATCCGCGATGTAAATCGTTCCATCCGGGTAGACAAATATCCCCGACGGCCCTTCCACGCCATTGAGGTACAGCAGATAGTTCACGTCGAGCGAAACCTCATTCGCTCCTGAAATGTTGTCCGCCCGAATCACCTGGCTCTGTAGCGAGTCCGTCGTATAGACTTTTCCCGACGCATCCACTGCCACTCCATCCGGGGTGAGGTAGTTCAGCGGGAACTGCCACACCGCCCAGTTGGTTCCCAGCATGTCTGAGAATTCCGCCACGCGGGCGTTCGCGTTATCGGCCACGTAAATGTTCCCGGCCGCATCCGTGGTCACCGCCGCGGGACTGCTGAACTGCCCGACGCCGTTTCCTAGCGTGCCTAGTGAGGTGAAACTCGTCCCCGTAATGTCTTCCATGCGCACGATGCGATTATTCCCGGTGTCGGCCACATAAATCTTTCCGCTCGCATCCACCCACAGCCCCTCGGGATTGGAGAATTGCCCCGTACCCGCGCCGCACGTACCGTACGAAGTCCAATTCGTCCCCGCTATGCTGTCCATGCGCACGATACGGCAGTTCCCGCTGTCCGAAACATAAATCTTTCCCGCCGCATCCAGCGCCACTCCCCAGGGCGCCGAGAATTGGTTCGTCCCCGGCCCCAGCGTCCCGATGCTGGCCCAATTCGATCCCAGAATGTCCGCCGTGCGCACAATCCGGTTGTTCCCGGTATCGGCGATGTACACGGGCGCATACTGCTGGCTCGTGTCAATCAGTCCGGTCGCGATCGTCCCCGTCCCAGGATTTAACGGCGCAGTCATGGACGGCAGAGTCTCCATCACCGCGCCCGCCACCGCGACCGTCTTCCCGTCGATCGTTTGCGATGCGGAAAAGTTCGCGTATAGCGCGTAGGTGTAGTAATAAACCCGGTTAACTTCACTCTGCGTCATGGTGAAAAGCCCCGAGGTAAAAACGCCTGTGACGGAGGTCTTCCCGTCCGTGGATTGGGCCGAGAAACTCCCGCCGGTGCACGTCCATTCCGACGTGAATCCGAATTGCTGCAAGATCGGCGTCAAGTTGCACGACATCGAAACCGTGCCTGCCGGAGTGCTCACGGTCGATTCGCCGATTGTCAAGGTAGTGGCGGTCATGCTGACCGTTCCGCCGCTATTGCTGTAGGAGTACTGCGTCGCCGGCAACATCGCCGCCGAAGCGAGCGCGAGCACACTGGTCCAGATGGCTTTCATGTTGGTTCCCCCGTGGTTCCTGGTAAGGATGAGGCGCACCCCGCGCCTTCCCCGTTTTATCCAGGATTCCTTCTGGCATCCCGGCTGAGAGCCATTTTACACACCGGCAGCCACCCTTTGCATGCGCAGTTTTGGCTTGGCGCTACAGGACCTATAGTACGTCTCGGATGGCCCATTCAGGGTTCGGAGTCAGGACTTGCGTTTCTTGAAAAGACGATAGATCCCGTAAGCGAGGCCGGCTCCGGCCGCGGCTCCGACGCCGATCACCACGCCGGCGGAAAAACCTGTCGCCACGCCCCGCGCAGCCAGCTCCAAAACGCCGACGGTCGCGCCGCCGGCCGTTCCGACTCCTGCCCCAACGCCAGCGACCGCAGCCGCCGTAGCCTTGTCCTTATCGTCTTCCGTCATCGCCTGCACCCAACGATCTTATTGTCTCTCAATGCGGCGCCTTTCGCCTAACCGGACAGATTACTCAGACGTCTGTATATTATGAAATCTAGGACGGTGTGATATGCCTTTTTGGCCGCGCCTCAAAAACGCGCTTTCGGGCGACCGTTTGAACCGCGAGATCGACGAAGAGCTGCAATCGCACATCGACGAAGCCCTCGCGCAAGGGCGCGACCCAGGCGAGGCCCGGCGCGCGTTTGGTTCCGCGCTGCGGCAGCGCGAGCAAAGCCGGGACATTCGACTGATCGCCTGGCTCGATGCGCTGCGCGCCGACGCGGTCTTCGGGTGGCGGCAGCTCATGAAAAGGAAGGCCACTTCCGCCGCGGCCGTCCTCTCGCTGGCTTTGGGAATGGGCGCATGTACCGCGGCATTCCGGCTCATCGACGCCGTGCTCCTGCGGCCCTTGCCGGTCGCAAACGCGGAGCACCTCTACGCCGTCTCGCGCCAGGAATTCCGGCTCGCCGCGGATGGCAAAGCCCGCATCTACGACGGGTGGGCATATCCGGCGTTCCGCCTGATGCGCGCCGCAGTGAAGGATCAAGCCGAATTGATCGCTGTCTCGTCTGGCACGACGGACCTGACCTACGGCTCGGACCAGGAAACGGAGACAGCGCACATGCAAGGCGTTTCCGGGTGGATGTTCGGCTCCTTCGGACTGCGGCCTGTCGTGGGGCGGCTGTTCACCGAAAACGACGACCGCGAACCCGGCGCGCACCCGTACGCCGTTCTTTCCGAAGATTATTGGGCGCGCCGCTTTGCCAGGGACCCGAAAGTGATCGGGCGTGCGTTCCGAATGGACAAACGTCCTTACCAGATCGTGGGCGTCTGCGCGGGACCCTTCACCGGCACCAACACCGGCTTTGTAACCGACATTTTCGTGCCCATGATGATGAACCCCGGGATCGAGCGTACCGACTCCACATGGCACGAAACCCTCGCACAATTGAAGCCGGGCGTGGCCGTGGAACCTGTGCGCGCCAAGCTCGACGCAGTCTCGCGGGCCTTCGAAGCGGAGCGGGCGAAGGGTTTCGCAGGCATGTCCAAAAAGAGCATCGACGAATATCTCAAGGAGAAGGTTGTGCTGCAGCCGGCGGCCGCGGGCTTCTCCGCTGTGCAGAAACAGTACCGCCGCCCGTTGGTCGCGCTGGGCGTGCTGGTGGCATTGGTTCTGATGATCGCCTGCGCCAACGTCGCCAACCTGATGACGGCGCAGGCGGCGGCGCGGGCCCGCGAGATGGCGTTGCGCGTTTCAATCGGCGCGGGACGCTGGCGTCTGGTGCAATTGGTTCTGGTGGAAGGCGCATGGCTCGGCTGCCTGTCGGCCGCGGCCGGCGCGCTGTTGGCCTGGTGGTCGGTACCGGTCGTCATCGGCATGCTCAATCCGCTGGGCGACCCCGTGCGTTTATCTCTTCCGGCGGATTGGCGGGTGTTGGGATTCGGCCTGGCGCTAACCCTCGCCGTAACGCTGCTGTTCGGCCTGGCGCCGGCCCTTCGCGCCTCCGCCGTGAAGCCTGCCAGCGCGCTAAAAGGCGGAGACGATCCGCACTCCCGGCGCCGCCTGATGCATTCCCTGGTCGCCATCCAGGCCGCGTTCTGTTTTCTGGTGCTGTACGCCGCCGGCCTGTTGGTGGCCACTTTCGAGCGGCTGTCGCAAGCTCCGACGGGCTTCTCCGCGGAGCGGCTGCTCACTCTGAATACGGTCGCGGAACGGCCCCAGCCGCAGGTCTATTGGGACCAGGTGGTCGAGCATCTGCGGACGCTGCCCGGCGTGGAGACGGTCGCGCTGGCCAGCCGTCCGCTTCTCAGCGGGTGGAGTTCCAACGACGCCGTGGCCATCGACGGCGGCCCGCCCAGCGAGGACATGGCCTTTTTTCCGAACGTCTCGCCCGGTTTCATAAACGCCATGAAAATTCCGTTCATAGATGGCAGGGACTTTCGGTCAGGCGACACGAATCCGGGTGAGGCCATCGTCAGCGAAACTTTCGCGAAGCGATTCTTCAATGGCCAGAATCCAGTGGGAAGGTGGTTCGAGAGAGCCACCGATGAGGGCCCCCGTTTTCGCATGCAGGTGGTCGGCTTGGTCCGCGACGCCCATTACATACAGATGCGCGAATCGATGTTGCCGGTGGCCTACCTTCCGTTCCGGCAGGTGGACGGGCATGGCGCGCTGCGACCGGAGCGCCGGGGGACGGTCATCGTGCGTACTTCCACCGCCAATCCGCGCGCCCTGGCGCAGGTGCTCAGCCGCGAGGTGGCCAAGGCCAGGCCCGAATTCCGCGTCACTCGTATTGAAACGCAGAGCGAGATCGACCAGGTGTATACAGTCCGCGAGCGGCTGCTGGCCGTGCTGGCGTTGTTCTTTGCGGTGGTGGCGCTGTTGCTCGCGGGCGTCGGTCTGTATGGTGTGCTGGACTACTCCGTGCTGCAGCGGCGGCGCGAAATCGGTATTCGCATGGCCATTGGTGCGCAGGCCGGCGGCATCGCGCGGCTGGTGACGCTGCCGGTATTCTCGATGGTGCTGGTGGGCGGACTGGGGGGCCTGGCCCTGGGTATGGCCTCGATGCGATATATCGAGTCGTTGTTCTACGACGTGAAAGCCACGGATTTTGGAGCGCTGGCAGTGCCGTCGCTGACGATTCTGGCGGGGGCTATGTTGGCTGCGTTGCCGGCGGTCGTTCGGGCGGTACGGATCGATCCAGCCGAGATGTTGCGCGGGGAATGAGGATTAGAATATGAACCGTCTACTGACCTGGCTGGATGCGTTGCGCGCCGACGCCGTGTTTGGCTGGCGGCAGCTCATCAAGCGCAAAGCGACCTCGGCCGCGGCGATTCTTTCGCTGGCCCTGGCGATCGGCGCTTGCACCTCGGCGTTCCGGCTCATCGACGCCCTTCTGCTGCGGCCCTTGCCAGTCGCCGATCCCGAGCACCTATACGTCGTCTCTTACCAGGGAACGGATCAGCAAGGCAAGCCCGACACCTGGGACAGTTGCTCGTATCCCTTATTCCGGCGGCTGCGGGCCGTGGTCCGGAATCGAGCCGAGTTGATTGCCATCTCCTACGCCGACCGGACGGATCTCACCTTCGGGTCCGATCAGGAAATGGAGAAGGCCTACCGGCAGTACGTTTCCGGCTGGATGTTCGCCTCGTTCGGACTGAAGCCCGCGGTGGGCCGGCTGCTCACGCAAAACGACGACCTCACGCCCGGTGCGCACCCTTATGCCGTGCTCTCCTACGACTATTGGACGCGCCGCTTCGGCCGCGACCCGAGCGTGGTGGGCCGCACTTTCCGCATGGACAATAGCGTTTACCAGATCGTGGGCGTCGCCGCCGAAGGATTCACTGGCACAGAGACCGGCACCTTCACTGGTATCTTCGTACCCACCATGATGAACACCGGCTCCCTCGGCCGGCCCAATTCTTTCTGGTTCCGTACGTTTGTCCGGCCCGGAAAGGGCGTGGCCATCGAGCCGCTGCGCGACACCATGTATGCCACCTATCGGGCCCACGAACAGGAACGCGCCAAGGGGTTCACTAATTTTCCCAAGCACATGCTCGCGGGCTACCCGCGCGAAAAGCTGGTGCTTAAACCCGCGGCGGCGGGAGTTTCCGGCTTGCAGCAGGATTACCGGCGCGCGCTGATCGCGCTGGCCGTCTTGGTTGCGCTGGTGCTGCTGATCGCCTGCGCCAACGTCGCCAACCTGATGACCGCGCAGGCCGCCGCGCGCGCTCGTGAAATGGCTCTGCGCGTCTCCATCGGCGCCGGACGTGGACGCCTGGTGCAGCTTGTGCTGGTGGAAAGCGCCCTGTTGGCGTTCTTTGCGGCCGCGATCGGCGGTCTGTTCGCCAGGTGGTCCGCACCATTGGTGGTCGGCATGATCAATCCCCCCGACAACCCTGCCCGCTTGATTCTCCCGGCGGACTGGCGCGTGCTCGGATTCGGCGTCGCGCTCACCCTCGGCGTCACGCTGCTGTTCGGCCTGGCGCCGGCATTGCGCGCCTCGCACGTGCAACCCGTGACCGCGCTGAAGGGCGGTGACGACCCGCACTCGCGCCGCCGCGTGATGCACGCGCTGATTGCGGCGCAGGTGGCTTTCTGCTTCCTGGTACAATTCGTGGCCGGGCTCTTTGTCGCCACTTTCGATCGCCTGGCAAATCAACCCACCGGCTTTTCGTCCGCACGGCTTCTGGCGGTCGATACGGTGGCCGGCGCCAAGCAGCCACCCGTCTTCTGGGATCAGGTGGGCAGCCATCTCCGCGGATTGCCGGGCGTGGAAGCGGTGGCGCTGGCCGGTTGGCCGCTGATGACCGGCACCATGTCCAACAACTTCATTTCCGTCAATGGCGAGCCGCCTGGCGATGTGCTGGCTTTCTCTCTGCACGTCTCGCCGGGCTGGTTGGATGCCATGCGGATTCCGCTTCTCGACGGCCGGGACTTGCGCGCGGACGACGCCTACCCCGGCATCGCGATCGTGAATCAGGCCTTCGCGCGGCAGTACTTTGACGGGCATAACCCCGTCGGCAAATCGTTCGAGACCACCGCGCCGATGCGCACGCGCTTTCAGATTGTGGGCCTGGCTGCGGACGCGGCTTACCGGGACTTGCGCGAGTCCATGTTGCCCCAGGCGTATGTTCCGTTCGGTACGCAGCCGATGCGCGGTGCGACATTCATGGTGCGCTCCGCGGGCGCGAACCCGTTGGGGCTGGCATCCATGTTGCGCCGCGAAGTGCCCCGCGCCAGGTCTGAATTCCGGGTGGGCAACATTCGGACGCAACTGGAAATCGACCAAGCGCAGACTGTTCGCGAACGGCTGCTGGCCATGCTGGCGCTGTTTTTCGCCGCCGTCGCGCTGTTGCTCGCAGGCGTCGGCCTGTATGGCGTGCTGGATTATTCAGTCGTACAGCGGAGCCGCGAAATCGGCATCCGCATGGCCCTGGGCGCCCAGGCCGGCGACGTCGCGCGCCGCGTGACCGTGGACGTCTTCGCCATGGTGCTGGCGGGAGCCGGCGCGGGCCTCGCGCTCGGTATGATCTCGGTGCGCCACATCGAGACATTACTCTACGGGGTGAAGGGCACCGATCTGCCCATGCTGGCGCTGCCGACGCTGGCGATTGCGGCGGCGGCGATGTTGGCGGCGTTGCCCGCGGTCATTCGAGCGGTACGGATCGATCCGGCCAGGATGTTGCGGGGAGAGTAGGCTCGCTTAAGGATCCGGACGGGATGTCGAAGTTTGACATCTGGCGTGTTTCTCGAATAAACTGACGGACGAACAAGCCATGGACCAGATGAACGTATCAATGACAGACCGTCTCGCGGGCTACGTGCGCAAGAAAGTGAAAAGCGGGCGTTACAACAATGCGAGCGAGGTGGTCCGCGAAGCGCTGCGGCGCATGGAGGACGAGGATATTAGGGCGATACGGATCGCCAAGCCAACTGCCGAAGATGTCCTTTCCGATCTGACCGGGCAGCAACTCGAGAGCATCCGCCGGCGTGTCCGGGCGAGCATCGATTCGGTAGAGGCCGGCGACTTCCGGGATTATGAGGGACGCGCAGGGCTGAAGAAGTTGGCGGACGGCGTGAAGGCGAGAGGGCGCACTCGCCTCTCCCAGGAAGTCTCCGGCCAGTGACGCGGTATCGCGTCTCAAGGGACGCGGAGCGCGACCTCGATGAGATCTTTCTCTACTGGGCCCGGCGGGCGGGTCTTGAGGTTGCAGATCGGCTCATCGACAACATCACAGAGCGGTTCTGGCTGCTGGGTGAATATCCGGATGCGGGCAGGCCTGCGGACGAGATAGCCGCGGGGGTAAAGTGTTTTCCAGCCGAGGGTCTTCTGAATTTTGTGTAATCGGCGTTCTCCGCGATTATAGGAGAACGCATGGAAGACAAGACGAAGCTCGAAACTGCATTAGATGAGTTATTGGCCGGCAAGACGACGGATGAAA
>Ga0187867_10001520_pt1 | contig 20070 bp, 17 predicted proteins | sample June2016WEW_13_1_FD_132976 | JGI IMG/M metagenome (GOLD analysis project Ga0187867, IMG submission 132976) | Peatland microbial communities from SPRUCE experiment site at the Marcell Experimental Forest, Minnesota, USA - June2016WEW_13_10 | ecosystem: Environmental > Terrestrial > Soil >...
CCATCGCACCATTCGCCTCCGGCGAGAGCCGAAAGCCAACGGTAATGGACAAATCTCCAGTTCCTCAAAATGGCCGGTTTTGGCGCGCCCATCACTGGCCGGTTTTGCGCGCCCGCTGACACATCAGCATGCGCGAAATGGAAGTTGGCGACCCTTGGACCGAAAATCCCCCGGTCGCCAGTCAAAAATCATACATAGGGCAAAATTGTAAGTCTTTTCCCCAAAATGAAATAGCAGCGACAGGAAACGAACACCCCGCAAATTCTGCCCAGAAATCAGCATTTCCGCGATCTGACGACGCAAAATCCGACGCAGTAGGGCCTGATCTGCGCGAACTCATCGACATTTGGCTTAGCCTTTCGACGGTTGATCGTGCCTTCGCGCTGATCCAGGTTCGTGCTTTCAAGCGGTGTTCGCCAGCGTCAGCGCCAAAGGTGGGCCTAAGCAACAATCCCCCCGCAGAGGTCGGACATGGGCCGTGTGAAGGACGGTTGAGGTCGCGGCGTTGTCCGCGAAAGAATCCTCCGGCTTGGAACGGAGTCGGAGGATAGACAACAAAAACGGCCGCGGTCGTGAATGCTTTTGACAGGGCGTCACGGACCGCGGCCAAGAGTAACATCATGCATGATACCAAATCGATTTGGGATGTCATTGCCGCGCGTCCGGTTGCGGCGTTGAGAGAATTTTGCGAGAGCGGTCCCGCCCGCCCGGAGCACACCCGCCGTGCGGCGGGAGCACCGGACGGACGGGCCGCTCTCGCCTCCGCATTTAGACTTGAACCATCAGACAGTAACGTGAACCTTCCATTTGCGGGTGCGGTTGTCGTGCCCTGCAAGTGCCGATGCCGAACGTGCGAGATTTGCGGACGGAAGCTCGGATGGAAGGTCAGGCAAAGCCTCCTGGCCAAGGCCGAGCAATTCCGCGATCCGGCCCTGCTCACGCTGACCGTGGATCGGAAACATTTCAATGGTCCTGAAGAGGCACACACCGCGATTACCGAAGGGCGTTTCATCGCTCGGTTGATGCGCCTACTGGGCGTGTTCACCTGGTTCTGGGTATTGGAGTTTCAGACCCTGAGCGGAAGCGGCTGGCCGCACTGGCATATCGTCGTTGATCTCTCGGGCTGTCCTGGCAATTGCATTGATCTGCGCCGTGCATGGCATCTGTGGCGTGACAAATGGGGACTGGGCGGCCTGGACCTGGAAAGAAAGCGTGGCATCTATGAGTCAACGCACGCGATCATGTATGTGACCAAGTATCTCGCCAAGATGCCGGATGCCTTCCCGCTTTGGGTCCTGGAAAGAAAAAAGGGAATCAGATTCATCGGCGGCTGTAAGGCCCTGGGGTCGCTCACTGGGGCGGCGCCACGCGATGGTGACGTTGAAGAAGACGATGACGGGCAGCTTGAACTATTCCGCGAGCCACGGACGCCATTGATCGTTCGCATGGCCCGTTGTCTTGAACGCTCGACGATCTTTGCGCTTGAGGGCGATGTCGCCTCAGCCTGCGGTTGCTGGTCTTTCCTTCGGCAAGTCGACGCCTCTCCCGACGATCTCGTGGAATTGTCCGAAGCGGGTTGCACTTCGATGCGGCTGACTCCGATCGCCTGGGGCGATGGCGAGCTCCTGACGATCGGCCCGACAAGTGGCGGGGGTGTCGGCGGTGCGCTGCGTCGTCTCGACGCAGAGTTGGAGGATCGGGAAGTCGGCCATGCCGAGTGCTGGCGGCAACGGATGCGAGACCGGGAGTTGGAAATCCGCAGGAAACACGCGCGTTTTTGGGAATCGCGAACGGCTTAAGGATCCGACCGTGTCATGCACCTGGATTGTTAGCGCTCGGTCGACCACATCTCCGCACCGCTGAATTAATCTGGCAACATGGGACGCGGCCCGGAGGTTCCCATGGAATCCATCGTCAACGGCAAGGCAGACGCCTGGCGCCGGCGCATCGACGAACAGAGGGCCATGCTCTTGCAATGATGCGTACAGAGTAATCGCCTCCGCCAAAATCATCGCGTCTTTCAATCCCGACCGTGGTCGGGGCAGCACGCCGAAGAATTGGGGCGGATGTTCATTTTGACCTTTTATTTTACTTTATTGTCGATAAAATGAGTTCTGCAATTCCCCCAGGCCTCAATACGCGCGAAGTGATCTGCTGGTCTGAACGTGGGAATATCATGTGCACTTCGTCGCGCCAGTCGGGCCTTTTGTCAAGAGAACTTAGCAGCGGGGGAAAAGGAGGAATTTATGGGCGGCAGTTCTTTTTCACCTCAGAATTCTGACTTGATCCGGAAGGTCATGGCAGTCGCCGTTTTGCTCAGTTTGGCGACGAAGTCGCTCGCAAATAGTGAATTGCTTGTCGCAGACTGGGAAAACAATCAGATTCTCAGATTCGACGGGGCGACCGGAGATTATGTGGGAGCTTTGGCGACGAGCAACCTGAGTCAGCCTGACGGTATGACTCTTGGCCCAGACGGGGACCTTTACGTATCGAACGGGGGAACGTACGTAGACGATATTGTCCGATTCAATCCGATTAGTGGAAGCTACCTCGGCGTTTTCGCCACGGGCGGCCAGACCCCGATCGGGTTGACCTTTGGTCCCGACGAAAATCTCTACGTGGCCAGTCGGGGTGTTAATGGCGTGTTACGCTACAACGGCCAAACTGGTGCACCGATGGGCACCTTCGCCACAGCCAATAATGCCGACCTCTGGTGGGCTTGGAATCTGACATTCGGTCCTCAGAACAGTCTCTATTTGACCTCGTTCGAGAGGGGAACCGTCTTGCAATTTAATGGGACGACCGGGGCGTATGACGGTGTTTTTGCCAATCCCGACCCCGGCGGAATATACGCTTCCGGTATAACAATCGGCCCGGACGGAAATTTCTACCTGGCAGCGTATTATGGCGATGCTATCTACCGAATAAACGCCCAAACTGGGGCTTCCATGGGTACATTTGTTTCAGGCGACGGCTTGAATTTTCCCACGGCCCTGACATTCGGTCCGGATGGAAACCTCTATGTGGCCAGCGAGGACAGCGACGAAATACTTCGCTTCAAGGGTACCACAGGTCAACCAATGGGCGATTTTACTACCGGCGGTACCTGGGCAGGATCAGAGTCTATTCTTTTCGTATCCGTACCGGAGCCCTCGTCCCTTGCTTTGCTGGCCATATTAAACATCGGCTTGATAATTCGACGTCGAAAAGTCTCGCATCCCTTCTCACGTGATATCGCATAGCTGGGCGTTTTTCGCCGGCATGTGCAAGCGCTAATCATTGCCGGAAAACTGGCGGCCCATGTCCTTGCAGGGTCGCACATCATTAACCCTGCCCATCTTGCGAAGATTCAAGTCCCCAAGCCGGGCAGAACGGGGGAGGGCCAAGGGGTGTGCGACGCATATTTGTTCTTGTCGGTATGTTTTGGCAAAAATCGTGTACAATCAGTTGACAGAGGAAAATGTGGACGTTATGTTTACAGGAGCATGACCATGGGAAAAGGCGAAAAGCCGATTTTGAGCGTGCGGATTGATGCGGAGTTGCTCAAGGACGTGGACGCACTCGCGGAGGAAGCAGGCGTCGGGCGGGCTGAAATCGTCGAGCGATGTCTGTGGTTGGGCCTTTCGGCGGATATGGGTTTGGCGTCATGGTTGAAAGGCAAAGTTTCCGGGCCGGTTCTGCAAATTATGACGCATCCGGTCGTGTTGAAGGCTTTGCTGTCCCTGACGGGTGATAAGGTTGATCCAACGGTATTGAAGGTGCGGCAGGGTGCGATTGATAAGAGGCGTGGGCATGGAAAGGCGAAGCTGGCCGTGGAATAAGGTGGACTATGAGTGTTGAGGAAGACGGGGAATGGAAGGATGGTCCGTTGCTGGTGAAGTTGCGGGAAGCTGCTCGTCGGCTCAGTTTGTCCGAGCGAACGGTATGGGGATTGGGTAGGTCCGGGATTTTGCCAACAAGGCGTATTGGGCGTAGCGTCCGGTTTACTGTGGAGGGGCTGCGGACGTTTGCAAATGGAAATGGGGCGAAGCATGGCGACAATTAGCACGAGCGAGGAGCATGAGACGATTCGAATTTTCTTCCGGGCAAGGGACGGAAGCCGTCAAGCGATTTACCTGGGTAAGGTGCGTAGGGCGTTGGCTGAGCGGGTCCGCTCGCGGGTCGAGGAATTGGAAAATGCGGCGATGGGGTTGGATGTGGTGTCGCGCGAGACCCTTCGGTGGCTTCGTGACGTGCCCGATTTGATTCACGGCAAGTTGGAGAAGTTCGGTCTGGCGGATGCTCGGCGCCGTGCGACGTTGAAAGAGTTGCTGGACGCCTGTTTCAAACATCTCGAGGTGAAGCCGATTACGAGTTTGGGTTACGAAGCCACGCGGAAGGCAATGCTGTCTTTTTTCGGGGAACGGTGTTTGGTCGGTAGGATTCGGCCGCTCGATTGTGAGGAGTGGCGAACGTCGCTCAAGGCGGCGGGGCTGGCGGAGGCGACAATCAGCAAGCGGATCAAGCTCGGTCGGCAGTTCTTCAAGAAGGGCATTACGTGGAAGATGTTGATGGAGAACCCCTTCGCCGGCGTGAAGGCTGGTAGCCAGATGAACCGAGCGCGGCAACGGTTCATTAGCTTGGCTGATTCGCTCAAGGTGTTGGATGCCTGCCCGGACGTGGAATGGCAAGTTATCTTCGCGCTGGCTCGTTTCGGCGGTTTGCGTTGTCCGTCGGAAGTGCTGTCGCTTCGTTGGTCAGATGTGGATTGGAGCGGCGAGCAGTTTCGCGTGAAATGCAGCAAGACGGAGCGCCACAGCGGGCATGAAGAACGGTGGACGCCGATCTTCTGCGAGTTGAAGCCTTACCTTTTAAAGGCGTTCCATGCGGCTGAGGAAGGTGCGGAGTTCGTGGTGACGCGCTATCGAGATGGGGGCGTAAATCTGCGGACACAGTTTAAGAGGATCATTGTGAAGGCTGGGTTGTTGCCATGGCCGAAGCTGTTCCAGAATCTCCGGGCAACGCGAGCTACGGAAGTTGAACGGGTTTTCGGGAGCCATCTTGAATCGGTTTGGATCGGGCACAGTGCCCGCGTGGCGGAAGATCACTACTTGCAGGTGACAGAAGCAGACTACAAGCGGGCGGCAGCCGAGTCGGCAGCGGAAAAGGTAACGCAGAATCCGACGCAGCATGGCGTGGAAATGACGCGCATGAGCTCGCACGCGTCTGAGGAGAGCGATTCGCAAGTGGAGTCAACGCCAGAAGATGCGAATTCGTGCGAGACTGTGCGAAATGAATCAATAGCAGCGACAGGACTCGAACCTGTGACCCGGGGCTTATGAATCCCCTGCTCTGCCAACTGAGCTACGCTGCCAAATGTCCTGCCTGTTGATTTTAAGCGGGTTGAAGGGCGGGTCAATGCCGGCCGGCCGTGGGGGAATCGTGGGTCGCGGGATCAAACCCGGATCGCCGCCATTTGCAGAAGCTTTTACTTCAAATGCAAATCCACGCCTTCCTCTTCCCACTGCTCGACGAGGCGTTTGAGGTCGGCCACGGTCGCATTGAGTTGGCGGGACGTGTCGACCAGGGATTGATAGAGCCTGGGATCGTTGACCAACTGGCCGGCGGCGCCCTGGCCCTTGTCCACCTTGTCCAAGATGCTCTGCATGCTGCTCAGGACGCCGGAGACTTGCGTGAGCCGCTCGCCGATTTGCTTGCTGAGTTCGTCGATGTCCTTTCCCGCCCCTTTGATGGTCACCGTGGCGTTGGCGCTCGCGCTCTGCAAGCTGTCGGCCAAGGCGTCGAGCTTGTCGGTGGTGGTGCGGAGGTTGTTGATCGCCACCTTCAGGTTGGTCTGCGTGGTGGAATCGCCGAAGACGTCCTGGAGGGAATCGGCCAACTTGCCGATCTTTCCGGCCTGGATGGAGAAGGATTTGATGGTCTTGTCGAGATCGTCGATGGCGCCGGAATCGCGAAGCTTCTTGGCGGTGAGGCGGATCTCGTCGCTCATGGCGCCGATCTGGGTCGCGGCGCGGGAGAGGGAGGGGGGGATAAGATTGAGCTGAAGTCCGCGGAATTCAGTGGCGATCGTTGCGTCGGCGCCCAGCGCGCCGTGCGGCTGATCGTCGCCGAGATCCAGGCTGACGATCGACGTGCCGCCGAGGGCATTGGTCGAGAGGACCGAAGCATGGACGTTTGCCGGCAGGGGCGGATCGCGGTCGACGACGGCGTCGACCGTGACACCGATCCCATCGGAATTCCGGTACATGGTGGTGACCCGTCCGATTTCGACGCCGAGGTATTCAACGGCCGATCCCGGCGACAAACCATCGGCCCGCGGGGTCTTGAAATGCACGGGCATCTGCGGCGGGGCGAACAGCTCGGCGGTCCTGCTGCTGAATTTCAGGGCCATCCATCCGAAGGCGATAAGCGAGCCCAGGACCGTAACTCCAACCAGAATATTTCGCTGATAACTTGGCATGCCCTCAATCCCTTGTTGACCAATGAATCACTTTCTATCCGTCGGTTCAAGCGTCTGCAATTCCTGCTCGTTTGCCTCGCCGAGAACGAAACGCTTGACCGTTTCATTGTTGGTGTTGCGGATTTCCTCGGCGGTGCCGTCGAAGATCAGCTTGCCGTCGAAGAGCATGACGATGCGATCGGCGACCTTCATGGCGCTGGCCATGTCGTGGGTGACGACGATGCTGGTGACGTCGAGTTCGTGCTGGAGCTTGAGAATCAGCTCGTTGATCACGTCGGAGCGGATGGGGTCCAGGCCGGTGGTCGGCTCGTCGTAGAGGATGACCTCGGGATCGAGGGCAATGGCCCGCGCCAGCGCCACGCGTTTGCGTTGGCCGCCAGAGAGTTCAGCCGGCATTTTTCCGCCGGCGCCGGACAATCCGACCATCCGGAGTTTCTGCTCGACGATTTTGGCGATTTCATCGGGCTTCTTGTCGGTGTGTTCCGCGAGGGGGAACGCGATGTTTTGTGCGACGGTGTCGGAATCGAAAAGTGCGCCCTGCTGAAATAGGAATCCGAATCGCTGGCGAACCTTCATGAGGTCGCGTTCGGCCAGGTTGTCGATGCGATGGTCGGAGAACCAGACTTCGCCCCGGTCGGGCTTGAGCAGCCCGACGATGTGCTTGAGCAGCACGCTTTTCCCGCTGCCGCTGACGCCGATGATGACCAGGCATTTTCCTTTTTCGATGCGCAGGTTGATGTCGTTGAGGACTTAAAGCCAGCCGAATCGCTTGTACACGTGGCGCAGTTCGATCAGTGCCATAGGGGACGCCGGTTAGTTTCCAAAAACGCTGCGGATTCCGTAGAGGCCGATATACCAGTCCTGGGCGATCTGGGCGAAGAAGAAATTCATGACAATGATGCAGAGGAAGCTGACAACGAAGGACTCGGTGCAGGCGCGGCCGACGCCGTTGGCGCCGGCGCCGCAATGGAATCCCTTGTAGCAACTGATAAGGCCGATGGCGCCGCCGAAGAAGAAGGACTTGATGATCCCCTCGTTGACCTGCCACATTTCCACGCCGCCGTGCGCCGCGTAATACCAGAAGGGCCCGGTGGCAACGTGCAACACGCCAACGCTGATGAACCAGCCACCGACGATTCCGGTGATGTCGCTGTAGATGGCGAGCATGGGGGTGAGCAGCATGCAGGCGATGAAGCGAGGAACGACCAGGAATTGTATCGGGTCGGTTCCCATCACGCGCAGGGCATCGAGCTGCTCGGTGACGTTCATGGTTCCCAGTTCGGCGGTCAATGCCCCGCCGACCCGGCCCGCCAGCATCACCGCCGCCAGCACCGGCCCGATCTGCTTCACCACCGACAGGAAGATCACGCTTCCCATGCGGTCCTCCTGTCCAAGGGCCTTGAACTGGCTGTAGGTTTCGATGGCCATGATCATTCCGATGAACCCCCCGGTCACCGCGATGACGGGGATCGATTGCACGCCGATCTCGAACAGTTGCGGCAAAAGCTGACGAATGCTTTTCCATCGCAGGCCGGTCGCGAAGAGCCAGATAATTGTTCGCCCGGCGAAGTCGCAAAACTGGCCGAAATCGGCCAGCAAGTTGTTGGTCCTTCGACCGACGGTCTCGATCAACCTTCTGTGCATGATCGGGGAATCATACGGCTGGTCCGCGCCGCTGGCCAGTGACCATGGCCGCCAATTCGCGCGCCATCCGCTCGATCGGAACGCTCCAATCGCCGCGATCTCTTTGGCGGAACAGCCGCATCGTCGGATACCAGGGTGAATCCTCGCGATCCAACATCCATCGCCAATCCGGCATCGACGGCAACAAGACCCAGACCGCCTTGCCCATTGCGCCGGCCAGATGAGCCACGGCCGTATCGACGGTGATGACCAAATCCAGGCTTTCGATCAAAGCGGCGGTGTCGGAAAAATCCTCCAGCTCGCAAGCGAAGTCGATCAATCGCGATGCACTGGTCTGGTTGATCGCGAGACCCTTTTGCAGGCTGACAAACTCGACGCCCTCGACGGCCAACAACGGAGTCAACTGCTCGAAGCGCACGGATCGCCGGGAATCGTTGGGATGCTGCGGCCTTCCCGCCCAGACCAGCCCGACGCGCGGCTTCCCCGTTTTTTCGCCCAGGCGCTGCCGCCATTTCGCCGACAATTCTTCCCCCGGTTTGAGATACGGGACATGGGCGGGAATATTATCCAGCGTTGTCCCCATCGCGAACGGGAGGCTCAGAAGCGAACAGTGAACGTCAAACGGAGGTAATGGCTGTCCAATCATCGCCACCGGCGCAACGTGGGACAGAAGGCGCGTCAGCTCCGCGTGGCAAGCCAGGACGATTCGCGCGCCTCGCGCCGCCACCATCGGGACGTACCGGACGAACTGGATCGCATCGCCAAAACCCTGCTCGGCATAAAGCAGAATCGTCTTGTCGCGCAAATCCTCCCCGGCCCATTGCGGTTGGGCGAACCGATGGGCGGCGCCCGGACGCCACTGGTATTCCCGCCAACCTCGCTCCAGATCGCCCAGAAGCAGATACAGCATGCCCAGGTCCCAATGGGCCTGCCGAAAGTCCGGCTCGATCGCAATGGCGCGGCGGTAACTTTCGATCGCCTCGGAAAATTTTCTCTGGTCGGCCAGCACCAGAGCCAGATTGTGATGCGCCCGCGCCACGCGCGGCTGCAAGCGGACGGCGGCGCCCAGGGCGGCGTGGGCTTCGTCGAATCGGCCCAACTGCCGCAGCGCGCCGCCGAGGTTGCCGTAGGCATCGGCGTAGTCCGGTTTCAGTTGAATGGCGCGCTCAAACTCCTTCACGGCGATTTCAGGTTGCCGCCGTTCCCCCAGCGCCAGGCCAAGACCGTTATGAAACGTCGGTTCGTGCGGCTTGAGGGCGACGGCGCGCTGGAACGAGGCGACGGATTGATCCAGCCTTCCCGCCTGACGCGAGAATTCACCGAGGTTGGCGTGAAGCTCGGCGACGAGCGGATGCGCGGCGGCGGCGCGGGCGGCCAGATCGACCGCCATCTCGATCCGGCCCGTTTGCATTGCCACGATGCTCAACAGGTGCAACGCATCCCGGTGATCGGGCTGGTCGCGCAGGATTTGGGCGCACAGGGCTTCGGCCTCGGCGAAGCGGCCGGCACGCTGGTGCTCCTGGGCCCTGTGCAAAATGCGACCGGCGTCAACATCTTTCATTTTGCCCTGGCCGTACGGATGGCCTCGACGAAACTCTTAGCGTTGGCGGTCACGCCGACCCAGTCACTTTTCGCCAGCGCGTCCTTGGTCACCAGCGACGATCCAGCGCCGACGAACACCGCGCCGGCCTTGATCCAGTCCCCCGCGTTCTTCACGTCCACCCCGCCTGTCGGCGTCAGACGAAGCTGCGGCAGCGGGGCCAGAATGTCCTTGAAATATTGCGGACCCAGCACGGTCGAAGGGAAGACTTTCACCACGTCCGCCCCCGCGGACCAGGCGCGGAGAATTTCCGTCGGAGTGAACGCGCCGGGAATCATGATCTTGCCATAGCGGCGCGTCGTCGAAACGATGCCGTCATCGAACACCGGGGAGACGACGAACTGAGCGCCGGCGGCGATCGCGTCGCGCGCCGTGGCCGCGTCGATCACCGTTCCCACGCCAATGACCGCCCGGTCGCCGAAACGGTCGGCCAGCATCTCGATCCCCGAGATCGCCTTGGGCGTGCTCATGGTGACCTCGATAGCGGGCACGCCGCCGGCCAGCAGCGCTTCGGTAATGCCCACGAGTTGGTCTTTGGAATTGGCGCGAATGACCGCGACGACGCCCGCATCGCCCACCGTCTTCAAGTTTTGTTCTTTGGTTGCCATGATGATGTTTTATCAGTTTTCGCCGCCGTGCCGCAAGTTGCGCTCATTCCCACCCGCCGCCCAGGGCTTTGTACAGCGCCACCAGATCTGCCGAGACCTGCTGCTCGCTCTGCGCCATCGAGTCCTGCGCTGCAAACAGGCTGCGCTGCGCGTCCAGCACGCTGAGGAAATCGGCGCTGCCCTTTTCGAAAAGCTCGGTCGAGAGGTCCACGGCCTTCTGATTGGCCGCGACGGCCTCGCGCAGAGACTGCAAACGCACTTGCTCGCGGTTGTACGCCACCAGCGCGTCGTCCACGTCGCCGAGGCTTTGCAGGACCGCCTTGCGATACGCCTGGAGCGCTTCCGCCTGACGCTCGTTTTGCACGTGAATGTTCGACGTGACCTTCCCGGCATTGAAGATGTCCCAGGTGACGCCGGGGGCGATGTCGTACATTCGGCTGGAATAATCGAACAGTTGTTTTAACCTTTGCGATCCGACGCCGAGCGCTCCGGTGATGGAGAACTGGGGGAACAGATCGGCGGTGGCGACGCCGATCTGGGCGGTCGCGGCGGCGAGTTGCCGCTCGGCGCGGCGCACGTCCGGGCGCCGCCGCAGCAATTCCGCCGGCAAGCCCGGCGGCACGCTGGGCGGACCCACCGGGATCGGTTCCACGCCGCTCAATTCGTCCGACAACGAACCCGGGTCCTGGCCCAGCAAGATCCCCAGGTGGTGGATGGTCTGGCGAATTTCCGCTTCGCGCGTCGGCACGACCGACGCCGTCGTCGCCACTTGCGCTTCCTGCTGCGCCACGGCGAGATACGGCACCAGGCCGCCCTCCGCCTTGCGCCGCGTCAATTCCAAGGTCTGCTGCTGGCTTTGAAGATTGTCCCTGGCAAGCTGCAATTCGCGCTGCGAGCCGCGCAGCTCGATGTAGTTTACCGCCACCTCCGCCAGCATCGACACCAGCACGTCGCGTTGGTCCCACTGGGCCGCCTGCACGCTGTAGCTGGCGGCCTCGATCGCCCGCCGATTTCCGCCGAAGACGTCGATTTCCCAGGTCATGTCGAAACCCGCCTGCCACAGATCGGACTCCACCAAACTGTTGATGGGTATCTCCCCGCTGGCCGAAGAAGAAGAAAACCCCGCGATTTCGGCCGTATTCAGGCTGTTCCGGGTACGGGTGTATCCCCCCTGCGCCCCGATGTCGGGGAAAAGCCCGGACACAAGAATTCCGCGATTGGCGCGGGCCTCGCGAATCCTGGCCTCCGCCGCCAGCAGGTCGGGATTGCCTTGCACTGCGCGATCGATCAACCGGTTCAACGTCGGGTCGTTCAACGTTTCCCACCAACGCTGATAGTCCGGCCGCGTGGTGGGTTCGACGGTGGAACGGCTCGTCGGCTGCGTCGCCGAGCCGATCTCGCTGTACTGCCGGGGCGTGTTGATGTCCGGCCGCTGGTAATCCGGCCCGACCGCGCAACCCCATAATGCCAGCAGAGCCAGTGGAATCGCAATCACCAGCTTTTGCCGTTCGCCCCAAGAATGTTCTGGAAAATCGATCATGTTAAACCTTCCCTAAAGGTGGGTGTAATCCCAAACGCTTCAACGATCAAGCTGCCCAGTCCGGTAACGATCCGTGATCGCACGCAGGCCGCCGAGCGAAAATCGCGTCACATGGTCGGCCAGCTCTTCAACGTGCTGGTCAAGGTTGGCGTAAATCGGGCTGATCCCCTTCAAAACCGGCCGGGCAAAGTAGTAGTGCATCATCTGGCCCACCACGCTGACGGAGCATTTGGCGATGACGCGCGGCGGAAGCTCGCCGACGATTTCACGGATGATTGCCTGGAGCTTGGCCTCCCGCGGTCGAATGTGATCCTCTACGAACGATTGCAATATGCCGGTCGGTTCGCTCATCTCGCGGGCCATCAGCCGCCCGCACCATGACGGCCGGCCGGGATCGAGCAGGTGCTTTAGGAATTGCCGGATAAATCCACGGAGCCGATTTTCGGCGGATTCGTTGGCGCCGTCGGGAGGGGCGGACTCCTCATCGGCTTGCCATCGCAAATTTGCGAACACGGCGGCATAGAGTTTTTGTTTATCGCCGAAGTGGTAATTGACCGCCGCGATGTTGGCTTGCGCCTTTCCACAAATCTCACGAATGGTGGCATCCGCGAATCCCTTGAGCGCGAAGACTTCTCCCGCAGCGTCCAATAAACGCTGGCGGGTTTCCATGGAAAGGTCGTGTGGAGTATCATTCATTTGTTTTAATCTATTATTTCAAATATATGTTTTAATTCAAGGGGGAATTGGTATTGGATTAATTTGGACGTTTCCATCGCAAAGGTGACTCACGGATGGCCATCCATGGGCTTTTGGGATTGAAAGTGAACTGCTCATTTGCTGATGAGCGTGGCCAAACCCTGACGAAGCGTATATCCCGGCACGAAACCAATCGAGCGGAGCTTGGCGACGTCGGCGGTCAAAACGGCGGGATTGTCCGGCGAGTCCGGAGATTCCTGAATCTCCAAGAGGGCTTCGGCTCCGGCCAGTTCGGCGAGAATCTTGGCGACATCGCCCAGCTTGACCCCTTCGCCGGAGGCGACGTTGATGATGCCCTCGACGGGGCAGTGGAGGATGGCGGCAAAGGCCTGGGCGACGTCCTGGACGTGAAGAAAATCGCGAACGTGCGAACCGTTGCGCACAATCGCCGGCCGCTTGGCCAACAGCGGATTCAAAATCGAAGGGATTAACCGCCGGGGGTCCTCGCCGGGACCGTAGAGGTAAAATATCCGACCCCACGCGACGCTCAACTGGGACATGCGGGCAATCGCTTCGACGTTTTGCCGGAGGTTGTTCTTGCAAGTTCCATAGAGCGTCGCGGGATTGCTGGGCGTGGCGTCCTCGCACAAGTGGGAATGCGTCCAGTCGTATTCCGCGCAGGTGCCGGCGAAGACTGCCCGCTTGCCGCCGTGGGCCGCGAAGGATCGGAACAGTTCTTCGGACGCCTTGAGCCAATCCAGATTCAACGGTGAATTCCAGAATTTCCCATGCTCGGCGTACCAGGCGAGATGCACCAGGTGCGTCGGCTGGATGCGCGCGATCAGCTCATCTGCCATGTGCTGATCGAGGAGATCGACCCGATGCCAAACCGCATCGGAGGAAGGGGAGCTTGCCAGGTCGGCGGCGTGAACTTCGTCGCCCCGCCGCAGCAGTTCGGAAACAACCTGACGGCCGATGAAGCCGCCGGCGCCTGTGACCAATACGCGGTTCATTTTCGCTTTTTCGCTCAACGCCCGTAATCCGGATAGGCCCGGTCGCGCTCGGAAATGACGCGAACTTCGAGCGGCCAACGGATTCCGAACGCCGGATCGTCGAATCGAACGCCCCTGGCGGCTTCGGCGGCGTACCACTGAAACATGTCGTAATGCACTTCCGACCCATCCGCCAACGTCTGGAATCCGTGGGCGAATCCCGCGGGAATAAACAAGGCGCGGTGATTCTCGGCCGACAATTCCGCGGCAAACCACTGGCGATGGGTGGGCGAATCGCGGCGGAGATCGATGATGGCGTCGTAAATCGCGCCGGCGGTGCAGCGAACCAGCTTGGGCTGGGCCATCGGCTCGACCTGGAAGTGCATGCCGCGCAGCGTGCCCGCCTTATGGTTGAACGACACGTTGGACTGCACGATCTGCGTGGGAAGGGCGAGCTTCTCGAACTTCGAGCAATCGAACGAATAGCAGAAGAAGCCCCGGTCGTCAGGGAACAACTGCGGGTCGATGACAAACGCTCCGGATAATGGCGCCGGCTGAAAGTTCATACTCACCTCAGATCACCTCGAGGGCGGGAATGGCGACGACGAATTTTCCGCCCCATTGCCGGATGTGGCCCATCTGCTCCATGATCTCCTCCCTGAGGTTCCAGGGCAAAATGAGGAGGTAGTCCGGCCTGGTCTGGGCCACCTTCTCGGGCGGGTGGATTGGAACGTGGGTGCCGGGCAAAAATCGGCCCTGCTTGTGGGGCGAGCGATCGACGACGTAATCGATGAAATCTCCGCGCACTCCGCAATAGTTGAGCAGCGTGTTACCCTTGGCGGCCGCGCCGTAGGCGGCGATGGTTTTGCGGGCCGATTTCGCCTCGACCAGAAATCGCAGGAACGCCCGCTTGGTCTTTTTGATCCGCTCGTCAAACGCGCGGTACGTGGCCAGATCGGCCAGGCCGGCCTTCCGCTCGGCATCCAGCATCGTCTCGACGCGGCTTTCGATTTTGCCGGGAGATTCGACGTGCGAAGCGAATATGCGAATCGATCCGCCGTGGGTCGGCAGTTCCTCGACGTCGAATATCTTAAGCCCATGGGCGGCGAAGAGCCGCCGGACAAAATCGAAGCTGAGATATGAAAAATGCTCGTGGTAGATCGTGTCGAACTGGTTTAAGCCGATCAGGCGAAGCAGATGGGGAAACTCCATGGTGATGATTCCGGCGGGTGCAAGCAGGATTTTCATGCCGGCGACAAAATCGTTGATGTCCGGGACGTGCGCCAGAACGTTGTTGCCCAGCAGCAGGTCGGGGCGAATCTCAGCTTCGACCATGTTGGCTGCGGAGGATTTTCCGAAAAACTCCGCGCGGGTGGGAATTCCATGCTGCTCGACGGCAACTTTGGCGACGTTTTCGGCCGGCTCGATGCCCAACACGTTGACGCCCCGTTTCTTGAAATATTGCAGGAGATAGCCGTCGTTGCTGGCGATCTCGACGACACGTGATTTCGGGCCGAATCCAAACCGGCTGCACATCATCTGGACGTACGCCTCGGCATGGCGCAGCCAGCTTTCGGAATAGCTGGAGAAATACGCGTAATCGCTGAATATCTGCCGTGGCGTTTGGAATTCCTCGAGCTGGACGAGCAGGCATTTTTCGCAAACCCAGGCATGAAGGGGAAAGAACGGCTCCATCACATGGAGTTGATCGGCGGCGAGATAGGAATTGCTGGGCGGGGACATTCCCAGATCGGCGAACGTTACCGACAATTTCGATCCGCAGAATCGGCAGCAACCGGACGGCATAGTCATCGGTCAACGATCCGGCAGTTGGAGGAACTCGTCGATCTGGTCCCGGGAAATCCGCCGGACGTTCTCGCCGCGATGCCAGGCTTTATACCATTGGGCGGTCCATTTCAGGGCGGTGGGGAGATCGGTGTGCGGCCGCCAGAGAAGGCGCTGCATGGCCTTGCCGGCATCGAGCTTGAGATAGGCGGTTTCGGGTGGCTGGCGGCTGGGCGACGGCTCCCAGGCCGCGCCGTCCGACCAATGGGCGGCCATCTGGTCGGCGATCCAGCGCACGGGCCGGGCCTCTTCGTCCATCGGGCCGAAGTTCCACGCCTCGGCAAAGCCGCGGCCCTCCTCCATCAGGTGTTCCAGTAGATTCAGATACCCGCAGAGGGGATCCAGAACGAATTGCCAGGGCCGAACCGCATCGGGATTGCGAATCACGGCGCGCTTGCCGGCCGCGAAGGCTCTCAGCAAATCCGGGATCAATCGATCCCTGGACCAATCCCCTCCGCCAATGACGTTCCCCGCTCGCGCCGAGGCGATCGCAGTCGTGGTCCCGTCGAAAAACGATCGGCGATAAGCGCTGGTCGCCAACTCGGCGCACGCCTTGGAACTGGAATACGGGTCGTGCCCGCCCAGCGGGTCGGTTTCCAGATATCCGCGCTCCGATTCGCGATTCTCGTAGCATTTGTCGGTTGTCACGACGACCACCGCGCGCACGTCCTCGCCGACCTGTCGAACGGCCTCCAGGAGGTTCACGGTGCCCATCAGGTTGACGGAATAGGTTCCCACCGGATCGAGATAACTTTGACGCACCAGCGACTGGGCTGCCAAGTGAATGACGATCTCCGCGCGGGATTGGCGAAGGGCGTCGGTCAACCTCGGCAAATCGCGCACGTCGGCGTTCTGCGTCTCAGCCAGTTCATGCACGTCGGCCAACGTGAAGAGGCTTGGATCGGTGGGGGGGGGCAGGGAATACCCGCGGACTTTGGCGCCGAGGCGGTCGAGAAGCAGGCAGAGCCAGGCGCCCTTGAATCCCGTGTGCCCGGTGATGAAAACGGTTCGGCCGCGCCACCAGGAAGGCGTCATTTCCAAACCCTCCATGGCGCCTGTCCGCGGAGCCACAAATCTTCCAGATAATTCCTGTCGCGAAGCGTGTCCATCGGATGCCAGAAATCGGCGTGCTGATAGGCGAGAAGCTCGCCTTGGCGCGCCAGACGCTGGAGCGGCTCGCGTTCCCAGACGGTGCTGGGGCCTTCCACGAAGTCGATGGCCTTGGGGGAAAGGACAAAGAATCCGCCGTTGATCCATGCGCCGTCGCCGTGGGGTTTTTCGATGAATCGGGTGACGAGATCGCCACGGAGCTCGACGCTGCCGAATCGGCCCGGCGGCTGAACGGCGGTCAGCGTCGCCAGCTTGCCGTGACCTTCGTGGAACGCCACGAGCTTTTTGATGTCCACGTTTCCGACGCCGTCGCCGTAGGTGAAACAGAACGATGGGTCGCGATCGACGAACTCGCGGACGTGCTTCAGGCGGCCGCCGGTCTGCGTTTGCTCGCCGGTGTCCACGAGCGTCACCCGCCAAGGCTCGGCGTGGCGATGATGGACCTCCATTTTGTTGTTGGCGATGTCGAACGTGACATCGGAGGTGTGGAGGAAATAATTGGCGAAGTATTCCTTGATGACGTAGCCCTTGTAGCCCAGACAGATCACGAAATCGTTGACGCCGTGGGCGCTGTAGAGCTTCATGATGTGCCAGAGGATCGGCTTGCCGCCGATCTCGATCATGGGCTTGGGTTTTACCGCGGTTTCCTCGGAAATCCGCGTGCCCACACCACCGGCAAGAATCACGGCCTTCATGGGCGTTCTCATACCACAATTTATCGCCGAAGGCGATAAGATGCTGTCGCACGTGAGTCAGGCATTCGACCTTTCCATTCTCATCGTGAACTTCAACGGCGGGGACATGCTGCGCAATCTGCTGGCGTCGATCGAAGCGACGCGCGGCGATCTGGCGGTGCAAACCATCGTCGTGGATAACGCCTCGGCCGATGGGTCGGCGAATATCGTCGCGGAATTCCCGGGGGTGATCCTCCTGCGCAACCCCGAAAACGCCGGGTTTGCCCGCGGAAATAACCAGGCTGCCGGGATGGCCGCGGCGCCGCTCATCCTGTTGCTGAACAACGATACCGTCGTCCGCCCCAACGCGATGCAAACGCTACGGCGGTTCATGAATGAGCATTGCGAGACGATCGCGGCCGGGCCGAAACTCATCGGCGGCGATGGCAAACCCCAACGATCCGGCCGGAACCTGCCGAACGTCCCGGCCCTGCTCAACTCCATCCTCTTGCTGAAATGGACCGGCTTGTTTCGCGCCGCATATCACCACTACCGCCGTGAAGGATTCGACCCCGAACGGGCCGGCCCCGTCGGCCAACTCGCCGCGGCCGCACTAATGATCCGGCGCGAACCGTTCGACAAATGCGGCGGGTTCGATGAAGGCTTCGCCTTCGGTGTCGAGGACGTGGACCTCTGCCGCCGGCTCAGCCAATTCGGAGGCATCCGATATGTCCCCGATGCCGAGATCGAACACCTCGGGCGGGTCAGTTCGCGGGCGAACCGCGCATTCGTCTACCGCAGCTATGAATGCGGCTGGGCAAGGTATCTAACCAAACATCACGGCCGATGGGCCGCCAGGTTGTACAAGACGCTGGTGACGGTCGACCTGCCGGTGCGCGTGCTGGCATCGACGATCCAATATGCGGTGCATCGGGCGCTATCTCGCCGCGAGAAATCCGAGCGTTCGCTGGATCGGCTGAAAGCGACGGTTTCGTTCGCGTTCACCGGCCTGCCGGCGTTCTGGAAAAGCTGAAGTGCCCATGAAGCTATTTACCGCGTCAGGGCCTAATCGGTGATTGCGAATCTCAATTCACCCCGGTAATTACGACTGATAATCGCGAGATTACAAGCCGCTGGCTTTGTGTGATTTTCATTGCATATCTCATCATAGCGCGCCGATTATCGTACCGTGGCCGGCCACCTAACGGCTTATTGCCTCGTCCGTTGGTGTTGCCTACCTCGCCGGAATGAGATTCATTCCAGATGCGTGTGAGGAACTTCACTAGGCGTTTGCGCGCCAGGATGAGCGCCAGGCCACGAACGCGCGCTATCCGTGCCGTACTGGAGCCGCTGGAGCAGCGAATTCTGCTCTCGTGGATCGGCGCTACTACCGGCAGCACCGATGACGCGGCGCATCTTTACAATAACACCGCAAACTGGGCCGGCGGAATCATCGACAATTCGTTTGCCGGGGTGACGCTTACAGGCTCTACCACCCTGTATTTCAACGCGGGACTGACCACCGGCGCTGGCGGCCTGAATCTCGGTTATAGCGGCAACTATAATCTCACGCTCGAATCCTCCAGCACGACAACGCAGACGCTGACCCTCGGCGGCGGCATCAGCGGCACTTTCGGCGGATCGTCCGTTACCATCGGGGATCCGAATAACAATCTCGACGTCGATCTCGGGGCGACCGGGCAAACGTTCACGATCTCTTCCGGCAATACTTTGTCGATCCTTAACGCGATATCCGACACGGGCGGCCTGACCGAAGCCGGCGCCGGCACGCTCACCCTTTCCGGCGCAAATACCTTTTCGGGCGGGACGACGCTTTCGGCAGGGCAATTGAATATCAATAATGCCGCCGCGATCGGCACGGGCACGTTGACCATCAGTGGAGGGACGATCGACAATACCAGCGGCTCGGCCATCACTCTCAGCAACAACAACGCCCAGACCTGGGGCGGGAATTTCACCTTCAACGGCACCAACGCCCTGAACCTGGGGACCGGAGCGGTAACGCTGGGCGCCTCGCTGGCGGTGACAACAACGGCGAATAATCTGACAGTTGGCGGTGTGATCAGTGGTGCGCACAGCTTGACCAAGGCCGGCAGCGGTACGCTGACGCTCGGCGGGGCCAACGGCTATACCGGCGGCACGACGCTGAATGCCGGCCAATTGAACATCAATAACAACACCGCCCTCGGCACAAGCAACTTCACAGTTCATGGTGGGAGCATCGACAACACCAGCGGCTCTGCCGTTTCGCTGAACTCCAGCGACGCCGTGTTTATGTATAGCAGCTTCACCTACGTTGGCACGGGTTCTTTGAGTTTGGGAGAACTGGTCTATCCCACGGGTGGCAGCCCTACCTACACCCTCACGACGACGGCCGGGAACCTGACATTGGCCGCGGGCATTGGAGGCCCCAACTGGAACCTGGTCAAAGCCGGCAGCGGCACGTTGACGATCTCAGGGGCCGGTTCAGGTCCGGTGGCGGTGACGCTGTCGGCGGGGCAGCTCAATATCAACAACGCCGGCGCTCTGGAAACGGGCAGGTTCACGATCAACGGCGGCGCGATCGACAACACGAGCGGCTCGGCCATTACGCTCAGCACCAACAATGCCCAGACCTGGGGCGGAGATTTCACGTTTGTAGGAAGCAATCCCCTGAATTTGGGCACGGGTGCGGTAACGCTCGGCGCCAATCGGCAGGTGACGGTGAATGCCAGCACGTTGACCGTCGGCGGGGCCATTGGAGGAGCATATAGTCTCACCAAGGCGGGCGCCGGGACTTTGGCGCTGACCGCCAGCGGCAGTTACAGCGGCGGGACTACCATCGATGCCGGAACTTTGAGCTTCGCCAACGGCGCACTGGGTTCGGGGAGCATCACTTTC
>Ga0187867_10001522_pt1 | contig 20064 bp, 13 predicted proteins | sample June2016WEW_13_1_FD_132976 | JGI IMG/M metagenome (GOLD analysis project Ga0187867, IMG submission 132976) | Peatland microbial communities from SPRUCE experiment site at the Marcell Experimental Forest, Minnesota, USA - June2016WEW_13_10 | ecosystem: Environmental > Terrestrial > Soil >...
AATGGCTTTTCTGATCTTCGGCCAGAACCACAGGGCGAGCAACACGCATGAGATAGTACCTCCTATCTCAGTTACGCGCCCGCGCCGATTAGGTTCGTTTAATTGTGGAGAGGTACACTAGCAATCGCGTCGTCCAAGGCTCGCGGGGCTTTGGTTCGAACATAGAGACAGTAGTTAACCGCGGCGGGAGCCCTTCGGGAATGGTATAGAGCAAGGTTGGACAGGATCTTCAGATCAATGATCGTTGAGTCAAACTCCTTGTTTCGGTGATCGGCGATTGTTTTCTGAGCTTCGGCGATTTCTGCATTGATCGCTTCGGCACTTTGAGCGAACCAACGGCTGTTTTCCTGCGGCCGGATCATGGCGGTTTCGCCATTTTCAATGAGCCGCTTTGCCTCATCATCGAAATTCTCGAACTGCTCAATATCGCTGCCCTGATTTTTTGCGAAGGACGGCAGATCTCCGAAATGCTGCTTCTCCGCCCAACCAGCGGTCATCGGGAAAGCGCCATAGGGATAATCTGACGCGACGATGCGTGGCAGAATCGAACTCGCTATGTGCAGCGCCTTCTCCACATGCGGCGCCGCGGCGCCGCCGAAGCGGCGTTGAAACTCGCGGTCCCAGACTTCCGCGGGCGTGTTTGGGTCATACCCCAATCGCCCAAAGACCTGGAAATAATGCCAGTACCTCTCGAATTCGTAGTCATAATAGCGGTACGGTGAATTGAGAAGATCAAACGGCTTCATGTCATGGGGCTGCCCTTCCATTTTTGTGGCCACCGGTTCGTCAATGTCAAAACCGTCGCCATCATAGAGGTGCGTGGTTTCGCAGAATCGTTTCGCATATTCAGGGTCGCCCCAGAGCAGGATGCGCGAGGTGCCTCCGTTCCAGAGCTGCCAATTCATTTTGTAACGCTGCGGATACCGAAGCAGGTCTGCATAGCCGTGGCGGCGATCGAGCTGGTCGCGCTCGTTGACGTGGGTCGGATCGAAGGGAAGACCCATCTGCTCCATCCAATATTTGGTCGAGAGCCGGAAATTCAATCCGGTGTCAACGGCGTTCTGAATGACAGAATCAGGCAGTCCCTTGACGCGGAGATCGAGCTTGATGCTGGGCGCCTGCTGCTTCATCAATTGAAAGATTTCTCGCCAAAACCCTTCCTGTTCGGAGGGTTTCAAACCTGATTCATCGTGCATGCGGAATTGAATGCCGTCGATGTTCGGAACAACGTGGAGAAAATGGCTTAGCGCGGCCTTGGTATAGGGGACGAGATTATCCGCCGTCATTCCCCACACCAGGCTTGGCGTCGGCTTGAGTAGAGAGTCATTGGCGCCTGGAGTGCCACCACCCTGCACGTTGCCCCGGTAAATGTGGTCCCAGATGCCAATCGTAAAATTCAATCCTCGGTCGTGCGACATCTTTATCAGGCGGTTGAGCGTTTCGAGATTTCGCCGTTGCTGTTCGGGCGTGATTCCAACCATGCGGACATCGGGAAAGCCATCGGTATTGAAAAAGTAGGGATAACACGGCGCCAGGAAGCCGCCATTTTCGTAACCGAAAATGACGACGATCCCGTTGAATCGATTCTCAGCCAGATTATCGAGATAGCGAGTCCAGTATTCCTCGTCGTAAAAGCGACTTTCCCAGTAGGCGCGGTTCATCGCAAAGAGTGTGACTGAGCGGTTTTTCACATCTGCGGTCTCGGATGTCTCGCGCAATTCACCGAATGGCGCGCCCGTGTTTGTACTCCAGCCAATGCGATCGGCGGCGTCCAATTCGGCATACATAAGACCGCGATCATCGGAGCCGGCCAGGACCCATGCCGCCTTGCCGTGATATTCCGTCTTCCATACGACCAGCCCTTCGGGCGACTGGGGAAGTGCATGATTGGCGGCCTTGAGCATCTGCTCGGCCGGCCCATTATTCCCGACGACACCGGCAATCAATAATGTTGTACCGGCTGCGGCATCGAGCGAGTCGGTTTTCTGCACGGACACTTGTTTGTCGTGCAGAGCGAAAAGTAGCTTCTCCGCGCCATGCGTGGCCGGCGCTGATGGCGCTCCGTCCGATACGAGCGACACGTCCACAGCGTCGGCGGCGCGACAAACGTCGGCGGCCAAAACAAACGAGACCGCCAGAATGAGCCAACTCATTGCCTGGATATTCATCCGCATCTGATCCTCCGGTCTCTGTTGCCGCTATTTTCCTGCCGTGCCTACGTGCAGGACAACCGGCCCGCTGCCCCACTTCACGGGAGGCGTCAGCGAAGTCACCCCGTTGCCGATGGTGCCGGCATCCTGCCGTTCGCCGGTTAATGGACGAAACCATTCGGCCTTTAGCAGTCCAGCAAGCCCTTGCAAAGTCAACGTAAAAGGCGCTGCCGCATTGAGGAATACCACATACTCGCGTCCCGACTCTGCCAAGCAGTATCCATCGCTGCTCAAGCCCTCCGCGGGTTTCATCCGCCAATATGCGGTGCCATCGAAGAATTCGCGCAGATGTTTGAAGTATGCGTATCCCGGCGGGGTGTCCTTGGGGCGGATAACGTCCCATGCGGTGTAGGTGTAATAATACACGCCGAAGCCGCCGGCCATGTATACCTCCCAGGCGCGGCGGACGACCTCTTCGGGCGCTTGCGCGACGCTGTAGGTCTTGTCGTTAAGGCCTTTGGGGCCATGCTCGTAGCCGAACTCCGTGTTGATGACAGGCCAGGCATTCTGCTCGAGGTGGTCGAGCATCGTCGCCCTCCACTTTGTATGCTGCTGGTCGGAGCGGTAATCGAGCAGGGCGTTATAGACGCCGCGATCGTAAGTCGCGTGGTCATCGTGGACCGTCAGGAGACGCCGGTAGGGGTCGGTGGCGCGGATGAACTGCAATCGCCCGATTTTGTAATTCAAGTCTTTTTCGTTGTTCGCTTCCTTGGCCAGATCCCAGGTCACATTGGGATATGCCGAATAGCGGGCGATGAGCCATCGGAAATAAAGATCATCTTCCGGGCTGCCATTCGCCGGCCAATTCACCTTTTTGTTGTAGACCTTCATCAGGATGTGAGCCACAATCCCGCGCCGATACATCGCGTCGATCACGCGATCGTAGTGCTGCCAGTAAAGCAGGTTGAAACGGGAATGTTCCGGTTTATCGTTGCTGCCTTCCCACGCAAAAAGCGGTGGCGGGCCGAAATCGTCATCGCCCGTTTTGCCTTTCCTCCAAGTTGTGTCGTGCGCATACGCGTTGAGAATGATGAAATTGAATCCGTACGACGCAATCTTGTCGAGGAAGGGATTGATGGTCTTTAGTTCAGGATCACTCGAATCCAGCGCCCAGAGCCAGTCGCATTCATAACCCATCGGAAAAAAGTGAGCGCCATCCTCGAATTCAAACTGGTGGGGATGCTGCGGGTCCACGCGTAAGCCGCCATGAATATCGGGTGATGGATTTGCTACGCATACAAAGGAATCTTGCTGGTTATCCAACGCGCTGATTGCGCTGTGCGTAATTAGAGACCAGGTGCCGTCCACCGTTGGCGAAATCCGCACCTTCCACGTTGCATTGCCGTCGTAGAAACCCGGCACAGTTAGTTTCATTCCGTTGGGGCCGCTGACCTCGGCTGAAAATGGGACGGCAAAAGGATTGCCGTGCGATTCCTTGGCAGCGAAAACGAAATCATGCGGCTGCCAACGGGGAACGATGATGTCCGATGCCTTCAGCGGCGCATTTCGCGAGCCTAAAAGGCAAATTGCCAAGGATATCGCTATGAATCGAATCCATTCATTCGGTGCCCTACCATCGAATTGTGGTTCCATGTTTCTATCTCCGCGCCGGGTTACTCGCTCATTCCGGTGTAGTCGCCACCGGCAAGGGTCAGGATCCGCCAGCGGCCTTGGGATTTGGTCCTTTGGGACTGGCCGTTAACGATGACATTGGATTTGGGGCCGGCGGGCAGGAAGAGTTGAGTCTGGACGCCGCTGGGCAGGGAAAGGGAAAACCGGGTGGTTCCTCCATCCTTTTTCCAGGATACCGTAACTGGCCCAAACTCCGTGCAGACGACGCCCTCGACTTGTTTAAGGTCCGCCAAATGTGGCTGGACGATGAGCTTCTTATCCCAAATGGGGGCGTCGCGGCGGACCCCCAATACATAGGTGCTGAGGGTGTAGCCGGGAACGGCCCCGTAAATATGGACTTTGGAACCGCCATCCATTCCTTCCCATGTAGTTTGCCAAGGCGAATCGACCATTCCCTTCCACCCGTTGCGGATTCGATCGAGGACGATTTGATCGGCTTGAGGAGTGTCGAGGGTATAAAGCAGCTTGAAGTAGAAGTGATTGGCCATGATCTGCTTAATCTGGCTGTCATGGGCGAGCGTCCAGGCAATTACGCGATCGCGCCGCTCGGGCGGAACTATGCCGCGGTCCAGCGCATAAAGGTTGGCGTGTAGCGTCGGTACGACCAGGCCATCGATCGTTTTTAGATCGATGGATTTCTTGAACATTCGATCTTCCGGCTTTAACTCCGGAGTCCCGGCCGCCGCTCCATAAGCACCTTCGGATTCGATCCACAGGGTTTTGTTGAAGGCATTGTAGAGTTCATCGGCGGCGGCGGTGAGTCGGGCAGCGTCGTCGGGGCGCCCGATACGCTGGGCGAGGAAGGCGGCGTCAGCGAGGGCGCGGTAGATAAATGCGTTGTTGGCGGCGCCTTCGCAGGTGACGTAAGCCATCGGGTTGTCCCAGGCAACCCATTCGCGGGCCAGAACCAGGCCGCGCTCGGAGCGGCGGGTCAGGAACCAGTTGAGGAGGCGATCCAGACGGGGCCATATCTCCGTGATGAAAGCATCGTCACCGGTGGCCTCGTAATATTTGCGGAGACCTTCGACCCAATCGCAGGCGCGATCCTCCATAATGGCGTGAATGTCCCATCGCTCGGAGCAGGTATGGGCTTTAACCATGCCATCCTCCCGCTGAGTAAGACTAACGCGGAGGAGCAGGTTCTTAAGCAGCCGGGGGTCGCTGAAGAGTTGCCCGCCGTCCTTGCCGGGCCCGGCAAAGGCAACGCGCGTCACATCGTACGCGGGCGGATCGTTATCCATCCACTCCACGCGCTCGCGGTCCGCACAGTCCACATACGCGTCTTCGCTCATCAATTGAACCGAGCGTGTGGTGATGTCCCAGACGTGATCAAGCAGCGGATCGCTGGAAGCAAAGCGGCCGACGCGATCGAAGGGGTACAAAACCTCCACGAGATGCATATTGCTGATCTTCGCCGCTCCGCCAGTGACCTGAATGGAAAGGGATTTCAAAGCCCAAGTATCGCCGGATATCCAACGTTGAGTTCCGGCACGAGTGATATAGACACCGGGAGCTCCCCGCTTTCCGTCGGGGAATTCGGGGCGGGCCTCGATTCTCACGCCGGCTTGCGCATCGATGTCCAGGGAATAGTATGCCTGCACTACGCGAGGCGTTTCAAGAATGATCTGCCCGCCGGGGTTGAGCGTGAAGGCACCATGGTCGTCCGCGACGGCGCCGGTGGTGTGAGGCATCCACTTAATCTCGCTTTCGCGAAGGAGCGGAATGGTGCGCGGCTGGGGAACGGGCCACTGATTCCAATCGGACACATCCACTTTGACGGCGTGAGGAAGTTTGGAGGCGTCGAATGAGGGAGAGGTCCACTCGCCGTCGAGTTTGCGTGCGTCGCGGTTTTCGGAGAAAGATGACCAGACCCGCGGCTGGTCGCCATAGGTGGCTTCCAGAAAAGCTTGCCAGCTTGAGTCAGTCGCCAGACTGATGACGGCGCCGCCGGGTTGCGTGGCCTGGACCCGGAGCGTCATGCCCGGCGCGTGTTGCCGGACGCGGCCGCTGGGTTCGTCGCGATGAACAAGGACCGCGATGAGGTTTTTCCCCGCGCGAAGGTGGCCGGTGATGTCGAAGGCATCGTATTCCGGACGCTGGTTTTCGAAACGGTTCGGGCCTCGCGCGACGTATTGGCCATTGATAAAAAGCTGATAGCGGGTGTAGGCGAAGATTTGCAATTCCGCCGCGACAGGAGCTAGCGGAAGTTCAAATTCCTTGCGGAAGGCGGCATGAAGATATCCATCCCCCGCGGCGGGAGCGTCGGTCCAGATCATGCCATCATTCAGCGACGATTGAGCGCTGGCCCGTCCGTGCAAAAGAAGTAGCCCGACCGACATGATGATGATCGCCAGAGGGCGAAATGTGAACATAAACCGTTATTCCCGCATGGAGCTTATGGAAGCAAAGTCTCGAAGGTGTAATCGCCGGAGCCGACTTCCTTTACGGCAGACGAGCCGATTATCCCTGGCAGCGTAATAGTCGCTGTCGTATTCGGGGGGAGGATCACATGCATCGTCAGATGTTGGCCGTCCCGTTTCCACTCGCTGATAATCTCGCCGCGCACCGAATCATAATCGGCCTTCACGTGGGTCAAATCGCCGACGATGGTTGGATGAATGATGATGTGGGAATATCCGGGCTTTTGGGGGTCCGGCTGAATCCCCGCCAGGTCGTGGAAAAACCATTCGACAATGTCGCCGAGCATCAACTGGATTTGCGAATTGTCGCGATTGGCATCCCAGGTTTCGCACAAGGCAGTCGCGCCCATTTTTAGCTGGTAGCCGTACCCCGGATTGTCCGTTTGGTTGTTGATCAGGTAGATCACATCCGAGCGTCCGCCACTTGCCAAGGCGCGCAGCATGTAGGGAAGGCCGATTTCGCCGACGGTCATCGCGTATTTTCCGTTCTTTAGATCAGCCACAAGATTGTCCAAAACCGCGTCGCGATGAGCGGGTTCCACTAGCCCAAGGTCCAGCGCGAACGAATTGGACGCTTGCGATCCCGATCCATACTGGTTTGTTTCCGGATTAAAGAAAGTCGCGTTGAAGGCGTCATGAATTCTCGTCGCCAGCAATTCCTCTGCCGCGGATTCCTGCGCGTTCCCCAGCAATTGAGCGGACTTTGCCAGTGCCTCCACATCCTGATAATAAATTGCCGTTGAGATCAACTCAGGGGTCTTATCCACGATGGCTCTCTTCCCCGACCAGTCACCGATGCCCTTGGCCGCAATCTCATTCTTCGCCTGACTGGTCAGGTGGTCCACATGTCGTTTCATCATCGGGTAATTTCGCCGAAGCACCTCCAGATCCCCCGTCGCTTCATACTCCTGCCACGGCATCAGGACGCCGGAACTTCCCCACTCGATGGAGTCGCGCCACTTGGGCGGGAACACCGGATACTCCGGCACGCTAGTGGGGATTAAGCCATCGGCCAACTGGCAGTCCGCCATATCGGCGATGACCTTGTTCGCCAAAGGGCGCATATCGAAGTTGTAGTAAAGGGACGGCCCGTGCAGGTGATCCTGTTCGAGCCAGCCGAACCGTTCGCGGTGGGGGCAATCGGAGATGACGCTCATCATGTTGCTGACTTCCGCCCAGTGGATCATCGTGTAGATGCGATTAAACAGGTCGTTCGAACAGGAGAATTCTCCCGCGGGGGCCACCGAGGAATGAACGACGACGCCTTCAATCGAATCCACTACAGGAACTTCACTCCCGCCCACCGCCGGGATACATTCCACTTGGAGATAGCGATCTCCGCAGTAATAAAACTTCGAGGCGTAAGTCTCCTCTCCCTTCCCAGCGAGCGTGTACTGACTCCAGGCTTTGCCGTTGTAATTGTTGCGAAATAGCGAACCGTCAGGCATCACCAGTTCATCGGGCGTTACCCGAATCATTGACCCGGGCGGGCCATGCACGGTGAATCGAGTCATGTGCGACGCCTCCTGGCCGAGATCGTAGACCGTGACGTTAGGCTTGATCGTCCTTTGGCTCACGGGCGAATGCACTTCAAACGCGCGAATAGGTGGGGCAGACCGCGAAACGCCTTTTAATTCACCTCCGAGCCCACCTGACGCGTCGGCGGCGGACCACTTCGATTCGTCAAAGCCTGATTTGTCCCATCCCATTTGTTCGAGCCGCGCGTCCCAATCTTCGCCGCCGTAAACACTGGAAAATGTCATCGGACTGACCCCGGCATGCCAATGCTCGTCCGTCCCCACAATTGTCACGGAACCATCCGCATATTCGAGACGAATGCGTGCGATCACTTGGAGGGGGCCGATGTTTCGTTCAAACTTGGCGTATCTTCCTCCCTTGGCGACGCGGTACATGCCGTTGCCCAACAGGATGCCGACGGCGTTCGATCCTTCATGAATAAGCGACGTCACGTCGTAGGTGTCGTACAAGCAGGTCTTGTTATATTCCGTCCAGCCGGGCGTCAGCAGGTCGGCAGTTACATTCCTGCCGTTCAGCCTCATTTCGTATTGGCCCAGCCCGCAGATATTGACCGTGGCCCGCTTCAGACCTGACTTTGACGAGAACTCGCCGCGAAGCAGCGAAGTGCTGTTGTCATTCCCCTTGATGCTCGTGGGAGCCGTAATCCACTTCGCCTGCCAGTCCGCCGGATTTAGAACCCCCATTGTCCATTGTGCCGGCGCACTCCAGTCCGATGCAGCGTCTTTGCCATCCCAAACCCGCACCTTCCACCAGGCCACCTCGTCCGATTGCAGCGGCTTACCAAGATATGAAATCTGGTTCGTTTGATTGGATATGGCCTTCCCCGAATCCCACAAATCACCCCGATCTTGTCCCAGCAACTCCGGCGAAGAGGCAACGACGATTTGATAGGCGCTCTGCGTCAGGTCACGCGAGGCTGCGTCGTTGGTTTGCAAAATCCAATCGAGCTTTGGGTTCGTGGAATCGACTCCCATCGGGTCGGTGCGAAAGTCGCATAGCAGGTGGACCGGTGTCATGGTTCCCGCCCTGGCGTCCGCTGCAATGCACGCCACGCCAACCAATAAAACCCGAACGATTTGAGAGAAACGATTCCTCATTTTCAATTTCCCTTCCGAGTTTGTTCTCCCACGAACAACACCCATGGGCCGCCGTCGGGCGCGTATGTCTTCAGTTCATGGCCGCTCGTCTTTCCGCCCTCGGTCCACAAACCGGTCCTGGGATTGAACCAGCGATAGGTCAGACTCTCTTGCAATCCGGAAACCGTGGCGTCGCCGCCTTGCTCGAGATAGATGCAATAGAATTTTCCGGCGATTCCCACGCAGGGCCTTCCCCCGGCCAATTCCGGATGTTTGGTCATGTCCGCAAAATCATACCCCGCAAACGCCGCAGAAATGCGTCCCACGTATTGGCTGCCTTCTTTCTTGATCGCGTCGCGCCAGCTTTCATTGTCCAGCGCCCATTTCGGCCAACCCGGTTCATCGGGGAATAATTTCCATTGCCACAACGCGGCCACGCCATAGACCACGCCCATCGTCCCGCCCGCGGTTAAATTCGACCATGCCTCGTTCCCTTGCCACCATCCGGCGGCACGCTGAGGATCGCCGATTCCCTCGTATGTCGGCTCTCCATTCGCCACCGCCTTCGTCGGCAGGTTGTCGTGCATCAGCGACACCTTGCTCACATTGTGAACTCCGTTATGCCCCGTCTGGCACCATTGGAAATCGAGCCAATCCGCGTCTTGATGCGAACGATTGCCATGCCCATTTGGATTGCTGGGATTCGAGCCATCCGACGGGCTGTAGTGAATCCCCACCGGCTGGTGATAGGCATCTTCTTTATTAATTTCCACGCCGCCCGCCTCGACACTTGGCTCAAGCCCGGTGCGATCCGCGCCAACCAGCCAGATGGCCGGCGACGCGCCAAAACGTGCCACGAGATACCGGCAGTATCGAGCGTATTCCGCGGGCACGGCATCGCGGCCCAACGCGCCAAGTCCTTTCCATCCATATCCTTGAAAAACCGGTTGATAGACCGGAACAATCCCATGATCCACCAGGATCGACATTAGCTTATCCATGTACTGGAAGTAGCTGACGTTCATCTGATTGATATGCCCGGACGGCAGGTCTTCAAAGCCAACATCAAAACCACCGACCGACGTGCGATCGCGCGGCCCGGTCGCCCTGCGGTCGGGCTGGATGCTCATCAGAAGCACGGCATCAAAGCCCTTGCTCTGACGGTCATCGGCATACACTCCGACCGATTCGACGGTGCCTCGCCACGGCAACGACCATGCTGTGTCGCCCACAACCAGGAATGGTGTGCCGTCAGCGTGAATCACATTACGATGGCCTGGCGACATTCCGAGCAATCCATGTTTGAGCAGAGAGTTTGATCCGGCGTATGAGATTGCATTCAGCGAGCCTTCTTTGGCGTTCAGTCCTGAATCTGACGGGATAGAGCAAGTGCTCCTCCACTTCCATTGGCCGACGGCCGGCGGTGCAAATCGCACGCGCCAAATCCTGCCTCCGTCCCAGAACGCGGGGCGATGGACCTGCACATGATTGGGCCCGGTGAATTCCACGGAAAGGCTGACATCGGTGTAGCCGTTGGAATAGTCTTGCGCCGATGCGAAGGTTAATTCCACCGGTTTCCACCGCTCAGCGACAACAGATTGTGCGCCAGCCCGATTTCCGAAAACAATGCTCGCCGACAGCGCAATCAGAAGCCATGGCAAGTGGTTACGTTTCACGAGCGCTCCTTCTGTCGAACGCGATCGCAATCAAAATGACGAATCGCTTCACGACCTCTTGCCAGAAAGGGGAGAAATTCAGCAGGAACAAACCATTATTCAGCACGGGAGCTGACAGACTATAAGGGCCGACATTCCACAGTTCCTCGGCAGGAGAAAGGCGGTCATGGATTCCTCGCTCTCGCGATCACGCCGGATAGCAATAGAACTATGTTGTCTTCTATTTCCGGGACATCTACCTGTATTTTCAGAGATACTGCCTGTTAAATAAGATGGCCCACATCTCGTGCTCAGCATCAAGTCGCCGCTATTGAATTTGGTGTTCCTGTCGATAAGCCCGGGGAGAACTGCCAAATGATTTGCGGAACGCGTCGTTGAATCGGCTGACCGAACCAAACCCAGACTCCATTGCAATGCCCAAAATCTTGCCCCCGGTCGTCGCCAGTAATCGCTGCGCGTGCGATAGGCGATGTTGGATGAGGTATTCCGTAAGGGTAATGCCAAATACTTTCTTGAATAGATTCATTGCGTAATTTGGGTGCAGGAATACAGCCTTTCCCACCTCAGCGGCGGTAAGCGGTCGTTGATAATTATTGGCTAGAAAACACGCGATTTCCTCCGCCTTACTCAGCGCGGCGGATTCCATCGTCGGAGTCTTCGATCGCGATCGCGCCAGTTCTCCCGGCAGCGCCATCGCCAGACGGAGCAGCCGGGCCTCGATTTCCAATAGCACCACACGTCGTTTTGCCTGCGTCGGCCGGGCCAAATCGCGCTGCCAGCGCCCGAATGTTTCCACATCTCGGCTCCATTCGTTGGGCCGCATCTCGCATGCGACGCGTCCTCGCAGAATGGGTTCCACTAGCCGCGCCGGAAGATTCCATTGCAAAAACCAGGAAAGGGGCACCGTCGCCACAAAATAACTGCTCGCGTCGCCGACATTAATGATTTTGTGTGGAATCGCAGCCCAAAACAGACTCACGCGTCCCGCTGCAATCGTGACTTTGGCCCCCCCCAACAGATAAGTGACAGAGCCGCGCTCCAACAGATTCATCTCGATTTCGTTATGCCGGTCCGGCCGGGGCATCAAGGTGGGAGTCCACCGCACGACCGTCAGGCCGTAAGGCGCGAAATCCGGACGCGAAGGATCAAAGCGCGGCATTGAACTTAGTTTATAGGAAGTATTGGACATGAAACAGACAGAGTTATCGCAAATACAGATCAGACAATCGCACATCGGAATTCAGAAATGTGCAATCCAACGTCCGCGATCACTCTGGATGTAATTATCGGGAACCCGATCAGCCCACCATGCCGTTGAACCTGTTAATCCCTTGATTCAAAAAACAAAAGAAGCATGGATGCTTACTGGGAAGTCAGACCTTTCCCCGCAATTACAGAAATGTAGTGAAATCCCAACAGAAAATGTAGTGAATCATGCTAGATTTACGCGAGATGGTATCGCTGAAAGGGAAGAAAACGCCCATTTTATGGATGTTTTCCCCCATTTCCTCAATCGGCCTCGCACGCATGACCTCTTGCGAAATCAGCAAGCGCTTCCGCCCCAGATTTCGCCCGCCATACGTGCACATAAGCCATTGCAAATACGATACTTACAATCGGGGTGACAAGATTTGAACTTGCGACCTCTTGGTCCCGAACCAAGCGCTCTAAACCAAGCTGAGCTACACCCCGGACATCGGCACAATAGCAGCATCGGCCGAAAGATCAAATCGGCCGATGCGGGCTGCTTGCACAATTACAAGCCCGAATGCTGCGTCACGGTTTTCTCGCGATTGCTGAGGCTGCGGAGACGATTGACCGCGGCGACGTAGGCGAGGGCGCTGGCTTCGAGAACGTCGGTGCTCAGGCCGCGGCCGCGGATTTTGCGGCCGCTGTGTTCTAGTTCCACGTGGGCTTCGCCCAGCGCTTCCTTGCCCTTGGTCACCGAGCGGATGCGGTAATCGGTCAATGACATCTTGATTCCCGTCAGCCGGTGGATGGCGGAATAGATGGCATCGACGGGGCCGTCGCCGACGCTGGCGTCCTGAACGGTTTGGCCGTTGGAGTCGCGCAGGGTCACGGTTGCGGTGGGGATGGTGTTGCTGCCGGCCGTGACCTGCAATCCGATCAGTTCCCACAGTCCGTTTTTCAGTTCCAATTGCGCGTCGACCAGGGCTTCAAGGTCCTCGTCGAAAACTTCCTTTTTCTTGTCGGCCAGGGCCTTGAATTTTTCGAAAGCGGATTCGAGTTGTTCGTCGGTCAGGTTGTAGCCGAGGAAAATCACCCGCTCGCGGAAGGCGTGGCGGCCGGAATGCTTGCCCAGGACCAGGGAGGTCGCGGGGATGCCGATCGTGGCCGGGTCCATGATCTCGTAGGTTTCGCGCTTTTTCAGGATGCCGTCCTGGTGAATTCCGGCCTCGTGGGCAAAGGCGTTTTCGCCGACGATCGCCTTGTTGCGCTGGACAACCAGGCCGGTGAGGGTGCTGACCATCCGGCTGGCGGAGTAGATCTTGGTTGCGTCGATGCGCGTGTCGATCTTGAAATGGTCTTTGCGCGTGCGGAGGGCCATGACGATCTCCTCCAGGGCCGCATTGCCGGCGCGCTCGCCGATGCCGTTGATGGTGCACTCGACCTGGCGGGCGCCGCTTTCGATGGCGGCCAGGGAATTGGCGACGGCCAATCCCAAGTCGTCGTGGCAATGGCAGGAGAGAATGACTTTTTTCTGCTTCAGGATGGGCAACTTGGAAAACAGATAGGAGAAGATTTCGCCATAGGTGCGGGGCGTGGCGTAGCCGACGGTATCGGGAAGATTCACGGTCGTCGCGCCGGCCTCGACGGCGGCGTGGACGATCTCCTCCAGGAAATCCAATTCGGTGCGGCTGGCGTCCTCGGGAGAGAATTCGACGTCATCGGTGTACTGCCTGGCCTGTTTCACCGATTCCACGCTGATCTGGATGATCTGCTCCTTTCCCTTCTTGAGCTTGTGCTCGCGATGGATTTTGCTGGTGGCGCAGAAGACGTGGATGCGTTTGCGGGCAGCGGGACGCACGGCTTCGCCGGCGCGATCGATGTCGGCGGGCACGCAACGCGCCAGGCCGCAGACCACGCTGTTGCCGATCTCCGAGGCGATGGCGTGAACGGCTTCGAAGTCGCCGTTGGAGCTGATGGGGAATCCCGCTTCGATGACGTCGACGCCCATGGATTCAAGGAGCCTGGCGATCTCGAGCTTTTCGGGGCGGGTGAGGGTTGCGCCGGGCGATTGCTCGCCGTCGCGCAGGGTGGTGTCAAAAACTCGCACGGTATCCATGGTTTCCATGGCAGACTCCTTGATACAAATACAATCGAACAAACCAATAAAAAAACCCCACGATTTTTGATCGCAGGGCCTTGAAATCACGCTGATATATCAGGGATCCTACGATCGCGCGCAAGCAAGGCCCGGAAGGGCCAGGGCAAGTCGAGTCGAAAGGAGGATCGCCGGATTCATAGAAAGTCTATTAGACACCCGGAAGGTGAAAATGTCAAGGATCGCCGGGGGATTATTTGCGTTTGTGCAGCGTCAGCGTAACTTCCGACGGCGTCTGCGTAACCGTCACGCGAGCATGACCAAACCCGTCGCCGCGTAAACCGGCGATCGCGATATAAGTTCCCTGCGGAATATTGGCGAATGTGAAAGTCCCATCCGCTGCGGTCACTCCCTTGGCGACGACGTCCGGCTTGGGACGATTCCCACTGGGCTGCGTGGAGCTGTTCCCGCCCTTTTGATGCCGACGCGGCAAGATCAGTGCGACCTTTGCGTTGGCGACGGCCGCGCCTTGGGCATCGATCACTTTCACGGTAATGGTACCGGTCGAGTTAGCCGGCGGAGCCGCCGTCGGGAGGTCAGCGCGTGCGAGCGAAACCGGCAGAGTGACAATCATTGCAAGAGCAAGAAGAGGTGAAAAGAATGTCATTAGCCGCATCGGGTTTCCTCCGGCTATATTCAGGCGTCAATTCCTAAAACGGACGAGGAGGCGGAATATTTCGGTCATTTGAAAGATTCTGTGCAATGCGGGCGTATGAACGAATCCTGGATAGGGTGAATATCGCGTCGCCACGGACCCACGGCAGCGCCGTGGGCGTTCGGGGGAAATCCTCACGCATGGGCGGCGGCCAATGAGGGCGGGGCGGCGGTTGGAGCGACGACGGGGCCGGCGTATTTGCGGACGATCAAGAGCGATGTCGCGGCTTCGCGGGCGATGCGCTCGGGGCGGAAGCCGAAAAGCTGGGATTGCATCCCCCATTGCTCTTCGACGCCGATGACCAACAGGTTGAATTGGCCGGCGCAACGAATCACGGCATCGACAGGGGAATCGTCTTCGATGATCTGAAAATGGACCGGGGTGGGCTGAGTGGGATCGGCAAATGTCCTGTCAACCATCGAGCGGGCGTGGAGGACTGCGTCGTCTTTGGATCGTCGCGGGGGGATGACGTGCAAAACGGTCAGCGAGGCGCGGGCGTTGCGGGCGATTCGGCCGGCGAGGTCGAGAGCCAGCAGGTCGTGCTTGCCGCCGAGGTAGGGGACCAGGACAGTTCTTATTTCATGGTCGATGCCATGATCGACGAAGACGGCGACGTCGTTGTCGCTGGCGGTCATGACGCGGTGGACGGTTCCGCCGAGGATCGCCTGTCCGAAGACGGGTTTGTGGAAGCCCATGAGAATGAGATCGGCGGCGCGGAGACGGGCGATGCGGGCGATGTCGCTGGGAATGTCGCGGCTGACGAAGGCGATGGGCTCGGCGGGAATATCCAGTTGACGGGCGACGGCGAGAAGGGGTTCCATGGCCGCGGTGGGCTGATTGGAGATATCGGAGAGGCGGACGGAATAGGGGTCGCGGTCGGCAAGGCGCTGGAGGTGAAGGGCGATGATCCGGCGTCCGGTCTCGATAGCGGGGGTGAGCGCGGCGGCCATCCTGGCCAACGGCCCGCCGCTGGCGGGGAGGGAGATGGGAATGAGCACGGTGAAGATTTTCCGGCCGGCCTTTTCGCGCGCGGCGGCGGCTTCGGCTTCGACGATGGCTTTGGGATAGAACCACTGAAGCATCGGGGTGGTCAGGGCGGTGGTGACGATGGCCATGATGACCATCATGGCGAAGACGGCCTCGGTGATGACGCCGAGGTTACGGCCGATGTTGAGGATGACCAGTTCCATCAGCCCGCGGGTATTCATGAGGATTCCGATGGCGGAGGCTTCGCGCCAGGAGAGACCGCAGACTCTGGCGGCGACGGCGGAGCCGCCGAATTTCCCGGCACTGGCGGCCAGAATGATCAAGCCGGCGTAGCACCAAAGCGAGGTGCGATCAAGCAGGCCGATTTGAGTGCGCAGGCCGATGTATGCAAAGAAAATAGGCAACAGAAAGACGACGGTGTAATCCTGAAGCTTCTCGCTGAGCGTTTGTACGAAGGCGGAATTCTTGGGCATGATCGTGCCCATTAGAAAGGCCCCGAAAAGGGCATGGATACCGATCCACTGGGTCACAAAGGAGGATGCCAGGACCAGAATGAAGATGACGGCCAGGAGGTCCTGGCTAAGCCCACCGCGGCGTTCGAAGACGAGTTCCAGGCGTCGGAGGAAGGGTCGGACGAGGAGGAACATGAGCAAGATGTAGACAAGGGCCTCGGCGGCGGTGAGGAGTCCGGGTCCGACGCCGGCGGCGCGGACGATGGCGATGACGACCGCGAGCATGCACCAGGCGGTGACGTCGTTGACGGCGGCGCTGGTGATGGCGATGGCGCCGACCTGGGTTTTGTGGAGGTTTCGTTCGGTAAGGATTCTGGCCAGGACGGGGAACGCGGTGACGCTCATGGCCGCGCCCATAAACAGGGCGGCGGAGGTGATTCGAACGTTCGGGAGGCTGCTGAAGAGGGGGAGATAGAGATAGATGGCTAGAGCGGCTCCGGCTAGAAAGGGGGCGATTATGCTGGCATTACTGATGACGACGGCGGCATGGCCGCGGTTGCGGAGCAGCTTGGGGTCCAGTTCAAGGCCGATCAGGAAGAGGAAGAAGATCACTCCGACCTGGCTGAGGGCATTGAGGTATTGAATGCTCTGATCGGGGAAAATGCCTCTGAAGGCGGCAGGCCAGAGCCAGCCGAAGAGACTTGGGCCGAGCATGACGCCGGCGATCATTTCGCCCATGACCTGGGGCTGCCGGAAGCGTACGAAGAGGAAGCCCATGACCCGGCTGAGGGCAAGGATCAGGCCGATCTGGACCACCAGTAAGAGGATGAAATCAGAGGCTGGCATTAGATCGCGGCGGCGGACTCCTGACGGTCTGAAAGTAGGCTAACAAAGGTCGGGTGAGGGGTATACGGGATTTCCATCCGAAATTGAATCTTCCGTGGTGCGCGGTTTGCGAGCATTTGGAGTGCGAAGCTGTTGGGTATAATCGGCCTTGAAGGAGCCGGCCGATGGAATACCGACTGATCGAGAAGCAGGTCATTTACAAGGGGAAGAAAGTGCGGCTGGAAGTGGATCGTCTTGAGGATGAGGCGACGGGTCGGGAATTTACGCGGGAGATCGTGGTTCATCCCGGGGCGGTGGTGGTGTTGCCGGTAATGAATGACGGTCGGGTTTTGATGATCCGCAACCACCGGTATTCGGTGCATCAGGTTTTGATCGAATTGCCTGCCGGGACGCTGGAAAAAGGGGAAGACCCGATGAACTGCGCAGGCCGGGAACTCTTGGAAGAGACGGGATACCTAGCGGGCCGGCTGAAGCGGATCGGGGCTTTTTTTTCGTCGCCGGGGGTTATGACCGAGAAGTTATACGCCTTCGCGGCCTACGATCTGGAAAAGAAGGTGGCGGCGTTGGAGGAGGGCGAGGAGATCGAGACGATGCCGGTGCTGTTCGACGATGCGCTGAAGATGATAGACACCGCCGAGATCGTGGACGGCAAGACGATCGCGACTCTGCTGATGTACGAAAGATTCCACCGGGACGTGAAGGGACCCACGCATGGCCTGGGATGATCGACCTCATTACCGCGATCGCAGCGGGGCTTCGGCGAATCCACTCTCGTGGCTGGTGAACGGCTCGGTGCGGATCGTCAACGTGCTGGGCGTTGAAGTGCGCGCGCATTCGTCGCTGATCGTTTTTGTCCTGGCGATATTGCTGCTGGATTGGAACTATCGGTTCCCGGTGCGCGTTTTCAGCATGGCGCTGTGGACGGTGCTGGTGATGGTGCACGAGTTCGCGCATTGCCTGACCGCGCGGCGGCTGGGTGGAGACGGGGACGAGGCGATGCTTTGGCCGGCTGGGGGGCTGACGCCCGCGGAGCCGCCGCAGCGCGCGGGGGCGATGTTCGTCACCGCGGCGGCGGGGCCGATGTTGAACCTTCTATTGTGCGCGGCATCGGCCGTCGCGGTTTACGAACTGACGCCGACGGCGGGGATTCATAGGGCATCGTCCGGCGCGGCGCACGTGGTGGTTTCGCTCAATCCGTTCCATGGCCCGCCGCCGGATTTTTCCTGGTCCGATCCGGCGTTTTACTGCGCCTGGACGTTTGTGATCAATTACCGGCTGTTGTTGTTGAATTTGTTGCCGATCTTCCCGCTGGACGGCGGGCGGATGTTGCAGGCGATGCTGTCGCCGATGGTGGGAAACTTCCAGTCGACGGTGATCGAGGCGAACCTGGGCATGGCGGGGGCCGTGGTGCTGGGACTGGTGGCGCTGGCGCTTCAGGGATGGTTCGTGACGGCATGCATGACGTTCTGCTGCTATGAGTCTTATCGACGGCGGTTGGCGCTTCACGAAGCGGGTGGAGAAGATTGGCGCGATTCGATGGATTTCAGCGGCAGCTTGTTCGCGGAGGAGAAGCCGCGGCGCCGCCGGCTGAACCGGCGCGTGATCCGCCGGGCGCGCAAGATCGCAATGGCGGAGAAGGCGGTGCGGGACCGGATCGACGCCATCCTGGCGAAGGTCTCGGCGCGGGGGATGGTGTCGCTGACGTGGCTGGAGCGCCGGACCCTCCGCAAAGCCACCGAGCAGCACCGGCGAAGCGAGACGGAAATCTCGCGGATTCAATGAGCCTTCCGCATACTCGCTGTTGCCCTTTTGGATAGAGATTACCGCGAAGGCGCGAAGCACGCGAAGTTGCGCGAAGAACTGCGATGGGATTGAAATAGAACTATTCTTCGCGCCCCTTCGCGTCCTTCGCGCCTTCGCGGTATACCTTCTTCGGCCGGCCCGGACATGAACGTGATTTACTTGGACAACAATGCCACGACGCGCCCGGATGACGGGGTCGTGGAGGCGATGCGCCCGTATTTCAACGAATATTACGGCAACGCGTCGAGCGTGCATCGGTTTGGACAACTGGCGCGAAAGGCGATCGACGACGCGCGGGCATCGGTTGCGGAATTGATCGGCGCGCGGGATTCGGATTTGACCTTCACCGGATCGGGGACCGAATCGGTGAACACGGCGATCCGCGGGCTGCTGGCCGGGCGGGCGCCGCGGCGGCAAATCGTCACCAGCGCGGTCGAGCATTCGGCGACCCAGGAACTTTGCCGGCAACTGGCCCGCGAGGGATTCGAGATCTGCACGATCGACGTGGACGACAAAGGGCGGCTGGATCTGGAAGCGCTGACGGCGGCGATTGGGGATCAAACCGCGCTGGTCACGCTCATGTGGGCGAACAACGAAACGGGAGTGATTTTTCCCATCCCCTCCATCGGCGAGTTGTGCAAGAAGGCCGGGGCGCCGCTGCACGTGGACGGGACGCAGGCCGTGGGGAAGATCGAACTGGACGTGGCCAAGTCGCACGTCGATGCGATGAGCTTCGCGGCGCACAAGTTCCATGGGCCCAAGGGCGTGGCGGCGCTTTTTGCGCGGCGGGGATTGCGGATTCGCCCGCTGCTGATCGGCGGCCCGCAGGAGCGCGGCCGGCGCGGGGGAACGGAAAACGTGCCGGGGATCGTCGGCATGGGAAAAGCCGCGGAACTGGCCAAACGCCATTTGCCCGATATGCGGCGCGTCGCGAATCTTCGCGATCGGCTGGAGCAAGGGATTCTCCAGAACATCGCGGATACATCGGTGAATGGAGACGTCGAACATCGGGTGCCGAACACGTCGAACATTTCCTTTGCGCAACTGGAGGCGGAGGCGATCTTGCTGCTTTTGAGCGAGCGTGACGTGTGCGCCAGCGCCGGGGCGGCGTGCAGCAGCGGGAGCCTGGAGCCGTCCCACGTTTTGAAGGCGATGAAGATCGAGCCGCGCCGGGCTCATGGAGCGATCCGGTTCAGCCTGTCGCGCATGACGACGGAAGAGGAAGTCGAGCGGGCGCTGGAGATTCTCCCGGCCGTGATCGCCCGCTTGCGGAAAGTCATGCCCGTTGGATAGAGCCGCGGTAACTGTTTACCGCCCCGTTCTCGCCCGATTCTGCCGAACGATTCGCAGCCACCGGAATTGCGGATTACACTGGCTTCGCCCGGAAATGTCGAGCGATTGTGTCGGTGCACGGTAAACAGT
>Ga0187867_10001530_pt1 | contig 19985 bp, 13 predicted proteins | sample June2016WEW_13_1_FD_132976 | JGI IMG/M metagenome (GOLD analysis project Ga0187867, IMG submission 132976) | Peatland microbial communities from SPRUCE experiment site at the Marcell Experimental Forest, Minnesota, USA - June2016WEW_13_10 | ecosystem: Environmental > Terrestrial > Soil >...
TGCCTGTGGAAAACTGCCGGCTCAGATTATCACGGTGAGTATAAACCCAACTGCGGCATGTCTATGCCGGGCATGAGCTATGAAGACTTTCTTCGGTTCAAGGATTTCTGTGAAAGGTAGTTTCGTAATGCCGGTGGGAACACGAAGCGAGCCGGCTCTAAACTATGATTGATGATATTACTCCCGCCAACCTTCCAATTCGCGATGATGATAATCTTGTCAAAACTCCTAAGAGTCGTGGTGAAAATCTCGATTTTTTCGACGATTCCGCCAGTCCTCCCAGCTTCGATGGCTTTAAAAGGTTTGAAAATGATCATTTGATCCGGCTGAGCGCCACGGAGGACCACAGTCACCGGCAGAAGACGGCATAATATTGCTGAAAAGGCCGCGGGTCATGATTATTATTTAAGGCAAATGAAGACAAAAAACCCCGACGCTTTTAATGTCGGAGTCCGGATGGCAAATGTCGCAAGCAGGAGAAAGTGAGGTTTTTCGAATCACCAGTTCACCTGCTCGCATAACGTTTTAAGGAGTTATTTCCATGCCCGGAAAAAAAAATGGCTTATTAGCCCTGACTTTTATTTTGGTGTCGGCAGTCCTTATCCCGACCCTCTTAACCGATATCGCTTCTGCCAGCGACTGGCAGACAAATTACTGCGGCATCAACGGGCGCGATTGCAACATGGGTTGCGACCAGTGCGCCGTCGGTGCCTGCGGCCTTTGCCCAACGATCAGTGGCTACCGTTGCGATCTCTATAGCTGCGGTTGGGTCCGCAATTACGGCTGCTCGGCATGCCTATAATCAGGTGAACCGATTTGTCGTCTTGTCGCTGACTAACTCTTCCCCTTCGCCGGGGAAAACCAGACACTCCGGATCAAGCCGGCCCCGGCGGGGGTTGAGCCCTCTGCGCCCCGGGACGTACTCTACAATGCCCAATCAGGGGAAACCGCAGAAAGTGTCATCTTCCATCCTTCCCAACGACCTTCGAGAATTCCGTCACCACATTTATTGACTGGGTGATTAGCCGGGGTTTTCAGATGAGATCAGTTTTCCCTCAAATATTTCTTTTTCAGTGTTATATCTGATTTCGTACTTGTCTAACGAGCCTCCCCTTCCCCGGTAGTCGATCTCATATTTCCAGAATCCTGGTGCTTTTGGCTTTTTGCTGAACAGATAATCACACCAGTGGCCGATTTGCTTTGCATGTTTGCCTTCTTCCATGGCTTCCAATTGGATGGGGTATTGAATTACCTTATCCCGGGAAGGACTGTAGCCGATGAGGGTGGATTGCAGGCCCATACACGCAAGGGCGTCGAATAAGGCAAACTCCAGTGCTTTACCATCTCCATTGTAGTCCTTTAGCCACATGATTGTAGGTTTGCCTTCTTTGCCGGCCCGCACACCCGCGACATGGTAGTACGATCCGGCATGAATGCGGTATGGGAGATCAAAAGAGTCTTCATTATCAGAGTACTCTTGCACTATGCTTACTGTGTTGATGATTCTGTTGGTTTTGCAATCAAAGAGCGAAACCCTGGTAGGTCCGCTGTAATAACTGCCCCTGGTCTCCTCCGGGCATGTGTAAATTGCAGGATCTCCTTCCCGCGGATGCCTGGTTGGCTTTAACATCCAAAGGATCAGTTGTCTTTCAGGGTATCCTTGGGAAATGAGCGACTGCGTTTCAATGATAGAAGCGCCATTCGGCAATGCATCGCCGGGATTCCCCGCATGAAGCGACGGCACACTAAGAAATAAAATTAGTGTAACAAACAGGATTTTCCTCATACTATTCCTCATGTAAACCGGGTCATATCGTCTACCTTACAAATGCGGTAGACCGGTCTGAAAACCGAGCTGCAACGCTGAAATAAGCGCCCGAAAAGGCAAAGGGGTCCCGGTCGTGTGGCTGGTAACCCCTTTTTTGCCCCGTCGAATCGTTTAGATGTTACGAAGACTTATTCGACATACGGCGGTTCGCCCTGAATCGATTGAACCAGTTTGAGGGCCTCGGTCACCTGCTCCGCGGTCCCCCTGAAAACGAGCCAGACCGAACCCTCTGCGCCACCTATGCCACCCGCGCTGCACTGGAAGGCCGTCGCTCCCGTCAGGATGCTTATGGCCTCCAGTTCCGTTACGATCTCCCCGGTGAGGAGAAACATGGACTGAACACCGTTCAGGCTCTCAACCGGTTCGCGCATCTTCAGCGTCAGGCCCACAAGATCCCCGGCCACCAGCTTCTCAAGGCCGACAGGAATGACCAGATAAGCCTTCCGGGCGACTACGTAGGGTAAGGTGACCCCGGTGGTGCCGGCGTCCGGAGCTGCGATATTTACCGCTGCGAGTTTGTTTTTATGATCGAGGGCATTGGCTCCCTTAATAACCACGTCGCCGGGCTTCAACTTCTTCACCGCCTCGGCAAGGGGCAGATCCACAACTTTCCCCTTCTCGAGGATGATGTCAGGAAGGGCCGTCGCTTCGGGGAGTCTCTTGCCCCCTTTTGCGGGTTGAATTCTCCCCCGCACAAAGGCTGCCTTTTCGATTTCCTTCCCCGTAATTTCTTCGGCCACATAGGCATTCGTTGTTCCCTTGACGATGATCACCATACCGTTTGCCAGGGCGTTCTTGACGATGGGCATCTCTTTCACGGCCTTGGCGATAAGCCTCTTCGATTCGGAGACCGTCAGAATTGCCTGGGCCTGGACGATCTTGGCAGGTTCGGCTGCCACCAGGAGTCCAGGAAGAACAAACTGGCAGGTCATTACAACTGCGCAAACGAGAAAATACCCTCTCAAATTATGTTTTGTCATGGCGGTCTCTTCCTTCTTTCTTATTGAGGGCTCCCTGCATCAACCTTAAGCTCTCTGTATCCGGATACTGCATCAGCCTCACTACCTAACGAATCTCGACGGTCATTTTTGTTTCGTCTACAGCCCTGAAACCCTGTTAGGAAACCTTCCAGGCCCATAAAACCTTCCCATATAAGAATCAAAAACACAAGAGAAAGATCAATGGGACCGGGTTTGCAATTTCAGGACACACCACCATCGCCGTAGTTGATTGTCTCGATTCCCTTAGTGGTGAAGGAATTTAGGCGAAGATATTGGATAGTGACGGACAAGAGGCGCTGAAAACTTGGGAGTACCCGATGCTCGGATCGCTCACACATGACGAGATCATAGTAGAGAAAAAAGGCGGCTTGGTAGATCCAGGACCACGCATGCGAAGAGAATTGCGAATATGAAAGCATTTGCGGGTCTTCCTGAAAGCTGGAATTCGGACTTTCAGCTCGCCTTCCTGGTTCTTATATGAATTGTATAAACTCAAATTCAAGAGGCTCAAGTGATTAAAATAATAGCGATTCTACGATTTGATCGAGTTTTTCAAGAGGCTCGCTGATATGGCAATAAAAATAACCACTCCCTCTGCTGTCACAAACACAGGACACCTTCTACCCTTCGAGTTTAGTGAAATGCAATCATGGGACGTGCAAATCAGGTTTTGGAACAAGCCTCACTTTGCCTTGGATTATAGTTACTTATTATAAGTGCATAGATTAATAACTTAATGGTAGGATACCGGGACATGCCACCAAGTTGGTCAGGTCGAGGGTATCACGGTGGTGCTTCTCTTGGGGCGCTTTTACTTCGACATATGGGGAGTGTTGATGTGACATCATGGGGACTATGGGTTTACCGCTTTCGCTGGTGGGTACTGATCATTTCGGTGCTAACTCTTGTACCCGCTGCATTGCTGACAATCCGAGGAGGGTATCTAGACTCGGTGATAATCCCGGTCAATACCACTTCCAGCCGAGCCGTCGACCTGATGAAAAAGGAGCTGCCTCCTACGCCTCCCTCCTTTGGCCTGATTTTTCAGAGCCAATCGCTGCGAGCCACAGATCCGATTTTTAAGGCTGAGGTCGAACGGGCAGTGGCGCCACTTCGCAATGACCGGCAGGTCGCATCCATTCGCACCGCTTATGATGCGGGTGCGGCGGACCCCACTTTAATTTCGCGCGACGGGCGAAGCATAATTGCCGAGGTGGAGCTCAAGGATCTTACTGCGAACCAGACTGTGCTGGCGATGGACATTTATCCGAGGTTACGCGCCAAAGTGCGTTCCGATACACTGGAAGTGACCGCGTTCGGCACATTGCCGCGCAACCACGACTTCACGGTCCTGGCGGAAAAAGATGTAAAGCACGCCGAAATGATGGTCCTTCCTGTGGTGGCGCTGCTTCTTATTCTCGTGTTCGGATCTGTACTCGGGGCCGCGCTGCCGCTTGCCGTCGGCCTGCTCGCGGTAACCGCCGGCATGGCAGGCACACTTGCGCTGGCCCGCATTACCCCCGTCCTGGTATTCGCCAAAAACGTCATAGTGATGGTGGGCCTTGGAGTCGCTATCGACTACTCGCTCTTCATCGTGAGCCGGTTTCGCGAGGAAGTTCACCGGGGCTTTGTCCCAGACGCGCTGGCGCACACTATGGCGACAACCGGACGAGCGATTCTGTTCTCGGGAGGGACGGTCGCTATCGGCTTGTTTAGTATGTTGTTGCTGGGGCTCGGCCCCCTGAGCTCAATGGGTCTGGCGGGCGCAATTGTCGTGATAATGGCCCTCTTCTACGCCATGACCTTTCTCCCGGCGCTCCTCGCTATTTTGGGGCCCAAAGTCGATGCCTTGAGACTCCCATTCATAAATTCAGACAGATCCGGCAAAGGCGGCGGTTTCTGGCGTCCCATGGCTACCATGGTAATGGCCCATCCCTGGCGGGTGCTGTTGCCGGCGACGTCGTTTCTCCTCCTTCTCGGAGTACCGTTCATGCATATTCAGTTTGGTTCCAGCGACGTCACAGGACTGCCGAAATCAGATGAATCCCGCCGGGGTTGGGAACTGTTGCACAGTGAATTCCAAAAAGTCGACACTGACTCAATCGTAGTGGTGGTCCGTTTTCCGGACAGCTCACCCCTGACGCCAGAGCACATCGGCCGTATTTACGACCTGAGCCGCTGGCTGGCAACGCTCCCCGGCATCAACCGCGTGCAGGGCATCGTGGACCTGGACCCTTCATTCACCCGGGATCAGTACGTGCAACTCCTCACTCAACCAATGGATAAACTCCCGCCGGGCGTGCAACTTGCTCTGAAAAAGACCGTTGGCAATGATATCGTTGTGCTCGATACTCAAACCCTTCCGCCCGCGGGCAGCTCTGAGGCGCTCAACCTCGTCAGGACGGTCCGCGATGCGCATCCTCCGGTAGGGGGGGAACTCATGGTTACCGGCGAAAGCGCGTTTCACGTCGATTTCATCGACACAATCAAACGGAATACGCCCATTGTGATTGGGGTGATTGTCGTTGTGACCTACTCGTTGCTCTTCCTGCTGCTCGGATCTTTATTGCTCCCTCTCAAAGCAGTGCTTATGAACCTGCTCTCCATCAGCGCCTCCTACGGCGCCCTTGTGTGGATATTTCAGGAAGGTCATTTATCCCGGCTGCTCCACTTCACGCCGGGTCCCATCGAGGCCATTACCCCCATCATGATGTTTTGCATCCTGTTTGGCCTGTCCATGGATTATGAGGTGCTGCTGCTCAGCAGGGTCCGCGAGGAGTATGATCAAACAGGCGATAACACCCGAGCGGTTGGGAGGGGTTTGGAACACACCGGCCGGATGATCACCGGAGCCGCCGCGATTATGGCATTGGTTCTTTTCGCGTTCGGGCTCGCAGACCTGACGGTCGTCAAGGCTATGGGCATCGGAATGGGCATTGCCGTTGTGGTGGACGCAACTATTGTGCGCTGCATGTTAGTTCCGGCGGCAATGAAGCTGCTTGGGCGATGGAACTGGTGGGCGCCCGGCCCCCTCGTTCGGCTGTACGATTTTCTTGCACTCGGGGAGCGCAGACGAGATCGTCCCGCCTAATCAGCCCTCAACGTTGTTCCGTGAGCATTTCAACCGGTGCTGCTGCGAAACCGAGTTGGTGATTTTCCGGAAAACCAGCGGCTGCCAAATTTAAAAGCTGATGGCTGCGGTCGAATTCGGTGGGCGAAGTTGGATGCGTGTATACGGCCGGCGACGCAGTCTCGGGCGTAGTTGATGAGATGGTGGGCGACCATGGCGATCTGAAAGATGTTCTCGATATTACCTTGGCGCAACTGGGTTCGGAACATTCTCCAAAACTCGGCGCGGTAATCGGCGCAGACTCCTGCATGCCAGATCAGCCGGGCGAAAATTGAAAACACGCGGCGGAGATTGCGCGGTGTAGCCTGGCGCAGGGGGAATCTGGGTCGGCGGCGATTGGGGTAGGTTTTTACAGCTTGCGTAGCATAACGCTGGTAGAGCGCTTCGGGCTTGTACGCTTTGGAAATGATGTCTCGCCAGTTGGCAACCACTTTCTCGTAGGGTTGGAGGAACTGGATATTGGAGTCGCGGCTTTCGTCAAAAATAATCCGCCCAGCCTGTTGAAGACGCTTGTAGAGCGGGGTCTTGGGCAGAGCATAGAGGATGTTGACAGTATTGACCGGCGCCTGCGAGGCGCGGATGAAGTCGGCGATTGCCGTTGGGGTTTGCTCGGTGTCGGTGTCGAAACCCATAATGAGGCCCATGGCCACCTCTAGCCCATAGCCGTTGAGCGTGTCGATGGCATCAAGGATCGGCTTTTGGAGATTGACGGTTTTCTTGATTGCGCGCAGAGCGGCGGATTCGGGACTTTCTACGCCACAAAAAACGTTAGTGAAAAAGGAGTCCCGCATACGCTCGAGGATGTCCGGGTGTTGCGCCAGGGCCAGTGTCGCCTCGCAGCCAAGGCGAACCTGGCAGTCGTATTTGTCCTGCCAGGTCACCAGGTGATCGAGCAATTCGCGAGTGGCCTTTGGGTCGGCGATGAAATTGTCGTCCACAAAATAGACCGCAGGCGTACCGGCGGCCGCCATGATATCCAGTTCGCTGATAATTTGCGCAGGAGTCTTATGGCGGGGACGGCGACCATAGAGAGCCGGGATGTCGCAGAACTCGCACCCATGAGGGCAGCCGCTGGAGAACTGCACCGTGCAGAGGAGGTAGTCGCGGACATTAATCAGGTGATAGGCTGGTGTGGGAAACTCGGTCATTGGCAGCCGTTGGGAAGTGCGGAGCATGACCTGTTGAGGGAAGCGCCCGGGGTTGCGGTCAACGAGTTCGAGGAGCTTGAATGTCGCATCACCGACTTCTCCGAGGTGGATAATGTCGGCTTCCGGATACCATTCCGGCGCGGAGGAGGCCGACGGGCCGCCCAGTATGGCGCACCTGCCCGCCCTGTGTGCTCGGCCAATCACGTCGCGAATGTATTCACGCTGGATGTGCATGCCCGTGGTAAACACTGCGTCGGCCCAGCGCATATCCTCCTCAGTGGCGGGCTGAATGTTCTCGTCGATAAACCTGATCTGCCAGCGTGCCGGCATCATCGCGGCAACTAGAAGGATCCCCTGTGGAGGCATAAACGCCTTGACATTGCCCATCAGCGGGAAGGAGTAATTGAACGTTCCAAACGACCATGCATATTTAGGGAACACACACAGGATCCGGCGAGTGTGTTCGGGCGTGAAACGAAAAGTGGAATCTTTCGGAGTCATCTCATTTTGATTCTCGCGGAGCCGTTTCATCTCTCACCGCCTGTGCCCGTGTATTAGCTACGATTCAAATAGTTGGCCAAAGCCATCACCGGGAACACCTTGGGATACACCGGATATTCCACGTACAAGATCCCTGGATGTCCGGTCCCGACCACAGAGCCATCTCGCCAGGATTCCGACTCGCTCCCGGTTTCCAGGAGGTATTTTACGGCCTTGGGAACGGCATCGGCATCTCGAAGCCCCATTTCACAGAGAAACTCGAGCACCCAGGCGGTCTGGGTCGGGGTGCTTGTCCCCCGGCCCCAATGGTCGTCATCGAGATAGGACAGCGTCGATTCGCCAAAGCCGCCATCGGGATTCTGAAAGCTGATCAGCATTCTGGCCGCCCTGAGGAGATAGGGCGATTGAGGCGATTCCCCCGCCCGCAGAAGCCCGGTTCCGGCCTGGGTGGTACCGTAGAGGGTGTTGATGCCCCATCGGCCTTTCCAAAGGCCCGTGGCGTGATCCTGGGTCCTGCGCAAAAAACGGACGGCCCGACTGACTGATCGGGAGTACTCCGCGGTCAAGCCGTAGGCGCCAAGTCCCGCGAGCACATGACCTGTGTTATCAGCGGTACTCGCATCAAACAGTTCCACCGAATCTGTGAGGCCCTGGGTGAACAGCTTCATCGTCCGGCTCCCGACGTTGTCCTGGTCAAAGGCTCCCCAGCCGCCGTCGGAGTTTTGCTGTTTCAAAAGCCATCGGAGTCCCCGCTTTCGGGACTCCGCCGCTCCCGTTCTTCTAGTGAATGGCGCCATCTTCTCCATGAACACCAACGCCCTCGACGTGTCGTCGACATCCGGGTATTGCTCGAAGTCCCGCCCATAAGGAAAGCCTCCTTCGGCCGTCTGCGTTTCATAGAGATTCTCGGCGGTAAGAACCAGAGGACCACTCGTCTCCCCCGCCTGAGCCAGCGCCTGCGCCGCCAGGATGGTATCCCAGACACCGCCGTCCATCAGGCAACCAAGGTAGTTCCCTTTTCCGTGGTCGAAATAAAGCGGGTCCACGAACCCCAGTCCCCGCTGCATCGCTCCCGGAATGGCGGGAAAACGTCCGGGGTGCTTCCGGTAAAAATGGTCCAAGGCAGCGACGCTGAAGAGAGTCGAGACCGTGTATCCGCCCCAGCTTCCATAGTGCCGCTGCTGCCGGAGGATTTTCTTGATCACGAATCCGTCATACCAAGTGGAGGGTTCCGGTACCTTCTCGCTCGGCTGCCAGGGATGCCCGATATACAGCTCATTCAACTCAAACTCAGGCCCGAAGGTCCCCACGATTTTGCGCGACACGCGATTGTGGCGCAGGTAAGCCATTGGCATCAGGTGGGGGATGACCCATTGCGAAAATTGCCGGTAGTTGAGCGGCACCACCTCCAGGAAAATCAGATAGGGGATTTCGCTGATCTCCTCCCAGCCACGCAATCCGAAAAGCGCCAGGAAGGTTTTCGTGAACTGGTTGGTGGAATCGATGCCGCCGGCCGCGAGGATGAATCTTCTGGCGGCATCCATCGCCGGTTGCACGTTGGCTGTCGAGATGGAGGCCCTGAAGAACTTGAGCGCGGCATAGTTGAGCACGGTAGCATTGATGTCGCCGGAAGGCAGGGCCGGGTCACGCGCCTGCTTCCAAGCACCGTCCGGCAATTGGGTTTCCAGAAGGATCCTGGCGAGCCTGTTCAAGTCCAACCGGGATGAGAATCCCCGGAATCGGAGCCACTCCAGGAATAGCGCATAGAGCGAAATATAATGAGAACCCAGATGGGCGGGAAAACTCCAGCAGCCTTGCCTATCCTGTTGCTCCAACAGGGCTTTGACCGACTTCTTCAGAATCGGTCGCACTTTCTGCTTCATCGAGCAAATAGAAATTGCATTTCCCAAAAGATTAACTCCTGCGCCCGCCAGTCATGCGTCGGGAGTATTACCTAAATGATTGGAAATCGCTTTTCGAGGGTTTTTGATAAGCATCCCTCATGAATGCTGTCAATGATACTTACGTGCCGATTTCTTTGCAGGTGATAATAAAGATCATCAGAGTGCTGTCCACGGCCCCCGTTGCCCGATGAAAATGTGGTCGTCCGGGCCGGCCGGCTCGCCCTTCAATTCCTTCCAGGCGATGAACTGCTACACATGATTCGGGACGAGGCATTCTGGGGCGAGAGCGTCAAGCCATCCATAGACTCGATCATCCGACGGCTCTTTAAGATCGTCGCAAAAGTAGTCTACCATGCACGAAAGTGGTATGTTCATGTCGCGTCGGCTTTCGAAGGCTGGCTACCGGACAGAGCTTCTCGTTCTACTCCAACTCCTTGCCGTTCTTCTATTTTTCGAGCCGGCTTGATTTGATTTTTTCCATGTGGGAGCATATCTTCAGCAAATGCGCAAAAAGATCCTGATCACAACATTCGGTTTTATGGGCGACCTCAATCCATACATTGCCCTGGCCAGAAGATTGAAGGAGGAAGCCCATTCCCCCATAATCGCCACTTCGGAATATCACCGAGCGACAGTGAAGAAAGCCGGGATTGATTTCTATCCAGTGCGGCCCGATATTGACGCTGGTGATTACAAACTCGTCAGCCGGGTTATGCAGCCGAAAACCGGACCCGAAATACTTATAAAGGAGATCATGCTTTCTCATCTGAAAGAATCTTACCAGGATCTCCTAAAGGCTGCTCAAGACTCAGATCTTTTGATAACCCACCCGCTTACCTTTGCTGGACCCCTGGTAGCCGAAAAGACCAAGATCCCCTGGATATCCACCGTTCTGACTCCTATATCGTTCTTTTCGGCCTATGACTTCCCTGTATTGCCGCCATATCCATATTTGAAAAAGCTCGATTTTCTTGCGCCGTGGACGGGCAAACTGTTCTTGAGGTTTGCCCATGTTATGACACGGCACTTGAGAGGGCCCATACGGCAACTAAGAGCCGAAATCGGACTGCCTCCTGGAAAGGACCCGATCTTTGAGGGACAGTATTCGCCGGAAATGACGCTTGGATTGTTTTCACCTCTTTTGGTCAAGCAAATGCCCGACTGGCCACAAGATACACGTATCACTGGATTTTTGTTTTATGATAATGCTCTTGATGAAGGTATTGAGGATTCCGAGTCCTCCAGGCGGCTGGAAAAATTCCTCGATTCAGGCCCTCCTCCGGTTGTTTTTACATTGGGCTCTTCAGCCGTAATCGCTGCCGATGAATTTTACAGGGATAGTATTGAGGCAGCAAGGATTCTGGGAATCAGGGCAGTCCTGCTGGCAGGGAAAGATCTAAAGAATAGACCCGCTGAGCCGTTACCTGATAAATTCGCAGTCTTTGAATACCTACCTCATTCTAAAATATTTCCCAGAGCGGCTGCAGTAGTTCACCACGGGGGAATTGGGACTACAGCCCAGGCACTACGGGCAGGTAAGGCGATGCTGATTGTTCCATTTGCTTTCGATCAGCCGGATAATGCTTTTCGGTTACATAGGTTGGGTATCGCAAGAACAGTATACCGGCACAGGTACTCTGCCCGTCGAGCTGCCAGAGAATTGAAAATTCTGCTTGAAAATCCGGAATATTTAAAGAGGGCGGAAGAGGCAGGGAGAGCTGTTCGGTGTGAAAACGGGCAGGAGTTGGCCTGTAATGCTATTAAGGAGATAGCCGGCTTTAGTAGAGTCCAAAAGTACTAGAGTGGGTCTACATTGATTTCCGCGACAACCCATCGGTTGAGGGTCAATTCAACCTTCCATTCACCATCTTTACCTAATCGAGCAGAGGGGACCTGCAAGTTTGGCATAGTCTGCCTCACCCTTTGATCCAAGGAACCCCGCAAAAGCAACTGAGGTTCTCTAACAGGCTGTAAGAAGCTTACAAGGACTTTTTCAAGAACGTGCTATAGCAAGTGTTTGAGCAGATGGGCAGGCCATTCCTTCAGGCGATTGCCGAAAGACCGTTTTTCCCACTCCTCCAGAATTATCTGATCAGATTCTTCCAGATCTCTTTCAAACATTGCCTGCATACTATCGGCGAAGTCCCGGCCCAGGATGACAGCATTGGCCTCGTCATTGGTAAGAAAGCTTTCATTGTCCAGGTTGCTCGATCCGATAGTAGACCAGACATCATCGATAACTGCCGTCTTTGCATGCAGCATGCCTCCGCGTCTCTCAAACAATTGCACGCCTGCTTTTAACAATCGACTATAGTAATGTCGGCTCGCATAGAAAACCAATGCGGAATCACTGAAGCCGGGAAGCAAGATCTTCACATCAACACCGCGCGCTGTAGCATCGGTGAGCGCCTTTAACATTTGGTCGTCAGGCACAAAATAAGGAGTCGTTAGGTAAATGGAGTTTTCCGCCTGAGTAATGGCTGAAATGTACATCATGAAAATGAGCCGATTACTTTCACCCGGTAAACTGCCGAGCACTCTGACCAGCGTGTTTCCAGCTTGCTCCACATAGGGGAAATAGTCCCTGTTGGGAAGTGCCGGTCCTTTTTGCCTTTCCCAGGTTTTCATGAAAAGCCATTGTAGTCTTAGTGCTGCCGGACCCTCGATTCGAACGTGTGTATCTCGCCAGGGTTTTTCCTTCTTACCCCTACGAGGCCACTTGGTTGAGCTTCCGGAATAAACACCACTGATGTTGACTCCGCCAGTGAAAGCGATGGCGCCGTCAACGACCAGAATCTTACGATGATCTCGATGGCGTAATGCCCATACCTTTCCTTTGAGTACCTTCCAGGGATTAACGGGATTGAATTCAAGCACTCGAACCCCGCCATCGCGCAAACGCTGAAAAAAGCTAACCGGAGTATTCATGGATCCATAACTATCGTAAATCAGGTTCACTTGTACGCCTTCGGCACTTTTCCGGATGAGTAGATCGGAAAATCGTTTGCCGACTTCATCATCTTCAAATATGAAGGTCTCAAAATTGATGTGATCTTTAGCGTTTTCGATGGCCTCAAACATCGCTGCGTAGGTAGCCTCACCGTCAATGAGCAGGGTGACCTTGTTGCCGGCCACTAAAAGACTTCCACTGACGGACTGCATCAGTTGAACCTGCTGCTCCAGAAGTTTGGTTGCATCGACCTGCCCCTCAAGCCGTTTGATCATGGCTTTACTTGCTTTTGAAGAGAGTTCTCCTTTAGGCCCCATGATCTTTGTCGGTTGATCAGAGCTTGAGAGTACATGGACCATTATTTCCTGTACATTCGGCAGGGATGCACAGCCGGAAAAAATGACCACACAGAAAAACGTGAGTAATAAGAAAAGAAGTCCCATTAGCGGGCCGGTGCTCAAATTCTTCATTGTACGAATCCTCGAATAGCCCCTTCTCTGCCCATTATCGCATTGAGCAAAAGGGGTTCACGCCCCAGCGCGACGATTCCAAAATAACGTTTGTTAGGGAAAATACAATAGGGGTCCACTAACGAACAAGTAAATGGGACTCACTTGGTTAAAAATCTGAATTCAAGGTGCCAGGAGAGCTGTTTGAACAGGTCTCAGGTTATTGCAGAACTTGAGCTCAAAACGAACGAATTGACCGAGGAGAAACTATCAGGATTTGAGACATGATTCTCTTAGCGGGTTTAACAGGAACGTGAAAATGAATGCCTCGAAAAATGTAATCGAGAATAACCCCGGTAAAGGCTGGTGGGAGCATTCCTTGATTCTTACGAATTCTTGCAGTAAAGCAGTAAAGAGATTGCGTGAATCGGACTGTCCGGGGCCAAAGGCCCCGGTTTTACCCCCGGTTCATGGCTTTACCACCGCTCATAATGATGTATGAGGGAGAGCCGTAGCTTAGAGGAGCTCTGGGCAATATTGTTGTTGCAGCATCCTGGCGTGAACGTGGTAGCGACATGGGCACGGTTCTCCTTCAGTGCATGGCGCATGTCGAACTGCACTTGGGGTTTGACTCCATTCGAAAATCTCTTGGAACGCCCTTGCCTTATTTTCGCTCTTTCATTTCGGTCCGAAAACCTCCTCGGGTTCCGCCGGAGTGTTATCTTGTACAGGGGCTGTCTTCTGAGTTGTCTTCGTGTGTTTTTTGGGTGCAGTGGAATGTTCGGGTTGGTTCGTGTGTGCGGTTGCCATCTCACGAGGAATTTTCACGAGGTCCCCACGTTTCAAATTCCACGGTTTGAGTTCGGGGTTGTGCTGAGCCAGCTCCCGCCAGTCGCTCTTTTTTCCTGTATACCATTTGGCGATGCTGGCCATGGTTTCTCCGGGTAAGACCCGATGGAGGATGAATTCCGGCATTTGCACTTCTGGGGGCGGCGGCGGCGCAGTTTCCTGTTTTGTCTGCTTGTTGGCAGCGCAGGCAAGCGCCATGAGGCACATGGCCAGAGCAAAGAGGTATTTACCCGTTCTTACCATTTTCTCTCCTATCTCCCGGTAAACCGATGAAAGGTTCCCTTTTTCGAAGTAGAATCCTGCAGGCCTATGCCCTTATTTGCGAGTATCCCGCTCACCAAGTTTGACAATGTACTTTCGAGCCAGCTTGTTGCCTGCGTTAAACTTCAGCGCCTCCATGAAAAGCTCCCGGGCCCTCGTTTCATTTCCGGCTTTCAGTTCGATAATTCCAAGATTGGTCAGGACCTCGTCCTTGAACGAGGGGGAGGAATCGAGGCAGTGGTAGTAGCTTTCCCTGGCCCGGTCGTAGACCCCCTGGTACATGTATATGTAGCCAAGGTTGAAATGGATCTCGGGTATCTGGTCGTTGATACGCAACGCCTTTTGGTATTGTTGAATGGCCCCGCTGTAATTTTTTCTGAAGGTCAACAACCGGCCCAATTGGAGATATCCTTCGAAATTCCCTGGTTCCAAACCGATCGCTTCATTCAGCAATTTTTCAGCATTTGCTGGGCTCGTGCCGAATTGTAATTTGGCCTCTGCAATTAGTTTTTCTGCCGATGACTCGTCCTCGCCTGAACCCGGCACGGGTTGGGCGGCAGCCAGGGGGGACTGGCCGGCGGAAGCAAGAGATTCGTCTCTGGGTGGGGCCTCATTGCCGGGGGCGACGGGTTCTGCCTGCCAATTCGACTCACCGACAACAGGCGGCAAAGGGACCGGCGCCGGATTTTCCGGGGTTTTTTTCGTCAAGGCAACCGAGAATATGCACAAAAAGATGCCAATTACTACGGCGGTCGTATGTTTCGGGAAGGCAAGGACCAATTTCTTCAAACTCAACAGGTAACCGGACAGCATCTTGAGACCCCATTCCGATTGGAATCGCGGGTGCGGCGCCTCCGATGGTCTTTCTGAAATGTTGTCTTCGACAACCGATCCTGGGCAGAATGCCTCCGTCCCGTCGGACCCTTGGTCGTCAAAAGTGGTGGCTCCTACAGTTTGTTCTTGTATCCTGCAACTTGCAGCAGGCAAAAGGTTCCCTGATAAAAATGCCTCAGGGCCGCTACCACCACCAGCCGGCCTGGCTGACGAGGCCTCGGGGAATGCATTCTCTTGCCCTGGCGGGTTGTGCACCGTTGGCTTCCGCTTCCCGGAAACCGCTGCTTCAACGCTGGTCTGTGCCTGAAAGGCAGCTCCCGCTGTAAAAAGTTTCAACTCCTGCAGCATTTTGTCCGGGGTTTGAAACCTTTGAGCGGGGTCCTTTGCCAGGGCCTTTGTTATGATTGCTCCCAAAGCAAGAGGGATATGCAGATTCAGGACCCTTGGAGGAACAGGGTCGGTCTGAACAATCTTATAGGCCAATGTGGCGGTGTTTTCGCCACTAAAAGGCTTTTCGCCGGTCAGGCTTTCATATAGTACGGCCCCAAGCGAAAATATGTCGGACCTAATATCTATCTTCTGTCCCGAAATCTGTTCGGGAGACATGTAATAGGGTGTTCCCAGGACCGTTCTCGTCATCGCCATCGTCTCGGAGAGTGAAGGTAGTTTGGCGATCCCAAAATCCATTACTTTCACTCTTTTGTCATCCGTGATCATGATATTGGAAGGCTTGATATCACGATGTATGATCTGCTCCGTATGAGCAGCCTCCAATGCCATGAGAACCTGCTCGAAAATCGAAACAGCCGCCTCCAGGCGAAGGGTCCGCTCTGTCTGGAGTATCTGGGCGAGGGTTTGCCCGCTCACATACTCCATGCAGATGAATTCGAACTCATTAGTTTCACCGTAAGAATGGATCGTAACGATATTCGGGTGTGAGAGCCTCCCTGCCGCTGTGGCCTCCTGGACCAGCCTCCTGCGCGCCGTTTCCATTGCCACCGCCTCGACCGGGGAAAGAATCGCTTCGATTCTCTTCGGGATCAGCTTAAGTGCAACAGTCCGGATTAGAACCGTGTCGAAAGCCTTCATGACAAGGCCCATCGGCCCCCTTGCAATGAATTGATCGAGCCTGAATTGATCGATTTGCCTGCCAATAAGGTCGCTGAGATCGAACATGGTTTATTGAACTCCTTGGGTATACCTCACCGTTTGCGCAGCATGACGCTTACTCCAATCGAAGTCTTTTCCCCTCTTCAAGAAGCTTCGTCATGACAGTCGCCGGAACAGGACGGCTGAAGTAATATCCCTGAAATGCATCGCATTTGTTCTCCCGTAGGAAACTGAGTTGTTCCTCAGTCTCGATCCCTTCGGCAATGACTTCCAGGTTGAGGCTGTGCGCCATGGTGATAATCGCCTTAGTGATGACTGCATCGTCTGAGTCGGTCATCAGGTCTTTTATGAACGACCTGTCTATTTTCAGAACATCGAGAGGAAACCGCTTCAGGTAGTTAAGAGAAGAATAACCCGTCCCGAAATCATCTACGGCAAGCCGCAGCCCCATGTTCTTAAACTCCTTAAGGAGGTGAATCGTAGACTCCGCATCCTGCATGATAGTGCCCTCGGTGATCTCCAGCTCCAGAGCATTCGGATCGAGAGCAGAATTTCTCAATACCTTGCCCACGGTTTCGACAATATTTTTTTGTCTGAACTGATGAGACGAGAGGTTAACGGCTATGCGGATCGGCTGAAAGCCCGATTTGAGCCAAATAGTGTTTTGCATGCATGCAACTGCCAGGACCCATCTGCCGATCGGCACGATAAGTCCTGTTTCCTCCGCCAGCGGAATAAACTCAGCAGGCGAAATGAGTCCTTTTTCCGGATGTTCCCAGCGCAGCAGTGCCTCGGCACCAACGATTCGCCCCTTCTTCAGGTCAACCTGTGGTTGGTAGTGGACGAGCAGTTCACCACGGTCCAGCACTCTCCGAAGATCTCTTTCCAGGTCCAGACGAATCCTCGTCCGCCCCTGATCGGAAGCGGTATAGAACTGGAGGTTGCTCCGCCCATTTTCCCTGGCGCGGTTCATCGCCTCTTCTGCATTTTTGAGTAGTGTTCCCGGCTCGTTTCCATCCGAGGGATAGATTGCGATGCCGATGCTGGCGGAGACAAAAAGTTCATGGTCCACAAGCACAAGAGGGCGGGAGATGTCGTCGAGCAAACGCTTGGCGACCACAGCCGCATCCCTGATCTGGGATATCCGCGGAAGTAAAATGAGAAACTCATCCCCTCCCACACGGGCCACGGCTTTTTCAGAGAAATCATGCCCAAGTCCGGCCGTGCAGTCGCTTTTTCTGGCGAACTGTACGATGCGGTCCGCTGTTCTCTGAAGAAGGGCGTCACCCGCGCTCCGACCGAAAGTGTTATTGATTCGCTTAAAATTGTCGAGGTCGACATGAAGCAGCGCCGAAATATTGCCGGAGCCATTTGATTGGGCCAGAGCCCGCTCCAGCAGTTCCTCAAAGGAATGGCGGTTAAGAAGTCCTGTGAGGGCATCGTAATATGCCAGCCTGACCATCTTCTCTTCGGCTTTTTTCTTCTTCGTGACGTCTCGTATGACGGCAAGAATCTCGTTCCCTTTCCCTGCCATAATGAGGGATTCGTAAAAATACATCTCCGGTCCCTGCTTGAATTGAAACTCAAGAGCCTCGGCCCGCCCGGTATGAAGCACTTGCTCTATATATCTATCCGCAACACCTGGCGCTTCCCTGAAGAGGATTTCACCGATTCTGCACCCCGGCAGTGCATCGGCAAAACACCCAAAATTAAAACTTGCCGGTGACCTGCGCTCAAGGATGGTCCCATCTCGTCCGATTCGCAGCAGCAAGTGGGGAGAAGCATCGACGATCGCGCGATGCATGTCCCGGGTCCGGTGCAGTTCTTCTCGAGAACAGACGTCCCGCAGTATGTGCATTACTCGGTGGTTAAATGCGCCGGCAGGCTTGGCAATAAAATCGCTCGCCCCGGCCTCATATGAACTCCTGGCGTCTGCCTCACCTGCGCCGGTAATCATCAGGATTTTAGTGTGTTTCCCTTGTCTTCGGATCTCAGCACAGAGAGTATATCCATCCACGCCCGGCAACTCAGCGTTGAGGATCACGATGTCAGGCTCAATTCTTTTGAAAATCTCAATGGCCTGCACTCCGTCCTCAGCCGTCTCAGCTAAACACCCGCATCGCTCAATCAGATCGCAAGTCTGCATACTGCTTGCGGGATCGCCGTCAACAACCAGCACGACCGTCTTGTATGTCGAATTGCCGTCGGTCTTCATCTTTAAAGCAATTCCCTTCAAATATAAAATATATCTCTAAATTACATCGGTTTCTGGTCAGGCAAGCTAAAGTAAAAACCTGCAGATTGTTGAGGGGGCTGATAGCACCTGAAAAGAAGCTGTATGCTGCCAGCTAGGGTTTGAAGGAACTCAGTCAAATTGATGCGGTAGTGACGGCGACGGGAAAAGAGGACGCTATATTGATGTTTCGTCTTATGGAATGGTAGAGCACCTGGCCCTAACCTTTGCAAGCCGACTTATCAGATGGAGGAAACACCATTTCAGCGGCCGGAACATGTCTGGTACCGTGAGTGAGCGAGACGAGATAAAAAACTGAGAATTGTGTTATCGCTGACCAGTCTGAGATCATTGGCGGCAGACGGTATAATGGATCGGATGGGTGCGACTGGAGCTAATGCCTTCAAGCCGGCCCGGTACCGCATTTCTCGTGGATTGCGGGGGTTGATGCACGTATTGTGAATATACTTACACGATGGGATAATCATCGAAGCCAGAGATGCCATAGAGGATCAGGTGGAGGCGATTGTAAAAGAGTCAATGGAAGAGGCATTCGAGAAGATCATCCCAGAAGTCCCGTTTGTGGCGGAGCCCAGAGTGGCCGATTCATGGAAGTCATAAGATATGAAACAAGATTCCGGTTAAGCCCCAGGGATTGACAGGCCTATATGGAAGGAGCACCAGTGCCTGTTTGGGCGGTCGAAGGCAGCGAACAAAGCCTGGGCTTCGGCGTGCGGCCGTTAAATGGGCTGCGAATCGGTCCAGTCATTAAGCGTGCGCTCTCGTCGGAGCAATGGGATCAATAGCGCCGCTGACTAAAGCGAAGGCCACGCAACGGGCGTAATCGTCATTTAGTTCCTCCCCGTTGAGCGTTTCCTGCTCGTAGCTCTCGCAATCATGGCACGAAAAACCGGGCCATCTCTTGCGGATGGTGTAGTCGAGGCAGTCACCGTAATTTCGACAAAACACGTTGCGCCTTACTTTCTCGGAACTCTCCACGGCCATGTAGCGTACAGGTTTTCCCCTTTCCACGACTGTCTCCTCTAATTTTGGGGGTCCATCTTCTTTTGTCCCCTTAATAACAGCCAGTTCCGTGAATTGAAATCAGGTTAAACAGGGCATTTGCATAATCTGCGACTGTATTTTCCTCACGCTAAATATAGGGGCAAGTAGAGCGCCCCTCCATCTTCGCCACTAACTTGGGGTCCCTTGGATCATTGCTTTGGATGGTCGCCCTTTTATTAACCTTGCCCTGATAGTGCTTCAGGTTCACCCTTCATTGTCATCTTTCCCTCGCCACCGGGAGGGATCGTCGCATCGTAGCACACGACTGTGCACGCTCAGTCAACCAGTCATTTTTTGTGCACATGCGGTGGAATTATACGATAGGCTAGATAGGGTAGAATCCAGAGCGCCCGAGACGGGGATGATCCAGAAAGAAGGTCCGAAGGCAAATCTTCATGATTTCGATGGGTACGGTTTGCAATAATGGATAGGACAGCATTGAGGGACAGAGTGACGCAATAAGCGGAGGCAAAAAAGGAGAAAGCCAAGGGCGGGGGCTCCTGGCTTCCGGGGCTAATGAGTACGGGGTCACTTAAAAAGTGAGGAGAATCTTCTAGCTGCAAAATAGGCAGATTTTCTCTTTTTGAAAATCAGGCCCAAAGTGTATTTTTCATTTACAAATACAGTAAGTATGAAGTTAGAGTTCTACCGGCTGTTCCCTTTTTTGCCTGCCGAATCGGGAAAATTCCTTTCTCAAACACGAGTTAAAACATGCTCAAGAA
>Ga0187867_10001532_pt1 | contig 19951 bp, 11 predicted proteins | sample June2016WEW_13_1_FD_132976 | JGI IMG/M metagenome (GOLD analysis project Ga0187867, IMG submission 132976) | Peatland microbial communities from SPRUCE experiment site at the Marcell Experimental Forest, Minnesota, USA - June2016WEW_13_10 | ecosystem: Environmental > Terrestrial > Soil >...
GATTCATGAAATCCTGATGCCGCCAGTCGATGCCGGTATCGACGATCCCGACGACCACGCCCTTGCCGGTCAGACCTTGATGGTCGAACTTCACGGCATCGCCGGTGCCGCCGCCGCCGCCCAAATCACGGGCGGTTTCCCCGCCAGGAGAAGTTTGCAGTTGCGGTTTTGGGGGCTTGGGGATGCAGCCGCTGGGCATCGGCGCGACGGACCTGACTCCTGCGACATCCGCCACCTGATTCAAGTCCCGGGCGTGCACCGCCGCATAAATCGTGTCGCCCAGATGCATCTGGATGGTGGCGCCCGCGGCGGTGATCGCCTTGACGTCCGCGTCGGGGGTGATGCGGATGGCCACTTCAAACACGTCCGTCGTCCCCGGAGCGGGATAGCCCACTTCATCCGGAGGGGGAAGATGGCCGGCGCCCTCCTCCGAAGGTGACAAATCGCGGGAGACCTCGGATGCCGATGCCAGTCTCTGGAGCGACGGCGCTAGCTTCGACGGCGGCTCCAAGCCGCGGCTGGTCTCGGATAAACTGATGTCCGGTCCGGCTGGAATCGTTTGGCCGGGATTGCTCTGGCCGGAACATCCGGCAGCGACTCCCGCCAAAAAACCCACTCCTATTGCCGCCAATCGTTTCCAGAACCCATGGCAAATGCGAGTCATAGGCTTCCTCTCGTGTTGATGTTCCATCGTCCCTGCCGCTCAATTCCATCATTGGAAAGGATTCCCGCCTCCGCCGCCGCCTTGCCCGCCGCCGGAGGTGCCGACAAGAGACTTGTATAGGGGTTCGCTCTGCTTCAGGCCGACGAAGAATGATTTCAGATTTGAACCCAAAAGCTGTGGTGTCACGCCGGCATTAGCCGTGGGCTGCTGCAATATCAGAAAGTGTTTTGGATCGATGACGAAAAATGAGACTCCCAAATGGTAATTGGCCGAGAGAAGATCGGCCAGCAGTTGCGAATTCGGCGCGCCGTTCTTGTCGATCTGAATGATCGGGCAGGTGATCCAGACCACGCTCTGATCCGGAGACAGCGAAACGGCGATGGGAAATGTCCAACTGATCTGGTCGTCCGTCGTCGCCTTGACCTTCATCACCCAGCAGTCCTTGTCATCCTCGGGGGTAAGGCCGAGTTTCGTCAGGGTCTCGCCTAGCGATTGATAGCTGAGCGGCTGGCCGCCTTGGGCTTCGCCTCCGTTGAGATCCACGTCGCGCGAAGGCTTGGAATCCAACACGCTCTCGGGCTGGGCATTGTCCAGATCGCGCGTGTTATTCGCGCTGGTGGTGGAATTCGGCATGGCCGGCCTCTCCACCGAGCGCGGGTTTTCCGGAAGCGAAGGCGCGGCGGCGATTGGCTTTCCCCCGCTCGAGCATCCCACCGACAAGGCGAACAACGACGTTGCGACCGTAGCCACAAACATCGAACCTAAAGATACCTTAGCGCGATTCATGATTGCCCTTTCAAAGACGGATGGCCTTTGCGAATTTCCATTGCGAACGTCACGGTAAATTATTGGAACGGATTTCCGCCTCCGCCGCCTTGCCCGCCGCCGGAGGCGCCGAAGAACGGCTTAAAAAGAGGCTCGCTCAGCTTCAGGCAGGTGAAGAAGCTTTTGAGGCTCGATCCCAAAATCTGCGGGGTGATGCCGATGTTGGGAATGGGCTCCTGCAAAAACAACGAGTGGTCTTGACTGACGGCAAAGGTGGTGGTTGCCAATAGGTTATTGGCTGCAAGAAGACTCAGGAGCGATTCCGCGCTGGGAGACCCATTTTTATCGATCGGGCATAGATTGCTATTGATCCATACCACGCTCTGGTCCTTCGATAATGAAACGTCTATTATAAATGTCCAATCGGCCCCGTCCGCTGTCGTCGCTTTGACCTTCATCGCCCAAAACGGATTTTTATCCTCGGGGGTCAAGCCGAGTTTCTGAAGCGCCGCCCCCAGGGTCTCATAGGTCAGCGGTTGCCCGCTTTGGCCATTGCCCCCGTTGATATCCAAATCGCGCGTGGGCTTGAAATCCAAAACGTTCTCGGGCTGCGCATCGGCCAGATCGCGCTCATTGTTCACGCTGGCGGTCGGACTCGGCATGGCGGGCGCCACCACCGAGCGCGGGTTTTCCGGCAGCGAAGCCGGCGACGGCGCGATGGCCGTATTCCCGCTCGAGCATCCCGCCGACAAGGCAAACAACGACCCTGCGACCGTAACCGCGAACATTGCAAGGAAAGACACGTTGGAGCGATTCATGATTGCCCTTTCAAAATCGGACGGTCTTTGCGAATTTCCATTGCGAACGTCACGTTCAAATCATTGGAACGGATTGCTGCCGCCCGTGTTGCCGCCGCCGGTATTGCCGCCGCTCGGTGGATTGCCGCCGCCGGTGTTGCCGCCTTGGCCGCTTTGCATCCAACCGCCCCAGAGCGGCTGCGTCTTGTGCACGGTCTCGAAGACGTAAGAGATCGCCTGTTTCAGCAAATCCTGATTGACGTTGGCATTGGCGATGCCCATGAGCAGGAACAATTTTTGATCTACGATGCCGAAGCAAGCCGGGCAAATGCTGCTGTTGGCCGACAGAAGCTTCAAAAGCGCATCCTGGTTCGCCCATCCCTGCGGGTCGACCGTGAACATCGGAACGACGAAATAGATGGCCTTCTGGTCCTGGCTCAAGCTGACGCCGAGCGGATAGGTGAGACCCGAAGGGTCCTTGACGCTGTAAATGTAGACGTTGTTTTGCAGTTGAGGATTCCCGCCGATGCTCTGAAGCATTTGTCCCAGCGTATCCATGGTCAGCGGGCCGCCGCTGGCGGGTTGGCCGGTGTCGCCAAAATCGCCAAACCCGCGGGGGGCCGCGCCGCCGGTCAGCGAGTGCTCGTTGACCGCGGTCGCATCGCTGCCCGTCGAGATCGACCGCGAGGTCAAATCTCCAAGGTCGCGCACGGAACTGGCGGACGGCGCAATGGCGTTCGCCGGCACCTGGCCCTTGGAAGGCCCGGAGCTGCTGGCGCAACCCACCGCGCCGGCCATCAACATTGACGCGGCCATCGCTAAAAAGTTCCCACAAAGTTTCGAACGATCCATAAAATGCCTCCAGCCGTTAAGAATTGCAGAAATAAATGTAGCGCTGAACAAGCCGCCCCGAATTGCAATACAACATGCAGCAAGGCTAATTACGTTGCAGGAAAATAGCAAGATTTGCCGCCAGCGATCCAATCCGGGCAAATAATCCCATGCGAATTCCGTTGAAGTCTTCAGACGAATCGGGACTTGCTGGTCAACAAGGCGCCACCGTCGATGACTCGGTTCGGGTTCGACCGTCAGCCCGGCCGGTTGCGAACTGGGCTTGAGTGTCAACGCGGTCTATACTAACGCACGGATGCGGGAATATGGGCTCTTGGACGATGTTGAATCGCCAGCCGATTTTGGACGCGATCGCGCGCGCAATGCGCGGGATTCCGCTGCTGGTTGCGTTGGTCGGTTCAGGCGGCCTGATTGCGTCGGCATCCGAACCGGCAACCGCTCCATCCACCCAGGTCTCCACCCGTGACGCCGCGATCTCCCTGGCCCGCGCCCATTGGGCGTTGGCCATCGGCGATTGGAACAATGGACAGCTCGATCGCGCCTTGACCGAGGGACAGGCGACGCTCGATGCGTATCAAACCGCCTACGGCGACCGCGATGATCCCGACGTCGCCCGGACGTTGACCGGCGTGGCATCCTGCCTTCTCCGCTTGGATCGCGCCGATGAGGCGCTGCCCAAATTCCAGGCGGCGATGCAGATGTATCAACGGCTCTACAAAAATCAGGACCGCGAGGAGTCGGCCATCGCGATCAGCAACGTCGGTTGGTGTCTTCATTGCCTGGATCGCGACCAGGAGGCTTTGCAATATTGCCAGGCCGGCCTGGAAATCCAGCAGCGCGTTCACAAGGGCAAGGACGATCCCAACGTGGCCGTGGAATTGCAGGACCTGGCGATCTGTCTCGACGCTCTGGAACGCTATCAAGAGGCGTTAACCCCATACCAGGATGCCTTGGGGATGATTCGCCGCCTCACCGGCGGTCAGGATCGATTGGATTTGGCCCAGACTCAGGACCGCGTCGCTTCATGCCTCAAGCATCTCGGCCGCAGCGCCGAAGCCTTGCCGCTCTACCAGGCGGAATGGGAAATGCTCCAGCGAATCTACAAGGGCCAGGACCATCGGGACGTCGCTCAGAGCGAGGAAAACGTTGCCGGTTGCCTCGACGACCTGGGCCGCAGCGACGAGGCCCTGCCGATGTATCGGGCCGTGCTGCAAATGCGGCGGCGAATCTTCGGCGGGCGCGATGCCACGGATATCGCCGCCAGCCTCAATGACCTGGCTTCTTGTCTTGATTACCTCGGCCGCAGCGCCGAAGCCTTGCCGATGTACCAGGCCGCCCTGGACATGGAAAAACGCCTTGTTAACGGCGTCGATGATTCGGATTTAGCGACGGACATGAGCAACGTCGCCCAATGCATCAGCGGTCTTGGCCGCGAGCCCGAAGCGCTGCCGATGTTTCAGGCCGCCTTGCAAATGCGGTCGCGGCTGGCGGAGGGCAAGGACGACCCCGACGTCGCCGAGGGCCTGGATAGCGTGGCCGGTTGCCTCGACGCTCTGGGCCGCAGCGCCGAGGCCTTGCCGATGCATTGGGCCGCGTTGCAAATGCGCGGCCGTATATACAAGGGTCAGAACCACCCGGACCTGGCCGACAGTTTCAATAACGTTGGCGATTGTCTCGGCTGTCTGGGGCGCGCCGGGGCGGCCTTGCCGATGTATCAAGCCGCTTTGGAAATGCGACGCCACATCTATGGCGATCAGGACCACCCAGACGTTGCCTCCAGCATGACCGATGTGGCCTTCGAGTTGGCCGTTCTGGGCCGCGCGGGCGAGGCGCTGCCGCTCTCCCGCTCCAGCGTTCAGATGGCCGAGCGGCTCAAGAGTCCCGCCCTGTTCCGCTATAGCAGCATTCTGGGAAGCCTCCTGCTCTACACCGGCGATCCCGCCGGCGCGGCCAAAGCCTTCGAGGAATCCATCGACTCGCTCGAACAAGCCAGGGCCGCGCTGGGCGGCGACGATCAGGATCGAATGGGCTTCATGAGCGCCAACCAGGGCTGGGACCCATTTTGCGGAATGGTCCGCGCACAACTGGCCCTGAACCACGCCGATTCCGCCGCCGAATATCTCGATCGCGGACGGGCCAAGAGTTTGCTGGACATCCTGGAGCGCGGCGAGCGCCTCACCGACGGCGATTTGCTCGACCCGATCGAGAAGAAGGCCTCCCTCTCCAACGACACCCAGGAATTGCAGCAAATTCAGCAGGCCAGGACCGCCGTGACCGTCGCCGAGAATCAGGTCCGGCAACTGACGTCACAGATCAACCACGCCCGTTCGCTCGACAGCGACGAGGGGCTGGCTGAAATCAAGCAGTTGCAGCCGAAACTGATCCTGGCATGCCAACAATATCGCGATGCCCATCGCCGCAAATTCAACCTCGCCGGCCGAACCACTTTCACCGAAGCCGCCACTTCTGTGCAGATTCAATCCCTCTTGCAGCCGCACCAGCACCTGCTGATGTACTCGATTACCGCCAACGACGCGGTGGTGCTGGTCGTCGGGCCTTCCGGACAGGCGATCACCGGGGCGTATCTGACCCAACCGGATGGAAAGACCCGGCTTTCGGGCTGGGCGCTGAGTCAATTGATCGGAAATTATCGGCGTGCCGTGGTGCGGCACGGAATGGATTCGGTCCGCGGGCTCAGGCTGGCCCAGACCGAAGCGGCCACGCGGCCCCAGGACGACATGGCGGCCGAAGGCTACCAACTTTTCCACCAACTGATGCCCGACCAGGTCTGGCGCGAGATACAAGATGACCAGCTTGTCTACGTGGTGCCCGACGCGGCGATGAGCGGCCTGCCGCTGGAAATGCTCATCGTGCAAAAACCGCAGGCTCCGCAGGCCAAAGATAATATTTATTGGCTCGACAAAGGCCCGCTGCTTTGTTACGGCCCATCGGCCGCGGCGCTGTTGGAACTTCGTCGTCAGGAGCCGGAGCGCGGCCAGAAAAGGTACGCTCATCAGGCGGTGCTGCTGGGCGATCCGATCTTGCAGCGCAATGCCGCCGATCAGCCGCGTCTGCCGCCGCCCCCGTCCGGCGCGATGGTCACCGCTGTCCAGCCCGGCTCGAGCGCGGAGGCGATCGGCCTGCGCAACGGCGCCGTCATCGTCGCCTATGGCCCGGTCAGCGTGATCTCCAAGGATCAATTTGACGCCGCCGTGGACAAGCTCGAATTGCTCCACTTCCATGGAAAGCTGGAGCAAACGCCCAAGCTGAAGTTCTGGCTCGACGGGCAAACGCTGGAACGCGAACTGCCGCTGGACGCCGCCCCCGGCATTGAATTGACGGACATGACGCCGGATTTTGCGCTGCGGTTGGCGCCGCGCCAGGAGCCGCAAGCCCCCGCGACTGTCGCCCTGCGAGATGCCAGCCTGACCCGCTACGGCGGCTTGACGCCGCTTCCCGGCACGCGCCAGGAGGTGAAGGGAATCTATCAAGTGTTGACCGGCCAACCCTACGCGCAACGGTCGGACGACCCGGTCGTGGTGTTGCTGGGTGAGGATGCGACCGGCCAACGCTTGGCCGACGCTGCCAAGGGCACGCGATATCTCCATCTGGCGACCCACGGCCTCGTGGAACCGGGCCAGAATGCGATCTACAGCAGCGTTGTCCTGAGCCAGCCGGCCGTGATGACCCCGCAGGATACCGGGCTGCTCACGCTCCAGGATTTGTTCGATCACTGGTGGGGCAGGCTGGCGGGAACGGAGTTGGTCGTGCTCAGCGCCTGTGATTCCGAAGGACTCGACGAGCGCGGGATCAACGCGAGCAGCGGCGAGGGCGTATTCGGCTTGCCGTGGGGATTCATGTACGCCGGCAGCCCCGCCGTCGTCGCCAGCTTGTGGGAGGTTCAGGATGCCAGCACCGCCGAGCTTATGCAGAAATTCTACCGCGACATGCAATCGTCGCCCGCGGCCAACAAGCTGACGGCGTTCACCGCGGCTCGCAAGCAACTGAAGCAGGACTACCCGGAGCCGTTCTTCTGGGCCCCGTTTATTTATCTGGGAGATCCAAACTGAATGCTGCGCCATTGGAAAGCCATAGCCGTTCTCCTCTGTCTCACGGTTACGTTGATGCCGGCGGCGAAACTGTCGGCCGATCCGGCCGGCGCTGCACCGACTACGCTTCCATCTCAGGATGCGGTCTCGCGCGCGGACAATCTGTTATCGACCGCGGCGAACGATTTTCAATCCGGAAAACTGGACCAGGCTTTAACAGAGTTTCGCGCCGCGGCGGACCTCTACGGCGATCAGGCAACCTTTAACGCCGCCGACTGCCTCACCGGCGAAGCTTTATGCTTGGGCCAACTCGGACGCGATGCCGATGCGCTTCCGGTATTCAAGGCGGCTTTGAACGTTTTTCGGGCCATTAATAAGAATCAGGATGATCCCGACGAAGCGACCGCGATGATGAACCTGGCGGCCTGCCTGCGCAATCTGAACCGCAACGACGAAGCGTTGCCGGTCTATCAGGCCGCGATGCAAATGCGGCAACGAATCGTCAACGGCCAGGACCATCCCAAGGTTGCCGACAGTATGAACGACGTCGCCAATTGTCTCATCGGTCTGGGCCGCGATGAGGAAGCCCTGCCCATTTGCCAGGCGGCGCTGGCCATGCGGCGGCGCATTTCCAAGGGCGCGGACGATCCGGATGTCGCGACGTCCCTGGTCAACCTGGCGGGATGCCTGGACGACCTCGGCCGCGAGGACGACGCCTTGGCCGCTTACCGCCAAGCCCTGGAAATGAAGCAGCGGCTGTGCAAGGGACAAGACGATCCCGACGTGGCCACGACGGAAAACAGTGTTGGCTATTGCCTTTTTTCCCTCGGCCATTACGACGACGCGCTGCCGGTTTTCAAAGCCACCCTCGAAATGCGCCAACGCCTCTACAAGAACCAGGACCAAATCGACGTCGTGAGCAGCTTGAACAACGTGGCCAAATGTCTCGACGCGCTTGGCCGCAGCGCCGAAGCGCTGCCGATTTATCAATCGGCCCTCGATATGACGCGCAGGCTTTGCAACAACCAGGACAGCCCCGATCTGGCCGTCGTGATGGACAACGTCGCCGCCTGCATGGAATCGCTCGGGCGCTATGACGATGCGTTGCCGATGTTTCAAACCGCGCTGGATATGCGGCAGCGCATTTCCAAGGGACAGGACGACACGGATGTCGCCGGTTCGTTGAACGATCTGGCGACGTGCCTGGGAGCTTCGGGTCGCAGTGAGGAGGCATTGGAGAAATGCCAGGCCGCGCTCGAGATGCTCCAGCGGATTCACAAAGGTCAGGACACTCCGGACGTGGCGACGGCGATGGCCAACGTGGCGCAGTGTCTCGAAGCGCTGGGACGCAGTGCGGCGGCGCTGCCCGATCACGAAGCCGCGCTTGAAATGCGGCGGCGCATCTACAACGGACAGGACCATCCGGAGATCGGGGAATCCCTCAACAATCTGGCCGGATGTTTCACTTCGCTCGGTCGCCATGCCGACGCTTTGGAAGCATATCGGGCCGCCATGGAAATGTTCGAACGGATTTACAAGGACGAGGATCATCCTGACGTGGCGACGGCCCTGAGCAATACCGCCGTTGCGCTGGACAATCTCGATCGCTTCGCCGACGCGTTGCCGCTGCACCAGCGGGCGTTGGAAATGAGTCGCCGGTTGTACAAAGATCAGGATCACCCTTCGGTGGCGATGTATCTTAGCTTGCTCGCCGGATGTCAGATTTCCGTGGGCCGTCCCGCCGAGGCGCTGCCGAATTCGCAAGCGGCGCTCGAAATGCAGAAGCGAATTTACAAAGGGCGCGACCATCCAATAATCGCCTGGAGCTTTTCGAGGGTTGGCAAATGCCTATTGGAGCTGGGGCGGAAGCAGGAAGGGTTGGCGACGTACCAGGCCGCGATGGCCATGTCCGACCGTTTAAGCGATCCCGTTTCATATAACTACAGCAGCAAAGTGGGCGATATTTTGTTGTCGATGGGGAATTCCACCGAAGCGGTCGCCGCCTACGGCATGTCGATCGATGCGTTCGAACAGGCCCGGGTAGCGTTGGGCGGCGACGAGCAGGACCGGATGAAATTCATGGACCAGCAAGAGCTGGACGGCTTTGACGCCTTCGACGGCATGGTCCGGGCTCAAATCGCGCTCAACCGGCCAGATAAGGCGGCGGAGTATCTCGATCGCGGCAGAGCGAGGAGTCTGCTGGACCTTCTGGAACGAGCGGAGCGTCAGTCCGGCGGAGATTTGCTCTCACCCATCGAAGCAAAGGCCCAAAAGGCCCAGGATTCGCGATTACTACAGGAAATCAAAGAGGCCGGTACGGCGCTCGCCGACGCGGACGAGCAGGTTCGGCATCTGACCTCGCAGATCAATTACACCCGCTCGGTCAACGGCGCTGACGCCGACGCGCAGATCGATGAGTTGCAACCCAAGTTGCGCGAAGCCTGCTGGCAATACGGTGAAGCGCATCGGCGGGCGCTCAATCTCGCCGGCGCGACGACGTTCGCCGAATCGACTTCGGCGCAGCAGATTCAGTCTTTCCTCAAGCCGGGCCAACATCTGCTCATGTACACGATCACCGACCGCGACGCGGTGGTCATCGTCATCCCGCCCGCCGGACAGGCGATCAGCGCTGTGATCCTCACCGATACCGACGGAAAGACTCCGCTATCCGGGATTAGGCTCATACGGCCGATTTGGGCGTACCAGCAGGCGATCATCAGCCATGGCCAGAGTTTCACCCGCGGCGCCAGGCTCGTGAACGAGAACCCCGCGACGCGGCCAACCGACCACATGGCCCAGGACGGTTACGATCTTTTCCGCCGGCTGATGCCGGCCGAGGTTTGGCAAGAGATCAAAGACGATGATCTCGTCTTTGTCGTCCCGGACTGGGAGATGAACGGATTGCCGCTGGAGACGTTGATTGTCCGGAAACCCCAGAAGCCGGATGCGAAGAATAATCAATACTGGCTCGATGAGGGACCGGCGATTTGTTACGGCCCTTCTGCCGCCGCCTTGTTGAAATTGGGCCGGCAACAGGCCGGACACCCGGCAAAAGCCTTTGTGCATCAGGCGGTGTTATTGGGCGATCCGGTCCTTCAGCGCGATGCCTCCGACTCGCCGGGCCCGCCTCCACCGGCTGTCGCCCAAACGCGAGGCGCAAGTCTGGGCGCATACGGTCCTCTCAGCCCGCTTCCGGGCACTCGGGCGGAGGTGGCAGGCATTTATAAGGCGCTAACAGGCCGCAGCTATGACGGCCACCACGATGACTCGGTCGTCGTGCTTCTGGGCGAGGATGCCACCGGGCCGCGTCTTGCCGACGCGGTGGCGGGCACACGTTATCTGCACCTGGCGACCCACGGCCTGGCGATATCCGGCAGAGATGCCATTTACAGCAGTGTTGTCCTCACACAGCCTCGCGTCGTCACGTCGCAAGATACGGGGCAGTTGACGCTTCAGGATTTGCTCGATCATTGGGGCGGCAAGCTCGACGGAACCGAACTGGTGGTGCTTAGCGCTTGCGATTCACAGGGGATCGACAAGGGCGGCACCAACGCCGTGACGGACGAGGGGGTTTTCGGACTACCCTGGGGATTCTGGTGCGCCGGCAGCCCCGCGGTCGTTGCCAGCCTTTGGGAGGTCCAGGATTCCAGCACGGCGAACCTGATGCAACAGTTTTACCTCGACCTCCAGTCGCCGGGTTACAAGACCAAGCTGGCCGCCTTCACCGCGGCTCGCAAGCACCTGAAACAGGAATACCCGGAACCATTCTTCTGGGCCCCGTTCATCTATCTCGGCAACCCCAATTGATGATGAGGAACCTGCGCGCCGACGGCGGTGATCGGGATTGGCGGGGCTAGCGCTCGTAACGTAGAGGGATCTGCACGAAACGGTTCGGATCGTTTGCCGCGTTGTTCATTCCGTTCACGATGCCGTTGGCGTTGAATAAATCGACGCTCCCCATCTGGCCGGTTTGAGTGTCGTAGACGTCGCGGACTCCCCGCACATATTCGATGAAGTCGGAACTGGAATCGTGCGTCGCCTTTTCCTGGGCCGCGATCTGCTGCTCGTGATCCGCAAATTGCTGGGCCTGCTGATCCTGCCAGGCGGCGTGGTTCCTCTGCATTGCCGCGAACTGCTCGCGGCCCTGTTCCCGGGTCGCCTCGCCTGCGGCAGCGGTCTCCTTGCCGACCACAGTCATGTCCACTTTAACGCTGGCCATGACGGCGCTCATTTTGGGCAGATCCTTATCGAAGGTCGCATCCGGAGCCTGCATATAACAACCAGTGAGTTGCCAGACCTCTCCAGGCACGGTGTTGCCGGTCCACACAGTGTTCAGCTGGCGGTAGTGCGTGGCCGTCTCGCCGTCGTGAACTGTGGTGACGATGTAAACGGTTCCGGAATTTGCATTCGGATTGTTCGGATCTGGTTTCCCCGGAAGATCCACGATGACCTTGTCTATCGAGTTGTATGGGAGACCGGCGCGTTGGTTGGCGTCTGCCATGACAGGAGTAAAGACTTTAATAAGGTCTTCGACCCCGTCGCAATATTTGCAATACCGCAACGGCAGGTGCTGCTTGATGGAGTTGATGTTGGGGTCCGGCTCGTACGGCGGCGGGGGCTGGGGCGGGTCGCCGGGAGCCAGGATGTTGGGATTCTGCCTATGCACCTCCACCATGTGGTTGTAATTCTGCAGATCTCTCTGGTACCGCGACATCTGCATGTTATAAATCTGTCTGCGCATTCTTTCGTTACGACAGTCGGGGTCATAAATCTCCTGGATGGCGCACCATATCACGGTCTGGCCGGCGGGTCCTTTGACGAATATCCCGTTAGAGGCGCTTTGCGTGTTCGTCGTCCATCCATCGGGTAGATCAACGCTGCCGCTGCCGTCGGGGAACGTGTGGGTCGTCATCTTGAGCGGCACGGGCATGAAGCCCATAAGCATTGCCACCTCGTCCTTCGATGCGCCGAGCGCTGCGATGATGGCGGTCGCCGAGCCGCCGTTTGGCCCGGTGCCGCAGAAGATCAATCCTTGAATATCCTGGCCTTTGAGCTTGGCATTCAGCGTCGCTCCGCCATTGTTTCTGCCTTGGGCGTTGGCGAATGCTCCGGTGAGTTCGGGCTTGCCATCGAACACCTTCCCCAACTCGTCGGCGGTCTGAATGATCGCCGCCTCAAGCGTCTGGCCGGCGGGAAGTTTCATGAACAGGGTCTGGCCCTTCGGCGTGGAGCCAAGGACGCTGAAGTTGCCGAACTGCGCCCCGCCGGATTGGGGGGCGGCGCCAGTCGGAGCCGCGGGGGGCTGCGTCGGAGCCGCACGCGGTTGGGCCGTCGCCCGGGCCAGCGTATAGGTTTTGCCGCCGGTAGTGAAGATCAGCCGATCGCCGTCCAGCGTCGCCGTGAAGGCGTATTCGTTGCCGTTCGAGGTGAAAGTCCCCGCCAGACCTTGCCCGGCCACGCTCGCCTTGGCCGGGAATTTGGTATCGCCCTGCGCGATCGTCCCGACGTATGCGCCTCCGGATTCGGACAATTCCACCGTGACCTTGCCATCGGAAAAGCTGCCGGCGAATGACGCCGTGACAGGTTTCGAGACATCAGAGTTGGCGGCCGGCGGATTGACCGGACCAACGTCCAGGGATTGTTTTTCGTGTAACTCCGGGTCGACGAGTTTGATGGCCGTTAAATTTCCGGAAACCGACTTGGCGACCGCGATCGCCAAGTCATGGAATACCTTTTTCGTATCGGGATCATCCGCCTTTTCAGGCTTGACGACAAAACTGAGGGTGATCGCGTCGGCTTTCTTGTCCAGCAGTACGGTGACGCCATCGGGGTTGCTCCCGAAATAGCCCGCGTCCTTCAATGCCTTGGCCAGCGCATCGGCATCGGCGCGGGTGGCGTCGTGGTAGTAAGTGACGATGTCTTTGCCGTATGGCACGTCATGCCCACCGGGGCCGCCAAAGATTTGGTACAGGCCGCTGATGATGGCGATGATTCCCGCCAGACCGACCAGTAGCCGCGCCCAGACCGGCATCTTTGCTTTTTTGGATGCCGGAGCGGGCTGGTCGCCCGCGGGCGGATTTGGAATACCGTCTTGCATAGCTTGCCTCAAGGTGAAGGATTAGTTGACCGGGTTGCGCTCGTCGCGAAGGGGGATTTGAACGTACCGGTTGGGATCGTTGGCCGACTGGTTCAGGGAATCGACGATGCCGTTGACGTTGCTCAGATCGACGCGGCCACGCTCGCCGGTTTGCGTGTCGATGACCGTGCGATATCCGCCGGCGTATTCAATCCAATCGTCGGCGTTGCGGCTCCTCTGGTTTTCCTCCTCGGCCACCTGCCGCTGGTGTTCGTCGAACTCCTTCATCCGCTCCACGCGCTGCCTTTCCTGATCTTTCATCCTTTCATCAAAGGCAATTTGGTTGGCCCGCAGGCGAGCCTCAAATCGCTCCTCATCGACTTTGAAATAGACGTCCCAATTGATCTTGATGGAGCGGGACATGGCCTGCATTGTGATGAGGTCCTGATCGAAGCTGGCGAGCGGCGCGGTCATGTCTCCAAGCGGTGCGAGCATCCACTGGTCGGGCATATTGGGACCGGGAGGGCTGGAACTCCACGTGCATCTGTTATGGAAGTGCGTGGGAACGTCGCCGACGTTCTTGGTCGTATCGTATTCCAGAAGCTGTGTTGTCCACCCAGGCTGCGCGGGCGGAAGCGGTTTGACCGACGTGATGCGCTCGAGGGTGACTACGGGTACGTGAGCACGGGCCTGCATCAAGTTAAACTGGGGCATGACCACCGGAATCGCCTGGTCGGGGGCGCTAAATGGGGCGACCACGGGGAACAGGACATTCATGGGAATAGCCGGAGGCGGCTGCCTTCCCATTCTTTGGTAGCTGTCCTCCAATTGTCTGCGCTGGTCCTCGGCTTGGCGTATCCGGGGTGAGTCCGGTGTTACGATAGTGATCCACCAAAGGCCTGGGGCGCCCATGCTCTGGTTGGCGGGGCCTGTGGTGTAAAGCGGATCGACCGCTGAACTGCTTTTGAGCGTCCAGCCGCCGGCGACTCCGACGGAGCCGGTGCCGTCTGGAAAATCGGACCGTGTCAGCGGGACCGTCGGGGCGGCCGGCGTGACAGTTGTCGCCGCGGAGTTGAGCTTGGCCCAGTCGGCCGCCGTGGCGCTGGCCAGACAGTACGTCACGCTGATCTTGGCTTCATTCCCGCCAAGTTTGCAGGTGATAAGGCCCACGATGGGCTGACCGGCCAGGGTTGCCGTGAAAGAGGCGGCGCCGGATTGATGGTCCTTGGTGGCTTCGAACGCGCCTTTGACGACGAGTTGGCCGCCGAAAAACGTGGATAAATCGGATACTGTGGCCTCCAGGGCAGCCGTGACCGTGGTGATTCCGGGCTTTTTGGTAACCCATGCCTTTCCGGCGTCGGTGGCGGCGGCAATGCCATATCCCGCCGGAGAATTAGATGACGCCGGGGTCGAATCGGGCGCCGGCGGGTTTGGATTCAGCGGGTTGGCCGCCGGGGAATTGCCCAGGGGGTTGGGGGCGTTGCGGCTTAGCTGGTAGGTGCGGCTGCCGCTGCTGAACGTGAGGTTGTCCCCGGAGACGCTGATCGTGAAGGGGTAATCGTGTCCGTTGCTGGTGAAGCTGCCGACTAATTGGCCGGCGGTGGCTTGGGCCTTGAAGGGAAATACCTGTTGAGCGAGATGGATGGAGCCGGTGTAAGCGCCGCCTTCGGCGACGATCTCGATGGAAAGGTTTGGCCCGGTGAAGTCCCCGGGAAAGGGGTCATCAGCCAGCGCTCGAAGGGGCAAAATGACCAGTGACAAGAGACACGACGCTAAGAGCGGAAGAATCTTGCGGGGCACACGATCTCCATTGCCTGCTGCCTATTGGGTCGAAACGAGGAATTGCGGGGGAACCTTAACGTTCATCACCCATTTCCACAACCCCATCTCCTGAGATGAATAATCCGAACTAATGCGAGGATCGTCGCCGACGGCACAGAATTCCCAATCCGGCCATCACCTCAATCGCCGCACTCGCCGGCTCGGGGACGCTCGCCAAGTCGATGCCGTTGACCACGGCGAACGCGTCCAAGGCCGCAACGTCCCCGGCCGAAGCCGCGCCGCTGACGGTCTGGTTGAAGTTCGCCGCCAACTCGTCGAAGTCGGTCGCGTTGACGTTGCCGCCGTAGTTGAAGTCGCCCTGGTCCCAGCCGGTAATGCTCTGGTTGAAGTTGGCAGCCAGGATGTCGAAGTCCGTACTGTTGACCACGCCGTCCAGATTGGCGTCGCCGACGAGCGTGTACGCCACTTCGATCTGGCCCGGCGCCAAGCCGGCGACGATGCCGTCGGCCCCGTCGGCGTAGCCCAGGCCATACAGAAGCCCGTCCGTCGGCGTTTGTGCCGCCGAGGAAATGATGCCGGGGCCGTTCCACGCGCCGCCGTTGTAGCCGGATTTGATGTACCCGGCGATCGTCGTGATCGGATCGCTGGAGCTGTAGGTGATGATGATGTGGTTGTTGTTCACGTCCAGCACGCCGTTGCCGGTGATCGACAGCGACGTGAGGTTGATGGTGCTGGTCACCGCCGGTCCGGAGCCGCCGGAGACGCCCGCGGCCAGCTTCAGCGTTCCGCCCGTGATGCTCATGCTTCCGACGCTCAGCGCGGTCCCGACCGTCAGCGAATCGCCGCCGGATTTTACGAACGCCCCGGCATCGGCGATTTGCCCGGCGCCGGTGAACGTGTAGTTGCCCAGGCTGTTGTTTACCGTCACCGAGCCGGGGCTGACCGTGGTGTTCAAAGTGACCGAATAGTGGCCGTTATTGCTGTCGTTAAAGGTGATATTGCTGCCATCGGTGTAGACCGTGGCGGAGTCGCCGTTGTTCCAATTGTGGTTGGTCCCGATATCCCACGTCTTTCCATCGCTCGGGCTGGCGCCGCCGCTGTTGTTCCAGGTGAGGTTGCCCGTTGCCGTGCCGTAGTTGACGGTGAATGCCTCACCGCCGGAGTACAAAGAAGTTGGGAGCGCGACGACAGCGCTGTTTTGCGCCATTTGGATGTCGTTGTAGCTCAGGGCGCCCAGCGCTTGATCGCTGCCTCCATTCAGCGCCGCCACATCCTTGGAAAACGAGACGCTGCCGAAGTTGGCCAGGGTTAATACACCACTGCCGTTAGACGGCGCTTCGGCGATCCATTCGGCCGACGACCGGGCATCGTTGTTTGAGGTATAGAGCGTGTCGATGAAGGACTGGCCGGTGGTCTGATCGCTCAAATCCATATAATAGGCGTAGTTTCCGCTTGAGCTTTCTGACGCTTCGTATGTGATCTCGGCGTTCATCGTGTCGCCCGGATGGACTGTGAGGCTCACTTCCACTTCGCCCGCGGGATAAAATTCGTACCAGGCATAATAGGTGGCGGTTCCATGCCGCGTGATGTCCGCGGACGTCCCGCACTGCTCGACCGTGCCATCGGTGTCCCCGTCGAATCCAACCCAGTAGGCGGAATACGTAGTGCCAGAGGAAGAGGCTTTCACGGTGGGAATTACCCAGGTGGAGGAAACATCGGAAAACGCATCTCCCGAGGGTGCGCTGGCGACATAGCCGGACCAGTTCGTGGACTCTTCCAATGCATTCTCGGCCCCTATCGCGCCCAGGCCAACATTGGTCGCTCCAAAAATGATCGGAACAGATCCGACCCAGCCAGGCCACTTCTTCCGTCGCATCGCGCCTCCAGCCGACAACCGTGCTGCCCAGGCAGCACGGCAAACATGACCGCAGTCTACCTAGCAGGATCGAAAGGCTACAAGGAAAATCTGGGTCAGCCTGGCCAAGAATCAACGCAAGAAATGGATAATTGCCGCCCACGGCCAATCAGCCCGGATCAAGGCGAAGAACCGAGCCCGGGCAGATTGAGCATTGTTCCATTTGGAGCGCGTTAAAGGAATATCCGGTGAAGGTTTGGTATAAGAATACGCTATGGCACGCATAGCCACGCTCATTATTGGCGAGAAGAAATACGAACTGCCCCTGGTCGTCGGAACGGAGGCAGAGGTCGCCATTGACATCTCCGAACTCCGCGCCAAGTCCGGCGTCATCACGCTCGACCGCGGCTTCGGCAATACCGGAGCGTGTACCAGCGCGATCACCTTCATCGACGGGGAAAAAGGCATCCTCCGTTACCGCGGCATTCCCATCGAGCAGTTGGCCGAAACCTCGACCTTCATCGAGGTGGCGGAACTGCTGCTCTTTGGCAAACTGCCGACGGCCAGGGAGAAATCCCGGTTCAGCGATCGGCTGACCCGCAACGCCCTGCTGCATGAGGGCTTCAAGCATCACTTCGAGGCCTTCCCCGTGGAAGCGCCGCCGATGGCGATGCTGTCGGCCATGATCAATTCCCTGATTTGCTTCCACCCGCAGTTCATCACCCTGGAAGACGATGAGGCGTTCGAGGAGGCGGCGGCCCGACTGATCAGCAAGGTTCGCACCATCGCGGCCTACTCCTACCGCAAATCGCGCGGATTGCCGTACATCTACCCGGACCCCAATCTGCCCTACGTGAAAAACTTCCTCCACATGATGTTCTCCGAACCCTATGAGCAGCACATCGCCTCGCCGGAGGTGGATCATGCGCTGAACATGGTGCTGCTGCTGCACGCCGACCACGAACAGAATTGCTCCACGTCCACCGTCCGTACCGTGGGCTCGAGCAAGGCGAACCTGTTCGCTTCCGTTGCCGCCGGCGTCAACGCGCTCTGGGGCCCACTCCATGGCGGCGCCAACGTCGCCGTCCTGGAAATGCTCGAAAATATCCATCGCGGCGGCGTGACCGCCGAGGAATACCTCCGCATGGCCAAGGACAAGAACACCCGCGTGCGCCTGATGGGCTTCGGACATCGCGTGTACAAAAATTTCGACCCCCGCGCCAAGATCCTCAAGCAAGCCGCCGACAAGGTCCTGGCCCAATTGAAGGTCGCCGATCCCCTCCTCGATATCGCCCGCAAATTGGAGGAAATGGCCATGAAGGATCCCTACTTCGTGGACCGCAAGCTCTACCCCAACGTCGATTTCTACAGCGGCATCATCATGAAGGCCATTGGCCTGCCCATGAACATGTTCACCGTGATGTTCGCCATCGGCCGGTTGCCCGGCTGGATTGCCCAGTGGAAGGAGCAGCACGACGACTCAAGCACGCAGATTGCCCGCCCGCGCCAGATCTACACCGGCCCCACCCTGGTCGACTTCGTCCCCCTCGACCGCCGCCAATGATAAAGGGGACATTCATGATTTCGGTTCGCGGCGGTCGCGGTAACCGAAATCTTGTATGTCCCCTTTTCTCGTTCAGACTTTCACCCCAGCCGCCCGAAACGCCTTGGCGATCTTGGCCAGAGTGGCGGTGTCCGGGCTGTGCTTCCCTTTTTCCAGACGATTGATGGTTTCCGGACGGAGGCCCGCTCGCCTGGCAAGTTCGGATTGAGACAGACCGGCCGATTCGCGCTCTTGGATGAGTCTACGGGCATAGATAACGCGGACCGTCTCGGCCGCCGGATAGTTTCCATTCGCCAGCGGGTCGGGGAGTTTGGGAAGCTTTTGAGCGGCCGCACGCTTTTGCAACGCCTCGAAATCGCGCATGGGAATCAAGGCAAATCGTTTGCCCGAAATTGTCAGAGATTGGACGGTCATGGTTGCCTCCTGATTCGATCTTGGACGCACTGACACTATCAATCCTCGTATACGTCTCGACGGTTGGCGATCCGCCAGATGACGATCCGTGTTCCATCCAATCGGAAGATGACGCGATAGTCTCCCGTTCGGATGCGGAAACTGCCTTTCAAATCCCGCGCAAGCCGTTTCACGCCACTCACGTTCGGCCAATTTCGCAACCGACTCACCACACCATCGACGCGACCCACGATGGAACTGGGCAATTTGTCGAGCTGCGCCACCGCCTCGGCGGTGAGTTCCACTTCCATGTCATAATTCTATGGTCTATGATATGAATGTCAATAGTTGCCCTTGGCTGGCCGCTCAGCGTCGGCTCTCCCGGCGGCGTGGAACGCACGCTGTGATCTCGGCTTCAAACGCCAGATCGCCCCGGCAGATGTCGCCGCGAACGGCGATCCACGGCCAGGAAATTTCCCCCATCCAATGCCGAAAGCAGGCCTCGACCTCGGCGGATTTGCAGTAGGCGATGGCCTGCACCACGTCGCGCGGGGAGCAAAGCTGATCCCGGAGCGCGGCGTGCAGGCAGTCGATCGTCATGCGAATCTGCCCCGGAACGTCGCCGACGTGGCAGGTTTGACCGTTGGAGTCGATGGCGGCGGTGCCGGAGACGAAGACAGTGCGGCCGGCGGGAGTGCAGACCGTGGCGGCGCGGGCGAAGGATGATCCGTATGCGAACGCGGAGCGTTGATGGCCGGTCGCCTGGTGTTTGCAGAGACACCCGCCGGGCGCTGCCGGGCAGGCGGGATCGCCGACGACGGCAAACGCGTCCATCAGAACGGTTCGGTTGTTCGCCGGGTGCACGCCGATGCCGGTGCTGGCGGGAAGACGCACGCCGTTGCCGGGCTTGAGCAGGCCGCGCTCGACGAAGAATCGGGTGCGGGTGTCGTTGAACCGCGGGTACCAATCGAGAATATCGGCCAGGTGGAACCAGGTGCGTGCCACGCAAGTCAGATCGCCGCCGGCTTGTTTCAGCAGAGCTTCGGTATCCTCGAACGCCTGCCGAGTCTGCGCCTCGGGGGTGGAGATGGGATGGGCCGGCAGCGCGCTGGCGGTGATCCAGCGGCAACCGTTGTGGCGAATCAGACGGGCAC
>Ga0187867_10001533_pt1 | contig 19942 bp, 17 predicted proteins | sample June2016WEW_13_1_FD_132976 | JGI IMG/M metagenome (GOLD analysis project Ga0187867, IMG submission 132976) | Peatland microbial communities from SPRUCE experiment site at the Marcell Experimental Forest, Minnesota, USA - June2016WEW_13_10 | ecosystem: Environmental > Terrestrial > Soil >...
AGCAAGTCGGCCAACTGCCGCCGCTCAATTGGCAGAAAGCCCGCCAGACTCAAGCCAAGCTGGCCGCCTAATTTTTCCCTCGGCACCCGACGCACCGGCCAAGTTATCACGCATCCCCGACTCTCAACAGGAGGACCCCGCTTTACCGCTTACTTGCATTCGCCAAGTCGGAGAACTCGGTTGCAGCACCAAGAGGAGCAGCGCGACAAGTTGCCAGCAATGACCATATCCTCTTGCGCGTTCATTTGACCTGGGCGCCCCATTTCCAATTCCGAATCTCCGGCAGGTCCTCGCCGTTTTTGTCAATGTACTGCTTGTGCTCGATGAGCTTGTCTTTGAGCTGCTGCTTGAGGTAGATGCCCGGGTCGCCCGTCCGCGGCACGCGGTCTATCGTGTCCATTACCAGGTGGAAGCGGTCCAACTCGTTGAGCACCGTCATGTCGAAGGGGGTGGTGATGGTGCCCTCCTCCTTGTAGCCGCGGACGTGGATGTGATCGTGGTTGGCGCGGCGGTAGGTCAGGCGGTGGATCAACCACGGGTAGGCGTGAAAGGCGAAGATGACCGGTTTGTCCCTGGTGAAAAGCTCGTCGAAATCCATGTCGCTCAGCCCGTGGGGGTGCTCGGTTTGCGGCTGCAATCGCATGAGGTCCACCACGTTGACCACGCGGATTTTCAGGGCGGGCAGATGCTCGCGCAGAATGGAGACGGCGGCCAGGGTCTCCAAGGTGGGCACGTCGCCACAGCAGGCCATGACCACGTCGGGCGCGACGCCCTGGTCGTTGCTGGCCCACTGCCAGATGCCAATTCCCTCCGTGCAATGCTTGACGGCGGCGTCCATCGTCAGCCATTGCGGTGCCGGGTGTTTGCCGGCGATGACGACGTTGACGTAATGGCGGCTGCGCAGGCAGTGGTCCATCACGGAGAGCAGGCAGTTGGCGTCCGGCGGAAGGTAAACCCGCACCACCTCGGCCTTCTTGTTGACGACGTGATCAATGAACCCGGGGTCCTGGTGCGTAAAGCCGTTATGGTCCTGCCGCCAGACGTGCGAGGCCAGGAGATAGTTCAACGAGGCGATCTTCCGCCGCCACGGCAGGCGCGCCGTCACCTTGAGCCACTTGGCGTGCTGGTTGAACATCGAGTCAACAATATGGATGAAGGCCTCGTAGCAGTTGAACAGCCCATGCCGCCCGGTCAGCAGGTAGCCCTCCAGCCAGCCCTCGCATTGGTGCTCGCTGAGCATTTCCATCACGCGCCCGGCCGGGGCGAGAAACTCGTCGTTTGGCAGCGTCGCGGCGTCCCATTGGCGCCGGGTGACTTCAAAGAGCGCCTCCAGGCCGTTGGAGAGCGTCTCGTCCGGCCCAAAGACGCGGAAATTGCGCTGGTCGCTGTTGCGCTTGGCGACATCGCGCAGGAAACGGCCGAGCACATGGGTGTCGCCGATGCCGGGCGCCCCCGGCGAGGGGACCTCCTCGGCGTAATCGCGGAAATCGGGCATCCGCAGGTCGCGCAGGAGGATGCCGCCGTTGGCGTGGGGATTGGCGCCCATGCGGCGCTGGCCCGCGGGCGCCAGCCCGGCCAGTTCGGGTTTCAAGCGGCCCTGCTCATCGAAAAGTTCCTGCGGGCGGTAGCTCCGCAGCCAGTCTTCCAGGAGCTTGAGGTGTTCGGGATGGGTCGCCGGATCAGAGAGCGGCACCTGGTGCGAACGAAACGTGCCTTCCACCTGCAGGCCATCAACCATCTTCGGCCCGGTCCAGCCCTTGGGTGAATTGAGCACGATCATCGGCCAGCGCGGACGCGCCAGGTTGCCGTGGACGCGGGCCTGGCTCTGGATTTCCTGGATCTGCTCCACGGCCGTGTCCAGCGTGGCGGCCATGGCCTGGTGCATCAGCGCAGGCTCATGACCCTCGACAAAATAGGGCGTCCACCCGCAGCCGCGCAGCAACTGTTCCAGTTCCTCGCGTGTGATGCGGGCCAGGATTGTCGGGTTGGAAATCTTGTAGCCGTTGAGATGCAGGATCGGCAGCACCGCGCCGTCGGTGGCCGGATTGAGGAATTTGTTGGAATGCCACGCGGTGGCCAGCGGTCCGGTCTCCGCCTCCCCGTCGCCCACCACGCAGGCGACGACCAGATCGGGATTATCGAACACCGCCCCGAAGGAATGGCTGAGCGAATAGCCCAGCTCTCCGCCCTCGTGGATCGAGCCGGGAGTCTCCGGCGCGGCGTGGCTGGGGATTCCTCCGGGAAAGGAAAACTGAATAAAGAGCTTGCGCAGCCCGGCCTCATCCTGGCTGATGTTGGGATAAATCTCGCTGTAAGTTCCCTCCAGGTAGGTGTTGCCCACCACGGCGGGGCCGCCGTGGCCGGGGCCGGAGACGTAAATCATGTTGAGGTCATATTTTTTGATGACCCGGTTCAAGTGGACGTAAATGAAGTTCTGCCCGGGCGTCGTGCCCCAATGTCCCAGCAGCATGTGTTTGACATCGGCCAGCGCCAGCGGCCGCTTCAAGAGCGGATTATCGTAAAGATAAATCTGGCCGACCGACAAATAATTGGCGGCGCGCCAATAGGCATCCATCTTGTCGAGCATTTCCGGGGTGAGCGTGTTTGTCTTCATCGGTTAATCCATTTTGTTCGCCGCCTCAGGTCCGAGCAGCCGGCGCGCTGAGCGGGCGATCATGAGTTCTTCGTCCGTGCGAATCAGGCGCACGGTCACGCGCCCGGTTTGCGCGGAAATCACCGCCGCGTTCCCGGCGTTCCTGGCCTCGTCGAGCTCGACGCCCAGAAATCCCAGCCCCTCGCAAATCCGGGCGCGGACGGAGGGGCAATTCTCGCCGATGCCCGCGGAGAACACCAGCGAGTCCAGTCCGCCAAGAGCCGCGGCGAAGGCCCCGAGCCATTTTCTGGCCTGATAACAAAACAGCGCCACGGCTTCCGCCGCGCGGAGATCATGAGATTCCCGCTCGAGCAAGTCGCGCATGTCGGGGCTGGTCTCCGAAACGCCAAGCAGGCCGGACTTGTGGTTGACCATTTCGTAAAAATCTTTGGCGGTGATCTGCTCGGTCCGCGCCAAATAGGGCGCCAGGCCGGGATCCAGGTCGCCGGAGCGGGTGCTCATCACCAACCCCGCCGTGGGCGTGAAGCCCATGCTGGTGTCAATACTTTTGCCATCCCGCACGGCGGCCAGGCTGGCGCCATTGCCCAGATGGGCCAGGATGACGCGCCCCTTGGCGGCCGCCGGATCGCCCAGGCGCGCCAGTTCCTCCATCAGATACGCGTAGGACAATCCATGGAAACCATACCGCTGGACTCCCTTGGCGTCGAAGCGCCGGGGAATGGGCAGCAGCTTGGCCACGCGCGGCATGGTTTGGTGAAACGCCGTGTCGAAGCAGGCCACCTGAGGCAATTGGGGATGGCGCTGGCGGAAGGCCTCGATGAGTTCAATCTCGCGGGGCAGATGATCCGGATCGTACGGCCGCAGGCGATGCAGTTCCTCCAGCAAGGCCTGGGTGACGAGCTCGGGCGCGGTGTGCTGCATGCCGTGGACCACCCGGTGTCCCACCGCCAGGAGCGATTGGAGACCGTTCTGCTCTTCGAGCCAGTCAATCAGAAAATGCGCCGCCGATTTGTGATCGGGGGCGGCCAGTTTGCGGCTGCCCTGCTCCTTCCTGTCCGGGTCGTGGAACGTCAAATTCGTCCCGCTCAGCCCGATGCGGTCCACCTTTCCAACCAGCCCGCGCTTGAGAGTTTCATCGGCCTGGAAAAAGGCGAATTTGATGCTCGACGAGCCGCCATTGATAGTGAGGACCGAGCGCATAAACTCCTCTTTCAACTCCGCGCCTGCGGTTTCAGCGCCCAAGCCACACCTGCCCTAGCGGGGATGGAATAATTTGCTCCATTCATACTGCTCGAGAATATAGCTGTAACGGGCAGGCTCAAGTCAAGATTCAGAATTTTGGTGAAAGCGCCATATTGACTCACTCAAGATGCCGTATGGACGACGATGTAAGAGCCATAATGTCTCTGTTATGGGTTCTAAACCTGTTTGCCATTATATTCATAATGTATTTGTAATAAATTCGTTATGTAGGATTATTGGTTCCTGGATATTCATTGGCATGAGACTGGCTTGTATGACTTTAGGAAACTGGTGTGAACCACAACTTTTAATCAAGAATAATGAAAGGATAGACGACTTATGACACTAACAAGATGGCAACGAACTGATGGATGCGGCACGGCAACATGCCCTCCGACGAACTTTTTGGACGATCAACTGGGCCAGCTTTTTCAAACTTTTGGCACCGTGTTCGATTCTCCCGCGCAATGGTCGCCAGCGGTGGATCTCTACGAGAGCAACGACTTGGTGACCGTCAAAGCCGAGATTCCCGGCCTGAAAAAGGAAGACATCGAGATCACCCTGCAGGATGGCTTGCTGGTCCTGGCCGGGGAACGCAAGGACGCGCGGAATGGCGCAACCGAACCAACTTCTGAGAGCCTGGCGCGTCGCTTCCAGCGGACCATCAGCCTGCCTTACCAGGTCAACGCCGGCGCGATCAAAGCCGCTTACGTGGATGGCATCCTGAACGTCGAGCTTCCCAAGGCCGAAGAAGCCAAGCCCAAGCAAATCAAAATCGAGTTTAACTGACAAACACCGCTGGTGACGGGAAAAAATCCGTCCCGGCCAAAACAAAACGATACAAAGGAAATAATCACATGAATACAGTAATCAACAATGAACAATCTGCCGCCGCTCAAGCTCCCGCCGCCGTCGAGACGGCGCAACGAGTCGAGACGGAACGGGAGTGCATCCGTCCGTCCGTCAACATCTTTGAGACGGAGAGCGGATATGTGCTCGAAGCCGAACTGCCCGGCGTGAACAAAGACGGCCTGAGCGTCAGTCTGGAGGGCAACTTCCTGACACTGGAAGGCCGGCGTCAGAATCAGGGCGTGCCAGGGGTTGAGCCGCTTTATCGCGAATCCATCCCGGCTGATTTCCGGCGCGTCTTCCAACTGGACCCGGCAATTGACAAGGCCAACATCAGCGCGAAGATCGAGCAGGGCATCCTGACCATCACGCTGCCCAAAGCCGCGGAGAGCAAACCGCGCAAGATCGCGGTGGCTTGACCCGCCTTTGCCGGCTAATGCCGGGTGGGGAAGGCGGACGGCCGAGTTCGAAAAGTGTCATTAAAACGTTGACATAGACACTTTCCTCAGCCTCTCCCTTATGGCTGATCATGCCTGATCCAATAATGATTGGGAAATGCGGCCTGGGTTTGGCGGGCGGCGCGCATGGGAGGCTTGGCGCGGAAGGCATGGCGCCCCCGACCGGCGGGCCGGGGCCGCGGGGCCGTTTCGGATCGCGGCTGCGGATTCTGGCCGTTGGCCGGAACCCAAAAAGAACTCTCCTTCGTGCCGCCGTTCTGGGGGTGTTGTGCGTGGTGGTTTTCAAGTGGGTCTTGCTCCCCGTGCGCGTGGAGGGCATCAGCATGGAGCCGACTTACGCCGATCATTCCTTCAATTTCGTCAATCGCGTCTCCTATCTCGCGCATGAGCCGCGCCGCGGCGATGTGGTGGGCATTCGTTTGACGCCGGCGGGCGGATGGTCCGCCCCCCACGTCATGTACCTCAAGCGCATCATCGGTCTGCCTGGGGAAGCCGTTTCATTTGTGGATGGCCGCGTGCTCCTCAATGGCCAGCCGTTTAACGAGCCTTATGAAAAGGGGCCGTGCGATTGGAACGCCGAGGCGGTGACGCTCGGGCCGGACGAATACTTTGTCGTCGGCGACAACCGCTCGATGCCCAAGGAGCAACACACCTTCGGCAAAGCCGAGCGCAGCCGGATTGTGGGCAAGGCGCTGCTGTGAAATGGCCGCGCCTGTTGCTGCTCGCCGTCGTGGCGGCGCTGGCCGCCTGGGGCTGGTGGGCCTTGCATCCCAGCCCCGAACGGCAGATCCGCGGGCAACTGGCAGGCGCGGCCCGCGCCGCCTCCTTCGCGGCTGGCGACGGCTATCTGGCCAAACTGGCCGGGGCGGGGCGGCTGGCCGAATTCTTCTCGACAAATGCCGATATCCAGATCGGCGATCCGGGCCGTCCAGTACACAGGCTGGCCGGGCGGGAGGAAATTCAGCAGGCGGCGCTGGCGGCGCGCGCGCCGGGGCAGACCCTGAGCGTCACCTTTCCTGACATCACCGTGATAGTGAACGCGGACCAGCAATCCGCCGTGGCCGATTTAACCCTCCAGGCGCGGTTCACCGGCGAGCGTGAAACCGACCTGATCGTGCAGGAAATGAAATTCACCCTGCGCAAAATCAACGGCCAATGGCTCATCGTCAAAGTGGAAACCGTCCGCACCTTGTCGTAACCTCAAGGCTTCTGCGGGAGGTTTTGCGTCGGCAGTGGGGGTGTGCGCGGGCAGGCGCGGCTGGGATTTGTGGCCGTGGTCTTCGCGCGACGACCGCGCGGCCTGGGCGTGACGGGCAAAAGCGGCGCGGTGAGCTTTTCGTAGAGTGAGAACAGGAATTCGACACGCTCGCGGTCGGAGTGAAACGGGGCTGCGCGGTAACATTTCTCGACGGCGCGATCCAGTTCGGCGTGCGCACGGAACAAATCCGCCGGCATTGAGATTGGGTCGTAAATGTCCGCCAGACTGCCAAGGCCGCGAGGAGGCAGATGCCGTTCGCGCGCGGCGAGAACAGCTTTCGCCTTTTGCTCGACGCTTTCTCGCTGCACGACGCTGGCGTTCGGCCAGGGGAAATTGTTATAGACGAGCCTCGTCGAGTAGCGATCCTTCCATCTCTTCGTGGAGAACCGCACCGCGTCGGACGGCTCGGACTTGGGCGAAAAACTCGCCCGGCTCTTTGAGGTGCTCAACACCCCGCCGGACAAGCGCCAGAAAAACCTCGATGAAACACTCGCGGCCTTTCCTTACGTCAACGGCGAGCTGTTCAATGAGCACCTTGGATTTGCCGATTTCAACCGCGACATGCGCATCCGCAACATCCCTGGAATCAAGAAGCGCGTGGATGCGGTTCGCGACTTCCGATTAGCGAGCAAGAAAGAGCCAACACGAAAAATGGCTGACAGGCCGTCCGTGTTTGCAGAAATTCGTCAACCTAAAAAACGCTTCATGGTGGTTCCACAGCATACGTCGGAAACACGAAAGTATGTTCCATTTGGATACTTCGACCCGAAGAATATTGTCCACAACAGTTGCTCTGCTATTCCAAACGCCACCTTCTTCCATTTGGCCGAATGATTTGTGTTCGACCAGCAGCATGCCCGGCCAGAAAAGGTCAATGTAACCGTAGGCGCCGGAGATTTTCTTCACCGGCTCTTCAAAGCTGGCCACCACGCGGCGCTTGATGCCAAAGACCTGGAAGAACTCGTTCCAGAAGGTTTGCTTCTCGGCGCTCTCGCTCCTGATGCCAGCCCATTCGCGGGAGAACTTGATCGCGTTGTGCCGGATTTCGTTCCAACTGATCGGCATGGCTCCGGAGTGTGCTCAGAAGTTTGGCCCGCGTCAATGCCAGTCGTTTGGGTTTTCCCTTGACACCGCGCATAATGAGGCCATCGTCAGGCAAATCTGATAAGGAGCATTCGCCATGGCAAAGACTAATTGCGCCGTTTGCGGACAACACATCGAGTTTCCCGACGAAATGGCGGGCCGGGAGGTCACCTGCCCGAACTGCCGCGCCAAAACCAAGCTCGACCATCCAGCCGGGCCTTCCATTCGCGTCCCCAAGTCCGCCAGCCGCGGCCCCGCGGAGCGCGAACCAGGGTCTTCGCCCGTCGCCCCGCTGGCCGGCCGCATCCTGGCCGACATCGAGAAAGTCGTCATCGGCAAGCGCCAGGAAATTATATTGACATTGATGGCCTATCTGGCGGAGGGCCACGTGCTGCTGGAGGACGTGCCGGGGGTGGCCAAGACGATGCTGGCGCGCGCCCTGGCCGGCAGTGTGGGCTGCTCCTTCAAGCGCATTCAATGCACGCCTGACCTCCTGCCCAACGACATCACCGGCAGTTCCATTTTCAACCCAAAAACAACCGAATTCGAGTTTCGTCCGGGACCGCTCTTCGCCCAAATTGTCCTGGCCGACGAGATCAACCGCGCCACCCCGCGCGCCCAGGCCGCCCTCCTGGAAGCCATGGGCGAGCGCAAAGTCACCGCCGACGGAACCAACTACCCCTTGACCCCTCCTTTCTTTTTGATCGCCACCCAGAACCCCATAGACCACGAGGGCACCTTCCCGCTCCCCGAAGCGCAGCTCGACCGCTTTTTGGCGCGCCTGAGCCTGGGCTATCCCCAATTGGACCTCGAAATCGCCATGTTGCAGCGCCTGCAATTGCAGCATCCCATTGACTCGGTGCAGGCGGTGGCCACGGCGGAGGAAGTCATCGCCGCGCAGCAGTCGGTGCGCGAGGTGCATGTGGACGAGAAGGTCTGCCGCTACATCGTGCAAATCATCCAGGCCACCCGCGACCATTACGACCTGGCGCTGGGAGGCAGCCCGCGGGCTTCCATGGCGCTCTTTCATTGCGCCCAGGCCTTTGCGGCCATCCATGGCTTTGATTTTGTGATGCCCGATGACGTCAAGCAAATCGCCCCGCATGTCCTGGGCCACCGCTTGATTCTCCGCCCGGAAAGCCGGCTCCGCAAAAAAACCGTCCCCGGAATCGTCGCCGAAATCCTCAACTCCGTTCCGGTGCCGCAGGTCCATCCGGACGGCGCTTCCCGATGAAATGGATCCTCGGCGCCCTTCTCCTCCTGCTGGCCGGGCTGCTGCTCAAACTGAGCCTGCTGGTCTTCGGCATGTACGTCTTGCTGGGCGCCTTGCTCCTGAGCCGCTTTTTCACTCGCGCATGGACGGAAAACATCGTGGCCTCCCGGTCCTGCTCCCAAAATGTTCTGGAGATCGGCGACGCCGCCGAAATGACGGTGGCCATTGAGAACCAGGGGCGGCTGGCCATTCCCTGGCTCTTGCTTGAGGACTCCCTTCCGCGCGACTTCCTCATCCAGGTGCCTCCGCGCCTCAAGGCCGAGGGATACCGCCTGGCTCTGGCGCGTCTCCACGCCGGCCAATCCATCGAGCTGGAATACAAAGTGACCTTTCTGATGCGCGGCTATTATCAACTTGGCCCGTTGTGCCTGGAAACCGGCGATGTCTTCGGCCTGCACCGCCGTTTCCGCGTCTTGGCCGATCCCCATTATGTTTTGGTTCTCCCCAAAGTCCTGGCGCTGGAAGGGTACAGTCTGGCGTCGCGCCGGCCGATGGGCGAAATCCGCGTGGCCCATCGCCTCTTCGAGGACCCCACCCGCATCGCGGGCGTCCGGCCCTACCAGCAAGGCGACCCGATCAATCGCATCCACTGGCGGGCCACCGCGCGGACCGGCGTGTTGCACAGCCGCATTTTTGAGAGTTCCCGCGTGGCGGGCGCGACCTTTTTGCTCGATTTCCACGCCAGTAATTTTCCCGGCCCCGCGGCCATTCCCGCCGCGGAACTGGCCATCGTCACCGTGGCCTCCATTGCCAACGCCGTTTGTCTCATGGGCCAGCAGATCGGGCTTATTAGCAACGGGCGCGATGCCGCCGACCGCATTCGCGCCGAGGGCTGGCGCGCTGAGTTCGGCGCGCGCAGCGACGCCCAAAAAGCCGCCGCGCCGGGCGCCAACAGCGACCGTCTCCGCCCGGTGATCGTCGAAACCGGACGCGGCACCGACCGCTTCACGCGGATTTTAGAGACCCTCGCCCGCCTGGAACTTACCGACGGCCTCGCCTTCCCGGTGATGGTGGAGGAAACCGTGGCCAAGATTCGGCGCGACGCCACCGCCGTCGCCGTCTTGAACGACGTCACCCCGGAGACGGCCGACGCGCTGGGCAATCTGGCGCGGCGCGGTTTCCTCGTCACCGCCGTGGTCGTCTGTTTCGGCGGGGAGGACATTCCGCTCTGGGCCCAGCCCCCCGAGTGGGCTGGGATACTGCTGGAGCGCAACGTGGATTTCCGCATGGTCACATCGGAGGCCTCCATCACCGGTCTCTGCGCCGAGGCCATCGTGCGATAAAATCCCCCGCCGATGAAACCCCATAGAACCATCACCGATTATGTGGTCAGCAGTCTCAGCCCGGTTCTGATCATGCTCCTGGTGGGCAGCCTGGTCTTTTTTCTCATCCAGGTTTTCTACCACGGCAAAATGGTGTTGAGCCTGCGCTGGGTCATGTTCTGGTTCGTCATCGGCATTGTGCTGGTCACCCGGATTGGCATCGAAGAAGGCCTGCAACGGGCGGTCCTCTTCGGTTTTGCCCTGGCGGCGGCCACGGCCTTCTACCTCATGCGGACCGATCCCGCCTTCTTGCTGGGCATCCTCCTTCTGGGCATCGTCTGGTGGTGCGCCCACAAACTGACCTGGAACTGCACCTATGTGGACGACGATGACGACGCCTCCGGCCAGGGGCTTATGGAAACGCTGCCCGATTTCCTGCGCCGGAAAAGCAAAACAAAAAAAAGCGCCGCCCAAACTCCCGCCGAAAAAAGCGCCGAGCGACTCGCCCGCCTGGGAACTTATTTCGTCAAAGCCGCCAAGCCCCAGCCGCCCGGTCTTTGGGTCCTCTATTTTTCCGCCGCCGCCCTGCCCTTGTTCGGAATCGGGCAGGTGCTCATGCCCTCGGGCGACACGGCCTCGCGCCGTCTCGGATTTGTCTTTCTGGTGGTTTACATGGCGGCGGCGCTGGGCCTGCTGCTGACGACCAGCTTTTTGGGCCTCCGGCGTTACTTGCGCCAGCGTTACCTGAGAATGCCCCGCGTGATCTCGCTGGGCTGGCTGCGCTTCGGCGGAGGGATGATTGTCACTGTCCTCGCGCTGGCGCTCCTCCTGCCCAGGCCCGGCTCCTCTTACACCTGGAAAACCGCCGCCTTGCAGGTGGATGCCCAATTGCGGCGCGCCAGCGATTTCGCCATCCAATACAATCCCCACGCCAAAGGTAAAGGCCGGGCCGGAAACCAACCGGGCGGGTCGCAATCCCCGCGCGCGGCGGACGCCAATCCGCCGGAGCAGCAACCACCAGGCTCCGGCGCGCAACCTCAGGCCGGTGCTTCGGCCCAAGGCCCGCCGCCGCAACCCGCCGCCGCGCCGCCCGCCGCGCAGGCCGGCGACTTCCACAACTTGGTCCGCGCTTTGTTCGTTGTGGTGTTGGCGCTGCTTTTCGGTTGGTGGCTCGCGCGCAACCGCCAGATGATCCTTCAAGCCATCAAAGCCTTCATTGAGGCCGTCAAGCAATTCCTGGCAAGCCTTTCTGATGCCGCCGGCGCAAAGAAGGGGTCCGCAAAAGCCGGCCCCGCGCCCGACGCCGCCAAAATCCATCCATTCGCCAATTACAAGAACCCATTCGTCACCGGCGCCGACCGCTCGTGGTCGCCGGAACAGGTGATAGTCTATACCTACGAAGCCGTCCAGGCCTGGGCCAAAGAGCGCGGCATCGAGTTTCCGCCGCAGCAGACACCCCGCGAATTCTGCGCCGAACTGGGCGGGAAACATCCCGAAATCGGATACGAGCTGGGGCGGCTGACCATCTACTACGCCCACGCCGCCTACGGCACCCATCTGCCCGCCAGCTACGACGTCGAGCCGGTCCGTCAACTCTGGCGCATCATCTCCGATTGAACCGCTCCCCCCGCGGATTTTGCGAGAGTGACACCGGCGCGCCAATCCTCTAAACTCCCCGCAGCCATCGCCTCCATGAGAATCCTGATTGTCGAAGACGAACCGGACCTGCTCCGCAGCCTCGCGCAAGCCCTGCAGGAGGAAGGCTACGCGGTGGATACCGCCGCCGACGGCCCCTCCGGCCTCTTCAACGCCCAGACTTACGACTACGACGCCGTCGTGCTCGATGTCATGCTGCCCAAAATGGACGGCTGGGAAATCCTGCGCCGCCTCCGTCAAACAAAAAAAACACCCGTCCTCATGCTCACCGCCCGCGACCAGTCCCGCGACCGCGTGCGCGGCCTGGACACCGGCGCGGACGATTATGTCGTCAAACCCTTCGACCTGCCGGAGTTGTTCGCCCGCCTGCGCGCCCTCATCCGGCGCGGCGCGGGCCAGGCCGCCAATGTCCTCGCCGTCGGCGATATTGTAATTGACACCGGCGCGCGCCAAATCACCAGGGGCGGCCGGCCGGTCGCCCTGACCGCGCGCGAATACGCCCTGGTGGAGTTTCTCGCCCTGCATCACGGCCAGGTCGTCACCCGCACCGCCCTCTACGATCATCTCTTCGACGAAAACGAAAGCTCCCTCTCCAACCTCCTCGATGTCCATGTCTCCAACATCCGCAAGAAGCTCGGCCCCGGCTTCATCACCACCCGCCGCGGCCACGGCTATTGCATGGGAGGCCCGGAATGATTCTTAAATCTATCCGCTGGCGCCTGCAAATCTGGTACGGCCTGGTCTTCCTCGCCGTCCTCACCGGCTTTGGCCTCACCGCTTACGAACTGGAGCGCAACCGCCAATTTCGCAACCTCGATGCCGAATTCCAAAAGCGCATGGGCGCCCTCTCCAGTTCCATGCGGCCGCCCCTGGGACCCCGAGGGCCTGGCCCGGACCGGGGCGGCGGGCCGGACGATCAATTCCCCGGCGGAGGTCCGGCAGACGACCGGGGCGGCGGGCCGGGAGACGGATTTCCCGGCGCGCGCCCGCCGGAGGACCGCCCCTTCCCAGGCCCGGGCGGGCAGGACTTTCAATTCCATCTTCCGTCCAGCCTGACCAACCTCTTTGGCGCCGAGAGCAATTCCTTCTACTACGTGATCTGGGGACGAAACGGCGACGAACTCGCCCGGTCCGAAGCCGCCCCTCGCGACGTGCCGCCGCCGCCGGACACCGGGCCGGGCGGGCAGCCGCCGCCGCGCATGCGCGGCGCCCTGCGCGAATTCTTCCATGCCACTCCCGGCGGCGGGAGCCTGCTGGTCGGCCGTTCCATTGCCGAGGACCTGGCCGGCCTGCGCGTCGTGGCCTGGTCCCTGGCGGCGGCGGGCACCGTCGTCCTATTGCTAGGCTTGACAGGCGGCTGGTGGATTGCCACCCGCGCCATGCGCCCGGTCGAGGACATCAGCGCCACCGCCGTCAAAATCGCCGCCGGCGATCTTTCCCAGCGCATCAGCGCCGCCGACACGGACAGCGAGCTGGGCCGTTTGGCGGCGGTGTTGAACTCCACTTTTTCCCGGCTGGAGACCGCCTTCGCCCAGCAGCGCCAATTCACCGCCGACGCCGCCCACGAACTGCGCACCCCCATCGCCGTCATGCTCACCCAAACCCAGACCGCCCTGAGCCGCGAGCGCGCCGCCGACGAATACCGGGCTGCCGTGCAAGCCTGCCAGCGCGCCGCCCAGCGCATGCGCAAACTCATGGAATCCCTTCTCCAACTCGCCCGCCTGGATGCCGGCCAGGAAACCATGAAACAATTGCCCTTCGACCTGTCCAAACTGGCGGCCGACTGCGTGGAAATGGTCGCGCCCCTGGCCGACGCGCGCCGCGTCAAAATCCAATGCGCCCTGCCGCCGACGCCCTGCCTGGGCGATCCCGAACAATTCAGCCAGGTCCTCACCAACCTTCTGGCCAACGCCATCGAATACAACAAGCCATCCGGCCAGGTCCGCCTCACCGCCGAGACTCAGTCCGGCGTCGTGAAACTGACCGTGGCCGACACCGGCGAGGGCATTGCGCCCGAGGATTTGCCGCGCATCTTCGAGCGCTTTTACCGCGCCGACAAATCCCGTTCCGGGACCGCGGGCCACACCGGCCTTGGACTGGCCATCAGCCGCGCCATCGTCCGAGCGCACGGCGGCGACATCCAGGCCGCCAGCCCTCCCGGCGCCGGCGCCGCCTTCACCGTCACCCTGCCCCTGCCTCCCCGCCCCTCCTCCTAATCTTACTCGTAATCCTAATCCCAATAAAAATCCCACAAAAAACAACTTGACGGACTTTTTTATAGTGGTAGGATTTCACCATGAACACGGCAGTCAAAACCAACACGGTTTGGTTCACAACCAAGGGCCAGGTCGTTATTCCACTCCGGTTGCGCAAGGAATTCCAGATTCAGGACGGCACTCGCGCCGTCGTGGAGGCCACTGCCCAAGGCATCCTCCTCAAACCGGTCACCGCGGCGTCCATCCGGCGGGCGCGCGGCGTCCTGAAACGCAAGCCCGGCCAAAAGCCCTTGTCCCAAGAGTGGGAAGAACACAAGAAGCAGGAACGCGAACTGGAGGAGTCGAAACATGGCGTCGCCGGTGCTTGACAGCTTTGCGCTGCTGGCCTATTTGCGGGACGAGCCGGGCGCTGAATCGGTGCAGGCCCTCCTCGAAAAAGCCAGCCGCAAGGATGCCCCTCTGTTGATGACTGAAGTGAACTACGCCGAAGTCAAATACATCATCTTGCGCAAGGACGGTAAAGAAGCCTGGAGAGAAGTGGCGGCCTCCCTCGGCTCCCTGCCGATAGAATTTGTGCCCGCGACGCGGAGCCTGGCCGACACCGCCGCCGACTTCAAGACCTCTCACCGCATCAGCCTGGCCGACGCCTTCGCCGTTGCGCTGGCCAGGGAAAAGAAGTCCGACCTCGTCACCGGCGACCCAGAGTTCAAAGCCCTCGAGAAAGAAATCAAAATCACTTGGTTGCGGGAGCAATAACTTCCCTCGACCAGGGGCAAACAAAGTCCGTGGTGGAATGCGAACAAGGGCTGGAAGATTTGTGCGTGCGCTCGGAAAGTCGGATGCTTTCAGAGCATTTCCATGAACGTCGAAGCGGCCGCTCCTAATCTTGATCTTGCCAACACATCCCCGGAACCGCCCAAAAATCTTTTCTTTTCCCTCACTTCTCCTAAACTCCGCTCATGCCGAAAAAACCTGATGCGACCCCACCCGCCCGCTCCAGGGTGAAATCCTCCGCGCTGGTGGACACCAGCATCGTCTATTGCGGCGACAATCTGGTGCAACTCAAGAACCTCCCCGACGCCTGCGTTGACCTCATCTACATTGACCCGCCCTTCAACTCCAACCGCAACTACGAAGTCTTCTGGGGCGAGACGCGGGAGAAGCGTTCTTTTGACGACCGCCATGCCAGCACCCAGGCCTACATCGAATATATGCGTCCGCGCTGCATGAAACTCGCCCGCGTCCTCAAAAAAACCGGCAGCTTCTATTACCACTGCGACTGGCACGCCAGCCACTACGTCAAAATCATGCTCGACCAGATTTTTGGCGAAAACAACTTTCAGTCCGAAATCATCTGGCATCGAAATTTGGCAAAGGGCCTCGCCTTCAAGGGCTTTCCCAACAATCACGACACGATTTTCTATTATGGCGGCGGTGGCGAGATCACTTTCAACCGGCCCTACAATCCCTACGATCAAAACAATCTCGACCCTAAAACCGCCGGAAAGTATTCCCATCGCGACCCGGACGGACGGCGTTATCAATTGGACAATCTGACCAATCCGAACCCCCATCGCCCGAACCTTGCTTACGAATTCTTGGGGCACACCAAAGTTTGGCGCTGGACGAAGGAGCGGATGGAAGAGGCTTACGAAAATGGAATCGTCGTTCAACCGAGCCCCGGCGCTGTGCCGCGAATGAAGCGTTACCTTGACGAACAAGAAGGCCGTCCGATTGACAGCGTCTGGACCGATATTCCCCCGATCAATTCCCAAGCCAAAGAGCGGCTTGGCTACCCAACCCAGAAGCCACTCGCCTTGCTGGATCGCATCATCAAGGCGAGCAGCAACGAAAACGACCTCGTGCTCGATGCCTTCTGCGGCTGCGGCACCGCGCTGGTCGCCGCGCACAAACTCAAACGCCAGTGGATCGGCATTGATATTTCGCCGACCGCCTGCCGCGTCATGGCCAAACGGTTGCGCGACGTCTGCGGCATTCCTGAAAATGAATCACTTTGGAAGGCCCGGCGCGGCTTCGTCGTGCGCGATTTGCCCAAGACCGAGGCCGAATTGCGCAAGTACCCTCACTTTGAATTTGAAAACTGGGCCGTCGTGGCCCTCGGCGGCATCCCCAACAAAGTCCAAGTCGGCGACATGGGCGTGGATGGCCGCATTTACCCGGTTTCCTCCGGCGCCGCGCCGCGCCGAAAAAAGACCGGCGAACTCCCCTTGAAGGAGCGCTGGTACCCCATTCAAGTCAAACAAAAGGATAAAGTCGGCCGTCCGGACATTGATTCCTTCGAAGCCATGATGATGCGCGAAGATTGCGACAAAGGCTTTTTCGTCGCCTTCGATTATTCCGGCGAGGCGCTCGCCGAAGCCGGCCAATTCTTCAAGCGCACCGGCAAAGTCATCGTCCCCCTTACCGTCCGCGAAATCCTCGAAGAGGAGATTGCGCGCAAACTTGCATAGCCAATATCATTGGGCTTCGTTTCGAAATAATGATCAAACTCCCGTTTGCGCCCTGGGACCGGATAGTATAACGTATCTCCCAGTGTCGGATGAAAACCTGAAAGATCCGGTTGTTCCTCTGCCTGCGGCCCCGGAATTGAAGGCAGGCCTGTCCGTTGGCTCCGGTCGTTATCTGCTCAAGAAATTCCTGGGCCAGGGAGGCATGGGGATCGTCTGGCTGGCGCAGGACAGCCGCCTGGGCGAGGAAGTGGCCCTCAAGTTCTTGCCCGGTGAGCTTCGCCTCGATTTCTCCTCGCTCGAAGACCTCCGCCAGGAAACCCTCAAAAGCCACAAGCTGGCCCATCCGAACATCATCCGCATCCACGACCTCGTCGAAGTGGCGGGAGAGAATCCATTCATTTCGATGGAGTTTGTGGACGGTCCCACCTTGAGCAGGCACCGGGTGCAATCCGCGGCCCGCATCCTGGAATGGGAGGGACTCTCCGATTTGGTGCGCCAGCTTTGCGAGGCCCTGGAGTACGCCCACAACGAAAAAGTCATCCACCGCGACCTCAAGCCGGCAAATCTGATGCTCGATTCCCGCCAGCGCATCAAACTGGCCGACTTCGGCATCGCCCGCGTCGTCACCGATTCCATGAGCCGCGTGACTATGCGCCAGGGCACCAGTGGGACCCTCGTTTATATGAGTCCGCAGCAACTGGATGGCCGCCCCTCCAATCCCACCGACGACATTTATTCCGTCGGCGCCACCCTTTACGAGTTGCTCACCAGCAAGCCGCCCTTCTACACTGGCGAGATCCCCCATCAAATACGCTACGCCGAGCCTACCCCCATCGCCCAGCGCCTCAAGGAGTTGGGCATCGCCAGCCAGGTGCCCAAAGTGGTCGAGAACACCGTGGCCGCCTGTTTGAAGAAGAATCCCGCCGACCGCCCGCAGAGCGCGCGCCAGTTGGGCGCAAGTCTGGGTTTGATGGAATCCAATCCGCCGAGTTCAAAGCCAGGCGCACGGGTGGCCAAGCCTCCACCGGAGCCAGCCCCGCCCCGGCAAGGCCGTCCAGTCGCAAAGGCTCTGGGAATCATCGCCGGATTGGGCGTCATCACGGCAAGCGCGTATTATTTCGGACATACTTCGTCCAACCTGTCAACTACTCAACCGCGTAGCAGCGGCAGTGTGGCGGCCCCGGAACTGCCGCGCACAAATACGGCTGTAATCTTGCCGCCCCCAAACCCCGCTCCCGTCGTGGCCGCGCCGCCGGCAATCCCCAGCCTCGCCATGGTCGCGCCGCCGACAAACCCCCGCCCAGTCCCAGCCAAGCCGCCAGAAGACCCGACACTGCTGCGCAATCTGGAATTGTTGAAACTCATCCAGGCCGACGCCGACTCCGCCACCAACCATGAGGACCGGCTGCGGTTTTTGCGCGAATTGATGACCCGCAGCCAGCCGTTGCTGGAACAAGACCCCTCCCAGGAATCCATTTGGCTTCTCCGGGCGGCGGCGGCCGTGGATTTAAATGATGCCGACGCCGGATGGAAGGCGGGAGTTCAACTCAAGAAACTGGGCGCGGACAAAAGCACTGATCCGGCCGCCATCAAAACCATGGCCGCCTTGGACCGAAAGGGATGGCTGGGCGATTATTCTCCCAGCCAGGACTGGAAGAATTCCCCGCTGGCGGGCGTGCAAGCCGCGGCCGAACAAGGCAATGCGCCCGCGCAAAGTGAATTGGGGGAAAGGTATTACAACGGCAACGGCGTGGTGAAGGATTATACCCAAGCCGTCAAATGGTATCGCAAGGCCGCGGAGCAAGGATTCGCAATGGCAGAATTTGGCTTGGGAAGGGTGTATGAACATGGTCTGGGCGTTGGTCAAGATTATATCCAAGCGGCCACATGGTATCGCAAGGCGGCGGAGCAAGGAAATGCAAAGGCAGAAGTTGACTTGGGTGTGTTGTATGGAACTGGCCGCGGCGTTCCGAAGGATGATTCCCAAGCACTCCAATGGTACCGCAAGGCCGCGGAGCAAGGCAATGCAGCGGGAGAAGCTGACTTGGGAGTGATGTACGAATTCGGCCGGGGCGTTGCTCAAGATTATGTCGAAGCCGTCAAATGGTATCGCAAGGCCGCGGAGCAAGGCAATCCATTGGGAGAAGCTGACTTGGGAGTGATGTACGAATTCGGCCGGGGCGTTCCCAAGGATGATACGGAAGCGCTCCAATGGTATCGCAAGGCCGCGGAGCAAGGCAATGCAGCGGGAGAAACTGACGTGGGAGTGATGTATCAAAGAGGCCAAGGCGTGCCCAAGGATGATTCCCAAGCGCTCCAATGGTATCGCAAGGCCGCGGACCAAAAATATGCAAGGGCAGAATATGACATGGGATGGGTCTATGAAAATGGCCGGGGCGTTGCTCAAGATTATGGCCAAGCAGCCACCTGGTATCGCAAGGCGGCCGAACAAGGATATGCCCCCGCCGAAGTGAGCTTGGGATTGATGTATGAAAAAGGCCAAGGCGTGCCCAAGGATGATTCCCAAGCACTCCAATGGTATCGCAAGGCCGCGGAGCAAGGCGATGCAAATGGAGAAGCCAACTTGGGAATACTGTATCAAAAAGGCCAAGGTGTGCCCATGGATGATTCCCAAGCGCTCCAATGGTATCGCAAGGCGGCGGAGCAAGGATATGCGGCGGGAGAAGATGACTTGGGCATCATGTACGAAAACGGCCGGGGCGTTGCTCAAGATTTTGTCCAAGCGGCCACATGGTATCGCAAGGCGGCGGAGCAAGGATATGCGTTGGGAGAAGTAAACTTGGGATGGATGTATCAGAATGGCCGGGGGGTTCCCAAAGATGATACGACGGCGGTCCAATGGTATCGCAAGGCCGCGGAGCAAGGAGAACCAAATGGAGAAGCCAACTTGGGAGTGATGTATCAAAATGGCCAAGGCGTTCCGAAGGACGATTCCCAAGCGCTCCAATGGTATCGCAAGGCCGCGGAGCATGGATTCGCCCCAGGAGAATATGACTTGGGCACCATGTACGAAAATGGCCGGGGCGGTGTTGAGAAAAACATCACTGAAGCCGTGGCCTGGTACCGCAAGGCCGCGGCTCAAGGAAATACGAATGCCCAGGCGGCCCTCCAACGTTTAGGCTATTAATCTGCGGCATCCCTCCCAACCACCGGAACCGATCCGTCGTCCTGCTTGTCGTAGCCCTCGTTCTGGAATCATGCCAAGGAATCCGAGCCGTTTTTTCGGTCCTTTGGCAGCTTTTCAGCGGTTTGCCCAAAACTATTTTTCAAAACGCCAATCCCGAAACCCCGCTTTTTAATCGCACGCATCTCCGCACCAACTGCTTCCATCAAGAACCACCAAATGCAAATCGTTACCACCGTGGGAATGACATCTTCCCAAATCTGTGATTCAATCAAATCGAAAATGAAGAAGGAGGATATGCTAGAGCATTTCAATAAATAGTGTAGCCATTTTAGAGAAGTGTGGTATGGTCTGTCCATGCGAACGCTTTCTTTGGATCTCCGTGAGCGAATCCTTGTTTCCTACGACCGTGGCG
>Ga0187867_10001535_pt1 | contig 19917 bp, 19 predicted proteins | sample June2016WEW_13_1_FD_132976 | JGI IMG/M metagenome (GOLD analysis project Ga0187867, IMG submission 132976) | Peatland microbial communities from SPRUCE experiment site at the Marcell Experimental Forest, Minnesota, USA - June2016WEW_13_10 | ecosystem: Environmental > Terrestrial > Soil >...
TCGTCACCGGCGGCGCCCGCCAGGGCGGCCGACCACGCCCGCTCCTGATCCTCGGGGAGGGTGATCTCGCCGGGCAGGGGCGGCAGCTGGTCGATCCGCTCCAGCCCCACCAGCTGCAGGAAGCGCAGGGTGGTCCCGAAGAGCCGGGGCTGCCCGGGGGTGGCGGCGCGGCCGATCTCGGCGATCAGCCCCCGCCGCTCGAGGCTCTCGAGAACCGCCTCGCAGTTCACCCCGCGGATCGACTCGATGAGCGCCCGGGTGACCGGCTGGCGGTAGGCGACGATGGCGAGCGTCTCCAGGGCGGGCCGGCTGAGCCGGGCGGGCTTCTCGGGGTTGAGCGCGCGCTGGACGGCCCACGCCGTCTGGGGGCGGGTGACCAGCTGGACCTGGTCGCGGTGGTGCTGGAGCATCAGGCCGCGACCGCCGAGCTGATCCGCCAGGGCCGCGGCGGCACGTTCCACGCTCTGCGAGGACTGCCCCAGGATCCCGGACAGCTCCCCGAGGCTCACCGGACGGTTGAGGACGAAGCAGACCGACTCGAGGGCGAGGGCCAGGTCCTCAGGCTCGCTGCCGGCCACCCACTCCGGCACCCGCGGGCGTCCGATCTCATCGAGCTCGAGCTGGAAGTCGTCCTCCTCGTCTGCCTCCCCGTCCGCCGCGGCGGCTCCGTCCTCGGTCTCGCCGGCGGATCCGTCCTCGTCCGCGGTGAGGGGTCGCCCGTCGCCGGCCGCGGGGACGCCCGGCGCCTCCTCCTCATTCACTGGCCCGCACCCGGATGGGGCCGAAGATCTCCGGCTGGTCCACCACCGCCTCTCCGCGCTTCAGCAGCTCGAGCAGGGCCAGGAAGCAGGCCACCGCCTCCAGCCGGGTCGACACCTCGGCGAAGATGCCCTCGAACTCCACCGGCGCGCGGGCGAGCAGGCCCCGGAGCCAGGCCACCTTCTCCTCCACCGAGAAGGTGACCATCCCCACCGGCAGCGGCCCGGCGTCCTGGAGGCGCTCGAGGACCTGGCGGAAGGCTGCGGCCAGGCGGTCGGGGGGGATGCGCAGCCGCTCGAGGGGGAGGACGTCGGGCGCGACCAGGCCGAGGAAGCTGCGCTCGCCGGTCTCGGCCGGCTCGAGGAGGAGCGCCTCCATGGCCGCCCGGAAGAGGCGGTACTCGGCCAGCCGGCGTCCCGCGTCGGTCTCCGGCGCCGCCTCCTCCTCGGGCTCGACGTCGACCTCGGTCACCCGCGCCGCCTTCAGCGAGAGTAGGCGCGCGAGCAGCCCGAGGGCCTCGGCGGCATCGCGGAGGTCGCCGCCCAGGTCGGCGCCGCCGAGCTGGCGGCTCACCTGGGTGGTCACCTCGGCGACCGGGAGCTCACGGAGGTCCAGGTCGCCCCGCTGGGCGGCCAGGACCAGCTCCTCCAGGGATCCGCTGAACTCCCCCACCTCGACCGGGAACCGGCGGGCTGGCCCGCCGCGGCCCACGGCGATCGCGTTCTCACTCATGGCGGCCCATGGTACGAGGTAGCCGGGCCGGTCGCCCCCGGCGCGGCCGGCGCCCACCCGGCACCTCGGTCAGCCCGCGCTCTGGCGGCGGCCCCCGGGCGCCTCGCCCTCCCGGAGCAGCTCCGCCGCCCGCGCCAGCGCGGCGGCCGTGGAGCGCCCCGACATCATCCGGGCGACCTCGGCGACCCGCTCCTGACCCTCGACGCGGCGCACCCCGCTCTCCACCGTCGCGCCGCCCCGGGTGCGGGAGACCAGCAGGTGCCAGCCGGCGCGCGCGGCGATCTCGGGACGGTGGGTGACCGCCACGACCTGGCGGCGACGGCCGATCACGGCCAGCAGATCGCCGACCCGCGCCGCGGTCTCGCCGCCGACGCCCGTGTCCACCTCGTCGAGAACCAGGAGGGGCTGGCCGGCGCCTCCCCCCGCGGCGGCCAGGGCCAGGGCCAGGCGGCTCAGCTCGCCACCGGAGGGACCCTCGTCGAGGGGGAGCGGGACCCCACCGCGGTTGGCGGCCAGGCGCATCTCCACCTGGTCGACGCCGTCCGCATCGCAGCGCACCGGTCCGTCCCCCAGGTCCAGGCCGTCGGCGTCCGCGATCACCCCGAGGGTCACCCGGAAGCGGGCGTCGGGCAGCTCCATGACCGCCAGGTGGCGTTCCACGGCGCGCTCCAGAGACCGTGCCGCGTCCCGGCGCGCCGCGCTCAGCCGGCCCGCCGCCGCCGCCGCGCCGGCCTGCCCGGCCCGGGCCTCGGCCTCCAGCGCCACCAGGTCCTGCCCGCCGCGGGCCGCGTCGCAGATCCGCCTCGCCCCCTCCAGGGCGGTGAGGGCGGCCCGGATGGAGCCGTGGCGGCGGCGGATCCTCGCCAGGGTGTCGAGCCGCTCCTCCACCGCCTCCAGCCGTGCGGGGTCGACCTCGACGCGGTCGGCCAGCCGGCGCGCCGAGACCCCGAGGTCGCGCAGCGCGGCGGTCAGCGCCGCGGCCTCCCCACCGAGGTCGGCCAGACCGGCGTCGACCCCGCTCAGGGCGTCGACCTCGGCGAGGGCGCGCTCGAGGACGTCGGCGGCGCCGGCGTCGTCGCCGCTCGCGGCCTCCCCGAGCAGGGTCGCGGCCCGGGCGATGCCGGTGGCGTGGCGGAGCCGGAGGCGCTCCGCGCCGAGGTCGTCCTCCTCCCCGTCGCGGAGACGCAGGGGTTCCAGCTCGGCGATCGTCGCCTCCGCCTCGGCGAGCTCGGCGGCGGTCCGGTGGCTGGCCAGGCGGGCCTCGGCCAGCCGCGCCTCCGCCCCTCGCCAGCGCCGGTGGGCACCGGACATCACCCCCCGGGCCTCGGCCACCGCGGCGTCCCCCGAGTCGTCGAGGACCCGCCGCTGCCAGCTGCGCTGGAGCATCCGGTGGCTGGCACCCTGGGCGGTCACATCGGCGAGCCCCTCGCCCAGCTCGCGCAGGGTCGCCTGGGACACCAGAGCGCCGTTGACCCGGCAGGTGGAGCGACCCGAGCTCCCCGCGTCGCGGGTGAGCGTGACCAGCTCGTCGGCGGGGATGCCGAGGCCGGCGAGCAGGACCGCGCTCTCGGGGCTCGGCTCGAAGACGGCTCGCACCGAGGTCCCCTCCCCCACCGCCTCCCCCTCGGCGCGGCCGCCCAGCGCCCAGCGCACCGCCGCGATGCAGAGCGACTTCCCGGCGCCGGTCTCACCGCTCAGGGCGCCGAAGCCCGCCTCGCAGTCCAGGCGGGCGTCCCGCACCAGGGCGAAGTTGCGAAGCCGGAGCTCGAGCAACCGGCTCACGGCCGCTCCTGGAGGGCCTGGTCCCGATCCGGGGGCTTCAGCGGAAGCCCGAAATGAACCTTGTCGCGGAGCTGGCGGAGGAAGGACGGCGAGTCGGCGCAGCGGATCACGGTGAGCTCGGGACCCGGGCTGATGCAGACCCGCCCGCCCTCCGCCAGCCGGCCCTGGTGCTGGCCGTCGGCGGCCACGAAGGCGCGCCCGTGCAGCACCGCGACCTCGACCACGGTCGCCTCGGGCAGCACGATCGGCCGGGTGATCACCGCGTGGGGAGCCAGCGGCACCACCGTGATCGCCCGCACCCGCGGGTCGATCGGGGGCCCGCCCGCGCTCAGGGCGTAGCCGGTGGAGCCGGTGGCGGAGGCGATCACCACCCCGTCGGCGTCGAACTCGCCGAGCAGCTCCCGGTCCGCCTCGACCCGGAGGCGGAGCAGGGAGACCTCGGGGGAGCGCACCGCGATGTCGTTGAGAGCCAGCACCGGGCCGCGAGGGTCGCCCTCCGCCGGCTCGTCGCCGTCGCGGCGCTCGAGCCGCGCGGTCAGCATGCCGCGGCGCTGGCGCAAGGTGCGCCCGTCCGCGAAGGCGTCGATCGCCGACGGCAGCTGATCCAGCTCCATGTCGGTGAGGAACCCGAGCCGGCCCCGGTTGACCCCCAGCACCGGGATCTCCCGGGGGGCGGCGAGGCGCGCCCCGAAGAGGAAGGTGCCGTCACCCCCGACGGTGACCAGCAGCTCGGTGCCCCGGGCGTGCTCGGCGACGTCCTCCACGGGCCGGACGATGGTCGTCCAGGTGCGGAAGCCGCGGCGCTCCGCGGCCGCCATCGCCGCGGCGACGACGCCGGCGCTCTCCGCCGGGTGCAGCAGGAAGCCGATCGCTCCGGCGCTCATGGCGCCACCCGCTCCGGGGCCGTGGCCCGTCCGGGCAGCCGGAGGTGGAGCAGGATCTCCTGGTTCCCCTTGGTCCCGCGGATCGGGGCCGGGTAGGGCTCTCCGAGCGCAGTGGCCCCCAGCTCGGCGGCGCACCACTCCAGGAACGCCGCGACCCCCGCCGCCGTGGCGGCCGCGTCGCGCACGATGCCGCCCCGGGGCACCGCCTCCCTCCCCAGCTCGAACTGGGGCTTGAAGAGGGTGACGACCTCGGCCCCGGGGGCGACCCGAGCGACCGCCGGCATCACCAGGCGGAGGGAGATGAAGGAGAGGTCGAGGGTCACCAGGCTCGGCGGCTCGCCGGGCACGGCCTCCAGGTGGCGGAGATTGGTCCGGTCGAGGACTGTCACCCGCTCGTCCGCGGCCAGCCGGGGGAGGAGCTGGCCGTGCCCGACGTCGACCGCATACACGCGCGCGGCCCCCCGGGCCAGCAGCACGTCGGTGAAGCCCCCGGTGGAGGCGCCCGCGTCCAGGCAGGTCCGCCCCCGGCAGTCCACGGCGAAGGCGTCGAGGGCGGCGGCGAGCTTCTCGCCGCCCCGGCTCGCCCAGGGGCTCCCCTCGCCGAGGGTCCGCAGCACGGCGGTCTCCCCCACCCGCTGGGCGGCGCTCCGGGCCCGGAGGCCGTCGACCTCCACCATCCCGGCCGCCACCAGCGCCTGGGCCCGCTCCCGAGTGGTGGCGACCCCGCGCTCCACCAGGGCGAGATCGAGACGCTGCGCGCTCACCGCCATGCCCGGTCTCCGGTCAGGGGGGCGACGCTCAGGCCGCTCAGATCAAGGAGACGAGGAGCACGGCCAGCGAGCGCACCGCGGTGCATGACCGAGCCGGCGGACGAGCCGACACAGAGCTGGGCGGAGATGAGCCCCCCCTCCATCAGAAGGGGATCTCGTCGGGGTCGATGTCGCCCAGGTCGGGAAGGCGCCCGGGGAGGGGCAGCAGCGGGGCCCCGGGCGTGGCCACGGGGAGCTCGCGGGTGGGCACCGGGACCTCACCGGACTCACGCAAGGGGTCCAGCGGCTTCTCGGTGACGCGCCCGCCGGCTCCGACCACCAGCTGGCTGATCTTCTGCTCGGTGCGGTCGAGCAGGCCGCCGCAGTGCTGGGCCAGCCGGGCGCCGCGCTCGTAGGCGGCGATCGCCTCGTCGAGGGCCACCGCCCCGCGCTCCAGCCGCTCGATGATCTGATCCAGCTCGGCGAGCGCGCGCTCGTAGCTCAGGCTGTCGATGTCGTCGCTCCCCGTCCCCGATCCTCCGGGAGCCGCGCTGTCGTCGCCTCTCATCCTCTCTCCGCAGTGTCGTGGCCGGTATCGTACATCCGTTCGTCAGCGCCTGTCGAGCCCGGGCCGTCGACGGTGCTGATCACCACGCCCCGGGCCAGCCGGGTGCGCAGCCGGCCACCGGCCCGGACCGTCCCCGAGTCGGTGAGCACCGCTCCGCTCGCCCCGTCCATGGTGATCGAATAGCCGCGCTCCAGCACTCTCAGCGGGGAGAGGGCCTCGAGCTGATCGCGCCGGGCCCCCACCTGCTGGCGGCGCTGGGCCAGGGTGGCCGCGACCAGGCGCGACAGCCGGCGCACGTCGCCGTCGAGGCGCTGCCGCTCGACCGCCACCCGCTGGCGCGGCGAGGCCACCCGGAGCTGGGCGGTGGCGGCGTCGAGGCGGCGTCGCTTGGTGGTGAGGGCCGCCAGCAGCCCGGAGCGCAGCCGCTCGGCGCGCAGGTCCAGCTCCTGCCGGTGGCTGGGCAGCCGGCGGACCGGCGAGGCGTTCTCGAGGCGCATGCGCTGGCGCTCGAGGGTGCCGCGCTTGACCCCGACCTCCTGCCGGGCGGCCGCGCCGAGGTGGGCCCGCCGGGCCGCGAGCTCGGCAGCCAGGCGGCGGCAGTCGGGGACCACCAGCTCGGCCGCCGCCGAGGGGGTGGGCGCGCGGCGGTCGGCGGCGAGGTCGGCGATGGTGGTGTCGGTCTCATGGCCGACCCCGGAGACGACCGGGACCCGGCTGCCGCGGATCGCCCGCGCCAGCCGCTCGTCGTTGAACGCCATCAGATCCTCGAGCGAACCGCCGCCGCGGACCAGCAGCACCACCTCGGCCCCGCGCACCCCCTGGGCCCGCTCCAGGGCCAGGACCAGGGTCTCCACCGACCCCTCCCCCTGCACGGTGGCCGGGGAGAGCACCAGGTCCACGCTGGGAGCGCGCCGGCGCATCACGGTCAGCACGTCGCGAAGCGCGGCGCCGCTCCGCGAGGTGACCACCACCACCCGGCGGGGCAGCAGCGGCAGGGGCCGCTTGCGGGCGTCGTCGAAGAGCCCCTCGGCCGCGAGCGCCCGGCGGCGCTGCTCCACCGCCAGGGCGAGGGCCCCGATCCCCGACGGCTCCATGCGGTCGGCGTAGAGCTGGTAGCGGCCCTGGGCGTCGTAGACCTCGATCCGGCCGTGGACGATGACGGTCATCCCGTTGTCGGGCCGGAAGGGGATCTCGGCCCGCTGCGACCGCCAGATCACGCAGCTCAGCGAGGCGCCGGCGTCCTTGAGGGTGAAGTAGAGGTGCCCGGAGGCGGGCATCGAGAGGTTGCTGATCTCGCCCTCCACCAGGACGTCCTCCAGGTCGGGGCTGCGCGAGATGACGCCGCGGATGACCGCGGTCAGCTCGGCGACGGTCAGGGCCTGGCGCAGGCTCATCGGCGGGCCCCGCGCGATGCCGGGCTCAGGGGGTCGGGCCGGGGCGAGGGTGGTCGGCTCATGGAGCGAACATATGATCGCTCAAAACGCCCGGCCCGGCGCTCACACCCGCTCGCGGGCGATCCGGCCGAGCACGCCGTTGACGAGCGGGACCGCCTCGTCGCCGGCGTAGACCCGGGTCAGCTCCAGGGACTCGTCGATGCTCACCGCCACCGGCGTCCCGGGCTCGAAGAGCACCTCGAAGGTGCCGAGCCGGAGCACCGCCCGCTCCACCTTGCCGAAGTCGACCAGGTCCCAGTTGTCGCTGGCCTCCCCGATGGTGGCGTCGATCCGGTCCACGTGCTCGAGGGTGCCCTCCACCAGCCTGCCCGCGAAGGCGGCCGCGTCGCCGGGCACGCCCATCTCGGCGGCCTGGTAGGCGAGCGTCGCCCGTGGGTCCTTGGCGGTCCCCTCCAGCTCGAAGAGGACGCGCAGGGCGAGCTCGCGCCCCCGCCGCCGCCTCCCCGCGGGACGGCTCATGGGGCGAAGACCACCTCGCTCACGTGGACGTTGATGTTGCCGACCTCGAGGCCGAGCATCCGCTCGACGGCGTCGGCGACCCGCTGCTGCACCTCGGCGCCCACCTTGGGGACCGAGTTGCCGGCGAGCATGACGACCCAGAGGTCGACGTCCAGGGTGGTGCCGCCGCGCAGCTCCACCCTGGCGCCGCGATGGGCGTGGGAGCGCCGCAGGATCCGCTCCAGCGACTGTCCGGCGGCCTGGTACATGGCGTGGACCCCGGGGACCTGGAGCGCGGTGAGCACGGCGATCCAGGCCACCACCTCGTTGGCGACCCGGGTGACCCCGAGCGGCCGGCGGGCCCCGGGATGGCGACCGTCGGGGGCGGGGTCGACCGATCCGTCCATCACGCCCGCTCCAGGTACCGCCCGTTCCGGGTGTCGATCCGGATCCGGTCGCCGGGGTTGACGAAGAGCGGCACGTCCACGATCGCGCCGGTCTCGACGGTGGCCGGCTTGGTCCCGGCGTTGGCGGTGTCGCCCCGGAAGCCGGGCTCGGTCTCGGTCACCTCCAGCTCCACCGACATCGGCAGCTCCACCCCCAGCAGGCGCTCCTCATGGGTGAGCAGGGTGAGGGTCGCGTTCTCCTTGAGCCAGCGCACCCCGTCGCCGATCTGCTCGGCGCTGATCGGGGTCTGGTCATAGGTGGTGGTGTCCATCACCACGAAGTTGTCGCCGTCGCGGTAGAGGTACTGCGCCTCGTTGCGCTCGATCCGGGCCCGGCCGAACTTCTCCTCGGGCCGGAAGGTCTCCTCGGTGACGGCTCCGGTGGTCAGGTTCTTGAGCTTGGTGCGGACCACCGCGGTGCCGCGGCCAAGCTTGATGTGGGCGAAGTCGAGGACCTGGAGCAGCTGGCCGCCCCGCTCGACCGTGGCTCCAGGACGGAGGTCTCCTGCATTGATCATCGGGTCAATTCTCCCCTCTCGCGCACCATCCGGGTCGCCGCCTCGAGGGCGATCGCATATCCGGCGGCGCCGAGGCCCAGGATCACCGCGTCGGCGGCCTCCGCGGTCAGCATCACCCGGCGGTAGGTCTCCCGCCGGAAGGTGTTGCTCAGATGGACCTCGACGACCACCCCCGGGTAGGCGCGCAGGGCGTCCAGGAGGGCCACGCTGGTGTGGCTGAAGGCCCCGGGGTTGATCACCACGGCGTCGGACCGGCCGGTCTCGGCCTCGATGAGGTCGATCAGGTCGCCCTCGCCGTTGCGCTGCTCGACCCGGAGGTCGACGCCCAGGGCCACCGACCGCTCGCGGAGATCGGCTTCGATCTCGGCCAGGCTGTGGCCCCCGTAGATCTCGGGCTCGCGGCGGCCGAGGCTCGCCAGGTTGGGACCGTTGAGAACGAGCACCCGGGTCATGACGTCAGCAACACCTCCTCGAGGGTCTGGTGGACCAGGGCGTCGGGGACGCGCTGATCCAGGACGGGCTCACCGCGCCGCGAGAGCAGCACCCAGCGGAGCTCGCCGCCGACCGCCTTCTTGTCGTGGCCGAGGCGGCGGAGCACCGCGGCCGGCTCCAGCGGGGGGAGCGGCTCCAGGCCGAGGCGGTCGAGGAGCCGGTCCTGCCACTCCAGGTCGGCGCGGGGCAGCCCGACCGATTCGACCGAGAGCCGGCCGGCGACCCGCATCCCCACCGCCACCGCCTCGCCGTGGGTCACGGTCCCGTAGCCGGCCGCCGCCTCGATGGCGTGGGCGACGGTGTGGCCGTAGTTGAGCACCGCGCGCAGCCCGCCCTCGCGCGGGTCGCGCCCCACCACCTCCGCCTTGATGGCCGCGCAGCGCTCGATGATCGCGGTCAGCATGCGGACGTCGCCCTGGCGGGCGCGCTCCAGGCCGTGGTCGAGCAGGTCGGGCAGCTCGCCCTCCGCGATCATCGCGTACTTGGCGACCTCGCCCAGCCCGGAGCCGAGCTGGCGCGCCGGCAGGGTGTCGAGGACGCTGGAATCGGCGAGCACCGCCCGCGGCTGCCAGAAGGCGCCGGCCAGGTTCTTGGCGGCCCTGAGGTTGACGCCGGTCTTGCCCCCGATCGAGCTGTCGACCATGGCCAGCAGGGTGGTGGGCACGACCACCCAGGCGATCCCGCGGCAGTAGGTGGCGGCCGCGAACCCGGCCATGTCGCCGATCGACCCGCCCCCCACCGCCACCAGGGCGTCGCGCCGGCCCAGCCCCAGCCCGGCCAGGCGCTCGAGCAGCCGGCCGGTGGCGGCCCAGCTCTTGAGCGGCTCGCCCGCGGGCAGGCTGATCACCGCTGCCTCGCGGCCCGAGCCGAGGATCTGCCCGGCGAGGCGCCGGGCCAGGGTCTCGACGCTCCGGTCGGTGACCACCGCCACCCGGCGGCAGCCGGCCGGCAGGTGCGCGTCGAGGTGGTCGGCGGCGCCCTCGCCCACCACCACCGGGTAGGCGGAGGTGGGCCCGGTGGCCACCGCCACCGCGTCGGCCAGGGCGCGGATGGCGACCTCGGCGACCTCCGCGGAGGTGGTCGCGGTGTCGATGCGCAGATGGGCCTCGGCGTGGGCCCGGTCCCGGCGCCGGCGCAGCTCGGCGAGCCGCGCCGCCACGTCGCCGCGGAGCAGGGGGCGATCGGCGGCGGCGCCGAGCCGCTCGAGCAGGGTGGAGTCGGGCGCGTCCAGGGCCACCACCCAGGCGGTCTCGAGCAGCGAACGGCGGCCCCCGGGCTCCGCGAAGAGGCCACCGCCGCAGGCGATCACCATCGGGCGCGGGCCGTCGAGCAGCTCGGTGAGGGTGGAGAGCTCCACCCGCCGGAACGCGTCCTCGCCGTCGACGTCGAGGATCTGGGCCGGGGTGCGCCCGGTCCGGCGCTCGATCTCCAGGTCGGTGTCGCGAAGCTCCCAGCCGAGTCGGTGGGCGAGCCGCCGCCCCAGGGTGGTCTTGCCGCTCCCGGGAAGGCCGACCAGCGCGATCGGCCGCGGTCCGGCCGCGCCGCTCACCGGAGCCGCCTGGTGCTGCGCCGGTAGGCGGTCAGGTTGCGGCTCATCTCGGCGATCGAATCCCCGCCGAGCTTCTCGGTCAGCGCGGCCGCCAGCACCCAGCCCAGCATCGCCTCGGCGACCACCGCGCCGGCGGGGACCACGCAGATGTCGCTCCGCTCGTAGTGGGCGTTGACCTCCTCGCCGGTCCGCGCGTCCACCGACCGCAGCGGCGAGAGCAGGGTCGAGATCGGCTTGAAGTGGACCGTGGCCCACACCGGCTCGCCGTCGGTGACCCCCCCGGTCAGGCCGCCCTGACGGTTGGTGAGATGGAGGAAGCCCTCGCCCGCGACGTAGCGGGGCGAGTCGTGGACCGCGGAGCCCGGCGACCCGGCGGCGAGCACCGCGGCACCGATCTCCACGCCCTTGACCGAGGGGATGCTGCAGAGCGCCTGGGCGATCAGGCCGTCGAGCTTGCGGTCCCACTGCGCGTAGCTGCCAAGGCCGGCAACAACTCCCGCGGCCGAGACCACCGCGCTGCCGCCCAGGGTGTCGCCGCTGGCGCGGGCGGCGTCGATGGCGGCGACCATCCGCTCCGAGGCCACCGGGTCGGGGCAGCGCACCGGGGACGCCTCGACCGCGGACTGGTCCACCGACTCTCGCCAATCGATGGCGACATCGCCGATCCGCTGCACCCAGGAGCCGACCCGCACCCCGAGGCGCCCGAGCAGCGCCAGCGCCACCGCGCCGGCCGCGACCCGGGCCGCGGTCTCGCGGGCGCTGGCCCGTTCCAGGACGTCGCGGGCGTCGCCGAGGCCGTACTTGAGCATCCCGGCCAGGTCGGCGTGGCCGGGGCGGACCCGGGTCACCAGCTTGCGGGTGAAGCCGGCGGCGGTCACCTGCATCGGGCCCCGCCAGTTCTCCCAGTCGCGGTTGACGATGACCAGGGCGACCGGCGATCCGAGGGTGAGGCCCCCGCGCACCCCGGCGACGATCTCGGCCCGATCCTGCTCGATCTGCTGGCGCTTGCCCCGGCCGTACCCGCCCTGGCGGCGGCGCAGATGGGGGTCGATGTCGCGGCGGGCGTCGAGGCGGAGCCCGGCGGGCAGGCCCTCGACGATGACGGTGAGCTGGGGACCGTGCGACTCCCCCGCGGTCAGGAAGCGGAGCACCGGTGCGGCTTTCGCAGGAGCCGGGGCGGCGCTGGCCGGGGATGGGAGGGGAAGGGGGACCGCATCACGGGGGAGAGCTCACTCGTGCTGTGCGCCTCGGGCGCCGCTGGCTGCGCCCAGCGATTCTACGGCCCCGCTACGCCGGGCGACCGTGCGTGCGCCCGACCGGGGGGCCCGCCGCGACGCCGGCGGAGGGCTGGGCGACCGGGAAGCCGTCCCGCACGTAGATGATGAGCGGCCCGGAGTCGTGCGCCCGGAAGTTGCCGTCCACGTAGGCGTAGAGCGGCGCGAACGGTCCGCTCAGCCACTGGCGGAGGGTGGTGGTCAGCACCACGTAGTCGGTGTGCTCCAGGGCGTCGCGGTAGGCGGGCACCGCTCCCCCCGGGCTCCCCTGGCTGGCCAGCCGGGTGGCCTGCGGGTCGGTGAACGCGGTGCAGCCGGCCGCCGACGATTGGATGCGATCGCTGGTCACCAGGAGATACGTGTACGGGGAGATCGCGCAGCCGTTCGCCGGCACCACCGCGTCGACCCACGCCGCGACGTCCACGATCGACTCGGTCTGGATGAGCGCCGCCTGGGCCACCGCCAGCCCGGCCACGGCGACCGCGGCCACCGCCACCACCACCGGCTGCGCCCACCTCCGGGGGAGCCGGGCCACCGCGATGCCGAGGAGGAGGGCCGGGTACGGCACCAGCATCGCGGGGAAGTGGACGAAGTAGTCGGAGATCGCGAACTGGGCCGCGCCGAGGGTCAGCGTGGCGCCGATGGCGAACCCGTCCAGGGGGGTGAGCCGGCGCCGTCCGGTGGCCAGCCCGACCAGGATGACGACGCCGATCGCCGCCAGGGCCGCGACGGCACCGGCCAGCCCGCCCCCGTGCACGGCGAAGGTCAGGTTCAGCAGGCGGGTCGCCACCGGGGTGCGCCCGGCCAGGGGGACGCGCTCCAGCTGGGTGACCACCGTGTCGTGGAGGAACGCCGCGGGGGCCGCCGCGAAGAAGGGGATCGCGGGGATGAGGAAGCCGCCGGCGACACCTCCGGCGAAGGGCAGCAGCCGGCGCCGCGGACGGCTCGCGCAGAGGGCGATCACCACCAGAACGGGGAGGGCGCTGGCGATCAGCACCGAGGCCGCGAAACCGAAGGCGGCGCCGCCCAGGGCCAGCCGCCGCCGCCCGGCGAGCCCGTCCCGGTCGAGGATGAGCGCCGCCCCCAGCAGGCAGAAGAGGCACATGAGCGGCTCGAGCAGGCTGTCCTGCAGCGCCAGGTAGGTGGCGGGATAGACCGCCATGAACCCGCAGGCGACCAGGGCGGCGCGCCAGCCGCGGTGGGCGATCAGCCTCCCCACCAGGGCCACGTTGGCGGCGGCCAGCAGCGGTGTGCAGGCGGTCAGCGCGATCAGGGCGACCCGGCTGCCCACCGCCAGCGACAGCAGGCCGAAGGGGCTGAGCAGCAGCACCAGCCCGGGCGGCTGGAGCAGGGCGAAGTCGCGATAGGGCAGGGCGCCGTGAACCAGCCGGATCGCCGCGCCCAGGTAGATGCTGATGTCGGACCAGCCGGCCAGCAGCGCGTTGGGGCGGGTGAGCGCGAACACCTGGAGCCCGCCGGCGACCAGCGTCATCACCACCACCACGATGCCGGCCGGGTCCCGCACCCCGGGGATCGCCCGCGCTCCCGCCGCGCCGCTCACCGCAGCCGCCCGGTGCCGCGACCGGTCACGCCACGCGGAAGCCGTCGCGGACCCAGATGGTCAGGTTGCCGGTGCGATGGGGACGGAAGTGGACGTTCACGTAGCCGCGCAGGGGCGCCTTCTGCCCGTTCAGGAACCGGTTCAGGTACGGCGTGGCCACCAGGTAGTCGGTGTGGTGGAGCGCGGAGGTGAACACCGGCAGCGACCCCCCCGGGCCATCGCGGAAGACCAGCCACGCCGAGTAGGGGTCGACCATCGCGGTGCAGCCGGGAACGGTGGAGACGAAGCGGTCGCCCTGGACCAGGACCTGGGGGTGCGATGACAGCGAGCAGCCGTTGGCGGGGATGACCGCATCGACGACGGGCCCGTAGTCGACGGTCGCCGACGCCTCGAACCGGAAGGCCAGGGCCAGCGCACCGGCGGCCAGCGCCACCACCACCACCGCGGGCACGAGCCGGGGCCAGAGGCGCGGGCTGATCCGGGCCACGGCGAGCCCGAGCAGGATGGCCGGGAACGCCACCAGCATCGCCGGAAAGTGCATGTAGTACTGGGCGATCGCGAGCTGAGCCCCGCCCAGGGTCAGGGTCGCGCCGATCGCGAACCACTCCAGGGGGACGAGCCGCGCGCGGGTCCAGAGGAAGCCCCCCAGGATCACCACCGCCACCGCCACCACCGCGATCACCGCCAGGGCGAGGGCGGCGCCTCCCGGAGAGAGGGCGAAGGTCGCCGTCTGGAGGCGGGCGGCCAGCGGGGTGCGCGCACCGCCGGGGACCCGCTGGAGCTGGGTGAGCAGGATGTTGTGGACGAGCGAGCCGGGGGCGAGGGCGAGGAAGGGGAGCGCCGGCACCAGGAATCCGGCCAGCGCCCCGGCGACGAGGGGGAGCAGCCGCCGGCGCGGGTGGCGGATGCAGACGGCGGCCATCACCAGGGCGGGGATGATCCCGGCCACCAGGATGGAGGTGGCGAAGCCGAGGGAGACCCCCCCGGCGGCGATCCGACGCCGCCCGGCGAAGCCGTCCCCGTCGAAGATGAGCACCGCACCCAGCAGGCAGAAGAAGGTCATCAGGGGCTCGAGCAGCCCGTCGAGGAGGGCCTCGTACATCGCCGGGTAGATGGCCAGCAGCGCGCAGGCGGTGAGCGCGGCCCGCCAGCCCCGATGGACCACCAGGCGGCTGAGAAGGAGGACGTTGGCGGCGGCCAGCAGCGGGGTGCAGAGGCTGAGGGCGATCAGGGCGCCGCGGCTGCCCAGGGCCAGCGAGAGCAGCGCGAAGGGGCTCATCACCAGCACCAGACCGGGAGGCTGGAGCAGGGTGAAGTCACGGTAGGGCAGGGCGCCGTGGAACATCCGGATCGCGCTGCCGAGGTAGATGGTGGTGTCGTAGGAGCCGCCGGAGAGGACGCCGCCGGGCCGGGTCAGGCGCAGCACCTGCAGCGCGAAGGCCAGCAGGGCCATCCCGACCACGACCACCACGGCCGGGTTGCGTCCGGCCGCCGGTCGCGGCCCGGCGGGGGCCGGCGACGGAGCCGGTGCGGCGTCCGCGGTCATGATGCCCACCGCCACCTCCTCAGCGCGTCGTGCCGTCGGTCCAGGGGCTGGCATCGGATGGCCGACGGGGAACGGCGCGAGGATAGCCGACCGGGACGGGGTTCGGTGGAACCGAGCGCGCGGATCAGATACCGCCGCCGGCGCCACCCGGCGGAGCGGCGGCCGGCGCCGCACCGTAGGGGGTGGGGCCCGCCTCGCCGGGCGGCATGGCGGCCAGGTGGCGGTAGTCCTCGATCGCCTGGAGGATCTGGGTGTAGAAGCGATCCGGCCGGGGCACCAGCCGCAGGATCTCGGTGCCATCGCGACCCGCGGACTGGATCTCCACCGAGCCCGCCCCGATCAGGCGATCGGCCAGCGGCCGGCGCACCACGGTGTCCTGGATCCGGTCGAGCGCGATCGACTCGGTGACCCGCGAGACCACCCCGCGGGCCAGCACGATGCGGTGAGAGGTCAGCGTGTAGGTCTGGAAGCGCCAGCGGAGGACCCGGAGCAGGAGCCAGCCCACCACCACCACCACGACCACGGCATCGGCGATCACCTTGGCAGCGCTCACGTTGGCGCTGCCCACCCGGGCCGGGACCAGCTGGATGAGCACCAGCGGGACGGCCAGGCAGACCAGGGCGACGGCGGCCGCCGGCACCAGCACGGCGACATGCTGGCGCTCGGTGGCGATCACGGTCTCACCGGCGAGCAGATGGGGTGCCATTCGGCCGCCATCATGCGGCATGGAGGCGAGCCGTTGCAGCCTCGGAAAGCCGCGCGCGCCTACGTCAGCGGCAGGCTCTGGAAGAGGACCAGCACCGCGCCGGCGCAGAGGAAGGGCCCATAGGGGATCGGGTCCTTGAGGCTGCGCAGCCGCGTGATCAGGAGCAGCAGCGCGGCCGCGCCGCCCAGGAAGACCCCACCGGTCACGGCATAGATCGCCTGGAGGTGATCGGGGTTGTCGAAGGCGAGGCCGGTGACGGCCCCGATCAGCGCCCCGAGCTTGACATCGCCCAGCCCGATGCCGCGATGCGAGACGAAGTGGAAGATCAGGAAGAAGAGGCCGATCACCGCTCCCCCGGTCAGGGCCCGGACCAGCGAGAGCCCCGGGGTGACCGCCGAGAGCGCCACCGCCACGACGATCGAGGGGTAGGTCACCCAGTCGAGGATCAGGCGGTGCTTGAGGTCGAAGGTGACGATGTGGACGAACACCGCCATCCAGAGGAGGTTCTCGAGGGTCAGCCAGGTGAGCCCCTGGTGGGCCGCGAAGAGGGTGAAGCTGACCGCCCCCAGCACCGGGGCCGCCCCCCACTCCAGCCAGGTCCAGCCGTATCGCTCGGGCAGCCAGGGCTGGACCGGCTCGGGCTGCTCGCCGCGCGCCCTGGCCGCCTCGGCCTGGGTCGCCGCCTCGCTCTCGTACTCGAGACGCTCGGAATCCTCCTCCTCGCGGAGGCGCTCCCGTTTCTCGAGGAGCACGTTGAGCCGCCCGACCCCGACTCCCAGGACCGCTCCGGCAACTCCGGCCGCGAGGGTGAAGGCGACGTTCATCGGTGGATCCCCCGGCCCCCGAACGCTCCGCCGGAGCGCGCGGCCGCTGGGCGCCGCAGGAGGCGGTTCACGCGGCCAGGGCCTCCTCGAGCGCGGCGCGCGCCGCGTGCCAGGGCGGGTCGACCCCGGTCCAGTGCTGGAAGCTCAGCATCCCCTGGAAGAGCAGCATCTCCGCCCCGTCGGTCGCGCGCAGCCCGCGATCGCGGGCGGCGGCCACCAGGTCGACCGGGCGGGGCCGGTAGCGGAGATCCACGACGACGCAATCGGAGGGGAGCGCCTCTAGCGAGATCGGGGCGGCGGCCAGCCCGACCGAGGCGGCGTTGACGAACGTGCCGGCCTCGCGAGCGGCCCGGGCCAGCCCCGCGGCGTCATGCCAATCGAGCGGCCGGGCGGCCTCCGGCGAGACCCGGAGACAGAGCTCCTCGGCCTGCTCCAGGCGGCGCGCCACCACCACGACCTCGTCCACCCTCATCCGGCAGAGGGCGAGCACGCAGGCGGTCGCAGCGCCTCCGGCGCCGAGCACCAGGGCGCTCCCCCCCGGCTCGGGACGGAGTCGCTGGTAGCCCAGCGCCAGCTCGAAGCCGCGGGCGTCGGTGTTCTCCCCGATCAGCTGCTCGTCACGCATCAACAGCGTGTTGACGGCCTGGCAGATCGAGGCGTCCCCCTCGAGGCGATCGCAGGCGGTCGCCAGCGCGGTCTTGTAGGGCACGGTCACGTTGCAGCCGGCCAGCTCCCGGCCGCGAAGCTGGCGGAGCAGCCCGGGGAGCTCAGCCGGGGTGACGTCGAGCAGCGTGTAGTCGCCCTGGATCTCGCGGGCGCGCAGCGCGGCGCGCTGCATCGCGGGAGAGGGCGAGTGCCCGATCCCCGAGCCGATCAACCCGAACTGGAGCCACGGCGGCGCCACTAAGGGCATCGTCGAAGCGTGTCACCTATGAGCACGGCTTGCCCTCGTATTCCGTCACCTGCTGGTTGTGAACCGCGTCGGTGATGGAATAGTAGGTTTGTCCGCACGCAGTGACATAGAAAAGGTACGGCGTCGAGGCCGGGTGCACCGCGGCCTGGACCGTCGCCAGCCCCGGATTGTCGATCGGGGTGGGCGGCAGCCCGGGGTGCAGGTAGCTGTTGTACGGGGTGTTGGTGGCCTCGTCGGCGGCCGACATGGCCACCCCGGACTGGTGCAGCCCGTACATCACGATGGCGTCGATCTGCAGGTCCATCCGGATCGCGAGCCGGTTGTGGACCACCGAGGAGATGTCGGCGAAGCTGTTGGCGACCCCCTCCGCCTGGACGATCGAGGCGGTGATCAGGTCGGCGTACGCCGTGGCCCCGGTGCCGGGAAGGCTCGGGAGCGCCTTCTTCATGAAGTCGTCGAGCTGCGCCTGGACCACCTGGTGGGCGGTGGTGCAGGCGGTGAGCTGGTAGGTGTCGGGGAAGAGGAAGCCCTCCAGCGAGGTGTCCCCCGCCGGCCGCATCGCCAGGAAGGGGGCGTCGTAGCTGTCCTCGGCCACCGCGGTGAGGTACTGCTGCCGGGTGATGCCGAGCCCCGGGACGGCGGCGACACGGCTGGCGATCTGGTCGATGGTGAAACCCTCCCAGATTCTCAGCGGGGTCTTCAGCGGCGGGCAGTAGGAGGCCCCATCGAGGACGTTGATGACCTCGCTCGCCTCCATGTCCGGAGCGACCTGGTAGCTGCCGGCGTGGAGGTGGATGCCGCGCAACCGCGCGTAGGCGGAGAACCAGAACGCGCTCTTGATCACCCCCTGCTGCTCCAGGATGTCGGCGACCTGGGTGAGGCTCTCGCCGGAGCGCACCGTGAGCAGCACCGGGCTTCCGGAGCCGGCCGCCTCGAGCTCGATCCGGCCGAAGAGCAGCGTGACCCCGGCGCCCGCGACCAGAACCACCACCACCCCGATGAGGGCGAAGACCAGGCCGAGGCGGCCGCCCTGGCGGCGCCTCATGGCCTCGGCCCCCGCGGATGGGCGTCGAGATAGCTCTGCAGGATCAGGGTGGCGGCGACCGCATCCACCGCGCTCCTGCGCTCGGCCCGCCTGACCCCTCCCTCGATCAGGGCGCGCTCGGCCTGGACGGTGGTCAGCCACTCGTCCCACATGGTCACCTCCACGCCCAGCCGCCGCTCCGCATCGGCGGCGAAGCCGCGGGCCGCGACCGCGGCCGGCCCCTCGACGCCGTTGAGGCGGCGGGGCAGGCCCACCACCAGGAGCCGGCACTCGCGCTCGGCGCAGGCCTTCTCCAGCTCCGTCCAGAAGCGGGGATGGCGGCGGTCCAGGGTGCGCAGGGGGGTGGCGATGGTCCCGGTCGGGTCGGCACCGGCCAGCCCCACCCGCCGGGTGCCCAGGTCCACGCCCATGGCGGCGCACCAGGCGCTCACGCTCCCGCGGCCCCCGGGGCTCAGCCCGTGCTGCTCGACGACGAGACCGGGGCGCGGGCCACGAACGTCTCGACGATCTGGATGCGCGAGCTGGAGATCGGCATGAAGAAGAGCTGGAGGGGCGTCTCGTCGACGGTGACGCTCTGCACGTCGGAGATCTGCTTCCTGACGATCCCGGCGACCGACCCGGGATCGCGCCCGGTGAGCTGGCCGCGCAGCTGGCCGAGATCGATCGAGGGGCGGTAGTAGTCGACCCCGCTCACCGAGAGCGCGAAGGTGCCGTCGCTGCCGGCCTCGATGATCTGCAGGTTGTTCAGGCTGAGCTGACCCGGGACCAGGCCGTCGCCGGACGGGAGGTTGGTGGAGGCCTTGAGGTCGGCGAGCACGTCGGCCTGGACCGAGGCGGGGTTGTAGAGCGTCTCCTCGGCGTTCATGGTCACCGTCACCGTCTCCGCCGCCATCACCGTGCCCGCGGTGGCCGGGGGAAAGGTGCTGGGGCTGATGGTGTAGGTGATGCTCTTGCCGTTGCCGCCCGGGTCGATGGCGGCCCGCTCACCTCCCGACTTGGTCTGCAGGTCGGACTCGGCCTGATTGCCGAGCTGGGTCTCGTACTGGCCGATCTCCTCCTGCCAGTTGGAGATGTCGGACGAGCTGGCCACGGTCTCCGTCGAGGCCGCAGCGCCGTTGGTCAGGGCACTGGGATTCTCGACCTGGAGCTGTTCCTCGGCGCAGATCTGGTCGCTGTTGCACTCGGGCCAGTCGTCGATCGCCCCCTGAGCCACGTTGCCGCTGGTTCCCGGGTTGAGTGCCTGCACCGCCACGGGATTGCTCCAGACACCGCCGGGGGGAAGGGAAATGGCCGTGGTCTGGGTGACGACGAACGATATCGGAGACGCACCCGATGTCTGGAACACATCCCCCATCGGGACGCTTCCGGTTGCACCGCTTTCGTAGCAGGACGTCGGCGCTGTTCCGACTTGGCACAGGCTTCCAGGTTGTAGCCTGAGTTCCACGGTGCCAGTCGCCGCCACCGCCGGGACCGCCTGGCTTCCAGTGGGGGTGGCCTGGAAGGTCTGCATGCCAGTGTCGCTGATCACCTTGGTGAGCACGTAGTTGGGCTGGTCGGCCTGAGCGGTCACCGACGTCCCCTGGATGGTCGGGTTGACGGTCAGCGGCTGCTCGGCGATGGTCACGGTCACCGTGGCCGAGGTGCCGAGGACCAGGAAGAGGACGATCGCGACCACCA
>Ga0187867_10001536_pt1 | contig 19907 bp, 16 predicted proteins | sample June2016WEW_13_1_FD_132976 | JGI IMG/M metagenome (GOLD analysis project Ga0187867, IMG submission 132976) | Peatland microbial communities from SPRUCE experiment site at the Marcell Experimental Forest, Minnesota, USA - June2016WEW_13_10 | ecosystem: Environmental > Terrestrial > Soil >...
CCCTGGAAGTCACCATCCTTCATTGAAACCAGATTGAAAGGTCCCTTTAACCGATCCGGATCGGTGCCGAAATACCAGACATCCAGGTTCTCGATGCCATTTCGCTGCTGCCAGTCCCGGAGTTCCCTGATCCCCTGGCCCCAGTCATAATTGGAATCGCTCAACAGTTTGTAACCTTCTGAGGTTCCGCCCCATAGCTCGTTGAAATAACAGAGCGCATTCGGCCAAACAATGAGCGATGCAGCCGCAGTCCAAAATACACAGCCAGCCACAGCCGCTGCAGCCAAATGTCTTCGCCAACCCGATTCCAACGCAGCGATCATGTTAGCCGCCGCACCTGCCGCACCTACGATGAAAAAACCGACAAGCGGCAAGACCAACCGGATGCCGATTTGCACCCTGAAGGTGACACTGAAAAGAATCAGTACCGCCGTTATCACGGTCACCCAATTCCACAGCGCTCTTGGCCTGACAATCGCAACAAGCAACGGCAAGGCCAGCAGAGACGCCGTCAACTTCATTGTCATCGCCACAGGAAAATAGTACCACAGGGCGCGAGGGTCAGTCCGGCCGGCAATGAACACACCGTGTCCGATATTGTTATGTTTGATCTGCCAAACGATTGCTCCTGCGCCATTGCTAAAAATCCGCAAATGGTCCGCCAGGTAAACCATAACTGATGCCATCGGGCCATCGGGCAGTGTCCTTGCCCAAGCCACAAAACTGGGCTCGGGGCGCCAATCGCTGCCGCAGTAGATAAGCATCAGGAGAAATCCCAAACCAAAAATCTGTTTTAAGTCGCGGCGAAACGGGCCGAGTTGCGCGACGAGTCGCCTAAAAAATTGCACCATCCCGCCATTTGCCGGGACAGCGAGTGCCTGCTGGCGCCCCAGTCGATCCAATTCGAGCACCAGCAAGCATAACGGGCCCAGTAACAGTGCCGAGGCTTTAGCCAGCAGGGCCAATCCGTACAAGAGGGACGGAAGACCCACACGCAGCCGCCACCCGGATGTTCGTCCCTCACGGAAGTGATATACCAGCGCGAGCATGCAGGCAGTGAGCGCCACGTCGGTTGTCGCCAGGCTTGCGTGGGCCAGCAGGGACGGTTCAAAGGCAAGCAACACCACAGCCAGTCGCCCGCCCCAACGTCCGGCGAGGTTCGATCCCACCCTCCAACCGTAAAACAGCACCACCCACCAAAACACCAGCGTCCCAGCGCGCGCCACGGGCAGCATCCGGTCAATTTCCGAGAGCTGATCAAAACGCTGTCCTCGCAAGAACTCCCAAACGTATAGCGGCAATGTCGTCACATCGACCGGCAGCGGCATTGTGCCGATTTTGGTCAAACCACCGCTACCGCCCAGATGCCAGCCTTTGAGGCCTCGAAGCAAATACACGGGTTCGTCGCAGGTCACACCTGTGTGTGCGGCAGTAAGCACGCAGTAAGCCGACGAAAGAAGGCCGAAGACAATCAGCCAAGGCAAGTCGCGAACCCAGGCGTATTCGGATTCATGCTGCATATATTACATTCCCTCAGACACGAGCCAGGCCGGCTCATGGGGTTAGACAGATTCTGTCGCCGCTATCTATGGCAAACTGCTCACCAGTGTACAATTTATCTAAATTCTGAGGATTCCATGTCGAAGAGTTAAAGACCCCTTGAAATCAAGAAATGAAAAACCGTCCCCCTCTCAATGCCCCGCTCTACCCGGACGTGCCCTTTGTGCAGCTCGACTATTTCTTTTACGATCGCCAGCCCCAAACCCGTACCCTCGATCTCATCGGATGCGCACTGCCGCTGAAACACTTTGAATATATCGCTGCCGTCATCAGCCTTAATGCCGACCCCATCGTCTTTTACGGTAAAATGATGGAAATCCCCGGCTTGCTCATAACCGATTTCAATAGTAGCGAGCCCGTCGCCTCCATATTTGACGGCATTATCGATCAGATTTCTAAAAACCCTGAGAATGGAAATCTTGTCTGCACGCACAAGCACAATCCCTTCAGGCTCAAGCAGCTCTATACGCCGCACTCTAAGCCTGGCCGAAAACTCGTCCCGCAGCATATGCAAGACCTCAGCCATATCAATCGGCTCAATCTTGAGCGGGGTTTCCTTGGCGGCGATAAACAGATTAATCGCATCAACCAGGGAGGCCACATGCTCCGAAGCCTTCATTATCCGGTCACAAAAACCGGCGCCTTTCTCACCGAGGATTCCAGCGAAGTTTTTCTGCAGCAGTCCGGCAAGCCCGTAAATTCCGATTGAGGGACTTTTCAGATCATGTGCAACGGAGTAGGCAAATATTTTCAGCTTTTCGGAGCTCATTCGGAGTTCTTCGGCAATCCTGGTTCGCTCGGCTACTTCTTTTCGCAGGTTGCTGTTCGCTTCCGCCAGAGCGGCGGTTCTTCTCTCCACGCGCCCCTCGAGTTCGTCGTGCGCTCTTTGCAGCGCTCCTTCGGCTCGTTTGCGCTCGGTTATATCGAGTGCGACTCCGACCAACCCTGCAACATTGCCTTCGGAATCCGTAAAAATTCCCTTTGTTATAATGACATCACGGCCCAGCCCATCCGGATAAGTCAGCCTTGTTTCGTATATCTTTTCACCGGGCCGCTCGAAAAGCTCTGCATCGTGCTGCTCATATCGAGCGGCAAGCTCTTCCGGAAAGAGGTCAGAGGTGGATTTTCCAATGATGTGGCCCCTGTCCAATCCGATGCGCCGCTCGAACGACTTATTGCATCCCAGGTACTTTCCGTCCTTATCTTTGAAAAAGATCGGGTTTGGAATGGTGTCAATCAATATCTGCAGGAACTGAAGCTGATCCCGTAGAGTCTTCTCCACTTCACGGCGGCCTTCCGCCATCGACTCCAGTTCCGAAACTCTGGCGCGCAGTCGTTTAAGTTCGGCCACCAATTCCAGTTCTCGATTTTCATTCCGCATCCAGGGTCTCCCAGTCCAGACAGGCTAACTGTCTCCGGATCAGTCCATAAGATCACTGAATCGAGCCGCAAATCCCACCCAGGAGGAATTAAACCTTGCTTCGCGGCGCCGGTCAATACCTTAGGAGTCACCGCAAAAGAGTTGGGTATAAAACGCGAGACTTGTCCAACCGGCAACTCAGGCTAAAATTAACTCATCTTATGATTGACGCAGCAGGCTGCATCACATATTCTGCTTCACCCGACGCATTTTCAGTCTAATGGAGAAAAGAGATGAAAAAGAGGGGATGGATCAATTTTTTTCAAATTATTATTTGCGCGCTTATTTTTTTGCAGTCTATTAAGGTTTTTTGTGCCGTCCCTGCAGAACAATTCCCACCTGCGAAATTCACCCTTCCCGCCCCTGATTCTGCCCCGGCGCAGAAATATCTCGGTCTGAAAGCGGTTGAACCGTTTAAAGTCAGTGATATAAAAGCGAAGCTGGTGGTTATCGAGTTCATGAGCGCGCTTTGCCCGTACTGCTGCGCCAACGCCCCCATAATGAACAATATCTACAAAGCGATCCAGGGGGACTCGCGTCTGGCCGACGTAAAGGTGATAGCAATAGCGATCGCCGATGGACGAGCCGAAGTGGAAGCCTTCAAAAAAAAGTTCAAGACGCCTTTTCCGATCCTGCTTGACGAAGATATGGCAATTTCGGCCTCTATGGAGGGAGTACCAACGCCTACCACCATGATCGTTTCAACTGAAGACGCGAAAGTGCTCTACAGCCACACGGGCGTCATTCAGGACCCTGACCGGTTCATAAAGCAGTTGAAGATGTTGCACAAAAAGAAATAGCCACAGCAATGACCGATGCCGAAGTCGAAAACAGAAAGATTTTGCTGAAGAGCTCTGTTTTTCGGGATTTACCCCCTGAAAAGCTGGACGAGCTTGCCCGAACGGTTCAGAGCAGGGTTGCGCGGCCGAACGAGATCATTTTCAAAGAGGGGGACCCGCCGGACTCTTTCTATATCATCGGTTCCGGTCGAGTCAGGATTTTCGTAAGCCATAAGGACAGGATCGTGAGGGAGCTGTCTGTACGCGGCCCCGGGGAGCACTTCGGCGAGGTGTCTCTTTTAGCGGGCGACACTCGTACCGCCAATGCAGAAAGTCTGGTCGAAACACAGCTCGTTGTGCTCTCGAAGGAGCAATTTGACAGCTTGCTGCGTGATTACCCGTACCTTTCGAGGAACTTCGTGCGGGACATGCGCGGCTGGCTTCTCAAAGACCAGGAAATCATCGAGGAAGAAACCAATGCGGTGATCAGGGCTTCCCGGGTGTTCTGGTTCGATTTTGTGCTTGTCATCGGGGTAAGCGTTCTTCTGGCGATAACCTTTAACTTCTCGAATCCTTACGGAATCCCACTTATCCCCGAGCGTCCGGAGGCAGTTGCTTCGATCAGCGCCTCTGCGGCAATGGAAGATTACCGGCAGGGACAAACGCTCATTGTGGACGCCATGCCCAACAATTTCTATCGGAAGCGGCACATAAAGGGCGCAGTCAACATGCCGATGGCGCTTTTCGATATAGTCTACCTTATAAGTTTCCCCGAGGAAGAGAAAGACAAAAAGATAGTGGTTTACGGAAATACGATAAGCAGGCCGTACGATCTGGAAATTGCAGACAAACTGCTGCTTCGGGGACATAGGGACGTGAAAGTTTTGGACGGTGGCCTGCAGGCCTGGGAGGCCAACGGTTATCCGGTCGAGTAAAAGGTTACGAGATGATTCCAGCCTTTATTGAACGAATGATAAAGAGTGAGTATCTCGCTTTTGCGCTGAGGGTTTACCTGGGCTATTTTTTCATCTACGCAAGTTTGAGCAAAATACCGCATCCTGCCCAGTTCGCAGAAGCAATAGCAGATTACCGGCTGATTCCCTACATGTCCCTGAACCTGGGAGCTGTCATACTGCCGTGGATCGAACTCGTCGCCGGCCTTTTTTTGATCATCGGTTTCAAGTCCCGCTCATCCATAATAGTGATCGGGCTGCTTCTGATAATGTTCGACGTAATGATCCTGATCAACATGTACCGGGGCGCCCCGATCAACTGCGGGTGCTACGATATTGTGGGTGAGCCGATCGGCTGGAAAAAGGTACTGGAAAATGCGCTAATGCTGGCTTTCTCCGTCCAGATTTATTATTTTGACAGGCCGGAGCTTTTGAACAGAATGAAATCGATCCTCGGCGCCGGGAGCCGAATTACCTCCACCGAATCGTGACGGTTCATCGTGATGCGAATAAAGATACAATCTTCGGTTTTTTTGCGGCTGTTTCTATTCTGCCTCATCCCGGCCGCCATGACAGGTTGCGGTCCATCGACCGCTCACGTTGGGACCTATATTGCTGAAATCAAAGCTTCTCCGCATCACCATGAAACCACCCTGGAATTGAAAGAAACCGGGGTAGGCGTCTGGAGGGTTGGCGACGATGAGGTCACTTTTTCCTGGTATGTGAAGGGCAACGAACTAAGGCTCAACACCAAGAACGGGGGAGTGATAGTTGGAAGCCTCGATAACGGAGTTATTCACGTCACTCTTCCAGGGTCGCAGGAACTCTTCTTCAAGAAAGTCAAATAGCAGGGTATCGCCCGTTCAATCCCATAGCCTAAAGCTCGGTTGGACATGCCGTCGGCGCAACTACCTGGCTAAGAATTCCATCGCGAGTACAACCCGGTTTGATTCCAAAAAGTGCTTGATATTTTGACGAGTCGCAGTAGCATTAGGAGCTTTTTGAGAAAGGAGACCATGAGCACAGGAATCGGATTATGACGGCCAAATTGCCTGCAAGCTCTCTCGGTGTATTCTTCCGGATGTCGATCTGGGTTTTTATCCTGGCCCTGCCGGGCTGTTCCCTTCAGAAACTCGCGGTGGATCGGCTCGGCAACGCTCTGGCTGAAAGCTCATCGGTTTATGCAACCGACGATGATCCGGACCTGGTCGGCGCGGCACTGCCTTTCGGGCTTAAAACCATCGAGGGCCTGCTGACGCAGTCCCCACATAATCGTGGGCTGCTGCTGGCGGCCACGAGCGGTTTTACCCAGTACGCCTACGGCTTCGTACAAACGGAGGCCGATTTCATTGAAGACAGCGACCTTATCAGGGCCATATCTCTCAGGGAGCGTGCGCTGCGCCTTTACCGCCGAGCCCTGGGTTACGGAATTCGCGGCCTCGGGGAAGTCCAGCCCGGCTTCGCCGATCTGCTGGAAAGCGATCCTGAGAAGGCCCTGGCCGCATTTGGCAAAAAAGACGTTGCGCTCCTTTACTGGACTGCAGCCGCGTGGGGGGCCGCCATCTCATTGGACAAGACCAACCCTGCCCTCTCAGCCGACCTGCCCAAGGTCGAGGCCCTCATTCGCCGCGCCCTTGAACTTAATGCGGAATTTGGCGCGGGCATTCTCTACGATTTCATGATTGTGTACGAAGGCGGGAGGCCGGCCGCAGCCGGAGGCTCTACCGACCGTGCGCGCGATAGCCTTACGCGCGCGGTGCAACTGTCCGCTGGACGAAGGGCCGCCCCACTGGTTTCCTTTGCCGAAACGGTTGACGTCGCGATACAGGACCGGGTTGAATTCAAAAAACTGCTCGATCAGGCGCTCGCGGTCAATATCGACGACGCACCGGACCAGAGGCTTTCAAATATCATAGCACAACGCCGGGCACGATGGCTTCTCGGCCGAATGGACCGTCTCTTTCTTGATTGATTCAGGAACGAAACAGCATGAAACTTAAAGGGTTTTGCTTTGCAACCATTTTCTTTTTCATTTCAGCATTGACCGCGCATGCTGCCGGCGAAATTGTCATAAAAGTGGCGACGCTCGCGCCTCAAGGGTCCGAATGGCATAAGGTCCTTCTAGAAATGGGCGCCGAATGGCAAAAAGAGTCCAATGGGCGGATCGTATTCCGACTTTATCCGGGCGGGGTGAGCGGGGATGACCGGGACATCGTGCGAAAGATGCGGCTAGGGACACTCGATGCGGGGCTTCTTACCACGGGGGGCCTCAGCGAAATAGAGCGGGCAATAGTCACGCTCGAAATTCCCCTGGCATACGCTGATTACGGGGAGTTGGATTGCGTCCTTGAAAAGCTCGGTCCCCGGTTGGAGCAGGGAATGGAGGCAAAGGGTTTTATTCTGCTCGGCTGGTCGGATGCTGGATGGGCCCATTTCTTTACGAAGTCTCCGGTAAGGACGCCCGATGATATGAGAAAACTCAAGATGTTCATATGGTCGGGCGATGACCAGTATGCGGAAGTTTGGAAAAAAGCCGGGTTCCATCCTGTGCCTCTGCCCGCCACCGAGATTGCGACCGCCCTTCAGACCGGACTGGTGAATGCGGTCACCATTAATCCGCAGGGTATTCTCCTGCTTCAGTGGTATAAACATGTCAGTTATATGACCGAGTTTAATTGGGCCGTTTTCCTGGGGGGCATAGTAGTAACGAAATCCGCCTGGGAGAAAATTCCCGTCGAAATCCGCCCTGCTCTGAGGCGAGCAGCGCTCAAAGCCTCTCAGCGCCTCCGCGAATTTTCGAGGCGAACCGACCAAAGCGCCATTGAGACCCTGGAGAAGAATGGGGTCAAAGTGGTTTCAGTTGACGAAGAGACCTTAAATGAATGGCGGCGCCTGATTGAAAGCGTTCTCCCGCAGGTGCGCGGGTCCTATGTGCCCGCCGAACCTCTCGACACCGCCATGGAGCTGAGAAATCAATGCCGCCGGCAGGCGGGTAAGGCAGGAAAGTGACACCTCGTTTTCTGGCCAGCCGTATTGGGGAAGGTTTGCTGGTCGCAGGCTTTTTGTTGCTCACGGCCCTGCCGCTGGTGGACTTTCTGGGCCGCCCGCTTGCCGGGTTTCACATCCCAGGGTCGGCCACCTATACCCAGCAGTTGACTTTCTTTCTCACCTTTATTGGCGGGCTTGCCGCCACCTTGACCGGTAAACATCTTACGCTCTCGACGGCCTCCCTGCTTCCCGGAGTGAGGGCGCGCCGGGAGGCTGAATTCTTCTCCTGCTGCGTAGCCGCCTCCGTCACCGCAATTCTTACCTATGCCAGTGTGTGTGTCGTTATTGCCGAACGTATGCAGGGCCGGGAGCTAACGTTAGGCATCCCGATCTGGATCAGCGAAAGCATAATGCCGCTCGGCCTGGGGCTTATCTCGCTGACCTACATTTTGAAATCCTCAAACTGGCTTCCGGCGCGTCTTTGCGTTGCGGCCATCGCAGGCGCGGCCTTTTGTCTGGGCATAATTCAGCCCACGGACTCGGTGGCCTGGGTCCTGGGCGCGATACTCATGGCCTCTACCCTTCTTGGCTGCCCTGTATTCGCCGCAATGTCCGGATTGGCGTTGATCCTTTTCTGGGGGGACGGGACCCCAGTTTCGGCGGTCACAGCCGAGATTTACAGGCTAGTCGGCTCTCCAACCCTTCCCGCAATACCGCTGCTGACTGCAACCGGGTTTGTCCTCGCGGAGACCAACGCTCCCGGACGGCTGGTGAATTTTTTTCGAGCGCTGCTGGGGTTCATGCCAGGGGGGGTCGCGGTGCTTGTTGGAGCTGTCTGTGCGCTTTTCACTGCCTTGACCGGGGGCTCCGGCGTCACCATCATAGCTCTTGGGGGGCTTGTCTATCCCATACTGCTCAACGATGGCTACCCCGAAAAGTTCTCGCTCGGCCTGGTAACGGCGGCCGGGAGCCTGGGCCTCCTGTTTCCGCCATGCCTTGCCGTAATCCTCTACAGCGTTGTCGCAAATACTCCGGCGGACCAGTTGTTCATCGCCGGATTGGTACCGGGAACGCTGCTGCTCACCCTCGTGGCGATTTATTGTATAAACGTCAGCCTGAAAGCCGGGATAGAGCGGCAGCCCTTCAAATGGCGCGAACTGCTGGCTACGGGGCGCATCGCTAAATGGGAACTCTCGATCCCGGTGGCAATGGTCATTCTGTTCGGTAGCGGTCTCGCCTCGCTGCTGGAGACTTCCGCTTTCGCGTGCGCCTACACGATCGTTATCTCGTGCTTCATTCACCGTGACCTGCACCCCATAGAGCAGTTGCCGGCAACGCTGGTTAAGGCTGCCGCATTCGTCGGGGCGGTCTTGATCCTTCTTAGCTGCGCAATGGGCCTGACAAGCTACCTGGTGGACGCGCAGATCCCCGACCGCCTGCTGGAGGTCATAAAGGAGCAGATTCACTCGCCGCTCCTTTTTCTGCTGGCATTGAACGTCGTGCTGCTGGTACTCGGAAGCATACTCGAAATATTTTCGGCGATAATCGTTCTCACTCCCCTTGTCATTCCGCTCGGGGTGGCTTTCGGGGTCCACCCGGTCCACCTGGGCATCATTTTTCTGGCCAACCTCCAAGTTGGTTTTCTCTTCCCGCCCGTAGGCCTCAACCTGCTCTTAGCATCATCTCGCTTCGGAAAGCCGATGGGAGAGCTATACCGGAGTGTCATCCCGTTCCTGTTGATACTTGGCCTGGGAGTACTGCTGATTACCTACGTTCCCGCCCTGTCCATCGGGGTGCTTAAGCTGTTGGGACGAATCTGACAAAAGTTGTCGAAGGAAGTTGAATAAACTTCCGCCTTTAATTCAAAAGAATACCCCGGAGAATTTTAATGATTTCACTGGTTTTATTATTCTTAGGGGCAACCTTCACGTACACGGGCTTTCTCGCCTCAGGCCGTGACCTGACTACGGGGCTTGCAGTCGCTTCTATCGGCCTAATTCTCATCGTCAAACCCGCGCTGGACGCAGTAAGGTTTTGCAGGAGTCATTTCGGCGGCGATCCACGGACGCACGGACGCCAGAGCGGACAAAAAGGCAAGCCGAGAAAAATTCACCTTAAGGTCATAAAATCCAAGGACGATAATCCAACGATTCATTAGCCTCGTATGATAGACTTATATAGTACCCTGCCGAAAAAAAATAGCCACTCTGCGTCGTGCGAGCGCGTAGCGGGCAGGCCGCCCGCGCTACACGTCTAATCTGGTCATTCCTCTTACCGCCTTTAGGCGGAAATCTGGCGCTTTGGGCGTTCGCGGGAGGCTTGGTGGCGACCGAAAAACGCCGTCAGTTTGAACTACACCCCAATTGAAGGTGAAGATTGACCCTCTTCAGGGGATGTGCTACTAAGAATCGGCGGGAAATCCTCCGGGCCAGGATGAGCGCAGTTTACCGGCGGTGCTCGTGTCGCTGATACCGACTTGCATTAATACCTGGAGCCAACGGGCCGTTCGTAAAAATCCCCCTGCCCCCTTTTAAACAGGGGGAGGCTTTAGTGCCCCACTATTCAGAAGCTTCTTACAGAGACCGGCGGAAGAGAACCGGCCGGCGTTGAACCATTGGACGCCGCGCAGCCTCTGCCGACAGAAGCGTGAAAACTCTCATGTCCGGCCGATTGAACAGCTTTCAAAAGACTATGCTCCAATGGAACGACCTGTACCCCTACAACGCGGTCCACGTGCTACGAATTCATGAAAGTCTCGAATTCGAAAAGCTGTGTGGAGCAGTGAACACAACTCTGGAAGCACAGGGGCTGACGGGTCTGTCGCTGAATCGAAGCCGGGGAACTTACCGCTATGAGGCCGGCCCGGCGCGTTGCGAAATCAAGCTCATCAACGACGCAAACCCTCACTCAGCCCTTGCATCGGAAGTCGAGCGGCAGTTGAATTCCGCTTTCCCATACATCGAGAGCTTCGATCCGTTCAGGTTTTTTGCCGTGCCGTATGAGAACTCGTTTTCTCTCGGTATAAGTTACTTTCATCCGGTTGCCGATGCCCTGTCAATCGTGCGCCTGATGAGAGACATCTTTGCGCGCTATGGGGGCCAGGGGGCCGAGTGCCGGGAAACTTTCGATCTCTATCCCGGCCGTTGTGACGGTCTGCTTCGACACCCGGTGCTGCTCGTACGGAAACTGGCCTCCCTTCGATCTTATGTCAGAAACATGAACACTTCCTGCCGCGCTCCGTACCGCGATATTAACGACTCGCACGTCAGGTATACTCCACTTTGCCTGGGTCCCGAAAAGCTCCATTCTTTGATGAAAACGGCCAAATCCTGGGACCTCACCGTCAACGATCTGCTGCTCGCGTTGATGATGAAATGTTTTTCCCCCTTGTGTTTGAACCGAACTCAGCAAAAGCGCCGGAAAATTTCCCTCGGCTGCATCGTCAATACGAGGAACGATCTCCGCCCTGGGAACCAGCACAAGTTCGGACTTTTCCTCGGCTCATTTGTCGTTTCCCACGAAGTTCCCGAAGAGATCAGCCTGATGGATCTGGCCAGGGATATCCGCCGGCAGACGCTCGCCGTCAAGAACGGCCGGCTCTACCTGGCAACGCCGCTGGAGCTGGCTTTTGGACGCTTCATGTTTTCTTTGTACTCTACGGAACGAAGGAAGAAATTTTACCAGAAACATTATCCCCTGTGGGGCGGCATAGCGAACATCAACTTGAATTCCCTTTGGGAGCAACAACCGGGTGAGAGGCCGATAGATTATTTCCGAGCCGTTTCCACCGGCCCGACGACTCCGTTTGTTTTGTCCTTCACCTCAGTCCGCGAGGCAATGAACATCAGCCTGACATGGCGGTCCACTGTCTTTTCGCCTCCGCAGATCGAAGAACTCAAAACCCGTTTTCTTGACACACTCAACAGGATTGCTTGCCAATGCATAAAACCTTCTTGATTCTTCTGCTCGGAACTGCTTTGGTTTTGCCCGGCTGCTCCACTTACGAACGCCATGGCCTGGACTCCGCCCGCGCCGGCCGAATTGAAGATAACTTTGGGCTTAAGGCATACACGCTTTCCCCAGAAATCGAAGACACGATCCTGGGTCTCGACCCTGAGCACGTGACGGAAAAAGACATCCGGGAAGCTCTGTCAAAGGCGCCTGCACCGCAGATCATCAACATTCATGGGGGCATTATGCCACAGAAGGAGCGCCTGATTTCGTTTTCCCATTTTCTGATCGGCATGGGTTATCCCGAAGCGAGTATTCGCAATCCTGGCGACGCCACCTTGTCATTCAGTTGTTACGAAAACGCGGAAATGATCGCAGGCATGATCGCATGGTACTACGAAAAAGAGGGATTGCGCCCCATGATCGTAGGCAACAGCCAGGGCGGAATGGAAGACATCAGAATCCTGGACATGTACGCTTATTCCGAACGCGTGGAGGTCTGGAGTCCTTTGACGTGGAAAGGGGAACGCCGTTACGAGATCACCGACCCGCTCACCGGCAGGAAACGGCCGGTCGCAGGCCTGACACTTCCCTACGTGACATCGACTGGCGCAGGGGGGTTAACCCGGCTTCTGCCGAACCAATGGGACATGAATTTTCGGCTCAGAACGGTCCCCGATACCGTTGAGGAGTTCACCGGCTTTCACAAGGGCCGCGATCTGCTTGGCGGCGACTTTCTCGGCTACGGCCCGGCCAATCTTTTTAAAGCCTCAGGCACGGCGCATGTGCGCAATGTGCGGTTGCCGGCGGGCTGGAAACACGGCCCGGTTCCTGACACGGAGCATTTGTTGAAAAGCCAGGCGATCATGGACCGTATCAACAGGTACCATCCGCCACCCGAAGCGAACATCGTCATCGAACAGAACGAAGACACGATGAATCCGGAAACCATGTATCTGCCCTGGGCAGAGGACGTCTGGTTCAGCATCAAAAAGCATTGGGTGCTCGAACTGCAACGGCTGATCCTGGCCAGACGCGCGATGCGCCATGGCCCTTGAGGTCCATGACGATTTGACTCTGAGGCAAGCCGCCGTTTTGGCCTCCGCGCTCGTTTACTGGACAGGGGTTTTCCTCCAGGCCCGGCGGGTTCGCAAGCTGATCGGCCGATCTGCGAATCTCAAGCCTCGGACTTCCAGGGAGAAACTGCTCTGGACCGGGTGGTTTCTGGTCATCGCGGCCTGGTTAGGCCAGCCGATTCTCATAGCGTGCGGCCTTGGGGCGCAGAGGTTGCGGCCGCTTACGCCCGCCTTGCTAAACACTTCAAGCCTCGCTGTCGGCATAGCCCTCATCGTACTTGGCTACGCCGGCACCCTTTGGTGTTACTCCATTATGGGCAATGCCTGGAGAATCGGGATCGATCAAAAGGAAAAGACTTCTCTTGTTACCGAGGGTCCTTTTCGGATCGTGAGACATCCAATCTATCTTTTTCAAATCGTCATACTGATCGGAGTGTTGCTGCTGCTCCCGACGGCCTTTTCGCTCCTCATCCTGATCGTTCACTTCGTTTGCGTTTCAGTCAAAGCGCTGGACGAAGAATCGTACCTGCTGAGAATTCACGGCGAGCAGTACCGCAATTATTTCTCGCGCACCGGAAGGTTGTTTCCCAGACTCTTTTAGACCCGCGCAGATGTTTCCAGATTATGGATTGACAGGGGAAAGCCTCCCGTATATTAATAAATGCGGTGATGAAGTTCCACCATAACTGCCCTTTAGAGGGATGATGACTTCTGTTTTCTCGCTGGAAACAGAAGTTTTTTTTTAATCTCAAACGGGTGTTCCATCAGATGTCAGCGACCACGCAGGGTGATCCGTTGCTGCCAGGAGGATGTTCCATGTTCAATTACCCGCAACTAAGAGAACGCTTGACCGGCATTGTCGCACAACTGGAGGGCGCCGTGCGCGATGTGACCTCGAGGTCCGTGGGTGAAATCAGGATCAAACTGGATGAGGAAGCTTTCAACCTGGTGGTTCTCGGTCAGTTCAAACGGGGTAAATCGACTTTCATCAACGCTCTTTTGGGGGAGAGCATTTTGCCCACAGCCATCACGCCGCTTACTTCCGTTGTCACAATTTTGCGATACGGTCCAAAGCTTAAGGTCGAGGCAGAGTATCTGAACGGCCGATTGGAAGAAATCGATATTGCAGGTCTCCCGGCCTTTATTACAGAGCGCGAAAATCCTCAAAACAAAAAGGAAGTGAAAGAAGTCACGGTCTTCTATCCTTCGCAGTATCTTAAAGGCGGGGTCCGCATCATCGACACTCCGGGCGCCGGCTCGGTCTACAGTCACAATACCGAGGCGGCTTACGCCTATCTTCCATACGTCGATGCGGGAATCTTCGTCGTCTCGGTCGATCCGCCTCTTTCCAGGAGCGAGCACCAGTTTTTGAAGGACGTCCGCGAGTTTGTGGATAAGGTTTTTTTCGTTCTCAACAAGATCGACCAGGTCAGCGACAGCGACCAGAAGGAGTCGCTGGAATTTACGGTCCGTGTCATCGAAGAAGAAGTCGGGCAGGGGAAAGTCAGGATCTATCCGCTGTCGGCCCGATGGGCCCTCGAAGGGAAAAAGGCCGGGGACGATCTTCTCGTGGGGCGCAGCCTCCTGCCTGAATTTGAAAGACAACTTCTGGATTTTCTGGCCCGTGAGAAAGGCAGGGTCTTTCTGCAATCGGTTGTCAATAACCTGCTCAAATTGATATCCGACGAAACCATCTCCTTTCAACTCGAACAGGAAGCTATCAAGCTGCCGCTTCAGGAGCTTAAGACAAAGATCGAGCGGTTCGAACAGGAGATGAAGGAGATCGCAAAGGACCGAGAGAATACTCAGTTCCTGCTCAAAGGCCATTTGGGCAAGACCATTTCCGGACTGGACGAGGAAATATTCGGATTTAAGAGGGAAAAATCGTCCGCGCTCCAAAAGGAGCTCGAAGAAGAATACCTGAGGCTGGTGAAACGCGGGGGTGGAGGTCTGAGGGAGCAGCTCGAACAATTTGTTTTCGATAGAATTCGAGAAACGTTCAATCCCTGGCGACAGCAGCTTTCAGAAAAAATTTCATCCAGACTCGAGGATGCACACGGAGAATTTGCCCGCAAGACAAACGAAATCATCGAGAGGATTTTGACTTTAACCAGTGACATTTTCGAGTTGCAATTGAAGCCTTTTACTTCGGTGGAAGGCCTGAGCAGGAAGAGCGATTTTTATTTCATGCTAAAGGACGATCCGGTTGGGCTCGAATTGGTCCAGCTTGCCGCTACTTCCGCTTTACCTTCGTTCATTGCCAAAAAAATGATTTTAAAGGGCATGAAGGAGTCTGTTGCAGAACTCCTTGACCGGCACTGCGGAAGGGTGCGCTACGATCTGGTCAACCGTATAACCAAAACCATGAACGATTTTCGAACCTCATTGAATGAAAAGACAGATCTTACGCTCGCGGGAATCCGCATCTCGTTTCAAAAAGCCCTGGCGCTTCACCAGGCGGGGAAAAACAACGTTGAAAAGAGCCTGGGAGAGCTTGGCGAAAAGCTGGGGTCTATCGCCTGCATTCGGGCAGAGCTGCTAAGTTGTGCCGCCCTGCTGAATAATGATCGCGCGGGTCATGGAAACGAGGATTATTAATAAATCCCATTCGTTAAAAAATGTTCCTCAAGTGGTTACTTGTTTCTTGACTTTCACAACGGATGGGATTTTCAAGGAGTTTTGTTGTTACGGACGCAGCTATTTGATCGAGGGATCACGTTCATGCAAACACTTTGAAGACAAAAATCCCGTATACGATGACGAAGACGGTATCCTGAGATTTTAATCCGGTGTGTTTGGTTGAATTTGCCAGGGTTGAAACTCGACTTACTGAGATGGACTCATCTCCTTAACTCCGGGGTAGGACGCCGTTCGAAAGGGTTACCGATACGGCTTCGACCTTCTTTATCCTTCTCAGCTCATTACGACGCCATGAGTCCCATGGCTTTCCAGTAGAAAGAGCTTACGACGATCCCGACAATAACGGCAATAGCGTAAAGCAGGCCGGCAGTTGCAACCTGATTGCCGGTCCACACCTTCGATTTGGTCATGGTGTCGCACATCATGATAAAGGGCTGATGGTAGGCCAAAAAGAAGGAATTCCCAGCGGCGATGAAGGCCACGCTGACCAGGGCCGGATGGAGCCCGAACTTCTGAAACAGAGGGATGAACACTGGAGAAAGGATGGCAAAGGTAGTAAACCCCCACGGAATGTCTATAAAGCGAATAGCCCACAGCACGAGTGTGAGGGCCAGCAGGAACACCAGGGGTGAACCAGCCAGGGAAAGGACGCTCGGTTCGATGATCGGTTTGGCCCAGGCTGAGACGCCCGCGCTGCCGAACATGGCCGACAGGCCGACCACTACTCCAAAGAAGTTTATGATATCCCAGTTAACTCCGGTTCCAATATCGGAGATTTTGATGATTCCGAAGAGCATCAGCGCTATTAAACCCATCAGTGCAGCCTCCGGCGTCCTGATCCCCGTCCATTTGTCCGTGGAGAAAAGTATAAGGGCCACCGTGAGAATGACAGCGGTCACTATTTCATCTTTCGTGATTCTGCCCAGAGCTGCGTACTGTTCCTTGAAGGCCTCTCGACTCAACTGAAGTGGTTCAGCAGGCTTTAAAACGACAAAAAGAAGACCAAGGAATACAATAGTGATAAGAAACCAAGGAAAAGCCATGTACTGGAACCATACTCCCGGTGTGACAATCGATCTGATTTCGGGAGGATAGAACCCCATCATAAAGATACCCCACAGGGAACCCGTCTGCCAGCCGATGCCGGGGAGCAGGGCAGTTGCAAAGGCGACAAAACAAATGAAAGCGGAGCCCTTGGACTTATCCGCCAGTTTACATGCCTCGACAAGGCTTATGGCAATGGGCATGACAATGGCCAGTCTCACCGTAATGGATGGCGTGAGGGCCGAGAGGAGTAATCCGATAATGAACCAGCTTATGCATAATCCCATGTAACTCGGCTCGAACGTTTTGAGCACGGTATAGGCGATTCGTTTTCCGAGCCCGGTCTTCATCAGGGCGAATCCATAAAAGAGTGCGGGGATCAATACCCATACCGCGGGGGATGTGTATCCCTTGGTGACCACATCCATAGGCACCTTCAGCAAGAGGGCCCCGGCAAGGATTATGGCCCCTCCCACAAGGTAGGGAAAAGTCGCGGGCCTGAAAATCCAGAAAGAAAGACCAAGGAGCGTTGCTCCGATCATGCCGTTTCCCTGGGCAGAAAGACCGGATATGGGTTTTGCAAAAACAATGAAGGCTGCAAGCAGGGCAGAGACAATAAGGCCCGCTTTTATCGGATCAACACTTACCGTCCGCTGCCGCCCTTCTTCCACTGCTACCGGCTTTTCCGACTTACCCATGAGAAAACCTCCTTCGTTGCTTCCAGGTGTTAACACCGTTAACGCCGGACGGGCGAAAATACTCTAGCATAGAAAGATTCAGATCGGATATACTGATCACAGAAAATGGATCAGGGAGTCTGCAAGGGTGAAAAACCAGATAGACACAAAGAAGTTAGGAATGCAAGGCATACTCTTAATAACCACTTGTATTCACTAAAAAAACTCGCCTTTATTACGTACAGCTTGCCATATACTACTGGTCTAAAGTGGTTGCTCACTATGTAGCCGGAAGCCGATGGCTGGAGGCCGTCCAGTGCAGTCTACTCCCTCGGATTGGACCGATCTTGTGAACCGTCGGTCATATTGGCGCTTTGATCGTTTTCCTTTGAGAGCGCCGTCAAGATCGTGTCAAGTTTCTCGTCCAAGTGACCAACCGCCACGCTGTTCTTATAGGCCATAACAATAATCTTAACTGACACCAAGAACACCCCGGTTTCCAGAAAGAGATCGTGGGTCAGCCCTTTTATAAAGAGTGAGGCCACAAACAGCCCAAGAGTAATGAGTGCTATGATAAATGATCCGATGTCTATGTGCCCGTTCATGGTTCTGTTCCATCTATCCTCGCCGGACAATGATTCTCTGAATAATGCGTCAACTCAATCAGCAACGGATGCTGAAGGGCATTTTGCACCTGGATTTCACTCGAAAACCTCTTGGAATATCCGAAAGGCCCACTCGATTATCCTATATCCCTAACGCAATCAACATGGGCAAAAAAGGAGAAAGCCAAGGGCGAGGGCTCCTGGCTACCGGGACGAATGAATATTTAAGAAGACGGGACAACCTTATGGCCGCAGAGTAGCAGATTTTCCCCTTTTGAAAATAACGTGGAGAGTGTATTTTGCGTTTACTAATACAGTAATATTTAAGTGGAGTTCTACCGGCTGTTCTCTTTTCTGCCTGCCCGAATTGGAAAAATTCCCTGCTCAAAGGCGAGATAAAACTTCATCAGAAAAGTATTCGGCTATTTTATGGCATGTCCTTTTTTGATTGCGGTCGTTTCAGGAAGCGTCGACCATGCCGGGTAGAGGCACTATTACTCCCCTCTCTTCCGAAGCCGAAGTCAAACTGAAGGAAGCAAACAGTACGGTCGATACAGAGAACGGAATTTGACCGGAATCTGCAAGTTATTTCCAAAACACTTGAAATTCGTTACCACACTCCACTCACCTCTTCTTATAAATTTTCACCGTTGGGGCTCCGAGTAATTTACCAGCCCATGCGATGATGGTGGTAAAGGATAGCTTTGATGGGACATTCTCGCTTCCACATGCTGGACACTTCGCCTTTCCCGGTATGTTTCGAATAACCATGGCTCGACCTCCCCTTTGCTGAATGGTGGAGTCTCGGGAACGGTGAATGGAGACATGATCTGATGTTCTCATGGGTCACAGAGAAGATGTGCGGTCTCTGCAAGCCGCCGGACAAAAGCTTAGCTACCGGGCGGCGCCGGGACCTCAGTTAGCTTGTCCGCCTGGTTCACCCATCCTCCACCCATGGCCTGGTAGATACTGACGATTGAGCTTAAAGCCGAGCCGTGGATCTGTGCATAGTTGAGTTCGGCGGGAAAGAGCTGTGCCTCCGCATAGAGTACTGTGAGATACTGCGTGTAGCCGCCATCGTATAGCATCCGGGCCAATCGGGCGTATTCCCTTAGTGCCTTGACGAGCTGTTGCTGTGCCTGGAGTTGGTCGACTGATTCCTGGTAAGACGAGAGCGCATTTTCCACGTCGCTGAAGGCGCTTTGTATGGCGTTTTCGTAAAACAACAGCGCCGCCTTCTGTCCTGCTTCGGCCTGCTTTACCTGGCCGGCAATCGCTCCCGCCGTGAAAATCGGCCCGGTAAAAGACCCGGCATAACTCCACATTCGTGCCGGCCCCTTGAAAAGGTTGGACAGGTCGGAACTGGCAGTGCCGAGGGCCCCGGTAAGGGAGATTGCGGGGAAATAAAGCGCCTTCGCCGCGCCAATCTGGGCGTTTGCGGCGATCAGGTTCTGCTCCGCCTGAGCGAGATCGGGCCGCCGCTCGAGCAACTGTGACGGCAGGCCCGATGGAATTGAGGGGAACACTAGCTGGGAGAGCGGTTTGCCGCGCTCGATCTCACCCGGGTTGCGGCCGAGCAGGATGCACATCCCATTTTCGGTCTGTACGATCTGCGACTTGACGGGCGGGATTGCTGCCGCCGCAGTTTCGTACTGGGACCGCGCCTGCTCGACGTTCATCGCGGAGATCTGGCCGTACTGGAACTTCAGCTCGAACTGCTTGACCGTTTCCCCGTAGGTGGCAAGAGTGTGGTTGGCGATCTCAAGCTGATCGTCAAGGGTGCGGAGGTGGATATAGCTGCCGGCCACTGATGCGACCAGGGACAGGATAACGCCGCGGCGGGCTTCCTCCGTGGCGAACAGGTTCGCCTGAGCGGCTTCGGTTAGACGCCGGATGCGGCCCCACAGGTCGATCTCCCAATTTGCGCCGGCGAGCAACTGAAAGGAAGACTGGGGATTCGGGACGGTTGAGGGCAGAGGGGTGGCTGTGAGCTGGCTCAGTAGTTCGCGTGTGGCGCTCCCGCTATAGCTGACCTGTGGAAACAGAGGCGCACGGGTCTGAGTGAGCAGGCCTGCGGCCTGTTCGATGTTGGCGACGGCAATCTTTACAGTCTTGTTATTGGCCAGCGCCTGGGCGATCAGCGCGTCGAGCACCGGGTCCTCGAACCGCTTCCACCAATCGGTGTTGGCGGTATCGCGTGCGTCCTTTTCTTCA
>Ga0187867_10001538_pt1 | contig 19890 bp, 18 predicted proteins | sample June2016WEW_13_1_FD_132976 | JGI IMG/M metagenome (GOLD analysis project Ga0187867, IMG submission 132976) | Peatland microbial communities from SPRUCE experiment site at the Marcell Experimental Forest, Minnesota, USA - June2016WEW_13_10 | ecosystem: Environmental > Terrestrial > Soil >...
CGGAAGGCCTCGACGCGCGCCTGGAGCTGCTGGGTGGTCGCCTCGAGCCGCTCCTGCTGTTGTGCCAACTGATCGTGCTGGGTCTTCAGGCCCTCGAGCTGTGTAGCGATCCCAGATCGCCGGGTGAGAGCCTGGGTGGCCAGGTCCTCGCGGTTCTGCGCAAGTGCCTGGCGTGCCTGGTTCTGCAGCTTGGAGGCCGCCTGCTGCAGCTGCTGAGCCTGCAGCTCGATGCGCTTCTTGGCTGTCGCGACATCGGCCAGCCCCCGCTTTACCTGTTGCAGCTGCTCGATCTGCTTCTCATAGGAGAGATCGAGCGTCTCGCGGGGGTCTTCTGCCTTGTCTAGGACCTTGTTTGCCTTGGCCTGGACGATGTTCGTCAGGCGCTTCATCACACCCATGTGCGCTCCCTTGCCAGTCTTGGTGCCAGCATAGGCGGGCGGGAGGCTCCAGCTCACCGCGCCACTAGCGTGGCCAGCCATGGACGACCAGCTCTGCATCCTGACCGTGCACGCGCATCCCGACGACGAGGCCTCAAAGGGTGCCGGGACCATCGCGAAGTACCACGCCGCAGGTGTCCACACGGTTCTCGTGACCTGCACAGGGGGCGAGGAAGGCGACATCCTCAACCCGATCATGGACACACCCGAGGTACGCGCCGACATCGCCGGGGTCCGCCGCCGCGAGCTCGACCTGGCCGCCGAGATAATCGGCTATACGGAGGTCGTGCTGCTCGGCTACCGCGACTCGGGCATGCCGGGCTCGAACGCGAACTCCGACCCGCGTGCGTTCGCCGCCCACCCGCTCGCCGAGACCGTCGAGCGCCTCGTGGCCGAGATCCGCCGGGTGCGCCCGCAGGTGGTCATCACCTACGGCGACGACCGCGATCGCTACCCTCACCCCGACCACATCCGGGTGCACGAGATCTCTGTCGCGGCCTTCGATGCGGCAGGCGACGCGGCGGCCTTCCCTGCCGCGGGGGAGCCGCACCAGCCTTTGAAGATGTACTTCACGGTCTGGTCGCACGCGCGGATCGTGGCCACGCATGCGAAGTTCCTCGAGCTCGGCATGGAATCGCCCTTCGACGAGAGCTGGCTGGAACGTCCCAGCGACGACGACAAGATCACGACCTCGATCGACCTCACAGGCTTCGAGGACGTTCGCCGGTTGGCTCTGCTCGCGCACGCGACCCAGGTCGACCCGACCTCCAAGTACTGGTTCGGACTGCCCCCGGAGATCATGAAGACCATCCATCCCCAGGACGACTACATCCTGGCGCGAAGCCTCGTCGACACCGATCTTCCTGAGGACGATCTCTTCGCCGGGGTGCGGCTCCCGGCGAGCCGGTAGCATCCGCCTTCGACAAGGATGAGGCACGCGGTGCCGGCGGAGATACCGGCGCACTGAGGAGGATGACATGGCCAAGTGGCTGACCCAGGAGTGGCTCGACGAGGGAAAGAAGCTCGCCGAGGGACAGCCGGAGCGCCCGGGAGCTTCCGCAAGACTGCAGTACGTCATCACCGGCGGACCCGACGGCGACATCCGCTACTACTGGGTGCTCGAGAACGGGAAGCTCCTCGAGTCACTGCTAGGTGAGCTGCCTGATGCCGAAGTGACGCTGACGGAGAGCTACGAGGACGCCATGCGCATCCAGAAGAACGAGCTCGACGCCAATGCCGCGTTCATGCAGGGACGGGTCAAGGTCACCGGCAACATGGCAAAGCTCATGGCGATGCTGCCGATCACGAATTCGGCGGAGTACAAGCAGCTCCAGGTCGACGTCTTGGAGATCACCGAGTTCTGATCGCCCCGGCGCGGTCTGGCACCACGCCAGCCGATCGACCCGGGCGGATCAACGAACGCGCATGAGGTCCCGAAGGGCCCGATAACCGAGGAGCTTCACTCGGGCTGCGTCCACCGCTTCGGCCAGAGCCGCCTCGCCCACGAGCAGCCTGCGGTCGGCCGTGCGATCCTGCCAGTCAGGCGCCGCCGCACGGAGCTCGAGCGTGTCAAGTGCCGGTCGCAGGCAGACTTCGGTGACCCCGGGCTCGAGACCGGCGAGCAATCCGGCCAGTTGCGCCTTCACCTTCGAGTCGTCGGCGTCTAGGCCTTCGGCGGCCGAGCTCGCAGTGTCGTCCGGCTGTCCGGCCATCGTGCCGGCCAGCCTTCCTCGCGCGTTTCTGGCCGGCCCCGTCAGGATGACCCGATCTGGTGACACCACCCCGCGCTCGGCGGCAAGCGCTCGAAACGGGAAGCCGGCGAGGCGTTGCGCGCTGGCGTCCGGCAGGCGCAGTGGCAAGCGGAATTCCTCGGCCAGGTCCAAGAAGACGTCGAAGAACTCAGGCTTGAGCTGGACGGCGTCGAGGTGAGCGTCGAGATGGCTCACGTCGAAGCCCCAGTAGATTGCCCGCTCGAGCTGAGCCCGGCACTCCCGGCGCACTTCGTCGAGATCGGCGTGGTCCCACAGGTCGGCCGCCGTCCGCGGAAAGCCGCCATCACCGTCGAGCAAGGACGGCGCGTGGGTGATCGGTCCCCAGCGGTACAGATCGTGCTCGGCGTTGAGCGTGAGACCCACGCCGATGTCCTCCCCCCGGTACTGCGCTGCGGCGTCTCGCGCCCACGGTGCGGGGACCATCAACGTCGCAGTCGTGGCCGTTGCGTTGCGCAGTGCTTCGTAGATCGCGACGTTCCCGGCGTGGAACACCCCGAGCTCGGCGCAGCTCAGCACGAGCACGCGGTCGTCGGAGCCGTAACCGAGTCGCTCGACAAGTGCAGTCACCGGGTCGACGGTAGCCGGAGTGTGCGGGGCAGCCAACCACGGCGCGGATCAGCCGGCTGAGCCACCGCGTACAAGGGCGGACCGCCCGCTCGCGCGCGCGAGGAAAGTGGCACACTGACGCGATGGTGTTATCAGGCATTCTGGCCTCGGGCGACGTCGTTGGCGGGGTCGTCGCAGGCGTAGTCGTCCTAGCGATCATCGTGATGATCTCCTTCCGTTCGTTCCTGACGGTGGTGACCGAGTACCAGCGGGCGGTCTTCTTCCGTTTCGGGCGCATCCGTGCGCAGGCCAAGGGACCGGGCCTGATCTTCCGCATTCCCGCAGTCGACCGGGTCGTCAAGGTGAACCTCCGGGTCGAAGTCGTCGACATTCCCCCGCAGTCTGCGATCACGGCCGACAACGTCACCTTGCAGGTCGACGCCGTCGTCTACTTCCGGGTCGACGACCCCGTCAAGGCCATCGTCGGAGTGGACAACTTCCGGCTCGCCAGCCAGCGCATCGCCATGACGAGCCTGCGCTCGATCATCGGGCGCCACGAGCTCGACAATCTCCTCGCCCACAGAGAGGACATCAACAACGAGCTGAAGGCGCAGATCGCGTTGTCGACCCAAGGTTTCGGCGTCGAGGTGCACGAGGTCCAGATCCGCGACATCTCCCTCCCGGCCGAGCTCGTTCGGGCTATGTCCCGCCAGGCGGAAGCCGAGCGGGAGCGCCGCGCGAAGGTGATCGCCGCGACCGGCGAGCTCGAGGCGTCGAGGGAGCTGTCGGAGGCGGCGACGATGCTCGCTTCGTCTCCAGGTTCGATGCAGCTGCGGTCCCTGCAGACCCTTGCCGAAGTCGCGACCGAGCACAACTCCACGTTGATCTTCCCGATCCCGATCGAGCTGCTCGAGTTCATGAGGCGTCCCGGTGCGGTCGATGACGCGAGCCCATTTGCCGTGCCACCTCGGCCGAGCCCGCCGGCCCCCGTCCCGTCCTCGCCGCCAGCTGTCGCGCCTGTTCCGGGTGCCGCCGCTGAGCTCGGCACCCCGACTCCTGAAGAAGACGGGCCCAAGGCCGCGAGCCCATCGGCCTGAGGTAGGCAGTCATGGCGGTCCTGCGCCGCCCGCCTTGTGAGCGCTGGCCCGAGGTGGTCCTCAGGTGCCCATTTGGCGGGCGGTCGGTCGCTTGAGAGGGACGATACGCCTGGCCAGCTGACCGAGCACCAGGCCGATCGCGATGCCTCCGACCACGTCCGAGGCGTGGTGGATCTTCGTGTGGATCCGGCTGAGTGCCACCACCGTCGCGAGCGCATAGTAGATCGGCGCCCGTTCCTCGTTCTCGGCCAGCAGTGTGGCGGCGCAGAACGCGGCGGTGGCGTGGCCGCTCGGAAAGCTCGATGTGATCGGCTGGCGGAACGGCAACGGGTGAGCCTCCATGGGCCTCGGGCGTCGCCTTCTGAACAGGGACTTCACCCCGATATTGACCACGACGGACTCGATGCCCGTCGCGGTGATGGCGCGCAGTCCCGCTCGGGTGTCGCCAGGACGGCCGCGAAGGACCCGGACAAGACCGAGCACGAGCCAGAGCAGCCCGAAGTCGCCGAGAGCCGTGGCGGTGTAGAAGACGCGGTCAGCGATCCGGTTTCCACGCAAGGGGGCGAAGACCTCGTCGACCCGAGCGTCGAGCGCTTTGACGAACGGGCGGATCAAGCCGACATGCTCCCCGACCCGACACCTGCGGCTTCCAAGGCCGAAACGTCGGACGCCGATGACACGACTGCGGTGACTGCCGCGGCGCCCAACCCCGACGCGGCCAGCGCTGGGTCGCCCCCGAAGGAGGGGCAGTACGTCTGGAAGGCGCAGAAACGGCAGAGGCTCGACGGGTTGGGTCGGAAATCGTCCTCCTTGCATGCCCGTTCGATCGCGGACCACACGCCGAGAGCTCGCTGACGGGTGCCGCGCATTGCCTGGTCCGTCGGCGCCGCGGATATGACGATCCTGTCGCGCAGGTAGAGCAGGCGAACGACCGATGGCCGCCTTCCCAGCTCGGCTTCGCACATGAGGGCGTACATCTGGACGCCACCAAGGCGTGACTTGCACTGCTCGCTGCGCGGAGCACGGCCGGTCTTGTAGTCGACGACCGCCAGGCTGCCGTCGTCCAGTTCGTCGAGGCGGTCGATGATGCCGCGCACCGTGACTCCGTCGATCTCGGTGCTCAAGTTCAGCTCGAGGCCGACCGCACGGACACCGTCCGGGTCCTCCAGCTCCAGGTAACGGTCCACGAGCACACGAGCGTCGACGAGGAAGGCAGTTGTCTCAGCCTCATCGAGCTCGAGTCCCTCGAGCTCGTCTCTGTCCTGCAGCTCCCGCCAGGCGGCATCCAGGGCGTGTTGTGCCGCAGTCCTGCTCCTCGAGCCGCGGCGATTCTCGGTGAACAGCAGCTCGAGCGCCCGGTGGACGAGCGTGCCTTTCAACGCCGCCGGCGACGGTGGCTCCGGCAGGTGCTCGACGACCGAGAACCGAAACGCGAGCGGGCAATTCGTAAAGGCCGTGATCTTCGAGGGAGACAGCGTGCTCGGAAGGGGTAGCTCGGTGACCGGAGAAGACATTGAGGCCAGGCTACGCCCGGGCTGTGTCAAGGGCCCGGATCACCGAGTCAGCGACGACGGATGGCTGCTCGAGCGGTCCGAAATGCCCGAGTCCCGGGAGAACTTCGAGGCGGCCGTTCGCAAGGCGCTCCACCACCAGCTCCAGGGCGACCGGGCTGAAGCTGTAGCTTTCGGCGCCGCAGGCGAGCACCACGGGGCAGTTGACCGCGGCGAGCTGGGAGAAGGCCGGATGGCGGAAGCCGCCCTCGTAGATCAGCGCCTCGTTCTCGCCCCTACACCGGAGCCGGACCGTGCCGTCGGGCAGGTCTTCGAAGCCGAGCTCGACGTAGGCGGCGAGGGCTTCGGGGTGAAGGACGTCGAGCGGCGGCTTCGACGCGTAGTTCGCGTAGGCGTCCTCGCGTGAGGCGAAGATCTCCCGCCGCTGCCGGGCACCGCGTGCCAGCAGGCCGGAAGGGTTTGGCGTCGCTGCATCGCCGAAGGGGAGCACGACGGGCTCGAAACAGTAGAGGGCCGAGAAGGTGCCGGGTCGGGTCTCCTCGGCCAGCAACAAACCTGCGCCCCCGCAGGAATGGCCTATGCCCACAGCACCCTCGAGCCTTAGCGAGTCGACTGCGGTGAGGACGTCGGTCCCAAAACCGACCCAGTTGAAGTCCGGGCCCGCCGGCACTCCCGACCCGCCGTGCCCACGGAGATCGACCGCCAGGCAGTGGAGACGACGCCCGAGACCGCGTACCAGCGGGCTGAAGACTTGGCCGTGGAAGCCCGTCGCGTGGACGAGGAGGGCGGGCGGCCCGTCGCCCCCGAGGTCGTGCAGGGCCAGAACGACGCCATCGGGAGTGGTGGCTCGAGTGGGCGGCACTGTCACGGGAGACTAACGGCTCGTTTCGTGATGCCATGGCGACAAAGGCCGTGAGCAAGCTGGAAAGATTGGGCCGTGCAACATCTTCTCTCGTCTTGGGGCTATCTCGCGCTCGTCCTGCTGACCTTCTCCGAAGCGGCCTGCGTGCCGATCCCGTCCGAAGTGACTCTCGGCTACGCCGGGTACCTGGCCTCGACCGGCAGGCTCGACATCGCGGTCGTGATCGTTCTCGCCGTGGTCGGAGAGCTGCTCGGCTCGTTCGTGGGCTGGTCGATCGGCCGCTTCGGCGGCCGTCCCCTTGTAGAGAAGCTCGGTCGTTACGTTCTGCTCACCGAATCCGACCTGGACAGAACCGAGCGTTGGTTTCGCAGACGCGGTGAGCCGGCGGTGTTCTTCGGCCGCATCCTGCCGGTGGTCCGCACCTTCATATCGATTCCCGCCGGGATCGCGGAGATGAGCCTCGTGCGTTTCGGCGCGGCCACTTTCCTTGGAAGTGCCATCTGGTGCGCGGCGATCGCCCTCGTCGGCTACGAGCTTGGCGGAGAGTGGACCAAGATCACCAAGGGCTTCAGCGCTGCGGGTTACGTGCTCGTGGCCGTCGCCGTCGTCGTCATCGCCGCGTTTGTTCTCCACCGCTTCGCGGCTGTGCGCCGCGAGCGCGACGCCACCCGCCACTGACTTAGGGCTCTGGCCGCGCCGGCTGTTCGGGGGGGAGCTTCGGTCAGCCCTTCGGGCAGTGAGCGGCTGAGGCTTGCCCGGAATCGGCGCCGACCTCGAGGCACGACTCGTCGACCGCCACGAAGTCTCTTGCCGGGATCTGCTTCATCATGTCGATGAGGGTGATCGGCCACTGCGGGAAAGCGCTTCCTTGGAAGTACCAGTTGCTGCCGTTGTCGGCGAGCATGAGGCCGTAGTGCTGCATTGCGGTGATGACCACAGCCAGTTGGGAGCAATAGGGCGAGCCCGGCTTGCAGATCTCAGCGGCGCTGAAGCTGGCGCTCAACCGGAAACGTGCTCCCATAGGGGGATAGTCGGCACCGCAGGACCCGGCCTCGTGACGCGCCGGCCAGATGTAGGCGTCGTCGGTGCATTCGGCCGTGAACCGGATCGCATGGTCGACCTTGCCCGAGCTCACCTCCTGGTACTTGAGGAGGCCCGGCAGGATCGGGAGCCCTGCCGCGTCGGCAGAGGTCCAACTCGCGGGACGAAGGGCGTTCGAGCTCAGGCTCCAGATGGCGCCGGAGCCGGCGGTCGAAGCGGACCTCGAAACATAGTGCGCGTCCCAAAGCTCGTACAGGACGCACGTCGCCGGATCGACCATGAGCGCGTGCCGGTCTCCCGAAGCGTTCAGGCCGCCTTCGATGGGCGTGGTCGGGCCGAACGGGTAAGGACCCCTGTCGCTCTCGTCCGCGTACTCGAAGCTCAGGTGGATGAAGGCCTGCGTCTTGGGGTTGACGACGGTCCAGGGGATCCCGTACGGATAGCCGCCTTCGTCGGGGCCGAAGTCAGGATGGAGGTTCGTCGTGGAGGCGTCCATGTTCGCCATCCAGGTCGCGCTGTGCTTGTTGACCGGAAGCTTGGATATGTCGGTGTTCCAGACGTTGTCCGCAGGGAACATCTGGCAGTTCGGTGTGCCGGGCACCGGTGGGCCCTTCGGAGACGTCGCTCGCGCGACCGGGGCCGATCTGGTCGTGCCGGCTGCAACTGGGGCGCTTGCCAGGATCAAGGGAAGGCACACGATGGCGGCAAGCTGTCCGTAGAAATGCGGGCGCGATCGACGAGTCCGGTCCATCTTCGGAGTATCGACCCTCCCGGTCGGGCCTTGAGCGATTCTTGCGGCGCCGGCCGGGGAGCCCTACGGTCGGCTTGCAGGAGGGTTCCCATGACGGACGAATTCGAGAAACTGACCCAGCTGACAACCGATCCCCTCGCCCACCTCCTGAAGGAGGCTGTTGAGCTGGCCCGTCAGGCGGGCGAGCTCACGCTGGGTTACTTCCGCTCGGCCGGCCTCGCCGTCGAGCAGAAGAGCGACGGCTCGCCTGTCACCCAAGCCGATCGGCAGGCCGAGCGGCTCATCCGCGAGGAGCTCGAGCTGGCGCACCCCGGCGACGGGATCCTCGGGGAAGAAGAGGTCGAGAAGCCCAGCGGGACCGGGCGCCGGTGGATCCTCGACCCGATCGACGGGACACTGGCCTTCACCCACGGCGTCGGTCTGTACTCGAACCTGCTGGCTCTCGAGGACGAGCATGGCATCGCCCTCGGCGTGATCAACGTGCCCGCTCTCGGCGAGACTGTCTATGCGGCACGTGGGCTGGGCTGTTACTGCAACGGCGTGCCCGCTCGGGTGAGCGAGCGCAGTGAGCTTTCGGAGAGCTACCTCTCCACGAGCAGCTTCGGCGAGTGGGACGAGACCGTGCTGCTCGGGGTGAGACGAGCCGGTCTCGAACTTCGCACATGGGGTGACGGCTACGGTTACGCCCTCGTCGCGACGGGGAGGCTGGACGCGATGGCTGATGTGTGGGCCCAGCCCTACGACGTCGCTGCGATGCCTGTGATCATCTCGGAGGCGGGCGGGCGTTTCACGGACTGGCGCGGTGTGCCGGGCTACGAGGGCGGCTCTGGGCTCGCGAGCAACGGCCGCATCCACGACGAGCTGTTGAAGCTGTTGGCGAGCCCGCCTCGGCCATGAAGGAAGTACTCGCGAGCCTTCGTGACCGTGAGGCCGAGCTGTGAGGCCTCCTGTCGGGTCTCTGCTCGTCCGCGGCATCGGACTGCTCGTCACCAATCGCCCGGAGCTCGGATCGGGAGCACTCGGCGTACTGGAGGACGTCGAGCTTGTAGTCGAGAACGGCACGGTGGTCTGGATCGGAGGGGCCGGAACATCTCCGGCGGCCGACGAAGTGCTGGACGCGGCCGGGCGATGCGTGGTTCCCGGATTCGTGGACTCGCACACACATCTCGTCTTCGCCGGCGACCGTGTGGAGGAGTTCACGGCGAGAATGGAGGGAACGCGCTACGACGCCGGAGGGATCTCGGCCACCGTCGCAGCCACGCGTTCTGCTTCTTCGAGCGTGCTCATGGCGATGGCCGCCAAGCTCAAGCGGGAGGCCGAGGCTCAGGGCACGACGACGCTCGAGACAAAGTCGGGTTATGGCCTGACGGTCCAAGACGAGTCGCGATGCCTCGAGGTGGCCGAGACGATCGCCGAGGAGGTCACTTATCTCGGCGCTCACGTCGTGGCACCCGAGTTCCGCGGAAGGGAGGAGGACTACGTCGCACTCGTGACCGGCCCGATGCTCGACGCGTGCGCTCCGAAAGCCCGGTGGTGCGACGTCTTCTGCGAACGAGGTGCCTTCGGCCCTGACGCGGCCCGGGAGATCCTGAAAGCCGGGCGTGCCCACGGGCTCGGCCTCCGGGTGCACGCGAACCAGCTGTCTCATGGTCCGGGCGTCCAGCTCGCCGTCGAGATGGGCGCTGCATCCGCGGACCACTGCACTCATCTCGACGGGGCGGACGTCGATGCGCTGGCCGGATCTGACACGGTGGCGACCCTTCTTCCCGGGGCGGAGTTCTCCACGCGCTCGCCGTACCCGGATGCTCGCCGTTTGCTCGACTCAGGTGTCGCGGTTGCACTCGCGACCGATTGCAATCCGGGAACCAGCTACACGACGAGCATGCCGTTCGTCATCGCCCTGGCCGTACGCGAGATGCACATGACGCCCGACGAGGCGCTTTTCGCCGCCACTGCCGGAGGTGCACGCGCTCTTCGCCGTGACGACCTCGGTGCCCTCGCGCCCGGGTCTCGCGGCGACCTCGTCGTGCTGGACGCTCCGACCCCAGCGCATCTCGCCTACCGTCCCGGCGTCGTCCTCGTCGCCGCCGTGGTCCGTGCGGGCCGGCTGCTGGGTTAGGAGGTCACCCGGTCGCGGGCCGACGGAGGACGAGTGGCGCGAGCCACACAGCGACGACCCGTAGGAAGTCGGTGGTTCTCCCGGCTTAAGCTGCGCAGACTGTGATCGATTCGAACGAGACGCGCGCGCCCGCGCCGCCACCGGCCACCACGGCCGGCGTGCACAAGGGGACTTGGCGACGTCAAGTGCTCGAATGGGTGGCGGTCGTCGTGATCGCGGTGCTCGTCGCGGGAGGGTTGCGGGCGTTCGTGGTGCAGTCGTTCTACGTGCCCACCGGCTCGATGCTGCCGACGCTGCAGATCGGAGATCGAATAGTCGTCGTCAAGATCGGCTACACGATTCATCGCGGCGACATCGTCGTGTTCCGTCGTCCACCGGCCGACACAGACACTGCCGACGACGATCTGGTCAAACGGGTCATCGGACTGCCCGGAGAGACGATCTCCTCGATGCGTGGCACGGTGCTCATCGACGGGAGGCCTCTCGCCGAGCCGTGGCTACCGACACTGACCGGATCGTGCGCGGAGGCCGCCGAGAACATCGCGACGACCAGGATCCCTCCCGGCCATTACTTCATGATGGGTGACTGCCGTGGGAACTCTCTCGACAGCCGAGCCTGGGGCACCCTGGCGGCCTCGTACATCGTCGGCAAGGTCGAAGTCATCGTCTGGCGTTTCGGCCATCCGTACCTCCACTGGTTCTGACGCGGTTCCGGCCTGTCGGACAAAGCCCTTTCGTTCGGGGCGCCGGAGTCGTAGCGTGTCCATCGGGTCCTCGGGTGTAAGCCCTTGTTCAAGAGCCGGACTCGAGGGTGGAAGCCGGCCACGCTGGCAGGTCTTCAGACCGCAGGTGTCGTTCCCTCCCTGGGACGCTCCCGAGGACCCGCTACAACAAAGGTGACACCGTTGGAGAGACCCGACGCGCCAGAGTTGAGGGGTGCCGGCCACCTCCGACCTGCCGTGGCCGTCGACCCCGCGGGCACGCCCCGATGTGCCCGCGGCGAGCAGCCCGTCGAGCCAACGGAGGGATCGTGTGGCTGCGGCCGCCCGGCAGCGCCGGGCGCGCGGCGCGCGCGAAGCTGCGATCCGGAGAAGGCGCCTCACCCTTGCACTGGTGACAGTCGTCCTGGTCGTGGTCGCGGCCGTCGTTTTCGGCCGTAACGGCGGCCCGCAGCTGTCCCCGCAACGCGCACGGATCGTCGCGCTCGCCACGAGCCAACTCGGCTACAAGACCGATCCTCCCGATACCTACTGCAACCGCTTCAGTGCCTACTGGCATGCCGGGACCGTCGACTGCCCCAACTCGAACCGCGACGAGCAATGGTGCGCCGACTTTGCCGCTTGGGTCTGGCGAAGAGCCGGTGTCCGGTTCGTCTACGGCCTCGGCCCGGACGAGCTGAACGCGGCCTCGGCGAGCTTTTACCTGTGGGGAGTCGCGCACCACACCTGGCACTTGGTCGGCTCCGACTACGTGCCCCAACCCGGGGACGTCGCCGTCTACGGGCTCGACCTGCAGACCTTGCAAGCTCAGCACGTGGCGGTCGTCATCAGCTACTCACCCGGTGCGAGGGGCCCAGATGTCGTGAACGGTGATGGAGAACGGACCGGCTTCAGCGTCGTCGAGGCCGGTAACGACCAGTACAAGTCCTATATCACGGGCAACGGCGGGCAGCTCGCCGGCTATGTCTCGCCTCCTCCGGTGTCGCCTTCACACCCTCGGCGGAACTGAGCCGCCGGCCGGGTTGACCCGGGACCTCGGAGCCGAAAGGTGACGGCGTGGTTCAGAGAATCCGCTTGCCCGTCTCCGAGGTGTCGTAGCCGCCGAGCGCTCGCACCGAGGCCTGGAAGCTGTCCGACGACAGAAGGTCCCAGAACGGGCCCAGAAGTGGGTCCTCGAGCGAGGCAGCCTTCAGCACGAGATCGAACGGCTCGCTTCGAACCCGGACGAAGTCGAGCCCGAACGCCCGAGCGGCTGCGAGCACGCCGAGGCCGCAGTCAAAGCGCCCGGCGGCGACCGCAGCGGCGACCGCCAGGTTCGTGTGCTCCTCCCGGTCGTCGCCGAGGATCGACGCGGGTGCTATGCCAGAGCGAGCGAGCTCGTAGTCGAGAAGCGCACGTGTGCCCGAGCCCGGTTGGCGGTTCACGTACCTGAGCCCGCCGCGCGCCAAGTCCTCGATGCCGCTCAGGCCGAGCGGGTTGCCGGGCGCGACGATGAGGCCTTGTTCCCGAACGGCGAGCCGCACGACGGCGATGTCGCGCCCGGGGAGCACCTGATCGAGCCAGGAGAGGGTGTAATCGCCCGTCTCGGGATCGAGCAGATGTGATCCGGCGAGATGGCAGAGCCCGTCCCTCAGCGCCGCAAGACCACCGAGCGAGCCGACGTGCGTCACTGCAAGTGTCAGCCGGGCATTCCCACTGCGCAGGGAGGATGCCGCCAGGTCGAGCGCGACGTCGTCCGAGCCCATCACCACGATGGTGTTCTCGATCTCGCCCATCTCTCTGAGGAGCCGGACATCCACCTCGGCATCTGCCGCGCGGCCCTCTGCACCGGCTGGTATCAGGAGCAGCCCGTCGGCTCGCACCAGCGAGGTCAGCACACCCGCGCCGCGAGGAAGCGCCGTTGCCAGGAGTCGGCCGCCGACCCGGCCGAGACGGACTCGCACCCACTCGTCCAAGTCACCCGGTGAGGCGATCTTGCGGGCGAGCCGTGCGCGGACGGCGGGCCGCGCACGCTCGAGAGTGCCTTCGAGACGCGCTATCAGAGGTGCGGCGAAGATCTCGAAGCTGAGCGCTGCCGACACCGGATAGCCGGGCGCTCCCAGCACAGGCGTGGAGTCGATCGCCCCGAGCACGACCGGGTGCCCGGGGCGGACTGCGACGCCGTGCACCGCAAGAACACCCAGATGTTTGATTACCTCCACCGTGTAGTCGTCGCGACCCGCACTCGCGCCCGCGATGATGATCAGCAGGTCGCACGTGGCTGCGGCCTTCAGGGCCGCGTGACCGATGCCGTCGGGGTCGTCCGGCTCGATCGGGAGCACGGTCGCCTCGCATCCGATCTCCTCTGCCAGCGCGGCCAGCATGAGCGAGTTCGTGTCGTAGAACTGGCCCGGCGCGATGTCGGCGCCGATCGGCCGTATCTCGTCGCCGGTCGGCAGCACAGCCACGATCGGTCTGCGCCGGACCAGCACCTCGGTCACGCCCGCGGCACCACAGGCGGCGACGTCGACTGGGCGTAGTCGGTGACCCTCGAAGAGGAGGAGCTCGTTGGCGACGATGTCCTCGCCGATCGACCGCACGTTCTGGTAGCGCGCGACCTCGGCCCGTAGCTCGGCCCCTTCATTCGTGAACCTGATGTGCTCGCGCATCACCACGGCATCGAATGGGTCGGGGAGAGGATCCCCGGTGTCGATCACCTCGAAGGCGCCCTCGGGAATCAGAAGTGGCGCGCAATCTCTGGCACCGGTCGTGTCCGACGCCCGCACGGCGATGCCGTCCATGGCGGAGGCGTCGAAGGGGGGCGACGACCGGGGAGCCCACACCGTTCGGGCCGTGACCCGGCCGACGGCTTTTGAAAGAGGAAGCAGCAGCGTTTCCACGCGATCTGGGCACGAGGCGTTCGCGCACGCTAAGTACCAGGCCTCGAGTGCTTCCGCGACCGTGGTCATGGGCCGGTCCCCGTCCCGGCGAACGAGACCACGTCTCCCTCGGCGAGGGGTTCCTCGGGGTCTTGGCGCATCCGGTCTCCGTTCAACGCGGCGACGAGATGCGAGCCGAGCACCACGTCGACCGCTTCGGCGGCGGCTTTGAGCGTGGCCGCCCGGATCGTGACTCGCCTTGAAAAGCCGGCCTGAACCGCAGTGCCGGCCTGAACCGTGGTGCCGGCCTGGACCGCGGTGCCGGACGGGGCCGGGCACCCTGAGCAAGCCCCTTCGCCGAGCCATTGGACGTGAACTGTTGGAGGTTGGCGGGAAGTTGCGGCTCGGTACTCGTGCGGGTCGTTCAGGTTCGTCACCGACTCGAGTCCCGGGTCAAAGCGTGCCAGGTCTGTGTCGGCGAGAAGCGCCGCCTCGTCGAGCTCCTTCCAATGGCACGCCTCGAGGAGGGACGAGACCCGGAGCCGATCGGCGGCCAACAGGCTCCGGACGAGCGGTGCCAAGCTGACCCGATAGCAAGCCGCGAGCGGCTGGCGAAACCCGCGCACGAAGGGAACACACGCGTCGATGCCAGGTCCGAGCTCACTGACGACGCGACGAACGAACGCCGGATGGAGAAACGGCACGTCTGTCGACGACACGTACCCGACCTCGGCGCGACCCGCAAGTGCCTCCAGCCCGGCGCAGAGCCCGCCAAGTGGACCTCGGCCCTCCTCGAGGTCGTCGACGACTTCGAAGGCGTCAGGAAGCAAGGGGAGCGACTGACCCCGCGAACGGACGAGCACGACAGGGCCGCCTACGCCACGGGCCACGAGCCCCGCGACGCGCCGCACGAGCGTTGAACCATGCCACTCCAGGAGGGGCTTCGAACCGCCCATCCGCGTCGAGCTGCCCCCGACCAGGACGATCCCGGCGCTGCGGTTCAAGAGAGGCAAAGTCGCCTCAGGTCCAGACCCGAGGCCGCGCGCTGAGCCGGCGCGCAGTTTCAATCGGCGTCGTGCGGATCTCCAGGCTCCGCGAGCTCGTCCGCGAGGCGCTCGGCCGCCGCGAGAGCTTCGACTATTGACACACCCGAGCGCGCCGCGAGGTAGCAAGTGACGGGCGCCGCCTTACGCTCGGATGCGTGTGCAGCGACCCCGGCGAGAGCGAGGAGCATTTCGACGTCCTCGTCTGTGATGGGCGGCGAGCCCAGCGCCGCTGTGTAACGGTCGAGCCAGCCACGGGTGTCGAGTGCCATGACTGCCGAGCGTAGCGAGTCGGCGCGCGTCCCGCCCTCGGCCCGGGTCGTGAGGGTGCCGCTCGCGATGCACAAGAGCCCGAGCGCCGTGCTGCGGGCCGCCGGCCGCGATGCCCGGCCGTTCGCGCTCGTCGGCTCGTGGTCGGGCGGACGTGCGCTGGTCGGCTCGGACCCGCTGCTCGTCGTCGAAGACGCCGACGACCCTTTCGCCGTGCTTGACCGCCAGCCCGAGATCACGGCCACCTTGCCCGGTGCCACGGGGGGTGGTTGGGTCGGATATCTCGGTTACGGACTCGGGCAGCTGGTCGAGCGGCTCCCGCCGCCACGGCGCCCTGTGCGGTTGCCGGGCTCGATACTCGGCTTCTACGACCACTTGGTCGCTTGTGACGACTCAGGCAACTGGTGGTTCGAGGCGCTCTGGTCAGACGAGCAGTCAGAACGACTCGAGGCACGCCTTTTTGAATGGCTACGCCGCGCCGACGAGCCTGAGATGCGGACCGGCGAGTTCGAGTGCGGGACGTTCCACTCGAGACCGGCGCCGGAGACGCACCTCGTTTCGGTGTCGCGTGCGATCGAGCACATCCGTTCGGGCGACGTGTTCCAGGTCAATGTGTGCATTCGGCTCGAGGCCCGGTTCTCCGGGGACCCGCTCGAGCTCTTCTGCGCCGGCGCGGATCGTCTGGCGCCGCGATATGGCGCTTTCCTCGGCCACCCTTCGTTGGCGGTCGCCAGCTTCTCGCCCGAGCTCTTCCTCAAGCGCACGGGCCGCAAGGTCCTGAGCTCGCCCATCAAGGGAACGGCGAGGCGTCAGGGCTCGTCCTCGAACCAGCGCGCACAGTTGCTCGGCTCGGAGAAGGACCAGGCGGAGAACCTGATGATCGTTGATCTGGTACGCAACGACCTTGGGCGGGTGTGCCGCTACGGCAGCGTTGCGGTGCCCGAGCTGTGGAGGGCCGAGGAGCACCCGGGTGTATGGCATCTCGTTTCTGATGTGACAGGCGAGCTGTGCGATGGGGTGCCCGACTCCGAGCTGCTGCGGGCCACCTTCCCCCCGGGTTCGGTCACCGGCGCTCCGAAGGTCCGCGCGATGGAGCTCGTGAGCGTGCTCGAGGGAACCGCTCGCGAGGTCTACACCGGCGCGGTCGGGATCGCGAGCCCGTTGACGGGTCTCGAGCTGAATGTCGCGATCCGGACCTTCGAACTGGCAGACGGGAAGGCCTGGCTCGGGGTCGGGGGCGGCGTCGTGGCCGACTCGGACCCCGATCATGAGCTCGAGGAATGCTTCGACAAGGCTCGACCGTTGCTCGCAGCCGTTGGTGCGGAGCTCGGGTGCGAGCCCCGCCGCGGCGGGACCGGTGGGTCGCCAGTCGCGAAGGCCCGAGAGGCACCCGGTCACGCCGACCTCGCTTCGGGCGTGTTCGAGACCATCCTTGTGATAGGCGGCATTCCTGTCGAGCTGGAGTCGCACCTCGGCCGGCTGGCGGCGAGCGTCTCGTGCCTTTACGGATCACGACTTCCACCCCGCCTTGGCGCGCAGGTGATGGAGACCGCGGTCGGCCGGTCAGGCCCCCAGCGCCTTCATGTCCGCGCGTACCCGTCCTCGAGCGGGGCTCTCGGAACCGAGATCTCGATCTCGACGGCTCCAGAGGCCTTCTCCGGCTCACCCGGCTCGTGCGTGGCCTTGGTCCCGGCCCTCTTTCCGGGCGGCCTGGGCCGGCACAAGTGGCACGATCGCCGGGTCCTCGCCGACCGGCGCGAGTTGTTCGGTCTCCGGCGGCACGAGCAGCTCCTTCTCCTCGACGAGGATGGTTCGGTCCTGGAGACCGAGGCGGCCAACGTCTTCGCGGTCCTCGGGGGTGTCGTCCGGACGCCGCCGGTCGACGGGCGCGTCCTCGCCGGGACGACTCGCGAGGCAGTGCTCCGGGTTGCCACAGCCGAGGGTTTCGAGGTGTCGGACGAGCCATTCGCACTCCGCGACCTCGCCTCGGCCGAGGAGGTCTTCCTCACGAGCTCTATCCGAGGCATTTGCGCAGTCGAAGAGCTGCGTGGGAGCGGGTCGGTCGAGACCGGTTCGACAGGCGCCCGGCTCGCGAAGGCCCTTTGGGCGTCGTGGAACCGTGCTGCCTGCCCGCCCGCCCGCCTTGTGCCCGCCGCTGCGCCCGAAAACTGACCCAGCTTGGCAGCGCGAACCACATCGGTATACAACGTTGCCATGTCCATCTCATCGGTGTACCCCGCTACGGGCGAGACTCTGAAGACCTTCGAGCCCTACGACGAGGCGGAGGTCGAACGGAGGCTCGCCCTTGCAGACAGTGCTTTCCGCTCCTATCGCCGGACCAGCTTCGACGAGCGCGCAACGCTGGTGCGCGCTATGGCCGACGTGCTCGAGGCGGACCGGGCGGGGATCGCCGAGATGATGACCCTCGAGATGGGAAAGCCCGTCGTCCAGGCCCGTAACGAGGTGACCAAGTGTGTGGGGGTGCTGCGCTACTACGCCGAGCACGCCGCGGCCATGCTCGCCGACGAGCCCGTGGCCGGCACTGCCGCCAAGAACGGCTCGTGCCTCAAGTACCAGCCGATCGGGCCGGTACTGGCCGTGATGCCTTGGAATTTCCCGCTCTGGCAGGTCATCAGGTTCGCCGCGCCGGCGTTCATGGTCGGCAACGTCGCTCTCTTGAAGCACGCCTCCAACGTGCCCCAGACGGCGCTCAACATCGAGGACGCGGCCCGTCGCGCGGGATTTCCGGAAGGCGTCTTCCAGACCCTGCTCGTCGGCGGCGACCGGGTGCGGGCGATCTTGGAGGACGACCGGGTTGCCGCCGCCACCTTGACAGGTAGCGAAGGTGCCGGGCGGTCGGTCGCGGCCATAGCCGGCAACGCGATCAAGAAGACAGTGCTCGAGCTCGGTGGCGCCGACCCGTTCATCGTGATGCCGTCCGCCGACTTGGAGCGGGCGGTCGAGATCGGCGTGTGGGCGCGCATCCAGAACAACGGCCAGAGCTGCATCGCGGCGAAGCGCTTCATCATCCACGAGGCGATCGCCGACGAGTACTTCGAGCGTTACGCGGCGGCGATGTCCAAGCTGGTCGTCGGTGACCCCCTCGACGAGGCGACCCAGGTCGGGCCACTTGCCACAGCGCAAGGTCGCGACGAGGTGAACGAGCAGGTTCAAGACGCGCTGTCCAAGGGCGCCAAGGCCATCTGCGGCGGTGGGACGATTGACGGTCCGGGATGGTTCGTCCAGCCCGCGGCCCTGACGGAGCTCACTCCGGACATGCGGGTCTACCGCGACGAGGTCTTCGGGCCAGTGACGTCGTTCTTCAGGGTCGACGGCCTTGACGAGGCGATAGCGCTCGCCAACGACACCAGCTTCGGCCTCAGCTCGAGCGTCTGGACCGAGGACCCGGCCGAGCAGCGGCGCTTCGCCGACGACCTCGAGTCAGGCATGGTCTACTTGAACGCCATGACGATCTCGTACTTCGACCTCCCCTTCGGGGGCGTCAAGCGCTCGGGCTACGGACGAGAGCTCTCACCGGCCGGCATCCGCGAGTTCACGAACATAAAGACCGTCTTCAGCGACTGACCTCCGGCTTCCGGTGCCTCGGCGTGGGTGCATGGGGCTCGCGCTGTCAGGTCACGCCACTCTCAGCTCAGGGCTGCGTTCCAGAGGAAGAACTGGGCGGTCGGTTCATCCATTTCGCGCAGTCGGCTTGAAGCACGTCCACTGTGGCTGAGCTGCGCGCGCCCGCCGTAAATCGGGGCGTCGGCGATATCGCTGCTGCTAGCCCTCGCGCGGCAGCCGGTGCGGGCCGGCTACAGCCAGGAACAACTGCCCTGCCGAGGCTGGAGAACCGTGCTCGGACCGGTCGGCAGAATTGGACCGTGCCGCTCACCGCTCAGGTGAAGACGTAGGCGTCCGGCTCTCCCAGTTCAGTGTCCAGCCCGGCGAGCTCGACCGCGTCGGGGACTCGGACAGCTTCGAACCTGTTCAGGATCTTGAGGATGGCCCAGGTGAGGACGAACGCGTAAACCGCCACGAGCACGGCGGCCGCGACCTGCTTGCCGAAGAAGGACGGATTGCCCGCAGTCAGGCCGTCGTGGCCGGCCGCATTGACTGAAGCGTAAGCAAATACGCCCAACAGGATCGAACCGAGGAGCCCGCCCACGCCGTGACAGGCCCACACGTCGAGCGCGTCGTCCCATGTCATATGGCGGACGAGCGCGACGGCCGCGTAGCAGAGCGATCCCGCGAGCAGGCCGATAGCGAACGACGCCCATGTCGGCACGAAGCCGGCACAAGGCGTCACACAAGCGAGCCCTGCGACCGCTCCCGTGAAGGCACCTACGATGCTGGGCTTTCCTGACCTCCACCACGAGATGGCCAGCCACGTGCACATCGCGACCGACGCGGCGATGTCGGTGTTGACGAAGGCCTGCGCCGCCACGGCGTCGGCAGCGAGCGCCGAGCCGCCGTTGAAGCCGAACCAGCCGAACCACAACAACCCGGTGCCGAGGCCGACGAATGCCACATTGTGAGGGACCGTCTTCTCGCCCGGTGCGAACTTCCTGGACCCGACGACGAACACCGACGCCAGGGCCGCAAACCCCGCACTGGTGTGGACGACCATCCCACCGGCGAAGTCCTCGACGCCCCACTTCATGAGGAAGCCGCCACCCCAGATCCAGTGCACGATCGGCACGTAGACGAGCAGGCTCCAGATGACGAGGAACTTGAGGTAGCTCTTGAAGGCGACCCGGTCAGCGAAGGCGCCGGTGATGAGCGCCGGGGTGATGATCGCGAACATCTCCTGGAAGATGAAATGCGCCAGAGCGGGGATATGAGGGGCATACGGACCCGGCGC
>Ga0187867_10001539_pt1 | contig 19880 bp, 15 predicted proteins | sample June2016WEW_13_1_FD_132976 | JGI IMG/M metagenome (GOLD analysis project Ga0187867, IMG submission 132976) | Peatland microbial communities from SPRUCE experiment site at the Marcell Experimental Forest, Minnesota, USA - June2016WEW_13_10 | ecosystem: Environmental > Terrestrial > Soil >...
CTTTCGATAGTCCTTTTCCTGCTTGCAAGACTGAAGCGGTAATCGTCCGCCGAAAAGCGCTGCCAGATACCCAGAGAGAGGACACCCAGCACCACCAGGGCAAACGGGAACGTTCCCCGATTTTTCCGGCCCCAGACCACCCTTCAGGGTGCCCCATCCTAACGTCGCGGGGTTTGCGACGTTAGGGTGGGATTCCACTGCTGCGTAAAGCTCGGGCTTTTTTCGCCGAGCGGAGAAAAAAGAACTAACCTCCGCCCTCCCTCCTCCACCCCTTGCCACCGCCCCTCCACCTCCACCCCATCCCGCGCAACACCCCCCAAGCTCCCGCCGCGCAATACCGCACGCGGCACTCCCGTTCAATCAACTCCCCCACCCGCCGTACCGTCCACTTCCTCGACCGCATCACCTGCGGACCCCGCCGCAACTGTTTCTCTACCCGCTTCACTTGTTCCGCATGGAGCTTTCGTGGTCTTCCCAGCCGCCCCGCCTTCAGCGCCCAAACCCCGCTCCGCCGAATCTTCTTCGCCCACTCGCCCACCGACTGCCGCCGGACCCCTAACCGCCGCGCCACTTCCGCCTGCCAAACGCCCTCCCGGAGCAGCCGAGCCGCCTCCATCCGCCGCCGCTCCAGACCCGAAAAATTTCGCCGCGCCGCCCGCACCGCCTTCACAAATTCACTCTCTCACAGTCTTGCAGATTTGTCAGTTATTTATTGATCAAATCTCGCAAATCTTTGGCGAATAAGACTTTACGATAAGTCCTTATTCTTCAAAGATCTGGCGGAAAAATCCCTCTAAGTGTCTGATTTTAAAAGATCGCAATCTGGGGGGTCTTAAAGCGGTATATTCCCGTGCTTCTTCGGCGGATTCTTGTCGCGCTTGGTCTCCAGCATCTCCAGTGCCTGAATCAGCTTCTTGCGCGTCTCTCGCGGCTGAATCACTGCATCCAGAAACCCGCGATCCGCCGCAATATAAGGATTGGCAAACCGGTCGCGGAACTCTTCAATCTTCGCCTGCCGCAATTGCTCGCGTTCCGAGCCGCTGCCTCCGTTTTTCACGGCATCCAGTTCGCGTTTATACACAATGTCGACCGCGCCTTCCGGCCCCATGACGGCAATCTCGGCGCTCGGCCACGCGTAGTTCACATCCGTGCGAATGTGCTTGGACGCCATGACGCAATACGCGCCGCCGTAGGCTTTGCGCGTGATCACCGTAACTTTTGGAACGGTCGCCTCGGCAAACGCGTAAAGCAACTTCGCGCCGTGCTTGATGATTCCGCCATATTCCTGCTGCGTTCCCGGCAAAAATCCCGGCACATCCTCAAACGTCACCAGCGGAATATTGAAGCAATCGCAGAAGCGCACAAAGCGCGCGCCTTTAACCGACGCGTTAATGTCGAGCGTTCCCGCCAGCATGGCGGGCTGGTTGGCAACGATGCCGACCGGCTTTCCATTCAACCGCGCAAATCCGACGACGATATTTTTCGCGTAGTGCTCGTGGATTTCGAAGAAGTATCCGTCATCGACGACCGTCGTAATGACGTCCTTCATGTCATACGGCATGTTGGACAGCTCGGGGATTAGCGTGTCGAGCTTCGCATCGACGCGGTCGATGGGATCAGTGCAGACCTTGCGCGGCGGATCTTCCAGATTGTTCGATGGGATGAAGCTCAGCAGCTCGCGCACCATCGAGAGGCATTCGGCATCATCACGGCACAGGAAATGCGCCACGCCGGAAGTCTCGTTGTGCGTGTGTGCTCCGCCCAGCTGGTCTTTCGTGACCTCTTCGTGCGTGACCGTCTTGATCACGTCCGGTCCGGTGATGAACATGTACGAGGTCTGGTCGACCATCAAAATGAAGTCGGTGATCGCGGGCGAGTAAACCGCGCCGCCCGCGCACGGTCCCATGATCGCGGAGATCTGCGGCACCACACCGCTGTAAATCGTATTGCGCAGGAAAATATCCGCATACCCAGCCAGAGACATCACGCCTTCCTGAATGCGAGCGCCGCCGGAATCGTTGAGGCCAATCACGGGAGCGCCCATCTTGGCGGCGAGATCCATGATCTTGACGATCTTCAGCGCATTGGTCTCAGAGAGCGATCCGCCGAATACAGTGAAGTCTTGCGCGAAGACGAAGACTAGCCGTCCTTCGATGCGTCCGTAGCCGGTGATGAAGCCGTCGCCGTAATACTTCTGTTCCTCCATGCCGAAATCGTGGCAGCGGTGCGTACGCAGCTTGTCGGTCTCTTCGAACGTGCCTTCGTCGAGCAGGAACTCGACGCGCTCGCGGGCTGACATCTTGCCCTCTTTGTGCTGGCGCTCGCGGCGTTTTTCGCCGCCGCCTTCTTCAGCCAGGTGGTCACGTTTCTTGAGTTCGGCAATTTTCTCTTCAAGTTTCATAGCGAGACATTATAGGCGAGCGAGTGAACACGCGCGTGTGACGGATGACCACAAGAATGTGGCAGCCGCCGTTCGCTATTGGCTGTTCGTCGTTCGCAATTCTGGCCGTTCCGTCCTCAAGATACTGAGGGAACGGTGGCACGTCGAAGAGGCGTAGCGAAGAGCGAAAGAAGAACAGCGAAGTAGCCGGTTACGGCCCTACGGCAGATGCATCGAGCAGGTTCAGAAATTCGATTTTCTTTTCCGCCGGCAGAAACGACGCTTCGAACGAATTCCGCGCGAGTTCTCGCAGGTGGTCGTCGGTGAAATTGAAGTTCTGCTGCACCAGTTCGTATTCGTTAACCAGCGACGTCCGAAACATGGCAGGGTCATCGGAGTTCAAAGTCAACATCAGGCCTTCATCGAAAAACCGCCGCACCGGATGTTGCAACAACGCCGGACAGCATCCCGTACGTAAATTGCTGGTCACGCAGATCTCAATTGGAATCTGCCGCCGCGCGAGTTCTTCCAATAGTTCCGGATCCTGTGTGGCCGTAATACCGTGTCCGACGCGCTCCGCTTTTAAATTCAGCGCGCCCCAGATCGATTCCGGACCGGCGCTCTCGCCCGCGTGTGCAGTTAGATGAAGACCGTTCTCTGCAGCCCTTGCGTACACATCGTGAAACAGATCGGGAGGCCCTTTCATCTCGTCACCGCCGATACCGAAGGCAACGACGTTTCGATCATGGAATTGAATGGCGAGGTCGAGCACACGCTGCGCCTTTTCCGGCCCAAACTGTCGAATCGCGTCAAATATCCAGAGGACAGACACGCCAAAATCGCGCTCTCCACGCTGGCGACCGCGTTCGAGCCCTTCGAACAGAGCAGGGAAGTCCTGCTTGCGCCACAGGCAGACTCCAACCGAAATCGTGACCTCGGCGTGCAGAACGTTTTGCGCTTTCAGCCGTTCCATCAACCGGTAGGTGACCAGTTCATAATCGTCAGCCGTGCGCAGGTGTCCCGTGACATCCTTGAACGCCAAAAGAAATCCGGCAAAATCCGTGAAGTTGTAAAGCTGTTCGGCTTCGGCTAGCGTCGCCCCGTCCATCCCATGCCGCTGCCGCAATTCAAGCAGCGTGGCAGGTTCAATCGAACCTTCCAGATGCAGATGGAGTTCGGCTTTGGGAAGACCGATAATGAAAGATCGAGACGAAGCGCCGCTGTCCATACCGGAATTGTAGTTCACGTAGCGGGCGGATTCACCCGCTACTCGCGCGCGGCGCCCTTGGCAAACTCGCTGTGGTGGCGGCTGTAGAAAACGTAAATCAGCAGCCCGATTGCCAGCCAGATGACGAAGCGGAGCCATGTGATCAGCGTAAGGCCGAACATCAGGCCGCCGCAGAAAAGCACGGAGAGCAGCGGGAACCATGGGACAAACGGGACACGGAAGGCGCGCTTGCGATCGGGTTGTCGACGCCGCAGAAAAATGACTCCCAGCGAAACCAGTACGAAGGCAAAGAGCGTCCCGATGTTGGCGAGATCGGCGGCATCGCCAATATCCACGAGGCCTGCCGGAATGCCAACGGCAAAGCAAGCGATCCATGTAGACCAGTGCGGTGTCTTGTACTTGGGGTGCACGGCGGAGAACAGCTTCGGCAGTAAGCCGTCGCGTGACATTGCGTACCAGATGCGGGCTTGCCCGTATTGAAATACCAGCAGCGACGAAATCATCCCCGTCAGTGCTCCGATCACAATCACCGACCGGAAGAACGGGTGCACGCCCAGATATTTCATCGCGTAGGCGACCGGCGCTTCGGCGGCTTCACCGGAGACGAAGGTCGTGTACTTCATCATGCCGAGAAGCACCACCGCGACGCCGACATAGAGCAGCGTGCAGACGACCAGAGACATGATGATGCCGAAGGGCAGATCTTTTTGCGGATTGCGCGATTCCTCGGCCGCAGTCGAGACCGAATCGAATCCAATGTAAGTGAAGAAAACGATTGCCCCTCCGGTTACGATTCCGGCGAAACCCGATGGCGCGAAGGGCGTCCAGTTCGCGGGTTTCACCAGCATCCCACCGACTACAAGAAACGTGAGAATCGCGCCGATCTTGACCGCGACCATGATGTTGTTGGTCTCCGCCGACTCCTTCACGCCGCGCACCAGCAGCAGGGTCAGGATGAAGACGATCAGAAATCCTGGCAGGTTAAAGTACGCTCCAGTCCATTGCCCAGAAGCCCAGACAGGACTCGCCCACTTATCCGGCAAGTTAAGCCCGAACGCTGCGAGTTGCGCTTTCGTGTAGCCTGCAAATCCGACCGCGACCGCGACGTTGCTGACCACGTATTCCAGAATCAGGTCCCAGCCGATGATCCATGCGAAGATCTCGCCGAGCGTCGCGTACGAATAGGTGTACGCGCTCCCGGCAATCGGGATCATCGACGCCAGTTCGGCGTAACACAACCCCGCAAAGCTGCACGCTATCGCGACCAGAAAAAACGAAATCGCAATTGAGGGCCCCGCTGGAGGCCGTCCGTGCATGAGCGCTCCGGCGGTGTGCCCGGTGCGCAGAAAATTCACAATCAAATCGAGCGCCTGCGCATGCAGGATCGACGGCGCCTGAAAATACTCTCCCGCGGCCGCCGTGCCGGTCAGAACGAAAATACCCGACCCGATAATGGCGCCGATGCCCAACGCAGTGAGCGACCAGGGCCCTAGCGTTTTGCTAAGCCGGTGCTCGGGGTTATCCGCTTCCGAAATCAATTTGTCGATGGACTTGCAACAGAGAATCTGGCTGTCGGATTGTCGCGTTGCGGCGCCGTTTACGGTGGATGGTATTGGCAAACCGGTCTCCTTCGGGTGGACCGGAGGGCACGGGCAGATGCCCGAAGCAAGATTTGCAATGCAAAGCCTGCCGGAGCAAGACCGCCCAGACCGCGCTGCCCGTGCCTCCTCAAAACATTCAGCGGCGGCACGGCGTTGTCTGCGCCAGCCGCTGCCATGCTACATCAGCTTACCGTTTGGCCTGTCCGCGGACCATCTTTTTCACTTTGCTCTTTTTCGAGCCGCGTGCGTAATCGCGGGGCTTCTTCGGCTTTTCCGCCTTGATCTTCTTGCGGGACGCTCGCTTGGTTTTCTTGCGTTCTTCTTTCGTGAGTTTCTTTGTATTTGCCATGAATTGCGTTTCTCTTCCTTCTTCGTTGAATTGTCTTACTTGCTTTCGCACTGCTTTTCCGCTGTCTGGAGCCTCATTCGATTCTCTAGACAGTCATCCAAACCTTGCCAAACTTGCCATTCCGAGTGCGTTTGCTGCGCGAGGAATCTGCAGTTCGCTCGGGGCTCGCAACTCGCGGCTTGCCATCCGTTACGCCCTTTCCAACTGCGCGTACTTCTCCACCAATTTCTTCAAACCGAAGCGAGGGAATTGTACCGTAATCTTAGCGTCTTCCCCATCTCCTTCGCGCTGATAAACCGTCCCCTCGCCATATTTCGGATGCTTCACCTTCTGCCCGGGACGGAATCCGCGCTTGCCGCTGGGTTCTTCAACCGGCAACTTCGGTCGGCTGAACTTCTTTCCGCGCGACGCAAAAAACTCCGCGATGTTGTCGATCGAATTGTAGCTCTCCAGCGGGCGAGCTGGTTTCGCCTTCACGCGCGCCGGATTCCAGCTAGCGCTCTGATCTTCGTCCTCGTAAGAGTAATGGGTGCTCTCCGAATCGTAACTCCGCCGGTGTGGCGCGGACTTGCCCTGAGCGGCAGTCGAAGGGGCCCCCGCCCGCGGCAAGCCAGCACCGCGCGACTCCTCAGTGCCGGAGGCACCCTTCCGCCGCGCACCACCCAGTTCCTCGACCAACGGCATCGGCACTTCTTCCAAAAAACGCGATGGCACGCTCGCCTCTGGCATATCGGTTCCATAGCGCCGCCGGTATACCGCCCGCGACATGACGAGCGTATCCATCGCCCGCGTCATACCGACATAGCAAAGCCGCCGCTCTTCTTCGATCTGATCCGGCTCAAGCATGGTTCGGGAATGCGGAAACAACCCTTCTTCCATCCCGGCCAGCACTACCAGCGGAAACTCCAGTCCCTTGGCCGCGTGCAGTGTCATCAGGGTAATCTGCGCGTGCTCGTCATATTGATCCGCATCGCTCACCAGGGCCGCATGATCGAGAAATTGATCGAGCGCCTCGCCACGATCGCGCGAATCCATTGCCGCATTGACCAGTTCGCGCAAGTTCTCAATGCGGGAGAAAGCTTCCGGCGTGTCCTCGTCCTCGAGTTGCTTGATATATCCGGTGCGATCGATGAGAAATTTCAATAGCTCCGCGGTATTCGCCGCCGCACCCGGCACACGAAATCCATGAACGGCTTCGTCGGCCGGGTCTCCATCACTTGATAGCTCCCCACTTGATACGTCTCCTTCATCCATTGCGCTCGCGTCCGTTTTCCCCGCATCATGAGCTGCGAAGTCGAAACTGAAGTTGGTGGGATTGAAATCGGTGTCGAAAGAAGCGGAGTCAGTCTCATCCTGCCGGAGAGCGGGTACGGGCGCCCGCTCGACCGCCGGCGGGACGCCGGCGTTACTATCCTTTGCGCTTTCCTCCAGTTGCTCCACATAAGCTCCCACCAGCATCGCACGCCCGTCTTCAATCAATTGCTGAAAACTCTTCAGCGCTGCCAGTGCCCGCGCCGGCAGCAACTGCCGCCGAATACTCTCCCCGATCGCGCCCCATAAAGACAGCCCGGTCTCAAGCGCGAGGTGTTCAATCGTTTCAATCGTAGTCTTCCCGATTCCCCGCACCGGCGTGTTGATCACGCGCAGCAGCGAAACCGAATCGTCCGGGTTAAGGACAACCTTCAAATACGAGATCATGTCCTTGATCTCGGCGCGCTCGTAGAAGGAGAACCCGCCGACCACGTGATACTTCAGGCCGTAGCGCCGCATCGCCTCTTCAAACAAGCGCGACTGGGAATTCGTGCGATAGAGCACCGCCGCTCGCGCCGTATCCCCATTCTCCGCAGCTTGCCGCACATATTTGTTGATCGTGTCGGCCGCGAACAGTGCCTCATTCTCGCCATCGGGAGCTTCGTAGTACCCCACCTTTGCTCCGCCCTGCCGCGCCGTCCAGAGAGTCTTGCCTTTGCGCCGAACGTTATTCGCCACCACCGCCGACGCAGCCCCCAAAATATTCTGAGTCGAGCGGTAGTTCTGCTCCAGCCGCACAATCTTCGCTTCCGGAAAATCGCGCTCGAACTCAAGAATGTTGCGAATGTCCGCTCCGCGCCACGAATAGATCGACTGGTCTTCATCTCCAACGGCGCAAACATTGTGTCGGTCGCCCGCCAGCAGCCGCATCATTTCATACTGCGGACGGTTCGTATCCTGATACTCATCGATCAATAAATACTGAAATCGCCGGTTGTAATATTCGCGAACCGCCGCCGCCGACTTGAGCAAGCGCGCCGCCTCCAGCAGCAGATCGTCGAAGTCCATCGCATTCGCTTTGAGCAGTTCCTTGCGATATTCCTCGTAGACGTGCGCGATCTTTTCCGTTTTCGGATCCGCCGATTGCAGGTAAATCTCCTGCGGATCGAGCATATGGTTCTTGGCCCACGAAATTCGCGACAACACCGTGCGCGGCGTAAGTTGCTTGTCGTCGAGCCCCAGTCGCCGCATGATCCCCTTTACGACCTGCTGCTGGTCGGCCTCGTCGTAAATGACAAAATTCTTTGTGAGCCCGATCGGCGGCTGCCCCGGCACAGCCGATGGAATCCGCAATGCCTCAATATCACGCCGCAGGACTCGCACACAAAACGAATGAAAAGTCGAGATCACCGGCTTGGCGATGCTCAGCCCGCCCACAAGCTTCTCCACCCGCTCGGCCATTTCCGCGGCAGCCTTGTTCGTGAAGGTCATTGCGAGGATCGCTTCCGGCATCACGCCCATCTTCTCGATCAGGTAGGCAATGCGATAGGTGATGACGCGCGTCTTCCCGCTCCCCGCACCGGCCAGGATCAGCACCGGCCCCTCGGTGGTTTCGACCGCCTCGCGTTGTTGTGGGTTTAACTCGTCCAGAAACGACAAAAAGAATGGCTCCAAATACGCAGCTTGAATTCTAAATGATGCAATGATGACGGAGAGACGGGCGCCCCGCCCATCCAATTGAAGAAACTAGCGGGGAGACATCGAATAAATGAAGAAGCCGATTAGCACGATTGTGGCAATCGTCTCAAACCCAACCCAAGCAGCATACTGTTGCTTGTTCGGCACATCAGCCCACCTGTGCCAAGCTCTGTAGAAATGGAGTGGAATCACAATCACCGTCGATCCGACCCACACGACTGCCACAACGAGAGGTAAGCTTTTTGTGGCATCGCGGCTACAATCAGAGAAAGGAACGAGACAGTCCACAACATCCCTTCGACGTGATGCTTCATGTTGTATTCTCGCGAACTGTCCCGAACTAAAACCTGCTCACTTCCCATTGGAACGGCCGGAACTCGGCGAGCTTGCGGAAATCTCTTTCGTTTGCCGTTACGACTCGCGCTCCGATCCGAGCAGCGCTCATCGCAATCAGCGTGTCGTTTGCCAGACGCCCCTGCCCGATTTTCTCGTAGCCGTATTTCACCGCCAAACGCGCTAGTACGCGCCCTGCTTGCGTCCAGTCTCCGAGGTTGGGAACCAGTATCCTCTTCGCCCCATCGAAATCGCGTTCCATCTTCTCAACTAATTGACGAACATGACCAAATGCGCCAGCATAAAGTTCTTCGAGCACTACCGCACTCAGCCAAATGGGAGAATCGGCGGACAATCGTCGCAATGCCAGGACACCAGCATCGCCTTGTCGCATCGCGGAAATATAGACGGAAGAATCGAGAAGAGCGGGCTGCATCTAGTCATCCAACTTGCCAAAAACATCTTTGATCTCGCAGCCGCTCCGAAGAAAGCGTTCCGTGGCCTCAAATGCCAGTCGATTTCGTTCATGCTCGCTGATTGTGAAGTCAAGAGCGCGTTCGATGGTCTCTGTCTCGGTTTCGGCCCGCAAAACCTTTTGGGCACGCTTTATTTTTATGGAATCCAACTGAAAGTGCTTGTGCGTGCGGTTCCTAGTCGTGGCCATAAAAGCACCCCCTAGCCTTCACAGAATAGCACGCAATGTACATATATTCAATCATTATGTACATCACGGGAGGCCAATGCACGCCTGTCAGCCGGGAGCGAGTCTTTCATCAGGCATCGGGGCCTCCATAGCGTTGAGCTGTATAATCAAAAATTACGCTCATGAAGAAAAAGCCCCGTCTCATCCGCTCCACCACCGTCCTGTGCGTCCGCCGCGACGACAAAGTTGTCATGGCCGGGGACGGCCAAGTCACGCTCGGCGAATCGGTTATCAAGCATGGTGCTCGGAAAATCCGCCGCCTCTATCAGGACAAAATCCTTGCCGGATTTGCCGGCTCGACCGCCGATGCGTTCTCCCTCTTCAGCCGCTTCGAGGCGAAACTCGAGCAATATCACGGCAATGTGGGCCGATCGGCAGTCGAATTGGCGAAAGACTGGCGCACCGACAAGTTCCTGCGCCACCTGGAAGCCCTGCTCCTTGTCTCCGACAAAGAGCAAACGTTTCTGCTAAGCGGACAGGGCGACGTGATCGAACCTGATACCGGCATCGCCGCGATCGGTTCCGGCGGCCCGTTTGCCCAGGCGGCTGCTCAGGCGTTGGCCGACCACACGAAACTCTCAGCCCGTGAAATTGCCGAAGAAGCAATGAAGATTGCGGGCCGCATGTGCATCTATACCAATGACAAGGTGACGATCGAGGAATTATAGCGGTCAGCTGTCAGCCATCAGCCGTCAGAAAAGGCGGTGTGGCTGAGGGCTGATGGCTGAAGGCTGACAGCTAAGATGGCAATTTACCTACCCGGAACCGCAGAAGAAGAGCAAGTCACTCTCGACGAGTTGACGCCGCGCGAAATCGTGGCCGAACTCGATAAGTACGTCATCGGCCAAAAAGACGCCAAGCGCGCCGTCGCCATCGCCCTCCGCAATCGCATGCGCCGGCAGAAGCTCGCGCCTGAACTCGCCGAAGAAGTCATTCCGAAGAACATCATCATGATCGGCCCCACCGGCGTGGGAAAAACCGAAATCGCCCGTCGCCTGGCCAAACTTGCCAATTCGCCATTCTTGAAAGTGGAGGCCTCGAAGTTCACCGAAGTCGGCTATGTAGGACGCGACGTGGAATCGATGATTCGCGACCTGGTCGAGATCGCCATCGAAATGATCCGCGAAGAGCGCCTCGAAGACGTTGCCGACAAAGCCGAACTCAATGCAGAAGAGCGCCTCCTCGACATCCTGCTTCCGCCCAGCACGCCGCGCAGCGACACGCCACCCGCGGCTTCAGGAGGAGTCGTTATTGACGGCAGCACCGGCCTCACGGAATCCTCCAGCCGCACGCGCGAAAAGCTGCGCCAGCAGCTCCGGGAAGGCAAACTCGACGACCGCACCGTCGAAATCGAAACCCGCGAACGCAATTTCCCGTCCTTCGAAATCATCTCCAACCAGGGGGTCGAGGAGATGGACGTCAACATCAAGGACATGCTCCCCAACATCTTCGGCCAGCGCACCAAAAAGCGAAAGATGAAGGTGAACGAGGCGTTCGAGTACCTGATTCAGGAAGAAGAGCAGCGCCTCATTGACATGGAGCAGGTCACGCGCACCGCCATCGACCGCGTCGAAAATTCCGGCATCATCTTTCTCGACGAGATCGACAAGATTGCCGGCCGCGAAAGCGGCCACGGGCCGGATGTTTCGCGCGAAGGCGTGCAGCGCGACATTCTGCCCATCGTCGAAGGCACGACCGTCAACACGCGCTATGGCATGGTCCGCACCGACCACATTCTGTTCGTCGCCGCCGGCGCGTTCCACGTTTCCAAGCCCAGCGATCTCATTCCCGAGTTGCAAGGCCGCTTCCCGATTCGCGTCGAATTGCAATCGCTCACGATGGAAGACTTCATCCGCATCCTGACCGAGCCAAAGTCATCGCTAACCAAGCAATACATTGCGCTGCTCGAAACTGAAGGCGTGAAACTCGAATTCACCTCGGACGCGCTGGCGGAAGTCGCTCGCTTTGCCTTTCGCGTGAACGAAGGCACCGAAAACATCGGCGCCCGCCGCCTGCACACGATCATGGAGCGTGTCCTCGATGAAATCAGCTTCGAGGCGCCCGAAAAGAAAGGCCAGCAGTTCACCATCGACGCTGCCTACGTCCAGAAAATGCTGAGCGAGATCGTGAAAGATCAGGATTTGTCTCGCTACATTCTGTAGAGAATCTTCAACGCATGGCACAACGGCGCATGAAGGACCCTCCGTGTTCCTCTGCGATCTCCGGGGTTATCCCGTTGTTATTCTCGCGTCAAGCGGCCCACTAGCCACCTTTCCTCTGTTACCCTTACTTGTTTCCGCATGAATCCGTTCCTGCCAAAACTCATCACGCTTTCAGCTCTCTGTCTGCTCCTCGCCAGTTGCGCCCAGACCGGCGCTCCGCTGCCGCCATCGCTCGAACTCCCAAAGCCGCCGTCCGATCTGCGCGCTATTCGCAAAGGCAACGCCGTCACTCTTTCATGGAGCGAGCCCACCCTGACCACCGACCGCCAGAGCGTGCGCTACCTCGGCCCCACGTTGATCTGCCGCAGCAACCAAAATGAAATGACGACCTGCGTCAATCAAGTCGAGATCGCTCCACCTTCTTCATCCGCGCTTCAGAAGCGCCCGCGAAAATCACAGCAGAATTCGCAGCCCCAACGACCCACACCGCAGACCTACACCGACCACCTTCCCGCGAGCGCCCTCAGTGAGGACCCCGGCACGGACATTACCTACGCCGTCGAGGTATTAAACCGAAATGCCCGCGGTGAAGGCATCTCCAATCGTGTCCACGTTCCGGCGATTGCGACCCTGCCCGCTCCCACCGATCTCTCAGCCAGTCTGAATGACGACGGCGTCCTGCTCACCTGGACCAGCACGGGTGCGCCATCCGCGAAGCCCGGCATCGCCTATCGTTACCGCATTTATCGCCGTACCGAAGACGCAAGCGACCAGAACTCAGGCAGGAAGAAGGGCAAAGAAAACACAATCGCTGGGGAAGTGGCGGTGGGCCCAGACGGTCCCACTCATTTCCTCGATCCGATCGAATGGGAAAAGATCTACTTCTATCGCATAACTGCCGTCACCATCTTCACGCGCGCCGGAAGCGAGGTGCAGGTGGAAGGCGATGACAGCTCCGCACTCCAGGTAGTCGCGCATGACGTCTTCCCGCCGTCGGTGCCCGCCGGCCTGCAGGCGGCCTATTCGGGCGAAGGCCAAAAACCTTTTATTGATCTCATCTGGTCTCCTGTCGCGAGCTCAGATCTCGCCGGCTACAACGTCTTCCGCAGCGAAGCGAACGCCGCGCCCGCCAAGCTGAATTCCGAGCCGGTGAAATCGCCTTCCTATCGCGACACCGGTGTCAGCGCAGGCAAAACCTATACGTATTCCGTTTCTGCCCTAGACGTTCGCGGCAACGAAAGCCAGCGCTCCGAGCAGGCCACCGAAGCAGTGCCGTAGAAGAGCCATCGAAACTTCGCGCAAGATTTTAGTCGTGATGCTTCCGCGTGTTGTGTTTAGATAATGGTGAATCGATAAAATTCTTATGCGATATTGCCGGTTCCAACTCAACCAAGCGTCTCACTACGGGCTGGTCGAATCCGTCACGGGCGTCGATTACATCACGCGCATCTTCCTTCAACCGCCGCATCTGAGCGATGGGGACATCGAAGGGCTTCCAAGCAAGCGAGCCGATCGTATCCCGTTCGCTGACGCTGCGTTACTGGCTCCAGTCGAGCCCTCAAAAATCGTTTGCGTGGGACGCAACTACCGCGAGCATGCTGCCGAGCTCGGCCATGATGTTCCCACCGAGCCTCTGATTTTCCTGAAGGCAACCAGTGCGCTGCTGCCTCCCGGCGCCGCGATTCTCCGGCCCAGGATTTCGGAGCGTACCGATTACGAAGGCGAACTGGGAGTTGTCATCGCCCGCCGCTGCCGTCACCTGCGCGATGATGAAGACGTTCGCCCCTACATCCTCGGCTACACCTGCGTCAACGACTTCACTGCCCGCGACCTGCAGAACAAAGACGGCCAGTGGACCCGCGCCAAAGGCTTCGACACTTTTTGTCCCGTCGGCCCTCTCGTCAGCGATGGGCGCGAAGGAGGCGATCACGCCACGCTCGATCCGTGTGCCGGAATCCAGGTCGAAACCCGCGTCAATGGCGAGGTCCGCCAATCCGGAAATACGCGCGATTTTATCTTCCCGCTCGACGTCATCATCCGGTTCATCTCGCACGTCATGACGCTCAACCCCGGGGACCTGATCGCCACCGGAACCCCTAAAGGTGTTGGCTCCGTAGTCGCTGGAGATGTGGTCGATATCACGATCGAAGGCATCGGCCAGCTTCGCAACCCGATCGCCGACGAGAATTAGATCGCGAAGAGTGTGGAGATTTTCGATGGAAAACTCCCAGCGTTGTTTTGAACTGCTGCAGTCCGGCGATGCCGAAGCCCTCGGCCGTCTTCTCGACGAAGATCCCGAGTCAGCCGATGCTCGCGACGCCAACGGCGCGTGTCTACTGATGCAGTGCATCTATCGTGGCCGCCGCGACCTGGCGGAAACCATCGCCGACAAGAAAAAGACGCTGGACATTTTCGAGGCGGCTTCTCTCGGCCGTCTCGATAGCCTGCGCGACCTCGCCCGCGACTCGGCCGCGCTCAACTCCCGGTCTGCCGACGGCTTTACGGCTCTGCATTTCGCATGCTTTTTCGGGCCGCCCGAATCCGCGCGCCTGCTGATCGAAGCCGGAGCCGCGGTCGATGCGGTCGCGGCCAATCCCATGCAAGTCATGCCGCTTCATTCCGCCGCGTCCGTGCGCAACCTCGAAGCCGCCCGCCTCCTGCTCGCTCATGGAGCTCCGCCGAATGCACGTCAGCAGGCAGGCTGGGCTCCCATCCACGCCGCTGCCCAGAACGGAGACAAAGCCATGGTCGAACTCCTCCTCCAACACCGCGCCGATCCCAAACAGGCCAACGACGAGGGCAAGACTCCGGCCATGGCGGCCCGTGCGAAGGGATATGAGGAGCTAGCCGCACTGCTGGAAAAGTGAAGTGCACAAGGTCAGTGAAGTGCAAAGGTCTCAAGGCTTCAAAGTTTCAAGGTTTCAAAGCACGAAGCGCATGCTGCCGAACGGTAAGCCATTGAAACCACCCGGCCGAGATTGAAACGATCTCCGGTTTTGAGACAGAAACCTTTGAAAACCCCTTCAAACTGTGAGTCTTGCCCCTTCGTTACCCCTGTTTTCCCCCTTTGCACCATCCCTCACGATTCCCGCATCAAACCGTCTATAATGATGGGAAGTTTCTCGAAAACAGCCCATCTTTTTCCGGAAAAGCGAAGACCAAACCATGTCGACGAAGTTGAAAATTACAATTCTTACCTGCTCGCTGGCCATTCTGCTGTTCACCCTCGCTGGACCCTTCGCCAACGTTCGCGCCAATAACAATGACGGCGCGTATCGCCAGCTCTCGGTCTACAGCGAAGTTCTGTCGCGCATTCGCAGCGAGTATGTCGAGGAGCCCAACATTCCCGGCGTGACGGAAGGCGCTCTGCACGGTCTGCTTGAGTCGCTCGACGCCAACTCCAGCTATCTTTCCGCCGCCGAATATAAGCACTACAAATCGATGAAGGGCGAAGGCAAAGCCGATATCGGCGCCGCCGTCTCCAAGCGCTTCGGATACGCGGATATCGTCGCCGTGATCCCTGGAGGGCCCGCCGATAAAGCCGGCATCGAGAATTCCGACATCCTCGAGTCGATCGAAGGCAAAAGCACGCATGACATTTCGCTCGCCGAAATTCACGGTATGTTGATGGGCGAGCCCGGAACCACGGTCACGGTCGCGGTCGTTCGTCCGCGCCGCGCCGAGCCGCAGAAGATCGTCATCACTCGCGATGTCGTCACCGTTCCGCCCGTTGCCGACAAAATGCTCGCTGACAACGTCGGCTACATCAAGGTCGATGCATTCCCGGAAGGCAAATCCGAAGAAATCGCCGGCAAGATCCGCGACCTGCAGAAGCAGGGAGCCAAGAAGCTGGTTCTCGACGTGCGCAACTGCGCCAGCGGCGCGGAGTCTGAGGGCATCGCGACCGCTAACCTTTTTCTCGATCATGGCACGATCACTTACCTGCAGGGGCAGACGTATCCGCGCCAGGCCTTTAATGCCGATCCTGCGAAAGACATCACAAAACTCCCCGTGGCCGTTCTAGTGAATCGCGGTACCGCGGGTCCGGCTGAAATTGTCGCGTCTGCGATCCTGGAAAACGCTCGCGGCGACGTGGTCGGAGATAAGACTTTCGGCGATGGCTCAATCCAGAAAGTCATCGAGATGCGCGATAACACAGGCGTCCTCATTCTTTCCGTCGCGAAATATTACTCGCCCAGCGGCAAGGCCATTCAGGATGCGGCCGTCACTCCCAACGTGCTCATCGCCGATAATCAGGATGATGCTGGCTTGCCCGACGAAGACGAAACGGTAACCCCTGACAATCACGTCGCGAAGCCCAAGAACACGCAGGACGATCAGCTGAACAAAGCCCTCGAAGTTCTGAAGAACAGGGACTCGAAGGGATAACAGAGCAGGTCTCGACGTTTCAAGGTTGCCCGGTTCAGAAGTCTTAATGATCAAGGTCGTCAAAATCGCCCGTTTCGTCGGGCGATTTCTTTTGTGCGGGTCCCCTTGAAACCTTCGAAACGTTGAAACTTTGAAATCTTCCTCTCCACCTTTTCCGCTATCCTGAAGCCAGCGCAATGAAACTTGTTTTCCAACACCTTCCCGCCGTCGAGATCGGTGGCCGGAAGCTGGTCGGCCTCGTCTTCTTAGGACTGCTCACCCTATTCGCCGCCACCGTAGGCGCGGCCGTTGGACTTATTCTCGTTTACTCCACCGACCTGCCGCAGGTCGAAGAACTCGAGCGCTATCGCCCCAGCAGCGTTACCGAACTCTACGACGATCAGGGCCGCGTCATCGGCACCTTCGCGCTGCAGCGTCGCGTGATCGCCACCTACGACGACTATCCGCAGGTTCTCCGCGATTCGCTCGTCTCCATCGAAGACAAGGATTTCTACCGTCACGCTGGCATCAACATCTGGCGCATCGTCGGAGCCGCCTTCCGCGACATCGAATCCGGCGGCAAAGTGCAGGGAGCGTCTACGCTTACCATGCAGCTTGCCCGCAACCTGTTTCTCTCGCCGGACCGCTCTTTCTACCGCAAGATGCAGGAAGCCTTGCTCGCCATCCAGATCGAGCGGCGTTTCACCAAGCCGCAGATCTTCACGCTCTATGCCAACCAGATCTTCCTCGGCCACGGCAATTACGGATACGAAGCGGCCTCCGAGTACTATTTCAGCAAGCCCGCCAAGCAGCTCAAGCTCGAAGAAGCCGCGCTGCTAGCCGGACTGCCCAAAGCTCCGCAGTATTACTCGCCCATCAATCATCCCGACCGCGCCCTCAAGCGCCGCAATCTGGTGCTCAACGCCATGCTCGAGGACGGCAAGATCACTGCTGCGCAGGCCGAAGCTGCCAAGACCAAGCCAATCGTCCTTAACCTGCAGAAAGATCCCAACTCGCTCGCGCCGCATTACGTCGAGGAAATCCGCCGCTACCTCGAAGCCAAATACGGCAGCGATCAAGTCCACGAAGGCGGTTTGCGCGTCTACACCTCGCTCGACATGGACCTGCAGAAATCCGCGCGTCAGGCGCTTCTCGATGGTCTCGTGGCTTACGAGCGCCGTCACGGCTGGCGCGGCAAACTCCAGAACGCCGTCGCCGATGGCCAGCCACTCGACAAGTACGTCGATCCCGATTGGGACGACGAACCCGAACTCAACGGATACATTCACGCCGTCGTCACGCAGGTCTCGCCATCAGCCGCACAGATCCGCTTCGGCCGCTACACTGCGACCATCGCGCCGTCCGACGCTGTGTGGGCGCAGCCTGCTGCTGGCAAGAAGGCCAAGCCGCATCTCGACGACCTCTTCGCCACCGGAGACATCGTCTACGTCAAGGTGCTCGCGCTCGACTCCGACCACAAAGCGCACGTCAGCCTCGAGCAGGATTCCGGCGTCGAAGGCGCTCTCGTCGCCATCGACAATGCAACGGGCGAGATCAAGGCCATGATCGGAGGCCGCGACTTTAACCGCTCCAAGTTCAATCGCGCTACGCAAGCGCTGCGTCAGGTCGGATCGTGCTTCAAGCCCTATGTTTACACGGCTGCGATCGACGCTGGATCGAGTCCCGACGACACCATTCTCGACGCGCCGATCACGTTCCAGACCGCTTCCGGACCTTACTCTCCGCACAACTACGACAACAAGTTCGAGGGAACGATCACGCTTCGCCGCGCGCTCGCGCAGTCGCGCAACATTCCTGCGCTCAAGCTCGCCGATCACATCGGCATCAAGACCGTCATCGACTACGCGCATCGCATGGGAATCACGGAAACCATTCCTGCTTACTTGCCGGTCGCGCTCGGCTCGGCCGACATTACGCCGATCGAGCAAACTTCCGCTTTCAGCGTCTTTCCCAATGATGGATTGCGCGTCGCTCCGCGCTACATCAGCAAAGTGACCGACTACGAAGGGCGAATTTTAGAAGAAGATTTTTCGGATGCGAAAGATGCGATCAGCTCGCGCACTGCGCGCGTGATGACCAGCATGTTGCATGAAGTTGTGCTGCACGGAACGGCGGCAGCTGCTGCGAAAATGCCCTATCCCCTGGCGGGAAAAACGGGCACGACCAACGATTTCACCGACGCCTGGTTCGTCGGCTTCTCTCCCAATATCACCTGCGGAGTCTGGATCGGCTACGACGAAAAAAAATCACTCGGCGACAAAGAAACCGGAGCCCGAGCCGCCCTTCCCATCTGGATGCAGTTCATGTCGATCGCCCTGGCCGGCAAAGACCCCGGAGAATTCACTCCTCCACCCCCCCGAGCCGAGAACACCGCAGTCGCCCACAAGGTGGATACTCCCGACGTGGCGCCGGGGGACGGGGAGAGTCACTGAGCCTTCGAAAATTCTTGACTTAGCCGACACGATCTCGAATCATTGATGCAGCAGATCGATGAAGCCGAAAGAGGCCGATGCATGGCTGATGAGGATTAAGTCTTTACTGCTCAAGATTTTGCGAGGAACGTCCTGGCTAACTCTATGATTTTATTAGAAAGGCTTAGCGAGACCTAGGCTTAAGTCATTTATTATCAAGATTTTGACTCTAAGTCTCACGCACTCAAGATTTTGGCGGGAAATTTTTGCTAAAGCATTGATTCTATTATATGGCAGTGAGGGGGAGGGGGTACCCCACCAAGGATTCTGGCTAACAAAACCGCGGCAAATAAGGCTTAAGCGGAGCTAGTTCCGCGTCGAGAACTGAGGGAGAAATAGAAAAGACCGCGACATTGGTTACGCTCCAGCGGCTTGCTCCTGCGAGAGAGCCTGCTGCCCGGATACGTGCACCGTCGCGGTCCTTGATGTGATCGCCACTTTCGCGGTACCAAACCCCGGCGTCCCCTCGCAAGGTTCGTCGGTTTTTTCGGGTCTGGTCGTCCGGCAGGTCGCCCCGCCTTCCGAATCACTCAGCTTACTTCGGACTGGCTACTATTTTTGAAGCCAACCCTTTCAGCCGTCGACGCAACCGATACTAGCGCGTTCGAAAAAGTTGTCAATGCCCGAAAATGGTGCAATTGAAAGATGCTGTGCAAAAATGGGACCGAGCCGGATGCGGCTCCAGGTAAGGCGCCTGGCGTGATGCGGTGGGTTTATTCCGATCATGGCCTTGCGGGGCTGTGCAAATCTATTTACGAAACACACACATAACTCCTGTAAAATCACTTGACGCCGTGTGCCTGCATCGTTCATGGTGCAATGAGATGTGCAAAACTTTGTTTCTGAAGAACCTTTCGCGATGAGCGAGACTGCCCAACTCATCGCCTACGTAGACGGCAGTTCCCATGGAAGTCCGGGGTCATCGGGGATTGGCATCGTCATGGAAGACTCCGCGGGAGGCCGGACGCGGATCGCGAAGTGGATCGGCTTTCAAGATAACAACGTCGCCGAGTATGTGGCGCTGATGGAAGCGCTGCAATGCGCGCTGGACCGGAAGGCGCAGTCGCTCAGCGTGTATTCGGATTCTGACGTGGTCGTCCGGCAGATGAGCGGGGAATACGAGTGCCGCAGCCCGCGGCTTTATTCGCTGCACTGGATTTGCCGGAAGTTGTCGCGCACACTTGAGTTCGCCATCGAACGGATTCCGCGCGAGGACAACGCCGAAGCGAATGACCTGGCCAACAGCGCCGCCCGCCTCTGCCAGAGCTTCATAGAGGGTTAGAACTAAGGTCCCCAACGGCTAAAAGAACGACCA
>Ga0187867_10001541_pt1 | contig 19879 bp, 18 predicted proteins | sample June2016WEW_13_1_FD_132976 | JGI IMG/M metagenome (GOLD analysis project Ga0187867, IMG submission 132976) | Peatland microbial communities from SPRUCE experiment site at the Marcell Experimental Forest, Minnesota, USA - June2016WEW_13_10 | ecosystem: Environmental > Terrestrial > Soil >...
CCAGCCGGTCCCTATCAGCCTGCGTCATGAGTAGTTGTCCTTCTTGCATTCCCCCAGCTTGGGGGTGTCAAGAGGACATTTCTACTTTGCTCAAAGGGGACATTATCATTTTGCGGTGACAGGCGCGTCGCCGCGTCGCCCCTACCTACTGAACCACTTTTTCGCCAAAGCCTTCAACCGGGCATACAACGACAGATTCCCGGCTGTGGGGCCGGGCGCTGGCGGATGCGCGCCCGGCGCGCCTACCTCCGTGCCGGGCAACTGGCCGCGGGACGCCTCGCAGGGCTGCTCGCCGGCGAAACGCACCGTAGTGACGATGAACGAATAATTGCGCCGCATACGCGCGCCGGAGTTATTCACGACGCACATGGAAAAGCCCGCCGGCCGCGCCAGCACCGGAAAGTAACCCTCCACATTGCGCTGAATGTAGGCCGTCTCATAACGGTGGCGCCGCAGGCTCCAGGTGAATACGCGGAAGCTATCGAAATCGTATGGATGGTCGCCACCGGCCATGGTCGTCCAGAGCCAGTTGTGCTTCACCGCATCGCCGTCCCGCACGTCCGAAAGCGCAAAATACGATGTGATGCGGTGCCCTTCGGCGTATTGCGCGACATCGTCGGGAATGGCCATGTAGAGCCTCCGGCTCAGCACCCACCCGCTCTCGCCCTTGGCATTGCGCACCAGGCTCCAGTCCTCCTGGGGCGGCGCGCTGGCGGCTTTGCCGTCCGCGATCGCCTGCCGCACTTCCGGGGGCGTCCTGGACAGTTCCTTCCAGTTCGCCGGCGGCGGCGGAGCCGGCGGCATCGGCGGCAGCGGGTATTTCGATTCGGCCCGCTTCCGCGGAAATGGCGGCGTCTTGGGTCTGGGCGGAATCAGCGGCTTGCGTTCGGGTGGCGTGCGCGGCGCGCTGACGTGGGCCACTACATCTACTTTTTCGCCTTCCTTCACCTGCAGGAAGCTGGGCGACAGGCGATTGGGCTCGGTGTGTACGTTCAGCAAGTCGTAAGTGCTGGCCGCGCCTTGCGACGGCAGAGTCAAGGCGCGCCGCTCCACCTCCTTCAATGCCGCAATCTCTTCGGAACTCAGCAGCAAGTGGTCTTCGATCCAGCCCTCCGCGCCGCCCGCCGTGCGGACCTTCAGAAAACGCCTGCGCCGTTGCACGATTTCGAGCCGCTCGCCGTGCTTCACCGTTGCCACTACCGGCGACTGCAGCGGGATGTCGCGGCGCAAGCCCAACGTGGCCGGTCCGGCGTAAGCTTCCCCAATCGCGGGCGCGCGCGGTTCGCTGCTCCCGCAGCCCCGCATGCCGAGCGGCAGAAGCGCGAGTCCCACGCCCAGCACCAACCACCCGCCATCCATCATCTCTTCTCCGTCACCACGGGCCGGTTATACACCTGCCGGAAAGCGTCGCCCGAACGCGCGGCCGCCCACTGCTCCAGGCTGATATCGGCCGTGGAAGAGAGTTGCAGCACCACTTGCCCGTCGCGTATGTGGCAGCTCAGCGATTCGATGCGCTCCTCGTGGCTCACATCCAGGTTATCGGCCAGCCGCAACAAGGGAATCAGCAGCAGCACCACGCGCTTGTCGTCGGCATTCAGCGCTTGCCAGTTGGAGTGTACCGGCGTGGGCATGCTCTTGCGATGATAGCGGCACAAATTGGCGATCAGCTCGCGCTCGCGATTCGTGAAGCCCGGCATGTCCGAGTTGCTCACCAAGTAATAGGAATGCTTGTGATGGTTGGAGTCGGCCACGAAATGGCCGGCGTCGTGTAAATACGCGGCGGCTTCCAGCAGCTTTCCGAAATGCGGCGGCAACTGGTGCAACGGATGCAAGTCGGTGAACAGCGTGTGCGCCAGTCCTGCCACCTTGCGCGCATGCGGCAGCGCCACGCCATAACGGCGGCTCATCTGCTCCACTTCTTTGCGCTGATCGCGGCTGAGCTGCGCCAGTTCGCGCCCCACCCCCCGCGCGTGCAGATCCGCGATAATGCCGTCGCGCACACCGGCCGCCGAATAATACAGGCACGGCAGCCGGAAATCCTCCAGCACCCGCAGCAGCACGCTGACGCCCGGCACGATGATTTCGGCGCGTTTGGGTCCGATTCCGATGGCCTTGCGGCGCTCCGCTAGATCCAGCACGCTCAGCTTCTTGTAGAGGCGGCGCACCTCGTGCGCGGACGCGCGCATGCGGTCGGCCTGGTCCCGTTTCGTGCGTGGAATGCGATTCACCGCGCACACCACCGCCGAAGCCGTGGCCGACGTGGCAACCACGCGGTCCCAATGTGTGTTGCCGAACCGCTTCGCGATGCCCGCCAGCTTCTCTTCGATGTACTCGCGCATCTGGTGCAACTCGTCCTCGAGCGGCGGATCGTGGCGCAGGAAAATCTCGCGCAGCCGCACCGCGCCCAGCGGTTTGGAAAACGAGTCGCGTAGCGTGCCATGCTCCCCCGCGATCAGCTCCGCGCTGCCCCCGCCTATATCCACAATCAGCAGCCTGCGATTGGGATGCGGCCAGCGCGCCTGTACTCCCAGGTGAATCAGCCGCGACTCCTCCCGTCCTGAAACGATCTCCACAGGCGCGCCAATGGCATTGGACGCGCGTTCCACGAACTCGGCCGAATTCCGCGCGTCCCGCACCGCGCTGGTGGCCACCGCCCGCACTCCCACCACGTCGAGTTTTTGATACTGCTGGGCCATGCGCGCCAGCACCGTGCATGTCAGCTCCAACGGCTCCTGCGCCAGCAGCCCGTTGCGAAATACGCTTTCCCCCAGCCGCGTCACCACGCGCTCGGAAGCCAGCACGCGCATGCCCGTCCCCGGCAAAACCTCGGCCGCAGCCATGCGGATGGAGTTGCTGCCAATGTCGATCGCCGCGTAACGGGGCATATACCAGTTATAAGAGAAATTGACCCGTGGCGCAGGCACATCTGCCTGCCGCGCTGGCACTCCTGCCAGCGCAGGCGCGCGTAGCCCCGCCCACCGCCTCCCCAAGCTACCATCGAGTAATGGAGATTTACATCCTGCGTCACGGTATCGCCGAGGAAGCCAAAGCCGGTACCCAGGACGCCGAGCGTTCCCTCACCGACCTCGGCCGCGAGAAGCTCCGCGCCGTCCTCGAGCAGGCCCACGAGGCAGGCGTCAAGCCTTCGCTGATTCTGACCAGCCCTTACAAGCGCGCCACGCAGACCGCCCACATGGCCGCACAGGTTCTCGGGTGCCATAAGGTCGTGGAAACCGAGGTCCTGGTACCCGGCTCCGCGCCGAAAGCCGTCTGGGAGGCGATTTGTGCACGCCGCCGCGAACCTGCCTTGCTCCTTGCCGGACACGAACCGTTGCTGGGCATGGCCGTCGGGTATCTGCTCGGAGTGCCCGCGCTGCAAGTCGATCTCAAAAAAGCCGCTCTGGTGCGCATCGATCAGGAGAGCTTCACCGGCGTCCCGCGCGGCATCCTGAAATGGATGCTCACGCCGCGATTGGTATAATCTCGTACGAACCGCCTCGATGAAGATCCAAAAATCCACTACCCGCTACGAACAGTGGCTCTCGGGCGAACTCGCCATTGTCCCCGCCGACCTGCTGCACAAACACGAGCAGATGTCGGCGGCGCTGTTCCCCTTCATGCGCGCGACTTACTACCGCTGGACACAGATCTGGCCTGAAGTCTGCGGCGATCTGGCTTCCGCGCCTGTGGTGCTGGGCGTCGGCGATCTGCACGTCGAGAATTTCGGCACGTGGCGCGATTCCGAGGGCCGCTTGATCTGGGGCATCAACGACTTCGACGAGACCTGGTGGCTGCCGTACACCCATGACCTGGTCCGCCTGGCAGCCAGCGCGCACATCGCCATCTCGGAGAACCATCTGGCTCTCGACCTGAAGAGTGCGGCCGAAGCCATCCTGGCGGGATATTCGGAATCGCTCGCCGCTGGCGGCCGTCCGTTTGTGCTGGCCGAGCATCACGCGCTGCTGCGCGACATGGCGGTCCACCGGCTGAAAGAGGTTTGCGGCTTCTGGGAGAAGCTCGAAAGATGCAAGACCGTCAGAGGCAAGCTCCCGGACGGTGCGATCAAAGGCATCTCGCGCATGCTGCCCGATCCCAAGCTTCCGCGCCGGTATGTGCACCGCGTGGCCGGCCTGGGCAGCCTGGGCCGCCAGCGCTATGTGGCCCTCTCCCAGTGGCACGCCAGCAATATCGCGCGCGAAGCCAAGGCCATGGCTCCTTCGGCATGCTGGTGGGCGTCCGGCTGCAAAGGGTCGTCGCGCGTCCTCTATCAGCAGATCCTGGATACCGCGGTCCGTTGTTGCGATCCGTACGTGAAGCTAAAGGGCAAGTGGATCGTGCGCCGCCTCGCGCCGGATTGCTCGCGCATCGAGCTGTCCGAACTGCCGCAGGAGCGCTCCGAAAAGGTGCTGCTGCACGCCATGGGGTTTGAAACCGCCAATGTGCATCTCGGCAGCAAGAAGGCCCGCGCCATCCGCGCCGATCTCAAAAAGCGCAGCGCCGGTTGGTTGCCGAAGGCGGCCGAAGCCATGCTGAAAGCCGTGACCCGGGATTGGGACGAGTGGCGCAAATCGCATCCTCCAACTGCATAACCCGGCCTTACTTCCGCACCGCCTTCATATCCCGCCCGCCCTGATGCAATACCATGCCCGCCACCGCGCCGCTCCCGTCTTTTACAAACCCACCTGCGCATCCACCACCTTCAGGAAGAATTTGGTCTCCGATTCGGCAAATAACTCGACCTTCGGCTGCCCGGTAAGCTGTATCATCAGATGGCCGCCCTCCACCGTCATCGTCACCGTAGCCCCCGGCGTCAGCTCATAAGTCCCCGCATACTTCGCCAGGACCTCCGGCGCAACCTGAATCTCCTTCCGCTCCGCCTGCAGCGTGACCGCCTCGCCATGCGCCACCGCGGCCAGCTTTGCGGCAATCTCGCCGGGCGCACCGCTGGCCACGTTGCCCAGTACTACCACCGTCAACTTATCGTCCGGGAAGTAGCTGAGGAACGTGGCGAAGCCTTCGATGCCCCCGTCGTGCTCGATCGCCTTGTGCCCGCCCTTGGTCTCCACCGCCAGACCGCTCGCGTAGTTGTTCTTGAACGGCGTGGTAATGGTTTCGAGCGATGCCGCGGCAAGCAGTTTTCCGCCGAACAACCCCTGCTCCCACTTCCACAGATCTCCTGTTGTGGAATACAGCGCGCCCGCCGCGTGCGGGATGCTCATGTGGACGAAGCCCGCGTTCTCCAAACCGTCCTTGGCCAGCGAGTAGCCCGACGCCCGGCGCGCCGTCACCGCCGAGTTCGAGTGGTACCCAGAGTCCTGTATGCCCAGCGGCGTGAAGATATTCTCGCGTACAAATGTCTCGTAATTGCCGCCCGTGATCTTCTCGATCAAGTACCCCAGCAGCAGATAGCCCGAGTTGCTGTAGCTCCACTTCTCTCCCGGCGCGAAGTCCAGCGGCTTGTCGCGAAAGCGCGCCACCTCTTCCGCGGGCGTCGTCGCGAACGGCTCCCATTTCGAGTACTCCGGAAAACTGGTGAAATTCTTCACCGGGTCGTTCACGTTCAATTTCCCGCGCTCCTGGAGCAGCAGAACGGATGCCGCCGTAAACTGCTTGGTGATGGATCCCAAACGAACTTCGTGGCCGGCGAATTCGGCACATCCCATTCCAGATTCGCCGATCCGTAGCCTTTGTTCAGCAGCACCTCTGTGCCCTTTGCCACCAGCACCGACCCCATAAACTGCCGCTTCGCGGTGTAGGACTGAATCACCTGTTCCATGCGGGCCACGTCCTGGGCCCAGCCGGCGCCTGCCACCAGGAGCACGATAGCCAATCGAAGTATCGTGTTTTGTAGCTTAACCCCGTTTTGTCTTGGAGGGCGGGCAATTTTGCCCGCAGCCGGCTTTTAGCCGGCTTTGGCGAGCTACGCTCGCCGGTGTCGGCAGGAGTGCCGACACGGCACGCCGAGGCGTGCGCCACGAGAGTTGCCGGGGCAATTGTCCAAACCCCAGCAGCCGGCTTTCAGCCGGCTCCCCGAAAGCATAGAATGAAATTATGGATGCACCCTTTGCCAGCGGTCCCGTCGAACTCTTCCAACGCCTGGACAACGAAACCGTGGCCAACGCTGCCGCAGCGGCCTCCGAAGGCCTTGTGCTAACCACCCTGGACAAAGCCGTCAACTGGGCGCGCAAGAACTCCATCTGGCCCATGTCGTTCGGGTTGGCCTGCTGCGCCATCGAAATGATGTCGATGAGCGCGTCTCGGTTCGATATCGCGCGCTTCGGCGCCGAAGTGTTTCGCGGTTCGCCGCGCCAATCGGACCTGATCATCATCGCCGGCCGCGTGTCCAACAAAATGGCGCCCGTCATCCGCCATCTGTATCAGCAAATGCCGGAGCCCAAGTGGGCCATCTCCATGGGCGCGTGCGCCACCTCCACCGGCGTGTTCAATAATTACGCGCTGATCCCGGTGAACCAGGTGATACCGATTGATGTTTACGTGCCGGGCTGCCCGCCGCGTCCGGAGCAGCTCATTCAGGCGCTCATGATGCTGCAAAGCAAGATTCAGAACGAGAGCGGCACGGTCAGGCAGATTTTGAATCTGGCATAACGGGTAAACGCGCCCAAGCTTGAATCCGCGGCAGAGCCAGCCGCGCGGCCTCTTCGCCGGCCTTCAGCAGTTGCGCGGCGCTATCGAACGCGTCCCACTCCATGCCGCGTACATCCTGCTCGATCACCAGGTCGGAATGCTGCCGCCAGGTAATTTCAGTGCGACTGTGCAGGATTTGAAAGCATCGATTAATGACATGGAACATGTTCGTCGGCATGGCCGCGGCGCCTTGCATGGGCAGGTGCAGCGAGATCACGTGTGTGGCGCCCAGCAGGCGCGCCAGCAGCGCCGGCACTTCAATACCGATGGCGCCATCCACCAGCAGCCGCTCGCCGCAACGCACGGGTTGGAACAGCCCGGGATACGAGCAGCTCGCGCGGATGGGCAGCACCACGTCGCCGCGATCGCGGAAGATCACGGCCTCCCCGGTGACCACGTCGGTAGCCACCACCCCCAGCGGAATGCGCATCTGTTCAAAGCAGTAGCACTTCAGCAGCTTGCGCAAGAAACGCTCCATGCGTTCGCTGGCCGCGATGCCCATGCGGGCGATGGTCCCGCGCGCCACATCCGTGAAGCGCATGGCGCCGCTGGCATAGGCCGCCGCCACGATCGCTCCCGCGCTGACGCCGGCGATGCAATGAATCGGAATGCGATTCAGCTCGAACACGCTGAGCGCGCCGATGTGCGCCAGGCCGCGCGCGAACCCTCCGCCCAGCGCCAGTCCCAGCCGCATGGGAACTGGGATCGCCACCGCCATTTCATCCGCTGCCGGCCGCGGCCGTCGCCCGAAGGCGGACTTCCAACGGTTCCAAGCAATATTCATAATGGTCTACCATTATCTTGGATGCGCACTCATTCCGCCAAATCCCTCGCCCTCTTACTGTTCCTTATTACGCCTGCATTCGCACAAGCGCCTTTCTCCGGCACGCCGGCCATCGAGCAATCCCTCCGCAAGCTGACCGTGCTCGGCAGTGTGCTCATGATCGCAGCCCACCCCGATGACGAGAATACCGCGGTCCTCGCCTACTACGCGCGCGGCCGCCACATGCGCACGGGCTACCTATCGCTCACCCGCGGCGAAGGCGGACAGAACTTGATCGGTCCCGATCAGGGCGACCTGCTGGGATTGATTCGCTCGCACGAATTGCTGGCCGCCCGTCAGATCGATGGCGCGGAACAGTTCTTCACCCGTGCCATCGACTTCGGATACTCGAAAACGGCGGAAGAAACTCTCGCAAAATGGGGCCGTGACCGCATCTTGTCCGACGTCGTCTGGGTAATCCGCCGGTTCCGTCCGGATGTAGTAATTCTGCGCTTCTCCGGCACGCCGCGCGACGGTCACGGGCAGCACCAGGTCTCCGCCATCCTGGGGAAGGAAGCGTTCTTCGCGGCGGGCGACCCTAGCCATTTTCCGGAGCAACTGAAATTCGTCGAGCCGTGGATGCCGCGCCGCCTGCTCTTCAATTCGTTCAGCTTCACCAAGGAGATGGAAAAGGAGGCAGCGGCCACTCCTGGGCGCATCGAAGTCGACACCGGCGCGTTCGATCCCGTGCTGGGAGTTTCCTACAGCCAGATCGCCGGTATGAGCCGCAGCATGCATCGCAGCCAGGGCATGGGAGCGTCGCAGCGGCCCGGACCATCGCGCCAATTCCTGGTGCCGGTGGCTGGCGACGCGCCCGTAAAAGACGCTTTCGACGACATCGACGCGAACTGGAATCGCGTCCCCGGCGGCGCGGAGATCGCGCCCATCCTCGACGAAGCGGTGCGCACGTTCGAGCCGGAACATCCGGAGCGCACCATTCCGCTGCTGCTGAAAGCCCATCCGCTCATCGCCGCGATCGGCAATCCGTGGGCCGCGGAAAAGTTGGTCGAATTGAACGAGGCCATCGCGCTATGCGCCGGTTTGTGGCTGGACGCCAATGCGGAGAACTACGACGTGGTGCCTGGCGCAACCGTGGAAGTATCCTACACGGCGTTGAACCGTTCGGCGTTTCCCATGACGCTCGACAAGCTGACGCTGGAGGGCATGGGTGGCAGCGTGCCGACCGATGCGAAGCATGCTGCGATGGCATCGAACCAGCCGGTGAATTCGCAGCTCAAATACACGGTTCCCGCCGATCAGCCCTATTCGCAGCCGTTCTGGTTGCGCGAGCCGAAACAGGGCGACACCTACTCCATCCCGGACCAGCGCTTGGTGGGTTTGCCCGACGATCCGCCGCTCCTGAATCTGCGTTTCGCCATCGAGGCGGGTGGCGTCGCGTTCGATCTGGTGCGGCCCGTGCGCCACCGTTACGTCGATCGCGTGGATGGCGAGCAGACCCGCGCGCTCACCGTGGTGCCGCCTGTCGCCCTGAACCTCCCGCAGAATATGGTCTTGTTTCCAAACAGCGGCGCGCGCAAAGTGGAGATCGAGGTGCGCGCGGATGTGCCGAAGGTGGCGGGCGATGTGCGTCTCGCGCTGGACGCGGGTTGGAGCGCCACGCCGGTTTCCCGGCCGTTCGAGCAGGCGCAAGCAGGCCAGCAGCAGCCGCTGGCGTTCGAGGTCACGCCGGATCGAGGCCCCGATCCGCCGGCGTGGCTGCGCGGCGTGGCGCACCTGCTACAAAGCGGAACCGAACGCGAAATCGGTGTGGGCATGCAGGTTATCTCGCACCCGCCGCTTCCGCCCTTAACCGTGTTTCCGCCGGCAATCGTCAAGCTGGTGCGGGCCGATGTGCGCGTCACGGCGCACAAGGTCGGCTACGTGATGGGCGCCGGAGACGAAATGCCCGACGCCATTCGCCAGCTCGGCTGTGAAGTGATCCTGCTCACGGCCTCCGATCTGGAACAGCGCAACCTCGCCGAATTCGACGCGATCGTCACCGGCGTGCGCGCCTACAACACCCGCGCCGATCTGCGCGTGAACCTGCCGCGCCTGTTGGACTACGTGCGCAACGGCGGCAAGCTGATCGACCAATACAACGTGACCGACGGCAACCTGGTGCCCATGGGACCGTATCCATTCAAGGTGGGGCACGATCGCGTCACCGTTGAAGAAGCGCCGGTGACCTTTACCAATCTGAGCAATCCGCTGCTGAGTACGCCCAACGAGATTACCCAGAAAGATTTCGAAGGCTGGATCCAGGAACGTGGCCTGTACTTCGCTTCCGAGTGGGACGCGCGGTATCAGACGGTGCTGGAATCGCACGATCCCGGCGAGAAGCCGCTGGCCGGCGGGATGCTCTACGCGCACTACGGAAAAGGCGTGTACATCTTCAGCGGTTATGCCTGGTTTCGGGAGTTGCCCGCCGGGGTGGCGGGGGCGTACCGCTTGTTTGCAAATATGTTGAGCGCGAACTGAAAGATCATGTCCAACTTCCAAACACCCATCGGACCCGAACTGGCGATTTATATTCGCAGCGTATCGTTGCGCGAGCCGGACCTCTTGCGGCGGCTGCGCGAGGAAACCGCTCCGCGCGCCGATGCCGGGATGCAGGTATCGCCGGAACAAGGCCAGTTTCTAGGAATGCTGGTGCGCATGACCGGCGCCACGCGCGCGCTGGAAGTGGGCGTGTTCACCGGCCTCAGCTCGCTGCACATGGCGATGGCCATGCCGCCTGAGGGACGATTGATCGCCTGCGATGTGAATGCGGAATCCACCGCTATTGCCCGGCGTTTCTGGAGCGAAGCGGGTGTCGCGGACAAGATCGAATTGCGGCTCGCACCGGCCATCGAGACCCTTGACGCGCTGCTCGCCGATGGCGCCGCCGGCACCTTCGATTTCGCGTTTGTGGATGCAGACAAAGAAAACTACGGGCACTATTATGAGCGGGCCTTGAAGCTGTTGCGGCCCGGCGGTCTGGCGGCCTTCGATAACGTGCTGTGGCATGGCAGCGTGAACGACGCCTCCGTGCAATCCCCGGATGCCCGCGCCATTCGCGAATTCAACGCCAAGCTGCACCAGGACCAGCGCGTCTGGCTCAGCCTTGTGCCCATCGGCGACGGCCTGACGCTAGCCCTGAAGCGTTAGTTCGCTGTGGGGCAGGCTCGAAGCCTGCGGCGGCCTCTAAGGCCGCCTCTGTGTGCTACTGCCGCAACCCGTGCAAGTATTGCATCAACGCTGCGCGTTCCCCTTCGTCCAGCTTGCCGTCGCCGTTCTTATCGAATCTCTGGAACACGCGTTTGAAAAATTCCAACTCAGCACTGGGAATGCCGGGCGGAAAGTCGTCGATGCCATTACCCTCCGCCAGAAAGGCCTCCAGGTACGCCGTACGCATCTCACGCCGGAAAACGGGCACGTCCGCAGGCGACGGCAGCGCCACGCTCAAGAACAAAACCGCCATTTCGTTCTTGGTTTCCTCCCCCCAGGTCACCGGCACCGGCGGATGCGAAGGGTTGTGCGGATTCTTTTCCGAATTGTCGTAAGCGTATTCCAGCTCGATGTGCGTCCCTTGCGGCAGATGCAGCGGCTCCTTGTAGCGGTATTGCCCCTGCCAGTTGAAGTCCCAATCCTTGATCCAAATCAGGTGCTGCGTGGTTCCGTCCGGCAGCACCGCGTTCACCCGCATATCCGTGCCCAGATAATGCGCGTGGGGCGTGATGCCGAATACATCCACGTCGCGCGGTAGGGTTACCCCCGTCTTCACCACGTAGTGCGCGTCTCCGGCGGGAATATAAATGCGCCTGTAGGAAAGTACGATGCCGGCGCGCCCCTTCGTGGGCGGTCCCGACAACCTCAAGCCCAGCGAGGATTGATCCTCCTCGGGCTTGCCGGACGGATGATAGTGGATTTGCACGACGATGTCGGTGCCTTTCTTGACGATCTGCGAAAGGCCGGGCGAATCTGGCGGTGAGGATGCGCCCGGCGCCCAACCGCCCAGCAGGCCCGCGGGTGGAAACTTCGGACCGCCGAAGCAGGTATAGCCGCCATCCGGTGAATCGGCCGCCAGTTTGCGCGCCATGCCGGTGGTGTCCGCATACACCAGCGCGTGATGCACCACGCGCCGGTTGCCGGGACGAAACTCCAACCCGCTCATATAAACGTCCTCTTCGGTTTCGAGCGGCATGACGAAGCAGCGGTATTGGTCGGGGCCGTCCGCCGCCACTTCGAACTTGTGCCCCATGGTCAGGACTTTATCGGGCTGGCCGCCTTCCCAACCGTTCGGAAAAGCCGGCAGCGCGGGTTTGTCTGTGGCGTCACCTTCCGGCGCGCCGGACTTGGCCCACTCGCGAATCAGCGCAATCTGTTGATCGGAGAGCCGCCGCTCGTTGGCGAAGTCGCCGTAGCCGGGTTCCGCCTTCCAGGGCGGCATGACGCGCGTCTCCGTGACCGTGGCCAGCAGGCCCGCTTTCTTCGCGGCATCCGCGTAGGTCAGGAGCGAAAAGGGCGCCACCTCGCCGGGGCGATGGCAGGTCGCGCAGTTGTGATACAGAATCGGCGCGATGTCCTTGTTAAATGTGGGCGTGGCGGCCTGGGCCGCGACTGCTACGGCTAAAATTGCAAACAATCTCATACTGTCTATCCTCTAATGTCCATCGGTGATGGCGCAGCCCAGCGCCCGTGTCCGGGGGTGGGCCACCGGCCGCCCCGCCAGTATCGCATCGAGCGCGTCGCGCAGATCGAACTCGGTGGCCTCGATGCGTACTTTGCCGAAGTCCTCCACTTTATTGTCGATGCGCCCCAGATACAGCACCGCGCCATCAGGGGAGAGCACCACGGCTTCGGGCGTAACCGTCGCGCCCGTGTGATGGGCCAGAACCAGCCGCGGATCCAGCAGGGCAGGGAAGCGGTACCCGTATTCGTGCGCGTGCCGCCGGACTTCATCGTCGGGAATCGTGGTGTCGCCCTGCAACGCGTAGAACAGCACGCCGCGCGGAGCGTATGCCTGTTCGATGCGATTCATCTCCGGCGCGTAGCCGTTGCTCAAGGGGCAATCCGTGGTTACGAAATAGAGCACCACCGCGCGCGCCTGCGCCCATTCACTCGCGTGGTGCTCGACGCCCTCCGTATCGCGTAAGGCAAACTGCAATGCGGGGTGCGCCAATACCGCCGTCGCCAGGACGGCCGCCAGCAGCGCAATTCGGCCCGATGAGTGCATCTCCTATTCATGATGCACCAAAACGAAGACTTTTCGCACGCGCGCATCGCATGGCTGCTCAAACGAGGTGCGCACACTGAGTCGCGTTGATCTGCCTTCCTCACGTTCGGGCGTGTAAGGTGCCCCTGGGTAACGCAGCTTCCATGCGTAATCGGAAAGGACGTCCGCCTCGTCGATCAGCGCAGGCGTAGCATCAATCGCTAGGCAGTCCTTGCCCAGCTCCTCCAGATCGTGCGTACGCCGGAATGTGCGCTCGTGCCACGTGAGGAAGGCCTTGAGGCTTTTCTCGGCGGCTTGCCGGCAAAAGAAGAGCGCGCCCGAAAAGTGGTAGGCGCCGATGAGAACATGCGCCGAGGCGAGGTCCTCATCTGCCTTGCCGAGCCAGTTCGCGAGCTTCCCTGGCACGGGCCTCATTCGGCGTCATAGAGCAGCCTTCCCTCGCGCACAACGGGCAGGGACGTCCGGACCCAAGCGGCCCGATTCTCGAAATCGGTCTTGCGCCAGGGCACGATGTCCTTGGCGAATCCGGTTCCCCGGACCGCGCTTCGCCCGGCTCCGGGTCGCAGTTTTTCCTCCGGAGCGTCGTCGGAGACGACGACCAGAAAATCTAGATCGCTGTCCGGCCCGGCGTCGCCCCGTGCCTCAGAGCCGAAAAGGTAAATGCGAACCGGGTTGTAGAACTCAATTAGACGCCGTGTGATCTCGTCAATCGCTTGCTGTTTAGAGATTTGGGCATACATCGCTCATTCGGCCTCACCGCTGTCCGCTCCCGCGGATATCTGAAAAACCGCTTCCAGATTACAACACGTCCGCGAACCCGCGCTTCATGTGCCGGAAGAACAGCCCGCCCGCCACAAACGTCGCCATCGCGAATGCCGCCATGATCCCCAACTCATCCAGCCCCGGCCACCGTCCCGAAAGTAGCAATTCGCGATAGGCGCGAACCAGGTACGCCAACGGATTGCCCGCCAGCAAAAAGCGCAGCCGCGCAGGGAACTGCTGCTCGGTGATGAAAATCGGCGTGAGCCAGAACCAGAACGTCAGGATCACAACCAACACCTGCGCGGTGTCCCGCAGGTAGACTTGCAGACTCGCCAGAATCCACCCGAAGCCCACGGCGAACATCCCCAGCAACAGCATATAAACCGGCAGCAGCATCAACCCGGGGCTGATGTGGTTCAGCCAGATGCTCACCGCGGCTACCGCCAGCGCCAGCGCAATCAGGTGGCTGACCAGCGACGACAGGAAGATCGAAACCGGCACCATCTCGGCCGGGAACACGGTCTTGGTGATCAGGCTGGCTTGCTCGATCAGGCTCGACGCCGACCGCTGCACGGTTTCGCTGAACAGCAGCCAGGGCAGCATGCCGGCGAAAAGAAACAACGGATAATTGTCCGTCACCTCGCCGGCCGGCATTTTTTGGTGCAGGCAGACGCTGAAGACGAATGTCCAGCTTCCTAGCAGCACCAGCGGGTGAATGACGCCCCAGATCCAGCCGACCGCCGAGCCCACGAAACGCTGCTCGAAATCCCGCCGCACAAGCTGGAACAGCAGGCTGCGCCGTTCCACCAGATTTCGCAGAAAAAGCTCGCCCGGCAGTCGAGAAGACATGTCTAAACGGAAACACTACCAGTTTTTTCAATAACTTGCAAGCCAAAGATGCGCTTGACACGGATGCGTAGGTCCTGTTACAGTCTGCTTTCGCCAATCTGAATAGCCCTCCGGACCGGGCAGGGGAGTTCTCGTGCCAGATCCGGCTGAGAAGACTATGCAGCAGAACTACTTCATTCTGGTCTTAGCCCATTCCCTGCGAGGCAAACTGCGGCGCGTTCGTGTGCCGCTGAAGGTGGTCTACGCCGTAATGGCTTTGGCCCTGCTCGGCTGCATCTCGCTGCTCGGTTTCATTTCCAGCTATGCGCGCATGGCCTGGAAAGTGGCCAACTACAACGCCCTGCGCACGGAAGTGGAAGCCTTGCGCGTCCGCTATCAGCGCCTGCAGAAAGTCTCCAACCAGACCAACCAGCAGATGGCCAGTCTGGAGATGTTCGCCAACGAAGTCTCGATCGCCTACGGCATCAAGCAGAAACTGGAAGGCCCCGCCGGGATTGCGGCGGAAGGCCGTCTGCTGCCCACGTTCTCCGATTCCGTGGCGGCTTACCGCGTTTTGCGCAGCTATCATGGCGCCGAAAACAACTTCGCGCGCCGCTGGCACACCAACACCCAGCCCAGCATCTGGCCCGTGGAGGGTCGCCTGATGGGCGGCTTCGGCGAGCGGACGGACCCGTTCTCGGGTGAAGGCGCCATGCACACCGGCGTGGATATATCCGCGCCGACAGGCACACCCGTGCGCACCACGGCGGACGGCATCGTGACTTTCGCCGGATGGTACAGCGGATACGGCCAATTGATCGTGGTAGACCATGGCGGGGGATTCGAAACCTATTACGCGCACCTTTCGCACTTTTTTGTGGTCGAAGGCCAGGAAGTGCGCCTCGGCGATCAGGTCGGCGCGGTGGGCAGTACGGGACGCGTGACGGCTCCGCACCTGCATTATGAAGTCCGGATCGGCGGCGCTCCGGTGAACCCGCATACGTACCTGGCGCGGGCCGGCGTGGTGCAGATGGTCAAGAAGGATTTTCCGTTCTGACGGTAGGACAGCCCTCCTGTCCTGCCGGTTTTGACACAGATACTATGAAGTCCTTCTACTTCCGCCTCGCTGCGGCCGCTATCGGCGTCATGTTGCTGACCTCGGCTTATCATCGCCTGAACTCCTCCTCCCTCATGGCCGAAGCCGCCAATCGCTTTCTGGCTTCACTAACACCCGAGCAGCGCGCCAAGGCCACCTTCGCTTTCCAAGAAGACGAGCGCCAGAACTGGCACTTCGTCCCAATCGAGCGAAAGGGCCTGGCGTTGCGGGAAATGACGTCCGCGCAGAAACATCTCGCCACGGCTCTGCTGAGCGCCGGACTCAGCCAGCAGGGCTATTTCAAGGCGGAAACGATCATGAGCCTGGAGGACGTGCTGAAAATCATCGAACACGGCACCGGTCCGGAGCGCGACCCCGAGAAATATTACGTCTCCATTTTCGGCGCGCCTTCCGCCGATGGAACCTGGGGCTATCGCGTGGAAGGCCATCACCTCAGCCAGAATTACACCGTGGTGGGTGGACATGTAGCGGGCGCGCCCAGTTTCTTCGGCGCCAATCCCGCGGAGGTCCGCGAAGGGCCGCGCAAGGGACTGCGCGTGCTTTCTGCCGAGGAAGATCTCGGCCGCGCCGTGATTCAGTCGCTCGATCCCGGGCAGCGCAAAGTGGCCATCGTCGACCCGCAAGCGTATAAAGATATACTGACCTTCGACAGCCGCCAGGCCGCGCTGAAGGGCCAGCCCTCCGGATTGCTGGCTTCCAAGATGAATGCCAAGCAGTTTGAGGCCTTGATGACGCTGCTGGAGGAGTACGCGCGGAACATGCCGGACCAGATCGCGGAAGCCCGCGAAGAGCAGATCCGGAAAGCGGGCAAGGATATCTACTTCGCCTGGGCCGGCGGCACGGAGAAGGGCGAACCGCACTACTATCGCGTGCAGACGGCCTCGTTCCTGATCGAATACGACGACACCCAAAACAACGCCAACCACATCCACTCCGTCTGGCGCGACTTCAACGGCGATTTTGGAGTGGATTTGCTGAAACTGCACTACCAGGCCAGCCACCAACAGTAAGTAGGAGGGCCTCCGGCCTGTCCGCCCGCTTGTTACCATTTTCGTATGGGGGCTGTGCCGACGCGCCGCGCTTTCCTGGTTTCCAGTCTGGCGTCCTGGGCATTCGCTGAGCAGAAAGGCGCTGTGCTTCCGTCTGCCTGGCATCGCTATTCCGATCCGGCCACCGAATTCGAAGTCCTGCGGCTCACCAACCCCGCCCACTCCTGTGGGCTGCCCGCTTACTACAACCGGGCGCTCGATCGGCGGGGCGGATTCCTGCTCTACGCCAGCGGCGATACAGGCTCGCCGCAGGTCTGCCGGATGGACCTGCATAGCGGCGAATCGCGCCGATTGACGGAAGCCGCGCACCTGGATAGTTCATCCATCGCGATGCTGCCGGACGAGCGCAGCGTCTGTTACTTCGACGGTCTGGCGCTCCATCACATGACGCTGGGCAACCTGCGCACGCGTGAGGTCTACGAGGTGGCCGAAGGTTGGGAGCGATGCTCGGGAGCGAGTGTAGGGGAAGACGGCACCGCACTGCTTGGCGAAAGCCGCGATGGCGCCTCCCGCCTGCGGGTAGTCGGACTGCAGAAAGGAGGGACGCGCACCGTCGCCGAAGCTCCGTTCATCCTGTCGCACCCGCAGGCGCGTCCCAAGCGCGCCCAGATCCTCTACCGCCATCCGGACGAGGCGCTGTGGCTGGTCAACTCCGATGGCACCCAGAACCGCAAATTATCGCTGGCCGGCGGGCGCATCGGCCCGGCGCGCTGGTCGCCGGACGGCCGCACCGTTCTGTATCTGATCTTCCCGGACGATCCCACGCAATTGCACGCCATCCGCGAATGCTCGCCCGACCAGAACACGGATAGGCTGGTGGCGCGCACCAGCCAGTTCGCGCACTTCGGATGCAACACCAATACATCCGTCTTCGTGGGCGCCAGCCAGAACCGCACCGCGCCCTACATCCTGATCCTGCTGCGGCTGACCCGCCGCGAACTCTCGCTGTGCGAGCACCGTGCCAGCAATCCGGCCATGGTCGCGCCGATCTTTTCCGCAGACAGCCAGCAGATCTTCTTTGAGAGCGATCGGGATGGCCAGCCCGCCATCTACCGGATTCACGTGGCGAAGTTGGTGGAAGAAACCGAGCCGGAATCCGAATAGGCGGGTTCAAAACACGCGCGGCAGCAGCGCCCCCGGAGCGCTGCCGAGATCCCCCGACCAGCGCGCCATATCCATCCGCAGCCGCCGCCCGTCGCTGCGAACGGTGACCAGCCCGTCCAGGTCTGTACGCAGCACGCACGCCTGCCGCTCTCGGTAGCGCTCGAGCACCTCGGCGTGCGGGTGCCCGTAGGAGTTCTCAAAGCCCGCCGACATCACGGCGAATGCAGGCTGCAGCAGATCCAAAAACGCTGCCGTGCTGGACGTCTTGCTGCCGTGGTGCGGCACCTTGAGCACGTCCGTCTTGCGCAACAAGCCCTCGGCGACCAGCTCCGCTTCAACTTGCCGCTCGATATCGCCGCTCAACAGGAACGAATGGCGCCCGAAACTGACGCGGAAGGCGAGGGAATCGTTGTTGTGCGGCTCCTCTTTCGGCTCATAGTCGAGCGATGGCGCCAGCACCTCCAACTGAGCGCCTCCGTAAGTGAAGCACTGGCCGCGATGCAACGGCACGATGCGCACGCCATCCCGGCGCGCGCGATCCCGCAGAGCGCTCCAGGCGAGGTTCTCCGAATTCGCGCCGGTCCAAAGCTCCTTGGCGTGGAAGTTTTCGAGCAGCGACGGCAGCCCGCCGATGTGATCGGCATGCGCGTGCGTACACGCCATCACGTCGATGCGGCTGATGGAGCGGTTCCAAAGATAGGGCGATACCACGTCTTCGCCGATGTCCATTTGTGCTGGAGCGCGTCGCCCGAAGGAAGGGATGCCGCCGCCATCCACCAGCATCAGCTTGCCATCCGGGAAGGTGAGCAGAATGCTGTCGCCCTGTCCCACATCCACTACGGTCATCTCCAGTTCGTGGCGCGCAATTTCGGGCGGAAACGGATGCCAAATCAGCAGCGTCAGCAGGACCGCCAGCGCGCCTGCGGCGGCTGCAAACCACATACGGCCCGCACGGCCGGCCAGCGCCACAAGGATCAGTCCCGCGCCGATAGCGATTCCCAGCCACAATGGCGGATCGGGAATGCGCCAGTTCGGTTCCAGGTGCATGTGCCAGTTGACTGCGGCGTGCGACGCCACTAGCAGCCATCCCGCCACCTTTGCCACCCACCCCCAGCCGGTGAAGATGGCGATGAAGCCCACCGGAATCACAGCGCACATCAGCGGCACCACGATGGTGTTGGCGGACACGCCCGAGAATCCGATGCGATGAAAGTAGACCACCATAGGCAGCGCCAGACCCAATTGCACGATAGCCGAGACCACCGCAAGCTGGAATGCGTAGAGCAGCACGCGCGCCGGGATGGCGATGGCCAGGCAACTGGCACGCTCCGGGAGCCCGGTCCAGAGCCGCACGGTTTCGGCCAGTAGCCGCATCTCCACGCGAAACTGCGCCGCCGCGGGCGCCAGGTGCAGATCGCGCCCGGTATCCGGGAGGTCCGCCAACGCGTGGGCGCGTGAGTACGCGGCACGTTCCAGCAGCGGCGTGGCGAACGCGCCGATGAATCCGACCGCCAGAAAGGTAAGCTGAAAGCTGGCTTCGAACATCTGCTCGGGATCGAACACCAGAAAGCCGATGGCCACCGCCGCCAATATGTTCAAAGTGCGCCTCTCCCGCGCGAAGTAGCTGGCCACGGCGAACAGCGTGAAGCCGCCCGCGCACCGCACGCAGGGCGATCCCCATCCGGTCACCAGCGCATACATCCACAGCAGCGCCGAGGTGGCGAACAGGGCCGCTTCGCGCCGTACGAAGCAGAGGCGCAGCACCAGCATCAGGAACGCGGCCAGCACTACCGTATGCGTGCCGGAGATTACGATCGCGTGGTAGGTGCCGGTGTTGCGGAACTGCTCCGTCCAAACGCGCTGGACCTGATATGTTTCGCCGATCATGATGGCCTGCATCATGCCGGTTTCATACGGCGTGCCGTGGTAGAGTTGCGCGAGGCGATTGAGTGCCATCACGCGCAGCCTCACGATGGCGGCCTGGAAGCGCGACCCGCACTGGCCGGGCAAGACCGTGACCTCATCGCCGGCGCTCATGGACGCGGTCCAATAAATGTCGCGGCGCGCCAGGTAGCGCGCGTAGTCGAATGCGCCGGGGTTGCCGAAATTACGCGGTCGGCGCACGCGGGCCTCGAACTCCACGCGCTGGCCATAGCGCAAAACAGGCGGTGGCTGGCCTTCGCGGGCGTAGGCAGTGACTTGCACGCGCGCCCCCGGATCCAGTTCCACGACGAAGCGCTCACGGTCGCCGGAGAGCGCGGGCGGCTGGACCACGCATCCGCTCAGGATCACCGGCTCGCGCCCCTCGGCATCCAGCTCCGGACCGAGGCCCGGGC
>Ga0187867_10001546_pt1 | contig 19852 bp, 18 predicted proteins | sample June2016WEW_13_1_FD_132976 | JGI IMG/M metagenome (GOLD analysis project Ga0187867, IMG submission 132976) | Peatland microbial communities from SPRUCE experiment site at the Marcell Experimental Forest, Minnesota, USA - June2016WEW_13_10 | ecosystem: Environmental > Terrestrial > Soil >...
CCGTCATAGTGGCCGACAGCTCGAAGATCGGCCGTGTCGCTTTTGCAAGCATCTGCCGGCTCGACCTCGTAGAACAGCTCATCACCGACACCGAAGCGGACCCGCAAGCCGTGTCGCGACTCGAAGAGGTAGGGCTCAGAGTCGTGCTGGCCTGACTCAGCCTGGGCGGGTGAACACCTGGGGGCGACCTTGCGTCCCGGCGTCCGGGCTCACAAGGAAGCGCCCCGCTGATGACGGCGCCGCTGGCTTTGCGTCCCGAGGCGCCGTCTCCCGCCGGGACCGTTCCGTCAACATGACGGGTCGTTGCCCGGTGTTCAAGGCTCTGCACTCTGAGCCGTCCAGACCTTCTTGCCGTACCCTCAACAGGATTCGATCGGTGAGGACCTCTCCCCGCGTCGGTAATAGCCAGACTTCCTCCAGTGCGGTCATGGGAGGATCATGAGGTGGAAGACGCTCGGTCTAGAAGCGGACGGCTACCCCTACACGCTTTGCTTTCATACCTGTTGGTTGCGTTCACCATCGAATTCGACAATGAGTTCGAGCACCAGATGCCGCATCGCACAACCCGGCACGGCTCGACGCCAGGGCCTGGTCCCGCTCCTTGGCTGGTATCGATGCCTATGTGGGTGCACTGCATGCGATTCGTGCCCGAGGACGGTATTGCGGCCGGTAAGTTCGCCAAGCAGGCCGGACTCAGTGCCAAGAGCGCGCAAATGATACTGAAGCGCATGAGCAAGTGGTGGGGCTATCTTGTCGTCGAGCCCGACCCCGGCGACAACCGGGTCAAACCGCCGCCTTCGAGCTGGCCGGTACGTCCCACCGCGAGCGGCCGACAGGCTCAGCACGTGTGGGAACCGCTGACCGGCGCTATCGAGGCTCGCTGGCGGGCTCGCTTCGGCGAGGAAACGGTCGAGCTGTTTCGGGCGTCACTTTCTGATGTCGTCGGGCGATTCGATATCGAGATGCCGGACTACCTCCCGATCGGTGAAGCGCGCCTTGAGCCACTCTCGACCCCGCTCGAGGAACGGCTGGGCACTTGCCAGACACTGCCAGCGCTGATGTCGAAGGTGCTCTTGGCCTTCGCCCTCGACTTTGAGCGCGAATCGGATCTGTCCTTGGGGATCTACACCGCCAGCGGCGTGGACCGCCTCGCGATTAGCGCCAACATCCTGCGGGTTCTCGACGAGGAAGGAGTCAGAGTCGTCGACATCCCTGTGCTTACAGGCGTCGCAAAGATGACCATCGACAACTGGCTCCGCAGTCTGGAAGAACACCGCTACGCGATCGTCGGGCCGGACTCGGCTGGCAGCCGGTTCAAGATGGCTCGCCTGACACAGAAAGGTCTCAGAGCCCGGGACACCTACTTCCACTGGGCCGACCGAATCGAACTCGAGTCGCACGAACGCCTCGACAAGAAGGCGCTAGCAGCGCTACGGACCTCAACTGAGCAGTTGGCCGTCGCGTCGCCCGCACGCTTGCTCTTGTGGGATGGCATCGATCCCTATCCCGACGGATGGCGAGCCCAACTCCGCCGCCCCGAGACGCTTCCCCACTTTCCCGTAATCTCGCACCGTGGCGGATTCCCGGATGGCAGCTGAGACGACTCCTTAGATCTTCCTCGTGACCTGACGAACGACAGTCGCTGATCGGCATCGCACCATCGAGACTGATCCCCGCTCACAGAGGAGTTCAGCGATGGTGAGCGGGCTCACCGGGCATGGCACCGCCTGATCCTCCAGGCGCACCAACTGGACCTCGAGGCAACAGGTGGCTGATACCTGCCAAGACCGGACTGGGTTGCGCGATCTCGTTGTGGGCGACCGCCTTGGGAGAGGGCCGGCACGACGTGAGCGACGCTCTGGGCCCCAGCTTCGGCCGGATCATGGCGCTGCGCAGAATAGCGCGGGCACCAATGATCATGGGGGAACTCGCCGGCAAACTCGGCATCGCCGCGCCCCTACGCCGCCCTTGTCGTTGATGAGCTCGAGCGGTTCGGCCTTGTGGAACGGCGCCCCCATCCCACCGACCTTAGGGTCAAGCTCGTAGCGGCCACGACCCGGGGATCCCGGCCGCCCGGCAAGCTCGAGCGGTCATGGACCGACCGCCCGCCGGCATGGATACGCTCTCTGAAGTCGAGCTCGAAGAGTTGGCGCGCAGCGTTGAGGCGGTGGCCAACGCGCACCCCCAGGTGAACGGGTCATCTACAAAGAGGGCGCCGGTATGGAACCAGTGACACCGCCGCCCCGCCAGAAGATCGCTTCCCGCTCTCTACTGGCTAGTGACGTGAGTCGGAGATCCGCGTGCAGTAGCTAGCCAGGGTGTCGAGGATCTCGTCGGCGCTCTTGTGCCACACGAATGGCTTGGGCTCCTCGTTCCATCGGGCGATCCAGTCAGCAATGGCCAACTCCAGTTCCTTTGTCGAACGATGGGTTCCCCGTCGGAGCCACTTGTTAGTGAGCTCGGCGAACCAGCGTTCGACCAGGTTCATCCACGAGCTGTAGGTGGGCGTGAAGTGGAGATGGAACCGAGGGTGGCGCAACAGCCACCGGTGGATCTCCGGGGTTTTGTGGGTTGAGACGTTGTCGACGACGAGGTGGACGTCGAGTTCTTCGGGCACGCTGCGGCTGATCAGGTTCAAGAAGCGACGGAATTCGACGGCACGATGGCGCTCGGTCATGTCCGCGATGACATGACCAGAGGCCACGTCGAGTGCCGCGCAGAGGTTGGTGGTTCCTGCGCGGACGTAATCATGGCTCCGTCGCTCGGGGAGCCCCGGACGGAGCGGGAGCACCGGTTGTGTGCGGTCGAGGGCTTGGATCTGGGACTTCTCGTCGACGCAGAGCACGAGGGCGCTGTCGGGTGGGTTGATGTAGAGCCCCACGATGTCACGGACTTTTTCAACGAAGAACGGGTCGGGCGAGAGCTTGAAGGTCTCGGTCAGATGTGGTTTGAGCCCGAAGGCCCGCCAGATCCGAGAGACCGCCGATTGACTCATTCCCGTCGCCTTGGCCATCGAACGCGTCGACCAGTGCGTGGCGTCGAGGGGAGTCTCTTCCAATGTCTTGACGACGACGGCTTCGACGGCGTCATCGCCTATAAGGCGCGGTACCCCAGGTCTAGGTTCGTCGTGGAGTCCCTCAAGACGCTCCGGCGAGAAACCGGCTGCGCCACTTGCCGACGGTGAGCCGAGACACTCCAAGGCGTTCGGCTATCTCGCTGTTGTGACCGCCTTCGGCGCATGCCAGCACTATCCGGCAGCGAAGAGCAAGTGCTTGTGCGCTCGTTGGACGCCGCACCCAGCGTTCGAGCGTCGCACGCTCCTCGTCGCTCAGCACCACTGGATCAAGTACCGACCGTCGCATCACTGCCTCCCATCGTCGTCTACAACGAGACAACGCGTGAGGATGACAGGAAATTCCTCCAAGACTACCTATTTATGACTCAGATCACTAGGGGACCACTGACCCCGACACCAGGGCTCGTCACGCCGCTGCCATTGATCAGCCGAGCGAGCGGAGCGGAGCGGAGTCTTGCACCGCGTGAGCGGCCTGCCGACCCTTCCGCTTCGCCTGACCGAGGGCCTCGCGTGCCTGACCCGCCTGTTCCGATTCATTGAGCCGGTGCGCGATCTCCTTCGCGTGGTCGCGAAGGTTGTCCCCGATCTCGGCCTCCTGCACGCGAGCCACCCCGCCGGCCACGGCGGACTTGACTCTTTCAGCCGCGCCCGGTGCCATGTCGGCAGCCTTTTGCCCGGTGAGCGAAACGAGGCGAGCACCGCGGTTGAGCAGATCAAGGACCAAACCTGCCCCGGCGCCCGTCAGGCCACCGATTACGAGCCCCTTCCAGGTGTTTCTCACGTTCGCCTGTCCTTTCTCTTGATCTCCTACCCTTGCGGGCCGAGAGTCGATCGAACTCACTCGCGCCCTTGACCATGCCCTGACGGATCTTCTTCCAATCGCGCGATGCAAGTTCCGAACGCCTTTGAGCGCCTTGTTGGTCAACGACCGAACCCGTCACAAGATCGCGTGTCAGCTGTGCCAAATGGCGGCAGGCAACCCGGCCCGATCTACTCTGCGAACCCGCCGGCAATGAATGGCATCTAGTGCTTCGGAGGGCCTTTCCATGGCGGTGTAGCCCTCGGTGTCGGTGACTGGGCGCCGTGCGTCGTCGCCCTTCTCGTGTCATTAGGCCCATTGGCTCCTAAGCCGCCGCGAATCTGGCATCGGCCGCCGAGCTGACCGCGGCTGCCCGTCACTTTCTCGGAATGCGCACTCGCCTGCGTGGGCTTGGTGGTTGTAACACCGTGTCGCCAAAACCGGCACCGTACTAACGCAGGCACAACGTTTGGTCGTGAAAACCTCCCACGCCGCGAGCGGTTTCACGTGAATTGATCCCCCAGCAGCCAGTTTGCTCCTAAGCCAGCCTGTCGCGGCTCATATGTCCGACACAGCGCGCTTGAACTGGGCCAAGTCGCCTTGTCCTGTCGCGACGCGCTACGCTCGGTATTGAAGGTATTTATTTACCGCTAAGTTAGTGCTTAATTTTTCTTTAGTGATTAATTCCCCCGACACGTAAAGGACCGATATGGCAAGACGGCCGTTTACTCTTCCGGAGGTCGCGGAGAAGCTTGGCGTTCACTACATGACCGCGTACCGTTATGTGCGCACCGGCCGCCTTCCCGCCCGACGCGTAGCAGGCACCTGGCAGATCGAACCCGCCGATCTCGAGGCCATGAAACGGTCAGTTCAGGGGATCCGACAAAGACGCGCGACCGGCGTGGTGCCCGCGCGGAGCCATCTGGAGGCGAGGCTCATCGCCAGCGACGAGTCCGGAGCCTGGGACGTCCTCGAGGCGGCTCTCGGCTCTGGCATGGAGCCGGAGGAAGTTCTCTTGGAGATCGTCGCGCCGACGCTACGGTCCATCGGGACGCTCTGGGAGCTGGGCGAGCTGACGGTGGCTGACGAACACAGAGCCAGTTCCGTCGCTACACGTCTCATAAGCCGCCTCGGGGCTCGCTTCGGGCGTCGGGGCCACAAGCGGGGCACGGTCATTCTCACCGCCCCGCCGGGTGAGCTTCACTCGGTGCCTGTCGCTCTCGCCGCCAACCTTCTTCGGTGGCGCGGCTTCGCGGTGGTCGAGCTGGGAGCCGACACGCCAGCGGAGGCCCTCGGCCAGACGGCCGCCTTGGAGGGCGATCTCGTGGCCGTTGCCATCGCCTGCACGACGAGAAGCTCGGCACTGGCCGCGCGCAAGGCCATCGCGGCTGTACGCCGGGCGGCACCACAGGTCCCGGTCGTACTCGGGGGGGCCGCCATCGCCCACGAGGTTCAGGCTCGCCGCCTGGGCGCAGACCTGTTCAGCGGTTCGAGTGGCGATCAGCTGGTGCGAGTCATCGAGTCGATCGCCGACAAGAGGTCCTGAGGAAGCGCTCCGGCGCTAGGTGACCCGCCTCGGCCGTCCGCGGCCAGCGCCTTAGGAACACAACGCAATGGTCGCAACGCGTTTGGAATCCCATAATGGGACCTTCGGCTCTATTGGCTCACCAGGGGGTCGTCCTAGCCTGATGGGGAAGGTCCTGGACGTACCGGGTGTTGCGGGACACTCCCTCACCGGTGTCTCTATATTGCTCGGTGCGCCAGGACCGTCTTTTTATCGGCGAGGGCGACCGTCCGCCCGATCGAGCCGGACCTGTCGTGCTCAGTCGCCCATCGCCGGCCGCCGGCGACGACGCAGCCTTGGCCGCAACAGCGAGTCGCGCGCCGCAGGCGGCTTCAGCCGGGCGATCCGGTGCTCGTGGGTGAAGCCCCTGACCCTGCCGAGGAGCCCGACCGTGCTGTTGACCAACGACACGTGTGAGAAAGCCTGAGGGAAATTGCCGACGAGCCGGCCCGCCACCGGGTCGTACTCCTCGGCCAACAGGCCGAGGTCGTTGCGCAACGACAAGAGGCGTTCGAACAGCTCGACCGCCTGCACGTGACGACCGATCAGGTGCAGGTCGTCGACCATCCAGAACGAGCACGGAAGAAACGCCCCCTCCCGGCCCGTCAGCCCGTCGACCTTCTCCGAACGCTCCGAGTCGTACCTGCTCACGAACCCGTCCACCATGAGCTCTCGGCTGATGGCGTCCACGGTGCCGATCACCCTTGGGTCGGTCGCTTTCAGGAAGCCGACGAGCGGGACCATGAGCACGCTGGCGTCGAGCGACTTAGAGCCGTAGTACTGCGTGAAGCTGTTGCGCTCGGCGTCGAAGCCTTTCTCGCAGACCTCTTTGTGAATCTGTTCGCGAAGGGCCTTCCACTTGTCAACGGGACCCTCGAGCCCGAAGTCCTCCACATCGGAGATGGCCCGGTCGACTGCGACCCATGCCATCACCTTCGAGTGCGTGAAGTGACGGCGAGGCCCCCGCACCTCCCAGATGCCGTCGTCGGGCTCTTTCCAGCCCGTCTCGATGAAGTCCATCAGGACGAGCTCGAGGTCCCAGGCCGGACCTGCCGGCTCGAGGCCGGTACGCCGTGCCTCGTGCAGGGCGCCGAGCACCTCGCCGTAGACGTCGAGCTGGTACTGGTCCGAGGCGGCGTTGCCGACGCGCACGGGCTTGGACCCCTCGTAGCCGGGCAGCCAGTCGAGGACGTACTCCTTGAGATCCCTTTCCCCCGCCACGCCGTACATGATCTGCAGCTCGGACGGGTCTCCGGCGGCTGCGCGCAACAGCCAGTCGCGCCATTCCGCGGCCTCCTCGCGATAGCCCGCCGCCATGAGCGAGGACAACGTCAAAGTGGCGTCACGCAGCCAGCAGTACCGGTAGTCCCAGTTGCGCTCGCCGCCGAGGGTCTCTGGGAGCGAGGTCGTGGGGGCGGCGATGATGCCGCCCGTAGGCTCGTAGGTGAGCGCCTTAAGGGTGATGAGGGACCGCACCACGGCGTCGCGCCACTTGTGGGGCTTGAAGTTGGCGAGGTCAGCCCAGTTCTGCCACCAGTGCGTGGTCTCCGCGATGGCGTACGGGGCAGCCACTGGCTGGGCCACCTCACCGTGGGAAGGGAAGTACGAGAGCACGAAGGGAACTTCTTGTCCCTCGCGCAAGTGGAACTCAGAGATGGTGCGCATGTCCTCGCCACGCGTCCGTGCCGTGGTCCAAAGCGCCAGCCCGTCGGGCCCGGCGATCGCGACAAGCTGGTCGTCGAGACTTCGTACCCAGGGGATGCTCGACCCGTAGCCGAAACGGATCTCGAGGTCCATGCGCATGTCCACCGCGCCGGACAGGCACTCGACGAGCCGGACGATGCTCGGGCTGCCCTCTCTTAGCGGCATGCAGTCGGTCAGACGGACGCGCCCTTCTGGCAAGTCGAACTCACTCTCGAGCACCAGGCTGTCCCCCAGGTAACGCCGCCGTGTCGCAAGGAGGGGCTCTCCGTGCCCGGGCAAAGCGCCCGCGGCCGGAGCGATGCGCCAGAACCCCTGGTCCGTGTCTCCGAGCAGGTGGGCAAAGCAGGCTGCCGAGTCGAAGCGCGGCAGGCAGAGCCAGTCGATCGACCCGTCGCGACCGACAAGTGCGGCCGTGTGCGTGTCCCCGATAAGGCCGTAGTCCTCGATCCGAAGCGTCACCGCTCCATCATTGCCGACACCGGGGCCCGACGGCGCTCCCGTCTCTTGGCGCCTGCCAGCCAGCTCATCTCGAGATGCACCCTCCCGTGCCAACGACGGTGGAAGGCGACAGGGCCTCCGCCTTCTTCACCCGGGCAAGGACCCCGGGCGATGCGAGCGCGTAGCCGATGTCGGGCGTGGTGGGCGACCTCGAGAAGACGACCCCTATGACGAGGCCGTCCGCCTCGACGAGCGGGCCGCCGGAGTTGCCGGGCCGCACCAGGGCCTGGACCTCGTAAACGGAACGGGTCGTCGGGTTCTGTCCATAGATGTCGAGCCCGGTGGCGAGGATCTCGGCCCGCACCCCGGCCGGGTCAACAGTGAGTGGACCGCCTTCGGGGTAGCCGATCACAACAGCCTTCGTGCCCCGTCCCACGGAGTCCGGGTCGATCGTGAGAGCTCGCTCGCTCAGGCCTTGGACGCGAAGGACGGCCAGGTCGAACTCGGGGTCGAACAATTCCACGGTGGCAAGGTGGTAGCCGGCGGCGTCCTCGACTCTGATCGACTGTGTGCCCGCGACCACGTGGGCATTTGTGACCACGAGGCCCGGGCTCACGACGAACCCGGAACCTTCCTGGATCTCGCCGCAGCCCACGGCCACGACCTTCACCGCGGAGGGATCGGCAATGGCCGCGCCCGCTTGCACCTGGGCCCTAGTCGGATAAGCGACCGGACCGGCGAGCTGCACGAGCCCGTCGGCGACGAGCTGCAGGCCCTCATCGCTCAAGAACCGCTCCGCCGGCGCGAGCGCCGAAGGAATCGGCGGCATGACCTCGGTGACGGCCCGGACGATCTTCGAGTTGTTTATCTGTGTTGCCACCAGGGAGAACTGGCTGTTCACGAGGATCGAGGCCAGTAACCAGATTACGACGAGAGCGCCGCCCATGGCGACGATCGCCCCACCAACGGCGTCCACCGCGCCGAAACGGGCCTGGCGCAGCCGTCGCCACAGTCCTGAACCGAGTTGACGTCCGCCGGCGGCCAATGTGGCGGCCGGCACGAGAAGAAGAACGAGGGCGACGATGGTCTTGGTGTGCTCACCGCGCAGATGCGGGCAGACGAGGAGCACGAGCACGACGCCCACGGCCAAGCCGGCCAGTGCCCCGCCGTAGGAGAGAACCTGCACGGCCGCTCCCCGCCGGAGACCACGCAAGGACGCCGCGAGGAGGACGACGATGAGTATGACGTCGAGGGCGTCCATGCCGCTCTCTCAGCGCCCGGCGTCACTACGAAGGGCGCGGCCGGGGCGGGGGCGAGGCCGAGGACCGCCCTCGCGACGAGACCCAGATAGCGATCGATCCATAGAATTGCAGCCGAGTGTAGGCGCCAGGCGTCGCGACACGGACGCATGCGATCGCCCAAACCGGCCGCTTTCTGCGGTCTTTCGGCAGCCGCCGGCGATTCGGGCGTCATGCTGGCCGGGCCTTCGGAGGCTGAGAGCGGCGCCGGTTGCACTTTTCCCATCCACCTGTTCCAAACTGGAGTCGTGGCCCAACCAGCCGACCGCCCTCGTGTCTCCTCGCGGCGTGACGGCGCTGGGCGTCCCCGCCCACCCGGTGGCCCTCGATGGGCGGCCGCGCGCCGTCAAAAGCGGCCCAAGGCGCAAGGCCGCGGCGAGGTGCACGAACACCATCACCGCGATGTCCAGGGCGGCAGCGCCCGGGCGGCCGTGTTCGGGATCAGTGACGGGTTGGTCACGAACATCTCTCTCATCCTCGGCCTCTCCGGGGCGCACCCGCCCGCCGGGGTGGTCCGCCTGGCGGGCCTGGCTGGACTCTTGGGCGGGGCCTTCTCGATGGCTGCCGGCGAGTACATCTCCATGAGGGCACAGACCGAATTGTTCCAGCGTGAGCTGGAACGCGAGCGACAAGAGATCCATCGGCGCCCCGAAGGCGAGCTGCAGGAGCTTGTGAAGATCTACGAGAGCCGAGGCATCTCGAGCGAGCTCGCCATCCAGGTGGCCCGCCAGATGATGGCCGATCCGAAAACTGCGCTCGAGACCCACGCCCGCGAGGAGCTGGGCATCCATCCGGACTCCCTCGGCCGGCCAGTATCCGCGGCGGCGGCGTCTTTTGTGACCTTCAGCATCGGGGCCTTTTTGCCCCTGGCACCGTTTCTCGTCGGCCACGGCAACGGGGCCGTGCTCATCTCGATCGTGATCGCGGCGATCGCAGCAGTGATTGTGGGCTCCGCGCTCTCGCTGTTCACGGGGCGCTCGTGGTGGTGGTCGGCCTTCCGTCAACTTGCCATCTGCGCGGCGGCCGGTGCGGTCACCTACGGTGTCGGGGCGGCAGTCGGCCTGAGCACCGTTCACTGACGGGATCTGCGGATTGGCCAGGTCTCTTAGGGTCGGCAAGGGTGAGGTGGTGGTGTCGGCTTCGGTCTATGTCGTTCGTCACGCCCATGCGCACCCGCGCGATACCTGGACAGGCCCTGACAGGGACCGCACCCTCACCGAACGGGGCGCCAAGGAAGCGAGCGCACTCGTCGGCCGGTTCGCGGCCCCACCTGGCGGTGCACCGCCGCACAAGCACGGTCCCCGGGCCGCCAGACAGACGCCCACCTTGCTCATGTCGAGCCGCGCAGAGCGCTGCCTGGCGAGCTTGCAGCCGCTTTCGGTCGCGTTCGGGCTGCCGATCATGATCGCCGAGTTCCTCTCGGAAGGCACCGATGTGGACAGCTTCTACGTGCACCTGAAAGAACTGGCGACCGCCGGGGGTGTGCCGGTGCTTTGCACCCACGGGGACGTCATCTGGAGTCTCGTCGACCTGTTCCTAGCTGCCGGAACGCCCATGACCGGGCCGGTGGAGGTAAGAAAGGGCTCAATGCTGGTGCTCGAGACCGAGGCGGGCTCCGTCCAATCGGTCAGGTACATCCCGCCGGCAAAGGTGTAGGTTCCGGCCCCGTGAGCGATGAGCGGCAATTGGACACAGCGAGGTCGCCTCGAGCACCCGGGCTACTTGCTCTCGTCGGCGGCGGGGAATGGCGGCCGGGCGCCGAATTCGACGCGGAGCTGCTGGAACGCTCACGCGCCGAAGAGGTCCTCATCCTTCCCACGGCCGCGGCATATGAGGACCCCGGCCGGGCTGTCGCCACGGCAGAGAGGTGGTTCTCGTCGCTTGGCGCCGTTGCGCGGGGACTCATGGTGCTGCGGCACGCCGACGCGAACGAGGAGGCGAACGCAGCAACTGTCGGCGAGGCCAGGTTCATCTACCTCTCCGGCGGCTCTCCCTTGCACCTCCTCTCGGTGCTCAAAGGATCGCTCGTCTTCGAGGCGCTCGCGCACGCCTGGCGCAATGGAGCGGTCGTGGCCGGGTCGTCGGCGGGCGCGATGGTGCTCGTGGACCCGATGGTCGACCCGCGCGGCGGTGCCTTCACCGTAGGGCTGGGCCTCGTCGAGCAGATGGCCGTCGTTCCCCATCACGACTCAGGCAGCTCACACCACTTCTGGCGGACGCTCGAGCTCGCACCAGCGGGCCTCCCGATAGCAGGCATCCCCGAGCGCACGGCGCTCATCCGCGACAACGACGGCTCGTGGCGGTCCGTCGGAGAAAGACAAGTCGCCGTCTACCTCGACGGCGTGGAGACCGGCCTCGGGGCCCTCCCCCGCTGACGGGCGCGGGTGGCCCTGAAGGCGCTAGTCCGCCTCGGTGATCGTGACCGACTCGATCACTACCTTCTCCTTCGGAGCACCTGATTTGCTGCCGAGGGCGTCAATGGTCGCAACGACCTCCTTGCCCGAGACGAGCTGGCCGAACAGCGAGTAGAGCGGAGGCAGGCGCATCCCGTCCGGCCCCGAGATGACGAAGAACTGGCTCCCGTTCGTGTTCGGCCCTGCATTGGCCATGGCGAGCGAGCCGAGCTCGTAGCGACCCGGCTTGGGGAGCTCGTCCTCGAAGCGGTAACCGGGTCCGCCCGTGCCGTTCCCCTTCGGATCTCCGCCCTGCAGCACGAAACCGGGAATGATGCGGTGGAAGACGATCCCGTCGAAGTAGTGATAGCGCGCCAGGAAGACGAAATTGTTCACGGTTCTCGGAGCGCTCACGGCGTCGAGGGAAAAGACCATCGTGCCCCTGGAGGTGACCATCTTGGCGCTGTAGCGCTTGGACAGGTCGATGCACATCTCAGGCGGAGCGGCAAAACTTTGTCGCTTCGGCCCAGAGCCGTCGACTGGAGGGCACTCGCTCGACATGGGGACTCCGTTTCTCTCGATAAGCCTTTGCAGGGTTTCTCTCGATAAGCCTTTTCAGCCGGCGACTTCGGCCACCTTGACGCTGAGAAGGTAGACAGTCAGGCTCGGGACGCCGGTGCTGGTGGCGGAGTTGGGGGCGCCATACGAGCCGATCTTGTCGAGGACGCTCATGCCCGATACCAGGTGACCGAAGAGCGTGTAGGCGGGCGAGAGGAGCGACTGGCCACCGGGCAGGATCAAGAAGAACTCAGACCTGTCGGAACTTGCCGTCCCGGCGTTCGCCATGGCAAGGTCGCCCGGCTTGTAGCAACCCGTGCCCGTGGGCACCTTCGCGCAGCTTGCAGGAGGCGTGTTGCCGGTGAAGGAATAGCCGGGGTAGCCGTACTCCAGCGGGCCGGCTTTGCCGGTGGCTCCGTCCGTGTCCGCGTCGGTCACCGAACCGCCCTGGACCACGAAGCCCTTGACGACACGGAAGAAGTCGGTGTTGTCGTAGTAGTGATAGCGCGCCAAGAAGACGAAGTTGTTGACCGCGGCGTACGAGGAGGCGGCCGACATCTGCTCGACGATATTGCCGAAGCTCGTCTTGAAAGTGGCGTCCCAAACCGACGTCGCCGGGATGCACGAGGGTGGGGCGGCAGTGAACAACACCACGCGCTTGGTCGACCCGGTGGCAGGCGGGCAGGTCGGGGTCACCGCCGCCGTTGTCAAGGGCTGGGTCGTCGGCGTCGGGAACGTGCTCGTCGTCGTGGTGCTGGGCCTCGTCGTCGTGGTCGTCGGCGGCACGGCGGTCTTCGATCCCCCGTTCACGAGGAACACGATGAGGACGATCAGGGCCGCCACGAGCGCAAGGCCGATACCACGGCGCAGATTGCGCCTCCTCTTGCGGCTCTTTTGGATTATGGCTTGCTTCTGTTCGCGTAAGGCACGCTGCCGCGCCCTCTTGTCGGTTGGCACGGAGCGACACGCTACCGAAACCGCAGGGCAACGTGCATCCGCCCTTGATGCGGGCACCGGTGCGGGCAACAGATCCGCCCTCGCTTAGAAGACGCGAGGTTCCCCGCAGCTCGCAAAGGGCCCTTGTTCGCCGCGGGTAAGCGGTCGGCGGTAGCTTGGCTCGTGTGACCCTCGTCGTGCAGAAGTTCGGTGGAACTTCGGTCGCAGATGCCGACCGCATCCGCGCCGTGGCGGACCACGTGGCCCGAACGCGCCGCTCCGGCAAGGACGTGGTCGTCGTCGTCAGCGCCATGGGCAAGACGACAGACGGGCTCATCCGCCTCGCCGAGGACGTGAGCCGTGTGCGGCCCGGGCGCGAGCTCGACATGCTGCTCACGGCGGGAGAGCGGATCTCGATGGCTCTTTTGTGCATGGCATTGGCTGAGCTCGCGGTGCCGGCCGCCTCGTTCACTGGCAGTCAGGCAGGCATCATCACCGACACGATGCACACCAGGGCACGGATACTCGAAGTGAAGGGAGACCGCCTACGCGAGTCGCTCGCCCAGGGCGTCGTCCCGGTCGTGGCCGGCTTCCAAGGGGTCTCGAACAAAAGAGACGTGACCACGCTCGGGCGAGGCGGTTCGGACACGACCGCGGTGGCCCTGGCCGCGGCGCTCCAGGCCGATCTTTGCGAGATCTACACAGACGTGTCCGGGGTCTTCACTGCCGATCCCCGTGTCGTGCCGACCGCGCACCGGATACCGAAGATCTCCTTCGAGGAGATGCTCGAGATGGCTGCGACGGGCGGGAGGGTCCTCGCTCTGCGCTCGGTCGAGTTCGCCCGCAACCATCACATACCGCTCCACGTGCGTTCCAGCTTCACCTGGGAGCCCGGGACCGTCGTCAGCGAGGAGGATCCTTCTGTGGAACAGCCCATCGTCTCTGCCGTGACGAGCGATGCCACCGAGGCCAAGGTCACTATCACCGACGTCCCGGACCAGCCGGGCATCGCCGCTTCATTGTTCCGCGGGCTCGCAGACCGGGGGATCAACGTGGACGTGATCGTTCAGAACACCTCGCACCACGGCACGACCGACATCTCCTTCACAGTCCCCCGCACGGACCTCGAGGGCAGCCTCGAAGTGGCTGAGCAGCTCATCCCCCAGCTCGGCGCCGTCTCGGTGGTAGCAGACGACGACGTGGCGACGGTCTCGGTGATAGGCGCTGGCATGCGCACCCACCCGGGTGTCACCGCCACCATGTTCCAGACCCTCGCCAATGCCGGCATCAACATCGAGATGATCTCCACCTCTCCCATCCGCATCTCGTGCCTCGTACGTGCCGAGCACGCCGAGAGGGCGGTCCAGGTGCTCCACGCCGCCTTCGAGCTCGACACCTGACCTCCGTTCGCCAAGATCCGAAAGAGTCCCGGACGAGCTGGCTCTGCGGCCTTGTTCGTCCCCGCCCGATTAAGGCTGCAACCTGGCAACTAAGCTGCCGGCATGAGAGTCGGCGTGTTCGGCGCCACGGGACAAGTAGGCGCCGTGATGAGATCGATCCTTGAAGAGCGCGCTTTCCCCGCCGACGCCGTGCGGTTCTTCGCGAGCGCACGTTCGGCCGGTCGCGTGCTCGGCTTCAAAGGTGACGACATCGTCGTCGAGGACGTGGTGGGGGCCGACTTCTCCGGCATCGACATTGCGCTGTTTTCCTGCGGCGCCTCGACCTCGATGGAGCTGGCCCCCCGCGTCGCCGCCGCCGGGGCCATCGTCATCGACAACTCCTCCGCCTGGCGAATGGACCCAGAGGTCCCCCTCGTCGTCCCGGAGGTAAACGCCGAGGCGCTCTCCGAGATACCGAAGGGTATCGTCGCCAACCCGAATTGCACCACGATGGTCGCCATGCCTGTCCTCAAGCCCCTCGACAACCTGGCCGGGCTGCGGCGGATGGTCGCTTCCACCTACCAGGCCGTGTCCGGCGCCGGCCTCGCCGGAACTGCGGAGCTCGACGAGCAGGTCCGCAAGGTGGCAGAAGGGGCCGCGGCCCTCGCCCACGACGGCAACGCCGTCGAGATGCCGGCGTCGGTCAAGTTCCCCGCACCCATCGCCTTCAACGTCATCCCGGTCGCGGGCCAGCTCGTCGACGACGGCGAGGGCGAGACGAACGAGGAGCAGAAGCTGAGAAACGAGAGCCGGAAGATCCTCGGTCTGCCCGAGCTTAAGGTCGCCTGCACCTGTGTCCGGGTGCCCGTGTTCACCGGGCACAGCTTGGCCCTCAACCTCGAGTTCGAGCGGCCGCTCCGGGTAGAAGAGGCGATCGCCGCACTCGTCGCCGCGCCCGGCGTCGAGCTCTGCGACATTCCCACCCCGCTTCGGGCGACCGGCGGCGACGTCTCGCTCGTGGGAAGGCTGCGCCGTGACACGACAGTCCCCCACGGTCTGTCGCTCTTCGTCGTTGGCGACAACCTCCGCAAGGGGGCGGCACTGAACGCCGTCCAGATCGCTGAAGTGCTGGCAGGCATCGCCTGACAACAGGTCCTCGTGCCCGCGGCCGGCCTCAACTCCCGACGCCGGCGGGCGCGGCGTCAGAAAGATCCGGCACCGAAGAAGGGGGATATCTTTCTTTCTCGCGGGCCATGAGCCCGACCCGACAACAGCCTCATCGGAGTCGACCGTCCTCCTGCCGAGGGCGTAGAGCCTCAGCCCGAGACCGAGGAGGAGTGCTAGGGCGACGACCGAGCTGAGGAACGGGTTGGCCCGCCATGACTGCGCCAGCCACCGTGGCGGCGGCTGGCGGCGTTGCGGAGCCTCCACTGGATCACTACTGCCTGCAAGGCTGCCGGCACTGGGCCGGGGCGCGACTGGAAACACCCGCGGCGATGCTCATCCCAACTTGGCGAGATAGGGGGAGAGCAGCTTCTCGATGAGCTTCGCGGTGACGTCGACCTCGATGTTCACCTTGTCGCCGGGCACACGCAGCCCGATCGTGGTCACCTGCGAGGTGTGGGGGATGATGGCGATAGCGAACCTGTCGCTGCCGACGTCGAAGATCGTCAAGCTGACCCCGTCCACCGCGATCGATCCCTTCTCGACGCAGTACCGGGTCAGTTCCGCCGGGATGTGCACCCTGAGATCAGGCGGGCCGGCCGTCACTTCCCCGATGGTGTCGACGTGGCCCTGCAAGATGTGCCCGCCGAGGCGGTCACTGGCCCGGACCGGCCGCTCGAGGTTCACCGCATCCCCGGGCCGCAGCAGGCCGAAGGTGGTTCGGCTGAGAGTCTCGGAGGTGATGTCGGTCTCCCAGATCTCACCCGCGCGGGCGACGACGGTCAGACAGCAGCCGTTGACCGAGATCGAATCTCCGACATTGGCGTCCTCCAGCACGACCGAAGCCCTGATCCGATGCCGGTCGCCGTCGTGGCCCAGGTACGTTCCCATCTCTTCAATGAGACCTGTGAACACGCTTGGCGAGCGTAGCAATCCCCGTCGCGCCTCGTCAGGCGCCTTGCAGCGGGCCTGTCATTGACGGGCCAACAGGATGCAGCCCACCGTCACCCCGAAACACACAACGACGACTCGAAGGATGGTCGGGCTCAGCCGACGGGCGAAGCTTCCTCCGATACGGCCACCGGCGAGGCTGGCGACGGCCATGATGGCTACCGCCGTCCAGGCAACAGGGCCGAAGGCCCCGTAGGCGATGACCGCGACGGAATTGATGACGACCGAGAGGACCTGTTTCAAGCCGTTCAGCCTCTGAAGGGTGTCGGCGATCACGAGCCCGAGCACGGCCAAAAGGATGATGCCGAGGCCTGCCCCGAAATAGGCCCCGTAGACCGCGGCGAGGAAGACTGCGACGTGAAGGCCAGCCGAGCGGTGCTCTTTCGACTCGGTGCGGCGCTTCGCTAACGTGCGGGCGGCGAGCGGTTGCAGACCGAAAAGGGCGCAGGCGAGCAGGATGAGAAAGGGCACGGCCGCCTTGAAGACGCTGGCGGGCGTCGTGAGTAGCAGCACTGACCCGACGGCCCCACCGGCGATGCTCGTTATGCCGAGGGCCACCAACCGGGAGCGTTGCCCCTCGAGTTCGCGACGATAGGCAGCCGTCGCCCCCACATAGCCTGGCCACAAGGCGACAGTATTGGTGACGTTGGCGGTGACACCCGGATAGCCCACCGCCAATAGGGCGGGGAAGGAGATGAGCGAGCCACCTCCGGCGACGCTGTTGACCGCTCCCCCGAGGAAGCCGGCCACGCCGAGGATGATCCCCTGCTCGGGCGTCAATCAGTTACCGCACTCGGCCAGTTCTCGTCGCGAACCTCGGCGAGGTACGAGGCGTGGTTGCGCGTCAGCTCGGCGACGCTGTCGCCCCCGAACTTGCGCAGCGCCTCGGAGGCGAGCACGAGGGCGACCATCGTCTCGGCCACGACGCCCATGGCGGGGACCGCCGTCACATCGGTGCGCTCTTTGAACGAGACCGTCTCTTCTTTCGTCCTGATGTCGACGGTTTTGAGCACAGGACGGTTCAAGGTAGCGAGTGGTTTCATGGCGGCGCCCGCGAGGAGAAGCCCTCCGGTCGAGATGCCGCCCTCGATACCGCCGGCGAGATAGGTCTGTCGGTTGTATTCGCGCGACTCGGCATCGAAAAAGATTGAGTCATGCCCGCTCGATCCCCGACGCCGGGCTATGTCACGGCCTTCTCCGATCCACACCGCCTTCACCGCCTGGATGCTCATCAAACCCTGGGCGATGAGGCCGTCGAGCTTGCGGTCCCAGTGCACGTGGCTGCCGAGGCCGACGGGCACGCCGTAGGCGGCGACCTCGACGGTGCCACCGAGCGAGTCCCCCTCCTTGGCGGCAGCCTTGATCTCGGCGATCATGTCTGCTTCGCCGGCAGGGTCGAAGCAACGCACCGGCGACTCGTCGACTCTCGCCAGCTCGCCCGGCAACGGGCGAAGACCGGCCGTCGCCAAAGCGGCGCCGATCCCGACGACGTGGCTCACGACCGCCACCCCGATCTGGGCGAGAAGAGCCTTGGCCAAAGCACCGGCTGCCACCCTGGCGGCGGTTTCTCGTGCCGAGGCACGTTCGAGGACGTCGCGGGCGTCGTCGAAGCCGTACTTCTGCATTCCGGCGAGGTCCGCGTGTCCCGGGCGCGGTGTGGTCAGACGACGCGCTGGGTGCCCGGGCTCGGGCGACATCTCCGTCTCCCACTTGGGCCACTCGGCATTGGCGATCTCGATCGCCACCGGTGAGCCGAGCGTGCGTCCGTGGCGAACGCCGCCGAGAAGGCTTATCTCGTCGGTCTCGAAGCGCTGCCGTGGACCCCGCCCATATCCGAGCCTGCGGCGGGCGAGCTCGCCGCGGATCTCCTCGGCAGTAATGGGTAGGCCGGCCGGGAGCCCCTCGACGATGACGACGAGCGCACGTCCATGGGACTCGCCCGCGGTCAAGAGGCGCAGCACGGCTCCAGCCTACGGCCGCAGGCCGTTTGTTGGGAGCTCGCCGAGGTGGACGGCCCTCCACTGACTGGCTGGCATGTCATCGACTAGCTCTGACCAAGAGCCGGTCGGCAGTTCGAGCTTGACCGAGCCCAACGTCGGAACGAGCAGCCTCAAAAGCGCCCGGATGACGGCGTCGTGGGTGACGAGCGCCACGCTGCCACCCGGTCCGGCGGCAACGACGGAGGCGACAGCGTCTAAGAAGGCTTCTTCAGCCCTGGCCTCTAGGAGCTGCCAAGCCTCGACGAGCGGGGCGGCGTCGATCGACCCGAAACGTTTCTCGACGTGCTCGAGCGAATGTCCCGCCAACTCACCGTAGAAGCGGTCACTCAAGCGCTCGTCGATCGAAAGAGGCGCTCGCGACGCCGAGGCCACCGGGCTCGCCGTCTCGAGCGCCCGCTTGAGCGGGCTCGACACCACGGCGCTAAGCGGCACGTCGCGAAACGCCCCGCCTAGGGCCAGGGCCTCGGCTTCGCCGGTCTCGTTAAGGGGGATGTCGAGCTGTCCCCTTAGGACTCCGGCCGCGTTGAGGGCGGTCTCGCCGTGCCGCAGGAGGAAGACCCGCGCAGATGCCACATCCCCACAGGGTAGGCGAGAGCGCCGGTCGAGACCGGCAGATGAAGGCTGGATGCCGCCCGCCTCAGCCGGCGGGGCGGCGATCTCAGTGGGCGAGTCCGTAAGGCAGCGGTTCGGCCGCTCCGATCTCTATCAGGCGGTTGTACTTGGCCACCCGTTCGCCACGCGCTGGGGCGCCGGTCTTGAGCTGCCCGCTGCCCGAGCCGACCACGAGATCGGCAATGAAAGTGTCCTCCGTCTCACCCGAACGGTGCGAGACCATCTGTGACCAACCCGACTCCCTGCAGACCTCGATCGCAGCCAGAGTCTCGGTCACGCTCCCGATCTGGTTGACCTTGATGAGGGCCGCATTGGCGGCCCGGCGAGCGATCGCCTCGGTGATGATCGCCGGGTTGGTGACAAGGAGGTCGTCACCGACTATCTGGATGCGATCGCCCAAGCGTTCGGTAAGACGCACCCATCCGTCCCAGTCGCCCTCGGCCAGGCCGTCCTCCAGGCTCCACACGGGGTACTCGGAGATGATCTTCTCGTAGCGGTCGATCATGTCTCCGCTCGAGAGGCTCTCCCCGGCGACGTGGTAGCTGCCGTCGCGGAAGAACTCGCTCGCGGCCGGGTCGAGCGCGATCGCCACACCGTCGCGACCGGGCCGGTAACCGGCCTGCTCGATGGCGTTCACGAGCAGACCGAGGACCTCCTCGGGCTCGTCGATCTCCGGCGCGAAGCCCCCTTCGTCACCGAGGCCCGTGGCGAATCCCTTCCCTGAGAGAAGCTTGCGGAGCGCCACGTAGACCTCGGCACCGGCTCTCACCGCTTCTGCCATGCTCGGCGCGCCGAGCGGGGCCACCATGAATTCCTGGAAGTCGAGCTTGTTCGGGGCATGGACCCCGCCGTTGACGACGTTGAAGTGGGGAACCGGGAGCCGCGGCGTGACCCCGGACGGGTTGAGAGCCCGCCACAGCGGCACACCGGAGGCGGCGGCGAGAACCCGGGCAGCCGCCATGGAGACGCCGACGATGGCG
>Ga0187867_10001550_pt1 | contig 19810 bp, 17 predicted proteins | sample June2016WEW_13_1_FD_132976 | JGI IMG/M metagenome (GOLD analysis project Ga0187867, IMG submission 132976) | Peatland microbial communities from SPRUCE experiment site at the Marcell Experimental Forest, Minnesota, USA - June2016WEW_13_10 | ecosystem: Environmental > Terrestrial > Soil >...
GCCGCTGGCATCCGCGCGTGAAGAAGCGACGGATGAAGGAGTATGACCTGATGAACCGTCCAAGGCGCGAGTATGCTGAACCCTCAGCGCCGGAGGTGGTTACCACTTAAGCGAATGGCATTCAGCTACGTCCCCTTTAATCAGTCCAATTTGAATCTACCTCATCGCTGGGGGATACTTACCTGATGCGCCATCCGTCTGGCAGCAGGATTGGAGATTAGGTGTGATAGACCCGGTTGCATCGGTACGTCATGGCTATGACCGCTGGGCGGCGGTTTACGAGTACGACGCCAACCCACTTCCGGCGCTGGAAGCCCCAGTGGTTCGGGCGGCGGTTGGGGACGTCCGGGGGCTGTCGGTCCTTGACCTGGGCTGCGGCACCGGCCGGCACACCGCCTGGCTGGCGGAAGCCGGCGCGTCCGTGACGGCAGTGGACTTCTCCGAAGGCATGTTGGCGGAGGCGCGCCGAAAGCCGGGGATGCAATCGGTCCGTTTTATTGTGCATGACCTGCACCGGCCGCTGCCGATTTCCAACGACTCGTTCGACTTGGTCGTGAGCGGACTGGTCTTGGAACATCTGCGGGATGTGGGGAGCTTCTTCGCCGAGGTCGCCCGCGTTCTTAAGCCGGGCGGCAGAGCAGTGGTATCGGCCATGCACCCGGCCATGTTCCTTCGAGGCTCGCAGGCTCGATTCACCGACCCGGTTTCCGGCGAGTTGGTTCAGCCGGGCAGCATTGCGCACACGCTCGGGGCATTCGTCATGGCGGCGGTGAAGGCGGGCTTGCACCTGGCGAGCGTCGAGGAGTTGGCCCCGGACTCAGACTTTGCGGCAAGGTATCCACGGGCCGGAAAGTACATTGGATGGCCGATGTTGGTCGTGTTCACAATGATGCGCAGGGGAAGTAAGAGGGGACGTCTAATTCGTCCGGGGAATTCTCATGGGGAGCGGAGCGTTCCCCCCAAATAAATAGTGGGCCGCTATTACCGATGCGCCGCCAGGACGGCCCGCACGCTGACGTGGATCAACAGACAAACGAGAAGAAACGGAAGGAAAAAAACGAATCCCCATGGCCCGACGAGAAAGGTCAAAGGCAAGTATCGCAGGTGACGCACGGCATCTAAAGGTTATCACATCGGCGCTGGCCGTATATCTTTAGTCCGTCACCCGCGCGTCATAAATCAAAATCCATGAATAACTTGGGAACAATTTGACAAAAAAACGGATGTCCGCATGGCCGTTTTGCAATTTTCATCTAAAATGTTCATAATTAACGCAATCAAGCTGATCCACGTCGGATGGCCGGAGGCACGCGATGTCGGCAAATCTACGCATTCGCTTGTACGCCGACGTGGTTTTCAGCTACAGCCGCGGAATCCTGCGCGGCATCGCCGACTACGCCAAGCTGCGCGGCGGATGGGATTTCGAGTTCATTCCCCGCATCGATCCCGATTTCACGGACACGTTCAAACAGGACGACGTCCGCGGCGTCATCATCCAGATTCGAGAGCACGAGCAGGCTGAGGCGCTGATCCGCAGCGGCGTTCCGGCCGTGAACGTTTCCAACGTATTGAATCCGCCGGCGAACCTGCCCAGCGTTTTTCCCGACGATATGGCGACCGGGGCCATGGCCGCCAGATATTTCCTGGAGGAGCGGAACTTGCGAAGCTTCGCCTTCTGCGGGCCTTCCGATCTCGAGTATTGCCGCAATCGACGCGATGGATTCTGCTGCGCCGTGACCCCGCAGCCCTGCGTGATCCTGCCGCGGCCGGGCGACGACTCCTCGCCCCAGCGGCAGCAGGTGCTCAAATCGCTTCCCCGTCCGGTCGGAATCTTCTGCTACAACGACCATTGCGCCCGCGAGGTCGTCCGCGAAGTCACCCGCCTGCCAGCGCTGGTCCCGGATGAGGTGGCCGTCCTCGGCGTGGACAACGACGAGATTCATTGCGAGTTATCGGGCGTCCGCCTTTCCAGCATCCGGCTGGACACCGAGCAGATCGGCTACGAGGCGGCGGCGCTGCTCGGCCGGCTGATCGCCGGCGAGCCACCCCCCCGCCACCCGATCCTCATCCAGCCGCGCGAGGTCATCACCCGGCGATCGACCGACGTGATCGCTCTGGCGGATGCGGAGGTGGCCGCCGCGGTGCGGTTCATCCGCGACCGGGGCGGCCGCGACATCAACGTCCAAGACCTGCTGGATCGCACCTCCCTCTCGCGCCGGTCGCTGGAAATGCGCTTTCGCAAGGCCCTGGGCCGCTCGCCGTACCAGGAAATCCGCCGCGTCCAGATCGAGCGGGCCAGGCTGCTTTTGTCCGGCACCGACCGCCCCGTCCGCGAGATCGCCGACGCCTGCGGTTTCAAGGAAACCCGCCAACTCAGCACCGCCTTCCAGGAGCGATTCGGCCTCAGCCCGCGCCAATATCGCCGCCACGCCCGCGGCGACGCCCCGCCGCCTCAGCTGACGCCTTCCAACCTCCGCTCATATTGAAGTAATTTGTTCTCGCTTTGCCTCCAGATGGATATACTGCAACCCATGGCCACCGAAAGCACCACCAGTAAAAAGCGTCGCATTACGTTTCTCGTCCAATTCTCCCAGGTCATTCAAGTCCCCGGCAACGGGTCGCTGACCGGCAGCGGCTCCACCCAGGTGAATCTTGAAGACGTGCCCAATGACATCAGCCTGGACAAGCTGACCCAGACGGTGCAGGCCACCGTGGATGGGCTTCGCCAGGCGGGGTTTCAGGTCAGCCGCGTCAGCCTCATGCTGTAGAAGCCCGCGGCAAACGTCCGGCGACCCGCAGTTTCACTGGGCACGCAGTTTCACTGGGCACGGGTCTTCGTCGTTTTCGTCTCTCCAACAGACTTGAATTTCCCCGCCAGGTATTGCTCCGCCAACTCCAGGTAATGCCCCGTCAACCATTGCATGTATTGCAATTCCTCCGGCTCGATCGGGCGGACGATTTTGCCGGGCACGCCCATGACCACCATCCGATCCGGCACGACCAGGTCCGGCGGCACCACGGCCCCCGCGGCGATCAGGCATTGCCTGCCGACGACCGACCGGCTGAGCAGCGTCGCTCCCATCCCGACCAGCGAACCTTGTCCGACGTGCTTGCCGTGCACGATCGCCCCGTGCCCGATGATCACCTCGTCTTCGATTGTATTGGCCACCCCGGAATCGCAATGGATCACGGCGTTGTCCTGCACGTTCACCCGCCGGCCGATGACCACGCGCGCCACGTCCCCGCGGATCACCGCGCCGAACCAGACACTGCTATCCACGCCGATGGAAACGTCCCCGACGATCGTGCAACGTTTCGGCCGAAGATACCCAGGCTCGACGCGAAAGAATCGTGGCATGAGAACAGGCTAATGCATCCAATACGGTCCGTACAGGGGGAAAAGGGGAAGTTGTCATTGGTCGTTTGTCATTGGTCATTTGTCATTGGCCATTGGGCGATGGCGTCTGTTCCGAAAGTTCTTTGCAAATGACAAATGACGAATGACAAATGACAATTACTTAGCCCCGATTTTCGTGACTGACCGACAATGCGCTTGTCCACATCGGCCATGCGCCTGTAACTTATCCCCATGCGATGGATCGTCGGTGATATTCACGGCATGTCTCAGCCGCTCAAGGCGCTCGTCGAGCAAGTCGCCCAACGCGACCCTTCTCCCGCCTGGATCTTCGTCGGCGACTACGTCAATCGCGGGCCCGATTCGCGCGGCGTGATCGAATTCCTCCTCCAACTTCCCAACGCACGCTTCTGCCGCGGAAATCACGACGACCTCTTCGACGTTCTCCTCAACGGCCAAAGCTACGTCGAGCAACTCACCCGCAACAATCGCCCCGGCGCGTTCAAATGGTTCATGGAGCACGGCCTCCGCGAAACCCTCGCCAGCTACGGCGCCTCCGACGCTGCCATGCTCGCCGTGCTCGACCGGCCCACCGATCGCGGCGTCGACGGCCTGATCGCCGGCGTCCCCCTGGCCCACCGGCAATTCATCCGCAATCTCCAGCCCGTCATCGAGGAAAGCGACGTTTTCATCGTCCACGCACGCTGGAACCCCGCCACTCCCGACGAAGACCCCAGCCCCACCACTTATCTCGACGTCGATCACGATCTCCGCAAAACCGCCACCTGGGGCCGGTTCATCGCCGAGGAGTTGGATCAATCCAAAACCTGGCGGCGCACAGGATACTTCGGACACACGCCCGTCGATTTCTACGGCGCACGCGGCGGATACAGCCCCCTGGGCGGCGGAAAACTCGTCCCCATCGTCGCCGAAAAAATGGTCCTCCTTGACACCGCCGCCGCCATCAGCCCCGTCGGCCGACTCACCGCATACTGCCCCGACACTTCCTCCTACATCCAGGTCGACCGACAGGGACGCCTCGTTGACAACCCTTAATCTCCCCCACCTTCGCCCCCATCGTCTCAAGCTGGCGCTGCTCCAACCGCAAATCGCTCCCAACACCGGAAACATCGCCCGCGCCTGCGTCGCCACCGCAACCGAGCTTCATCTCGTCCGCCCGCTCGGCTTCGTCCTCAACGACAAAAATCTCCGCCGCAGCGCCCTGGACTACTGGCCCCGGCTTCGACTGACCGTTCACGACGATTCCAACGGATTCTTCGACTCCCTCCGCCGCGACGCCGCGAACTTCTGGCTCTTTTCCACCAAGGGCGAACCTTCCCTCTGGCAGACCCGGTTCGCCGACGGCGACTGGCTGATCTTCGGCAGCGAAACCGCCGGCATCGCCGATCCCCTCCTCGCCGACCATCCCCGCCGCGTCGTCCGCATTCCCCAGGCCCCGGGCGAACGCTGCCTCAACCTCTCCTCCGCCGCCGCTGTCGCACTCTTCGAAGCGCTCCGGCAGATTCATTCGGATACAATCTCCCCTTCACCAAAAGGCGGCTTATGAAATCCTCGTTGTCCCAAAAACGTTGCAAGCCCTGTGCTCCCGGAACCCCGGCATTATCGAAAAAACAAATCGCGCTTTTGCTGCCCAAACTCCACGGCTGGAAGTTGCGCGACGGCCAGTTGTGCAAAACCTATCCCTTCAAGGACTATCACCACACCATGGCCTTCGTGAATGCCGTGGCCTGGATCGCGCATCGCCAGGACCATCACCCCGATCTCAACGTCGGTTATAATCGTTGCCAGGTGCGTTACAGCACGCACTCCGTCAACGGCCTTTCCGAGAACGATTTCATCTGCGCCGCTAAGGTCGATGCCCTGATGCAATGATGCCGCCGGCCGCGAGACAATTATGCCGACGCCCGCCTTATTCTTGATTCTGGCGACGCTCCTGCCGCTGGCGTGTTTCGCCTTGCTGCTGGCCATCGGCAGGCGAATGGGCGAACCCCTGGCCGGATGGGTCGCCACCATCTCCGCCGCCGCGGGCGCCGCGCTCTCCTTGGCCGCCATCATCGCCTGGGTCAACGGCGGCGAACTCGCCGGAACCACCTGGGGTCCCGGCGATAAACCCATCGAACTCACCCTCCGATTGCTCCCCGCCGCCGCCGCCACCGCTTCAGACCGCGGCAGCTTCGCTAATCTGAACCTCTACGTCGACAGCCTCACTATCGCGATGTTCAACACCCTCGCGCCGATCGCGGCCCTCGTCTGCGCGTTCGCCGTCCGCTTCCTGCGCGACGATGAACGCTTCGCCCAATTCTTCACCCGCCTGCAATTGTTGATCTTTTCCATGCTCGGACTTGTCCTCAGCGGAAACCTCTTTCAGGTCCTTCTGTTCTGGGTATTGATCGCCGTGTCCGCCTGGCTCCTCAGCCGCCTCGGTCCGCCCATCGGGTCGAGCCGCACGGTCGTTTGGTTCATTTTCAATCGCATCGGCGATGCGGGCCTGATCCTCGCCCTGGCCATCCTCTTTCGATTCCTCGGCAACGCCACGCTCCCGCAGCTCGACCGCGCCGCGGCCGGCTCACTTGTTCCCGCCAAAACCCTCACGATCGTCGCTCTGGCGCTCTTCTGCGCCGCCGCCGTCAAAACCGTTCAATTGTGTCCGCGCATGCCCATCCCCGCCGCCGCCCTCGTGCAATCCATCACCGTTTGCGCGTCCGGCGTCTACGTTCTCGCCCGCGTTTTCCCCCTGCTCACCCCGCCCGCCAGCCTGGCCATCGCCGTTGCCGGCCTATTCGCCCTGGCCATCGGCGCAATCCTCGCCCTGCCCGAGCGGGACGTCGTGCGACTTCTGGCCTACAGCACCGTTTCACAATTCGGCTTGATGTTCATGGCCCTCGGCATCGGAAGCTGGGTCGGCGGTCTATTTCACCTCCTGACCCACGCCTTCTTCAAATCGCTTCTTCTCCTGACCGCCGGCGCCGTCGTCCACGCCGCCGGCGGCGAGCGGCGGCTCGGCCAGTTCGGCGGCCTCCTGCGCAAGCTGCCCATCTCCGCCGTCTCCTTCGCCATCGGCCTCTTAGCCATGGCCGGCGCCCCGTTCACCAGCGGATATTTCAGTTCCGAATCCATCTTCGTCCACGCCGGCGCCCTCGCCGCCGCGCGCGGTGGATTTTACTGGCTCTTTTTCATCGTCCCCGCCGCCGCATCCGCCCTCACCGGATTGTACATGACCCGTTGTTGGATGCTCATTTTCTGGGGCCAACCGCGTAACCAGCCGCTCCACGACCGCGCCCGCGAGCGCATCAGCTTCTGGATTCCGCTGGGCGCCCTGGCCATCCTGAGCATCGCCGGCGGAAGTCGTCTGATGGAGATCGACCGTTTCATCGCCCGATCCGCCGACGAGACCGAAAACTACTACAACGCCGCGCGCGACCCCGCGTCTCCTCCCTTCGCCGCATTCACCTCCCAATCCGCCGGCCTTTCCGAAGAAGTCGGCGAGCAGCTATTCCACCAATACGCGCTCTGGCCCTTCGCCGTCGGCATCGCCGCCGGCGTAGGCATCTATTCCCGCCGAAGAATCCCCTAACAATGAACGCCCGCGTCCCTTTTAGCGGCCGCGTTTACGCGGCGTTGCTTGCCAGAAATCCACCGAATTGAAAACGAACGAGACAGCTCCAATTGCCGGGCCGTTGCGGCTATTGGACCCCTCCCGTTTCCCGCGCTTGCATTTCAATTCCCCGGCAACCTCGTTTTCCATTCGCGTTCGTGCCGCGCTCCGTGGAGGACTCGAAATACGACAATGGCATCGGGCCGGAGCACGAAGAAAACGCGATATGGGAAACGCCGGGTAAGCACCCGGCGCACTTCGGGACGACGACGCAACCGTCGATATTTCCGGGGATTCGCGGCAGCGCTCTCGATTGCCGCGTGAACTTCGGTGATGAATTCCTCCCCCAACCCCGCTCGCCGGGCTTGATACCAAAGCGCAGCTTCGGAAATGTCCGCTTCGGCCTCCGCGCGGATGATAAGCCGGCGAATCATGGACGCAGCTTCGCGCGGATGCGAGCTTCAACTTCTGTCCACGGACTGCCGGCGTCTGGGTTTTTCGCATAATCCGCCAACGTCGCATCCAGCGCCGCCTTGTCGGCATCGGCCAGTTCCCCGTCGTCCAGCCATTGTTCCCCGGCAAGTTCATCAAGCTTGGCTTGCACCTCAGCCAGTTCCTCCGCCTTGAGCTTCGGCAGTTCGGCAAGGATTTCAGCTTTGCTCATGATCAGATTTTATCCCTTCCGCATGGCTGCGGCAATCGTCGCATCCGACCGGAAATCCGCCTTCGGCTCTTAAAACCCCTGCGCCGCATCCCGTTTGGCCGCCGCGGTTACCTGGACTGAGCTTGCCGAAGCCCGCGGCGTTTCCTCCCGGAAATCGAGCCATGCATTTCCCCCCTCGCCCGGTACTCCGGGAGAGGGTTGGGGTGAGGGTATTCCGCGGGCTTGTTCGCACACATTCCCTTGGCTACTGTTTTACATGTGATACGTCCCTCCCACGACCAGATCATCGCCAAGCCGATGGATAAGGCTCAAGTTTTTTGGGACAGTTTTCGGAAGTCGTGGAGAGCAAGCCTTCCGAGGTATAAGGATTCTTTCAACGATCCAAAACGATGGACAACCGATTGGACGGAATTGATAAAACAGGCAGCAGAACAGGCTTGCCATGGCTTGGCGGCGAGCCTGAATTGCGAGGTTGAGGTTGGGCGTGAAGGCTACAATCGAACCGACGTGCATGCCATCGACAGAGGTTCGCGTAAACTCCTGGTTGCGTTTGAGTCCGAGCTAGCGCCTTGGGGTAAAAAAGGGGATTGGCGGCAGGAGTTTGGCAAACTCTGCGAGGCGGATGCGGTCCTTCGCGTCCTGTCGGGTACATTTACCCCTGGAACGGGCCGGACATTTCCAGTTTTCTTGAGAGAAAAGCTCGATTATCTGCGGGCCTCTTTTGACAAAGGACATTCGGGTGGATTTTGCCTAATCTTTGGTCCGGGTCCTTTCGACCAGGATCCCGAGCAGGCTTGGTTGGCCTATTCTTTGGAGCGGGACTACAGCGTGCGCGAGCTTGTTTCAGCAAGTCCACTTATACCGCTTCGCGTCATACGCGGCCAAGAGGGCACGGAGGAGTGAGTAACGGCATGCCATGACATAGGAGGTTACCCTCGCCACCGCAGTGGGTGATTTCTCGATCCATCAGAAGGAGCCCAGAACGGAGTTGTATGTTCGAGGAGAAGCGACAAAACCCGAAGCATCAGCTCATTGGCTTATTGATAGGAGCGATAGCTGGTGTTATCGCTGGTTTGATTCTTGCGTACTGGACAATTGGCAAATAGAAGGGAGTGACATGCCTGGTAACATGCCTATGGGCGAGAAGTTAATGAAACTGCTAACGAGCTCCGACCACGTCAGAGGTACGTTGGTACATATGAGCAACGCTGACCTGCTCCATGTGCTGGAAGTTGCAGACGAGGAAAATGAAATAGAGTTTATAGCACTTGAGTTGGCACCGGAATTGGCGAGGCGTTTGATGGTACAGGAGAAACAGATCGAGGATTTACGACAGAAAAAAGGCAATGCCTGATTGCAGGAAGTAATTTACGCAGACTAAGGCGATGGCAAGGTGGTCGAACGATAAAAAGGGACAAGCTACAAAAAGGAGCCATCCATCTTCGCCGCCGCTTTCGCTATAAACGCATTCCGCACCGCGGCATCCATCCGTATCCGCTCACGCACAGCCTAATCCACGGCGGCCGGCCAAAAGCCACCGATTCGCAATTTATCGCCAAATTTGGCGCGCTCACCCGTGCCGTCAACGGCACCAAATCGGCGTTGTGACGTAACGCCATATTTCATAATTGGTTATGGCGATGCCGAATACGGGCGGACACGGGTTGACATTTGAAAAGTGTAAAAAGTGTCAAATGCGCCAATTCGATCCTGGTCAAACGGATTGCGCTTCCCCCGGCTCCGCCGCGGCGAGCCGCGGGAGCAGGGCGATCGCGGCGTCATAGACCATGGCCGGCGTCAGGCGTGTCATGCAGCGATGATCCAGCGGGCAGGTCTTTTTTTGACATGGTCCGCAGAAAACTTTGACGGCCAGCTTTCGCTCCTTGGGAAAGTCGATCTCCGTCCATTCGGGATGGGTGGGGCCGAAGAGCGTGATCACCGGCACGTCGAAGGCCGCGGCGATGTGGCGCGGGCCGGTGTCGTTGGTGATCATCAGATCGCAGCGGCGGACGATCTCCTTCAGCGTGCCCAGCGTCGAGCCCTTGCCCAGCAGATCCACCGGCGCGTGGCGCATCGAGCGGTAAATGGTATCGACGATCTTCCGTTCGCGCGGGGCGCCGCTGATGAGGATCGTGGCGGACAAATCTTCGATGAGCCGATCGGCCAGGGCGGCGAAATATTCCGCCGGCCAGCACTTGGCCGAGCCGAACTGCGCGCCGGGGTTGAGCAGGATCAGCGGCGGCTTGCCCGAGGCGGCCGGGCGTTCCACGTCCCGCGGCAATCCCGCCCGCTCCAGCACCTCGCACCCTCCTCGCCGTTCCGATTCGGTGACGAACAACTTCAGCGAAAGGTCCCGCGCCTGGCTTCCCAGGTAATGGGCCAGGCCCATGTAATACTTGACGATCGGCGTGGGAACGAATTTCCCCTTCTCCTTGCGCGGCAGCAGTTTGTCCGACAACAGAAACCCGCGTCCGTCGCGCTCGTATCCCACGACGCGGGGGATGTTGGCCATCTTGCAGACCAGCGCGGTTTGAAACGAATTAGGCAACAGGATCGCCAGATCGAATTTCGCGCCACGGAGCCGGCGCGACAGATCGAACAGGCCCTTGCCTGCCTTTTTCTCGGTCTTTCCGGACCGATAGGTGATGAGCTGATCCACCCACGGCAAGCCGGTGTACAGCGGCTTGACGTATCGCTTCATCATGTAAGCGATGTGCGCGTGCGGATAAAGTTCCCGGATGGCCCGCAGCGACGGCGTGGCCATGACCGCATCGCCCACCCAGTTCGGCTGCACCACCAGAATTTTGCGAGGCTCGGTCATCTGGCGGAAGTATAACGGAGGGGAGGGGCAAATCAGAAATCCGAATAACGAATTGGTCACTTGTCATTCGTCATTTGTCATTGGTCATTCGGATTTGATTCGTCATTCGTCATTCGGATTTCGGATTTACCGGCGCCTTTTCCAAAATCAGGACCCGCACCATTTTGCCGTCGTGGGAATAATTCAGCCCCGTTTCGGCCGCGCGGAGGACCAATTGACCCTGCAATTGCGGGGAAAGCAGCTTCCAATCCAGATCGTCGTCGGCCATGACGATCCATCTGGGCCATTGACTTGGTGGATTCACTTGCAGGAACGTTACGTCATATCTCCGTGCTCCGCCGCCCTGGTAGAAGGCCAGGCTCGGCTCGTCGTAGCCGATCATGGCAACGTGAACGTCGGCCCCGTACGCCCCCAACTCGGTCAGGTCGGACGCCAGCCGCTCGGGAAGATGCAGAAAATTCATTCCCGGCAGAATGCAGGCGTAGAGGATCGCGATCATGGCGGCCATTCCCACTCCCATGACGACCGCGGCCCGGGCGATCCGGCCCTGATAAAACCGCAGCAGGACGAGGCCGGCGTATATCGCGCCGGCGGCGCTGAACGCGATGAAACCGGCAATGGGCAATTGATCGGATGGAGCGACGAGCAGCGACAGCCAGGGCGCGGCCCCGAGTCCCATCGTGGCCAGGACCCACGCGATCAGCATCGCGAAAAAAATGGGTTTTCGCAGATCGCCGCATTGCCCGCGAATGCAGCGCACCAGCGCGTCGGCGGCCAAAAATGCCAGGCCCGGAAACGCCGGCAAGACGTAGAAGGGAAGTTTGGTATAGACGATCTCCATCATCAGCCAAGGCCCGGCCGTCGCCGCGATGGCGAATCGAATCGCGTCCAGCCGGCGGTTTCTCCACGCCAGAACAAGGGTTGTGGGCAGCAGCAGGCTCCAGGGAAAGAACGTGCCGAAGATGAGAAGGGCGTGGTATCCCGGCGGCTTGCCATGGCCTTCCATGCTCTGGGCCAGGTGCATCCTCGCCCTGACGAACAGCGCCAGGATGAACCCGGGGGCGCGCTGATGGATAAGCACCAGCCAGGGCGCCACCACGGCGGCCAGGATAGGCACGCCGATGAGGGGTTTCAAATGCCGCCACCAGCCGATGTTTTTCTTCCACGCCGGCCCATTTCGAAATCCCTTCCCTTCCCTGGCCACGTCCAGCGCCAGGAGGATGATCAGCGTGAAGAAGTACATTCCCAGCGGCTGCGGACCCTTGGTGATCCCCGCCAGGCCGAGGGATATCCAGAACGCCGGGGCCGCCCACCAGGGCGGATTGTTTCCGCGCCGGCCGGCCGAGTACATCACCGCCAGCGAGATCTGGCCGATCACCATAAAAAGCAGCAGCGCGCCGTCGGTGATGCAGAATTTGGCGCAGGAGATGGTCAGGCCGCAGGTGCAGAAGATGAACGCGGTCCACAGCGCCCGGCGGTCGCCGGTGAAATGGCGAACGGCCGCCCCGACGAGCAGCGCCGTCGCCAGGACCGCGATGGTCGAGGGGAATCGCGCCGCTTCGGGCGTGTCGCCGGCCACCTTCATCGCCGCGAGCTGGCACCAGTAAATCACCGGCGGCTTTTCCAGCCGCCACTGGCCGAGATATTTCGGAACCACCCAATCGCCGCTTTGCAGCATTTCCCGCGAGCACTGGGCGTACCACGGTTCGTCGCGGTCCCAAAGCGGCACGCGATGGGCGCCCAGGAAATACAGCAGGGCCGCGCCAATCAGCATCGCCGGCAGGATTCGCCAGAACTTGGTGGAGCGCGGCATGGGGGCAAGGTACGCGCGGATCGGCGCAAGTGCAAAAGCGGAAGTTACAAGTTACAAGTGGCAAGCGGCAAGTCAAAGCAGCAGCGCCTGCAACTTGCCGCTTGCAACTTCTTCCTTGCAACTTGCAACTCCGCCATTTACTTTGCACGCTGCGCATGCTGCCGATCTACATCGTCCTGGTTTTGACCGTTCTTTGCGCGGCGATGATGCTGCTGGAACGCCGCGGGTTGGCGACGACGCTCGTCCTTTCCTTCAAGGGCGACGTCAAGCGCGAGACTCGCTTTCTTGCCCAGTACGGCCAGCTTGTTTGCACGGTCGTCACCTCGCTGCTCATCTGGCAACTCGATGCGGAGAGGGGATTGCAAATCTGCAAGGCGCTTTGGGCCGCCGTGATCGGCGCGACCGTCGTGGCGACGATTTCCAAACGCCTCCTCGGCCGGGCGAGGCCGCGCAGCGAGCACGCGGGAAAGTTCCTCGGTCCGTCTTTCAAGCATGCCAACTATCGCGAGAGCTTTCCCTCCAGCCACAGTGCGTCGGCCGTGGCTTTTGCGGCGGTTCTGGCGATGGCCTACCCGCATGCGGCCGTCACGTTCTGGGCGCTGGCGCTGATCTGCGCGGTGTTGCGCTATCTCATGGATGCCCATTGGCCCAGCGACGTGCTCGGCGGAATCGCCCTCGGATACCTGGCCGGAATCATCGCCTGGCGAGTTTTCTTTTGAGCGAGCCCCATGCCGTTGCGATGGGATTTTGTCGAATTGATCGACCGGTTGCATCGACTGTTTCTCTCGGCGGAAAACGAATTGCGGCTCGAGCAGGCCGTCTATGGCCTGGACGTTCGCGACGAACGCGAATTGCAATCCCTGATGGCCCAGCGGCTGGCCGGGCATTACCAGGTTGCCCGCGAGGTCCACTATCCATCGACGATCGGAAGAAAGCTGACCCATCGTCAGCGGTGCGACATGGTCCTGACGCCGCGCGGCCGGCCGCTGCGGCTGGACTCGGCGCCGCCGACGCTTTTCGATCCGCCGAACCTCGCCGCCCCGGAAGAAGCGCTTTGGCTCGAGGTCAAAATCGCCTATCAATTCCGCGAGGGAGGCATACGCCACGGCGGCTACGGCGGACAATGGCGCAACGCCGTCGTGGACGATCTGCGGAAGATGGAGGCCGAGCCGCGAATCCTCGAAGCGGGGCTGCTCCTGGTGGTGTTCAACGAGTCCGCGGAGGTCTTGGAGAAGGACCTGGAACTTTTCGAAAATGTGCTTGCCCGCAAGGAAGTGTTGGCGGGATTCCGGCAAGTCCGCGGCGTCGAAATCCTGGACCGCATCGGCCATCGCCTCTGCACCGTGGTTCTTTGGCCCACCATTCAGCGATAATCTCCGCGGCACGGGCGGGCGATCGACCGATCTGGAGCGACGAAAGATTCCGGAAAGTCAGGCGCGATTCTTGATCCAAAGGGACAACGCCTCGACCACTCGCGTGATGACGGCGTCCCAATCCCCGATGCGGGACTGGCGGAATAATCGCATCGTGGGATACCAAGGGCTGTCCTGGCGTTCCAGCAGCCAGCGCCAGTCTGAAGCAAAAGGCAACAGTGTCCAGACGGGCTTGCCCATGGCGCCGGCCAGATGCACGACCGCGGTGTCCACCGCGATGACCAGGTCCAGGTTGGCGATCAGCGCGGCAGTATCGGCAAAATCCTTCAGCTCCTCCGAACAATTGACCAGCCCCATGCCGGGCGGCGGAGCCTTGGCTTCGTCGGCCGCCGCGCCTTTTTGCAGGCTGAAGAAGCGCACGCCGCCCACCTGTCCCAGCGGGGCCAACTTTGCCAGCTTCATCGAGCGGTTGCGATCGTTCTTGTGGGTTAGTCTCCCCGTCCAACCCAAGCCCACTTTAACGAATGGGGAATGGTCGGCCAGCCGATGTTGCCACCTTCCGGCGTCTTCGGCATCGGCGTGCAGATAGGGCACGATATTGGGAATATTGGCCAAATTCGTCCCGAAAACCCGCGGCAGGCTTAGCAGGGGACAGTGCAGATCAAAGGCCGGCAGGGGCTGGCCTCGGAAGACGACTTGGCATCTCCCGGCCATTGTCTGGAAGAGCCGTTGGAGTTCGGCGTAACATTCAATGATGATTCTCCCGCCCCGCTGTTCCACCAGCGGCAAATAACGGATGAATTGAACGGCATCCCCATGGCCCTGTTCGGTGTGGAGCAGCAGGGTGCGACCTTCCAGTGGACAGCCGTCCCATTGCGGCTGAGGGAAGTTCCGCGCGGGCGTCGGAAATTCCTTGCATTTCCATCGCCATTCGTGCTCTTCCCAACCCTGTTGAAAATCTCCGCTAGTCAGTAGAGATAGAGAAAGGTTGAAGTGAAATTCGGCGTAGTCGGGCTTGAGGGCAATGGCCTGGCGAAAGGCGGCGACCGCCTCATCGAGTTGGCCTTGGTCCTTCAGCGCATTGCCGAGATTGTTGTGAGCATCGGCGTAGGTAGGTCTGAGGGCGATGGCCTGGCGATAGGCGGCGATGGCCTCATCGAGTTGGCCTTGGTCTTTCAGAGCACTGCCGAGATTGTTGTGGGCTTCGGGCAAGTTGGGGTTGAGGGCCAGGGCCTGGCGAAAGGCGGCGATGGCCTCATCGAGTTGGCCTTGGTCTTTCAGCGCATTGCCGAGATTGTTGTAAGCTTCGGCGACGTTGGGGTTAAGGCCGATGGCCCGGCGAATCAAGCCCACCGCAATGTCATTCCGTCCGACCTGATTGGCAATCACTCCCAGAAATTGCATCGCGCCGGCGTGTTCCGGCTGCTGGGCCAGGATCTGCCGGTAAAGCTGCTCGGCCTCGTGCAGCCGCCCGGCTTCGTGGCGTTGCATTGCAAGACCGAAGGCTTGTTGGATGGTGAGTGGAGTCATGCGACAAATGGGCACTATCCGGTGCGGATTACTCTTTCGCAACAGATGGCCATGAGCTGCGTATCGCCGCCTCTCGAAGCGAATGACGGTTCATGCGATATTAGTCGATAGCAATGACCCAAACCCGCCACGCCCGCATGGCCGCCGGCGAGATACTTGCCCTGGTCGCGATCATCGCCCTGGTGCTGATCGTTTACGTCCCGGTGATCCGCACCGCCGGATTCATCTGGGACGATCCGCAATACGTCACGGGCAATCCGCTTCTCCGCACGTTGCCGGGATTGCTGGCCATCTGGATTCATCCCTCGGCGTTGCCGCAATATTATCCGCTGGTCCATACCACCTTCTGGATCGAATATCATCTCGCCGGGCTGCATCCGGCGCTCTATCACGTTGACAACGTTCTTCTGCACGCGCTGGCGTCGATCTTGCTGTGGCGGGCGCTGACGCGGCTGGGCGTGCCGGGCGCGTGGCTGGCGGCGGCGATCTTCGCCGTCCATCCCGTGCAGGTGGAATCCGTCGCCTGGGTCACGGAACGGAAAAATGTTCTGTCGCTCGTCTTCTATCTCCTGTCGCTTCATGCGTATCTGAATTTCACGGATCGATTCAAGACGAAGGATTATTGGCTCGCGCTGGCGCTGTTCATCGCGGCCTTGCTGAGCAAGTCGGTGACCTGTTCCCTGCCCGCGGCGATTCTGCTGATCGTTTATTGGCGCAAGGGGCGCGTGCGCCCGGCGGACGTCCGGCCGCTCGTTCCGTTCTTCCTGCTCGGCGCCGTCATGGCCGTCATCACCGCCATGCTGGAGAAGCAGCACGTCGGCGCATCCGGTCCGGAATGGAGCTGCACGTTCGCCGACCGCTGCCTGATCGCCAGCCGGGCGCTCTGGTTTTACGCCGCCAAACTCCTCTGGCCCCATCCGCTGATTTTCATCTATCCGCGTTGGGAAGCGATGGATTTGTTTCGGCGGCCAGCACTGATCCTGTTCCCGCTGGCGGCGCTGGGCGCCGTCGCGTCGCTGTGGCTATTGCGCCGCAGCCTCGGCAGGGGGCCGCTCGTCGCCGTGCTGTTCTTCGCCGGAACCCTGCTGCCGGCGCTGGGGTTCATCAATTTGTATCCCATGCGATATTCGTTTGTGGCGGATCATTTCCAGTATCACGCCAGCATCGGCCTGATCGTTCTGGCGGCGGCCGGGCTGAGCCGTCTTCGCGCCGCCGGCGCCGCGGCCATTCTTGCGGTCCTCGGCGTCCTGACCTGGCAACAGGGTTCTCTCTATCAGAACCCGCTTGTGCTCTGGAAAGACACGGTCGCCCGCAATCCCACGAGTTGGATGGCCTGGGGAAACCTCGGCGATGAATACGCGGATTTATGCAACCGCGTCGATCTTCCGCCGGCCGATCGCGACAAAGACCGCACCGACGCGCGGCGGTGTTACTGGACGCTTTACAAATTGGCGCCCGATCAGCCGCTGGCGCATCTTAAATGGGGCATCGTCAAGGAATATGACGGCGACCTCACCGCCGCCCAAGACGAATTCGCGGCGTCACTTCGCCTGGCCCCCGATTTCACCATCGCGATGAACAGCATGGGAATGCTTCTGATGCGGCAAAACCATCCCGAAGAAGCGATGCAATATTACCGCCGCGCGATCGAACTTGATCCGGGCTACGCCGAGGCGCGGGTGCATTACGGCGATGCCCTGTTATCCGAGGGCGATCACGACGGCGCTTTCGCGCAATATTTCCAAGCCGCCGCGCGCCGGCCGGATAACGTCGAGGCGCAATTCAAGCTGGCCAACATGCTGCTCACGGAAAAGCATCGCGCGGATTTGGCGATCCCGCACTACGCCGCCGCGGTGTCTGCCGACCCGAACCGGGCGGACATTCGCACGAACCTGGCGGCGGCCCTGATGGCGATGGGACGATTCGACGATGCCAGGGAGCAATGCCAAGAGGCGTTACGTTTGGACCCGAATCTTTCCCAGGCCCGGCAGCTTTGGGCAAAACTGGTTGGGCAATAGTTGCCTCACGCCAGCATCCCCTCATCGCCCACAATCGTTTCATGTGATAGCTGGGTCGGCTTGCCCATGATCGCCGAGGCGCGCATCATGCAATCCACGGCCCGGCCGGCGTCGCCGGTGCCCTTGAGGGCGCGGCCGAGTTCCTTCAGACACAGCACGGTCTCGCGATGTTGCGATCCGAACGAGGACTCGGTGATCGCCAGGGCGCGCTCCAGCAGCCGCACGGCCTCGTCGAAATCTCCCTGATCCGAGAGGAGTTGGGCCAGGTTCAGCAAATCGCGCGCAACGGCGGGATGATGCGAGCCGAAAGCGGTTTGATCGATCAGCAGCGCGCGATCGAACAACTTGCGAGCCGGCACTTGCTGGCCCTGGGCGCGCAGGGCCGCGCCAAGATTCACCGCGATGCACGCCACCTGCGGGTGGTTCGCGCCGAACGCCGATTCCGTGATCGCCAGCGACTGTTCCAGCCATTGCCGGGCGGTTTCGTGCTCCTTCAACTGCGTGAGCACGAAGCCGAGGTTGTTCATGACGCTGGCGATCTTCGGGTGATTTTTGGGGTAACTCTTGCGAAAAACCTCGATGGCCCATTCGAACCGCTCCCTGGCCTGCGGAAGCCGGCCCAACTCGACGAGGGTCATCGCGGAATTGTTCGCGACCGTCGCCATGTGCGGATCATCGGGACCGTAATTAAGGCGGTCGATTTCCAGCGCGGAGTCATAGAGGGTGCTGGCGCCGGCGAGGTCGCCCAGCCGGTGCCGGACGCGGGCCAGATTATTGGCGATGTCCGCCGCCTGCGCGCTCTTCGGACCGTAGGTCGACATCACCAGGGTGTAGGCCATTTCCAGCAGGCTGCGGGCCTCGGCATAATTTCCCTGTTTGAGCAGGAACCGGCCGATGCGGCTGAGCATCTCGCCGACCTCCGTCGGAACGATTCCCGCGCTCTGGGCGCACATCGTCGAGCACATCGCGTGCGGCAAAACCGCGGCGCAGGCGTGCCAGGAATTGGGGTTCTGGCTGTCGAACGAAAACGCCGCCGCCGCGATCCGCAGCGCCACCTGCGCCCAGTTCATGCGGTCGGCGGGGGTGAGGCGATCCTGGGCCATCGCCGCGATCACGCCGTGAATCGAAATGATTCCTTCGTCGGTTTTGGCCAGCGAGAAGCGATCGAGCAGGTTCATCGCCTCGCCGCGGGTCCTGGAGTCGAGCAATCCGTACGCCAGGTCGGGCGGGAGTTCGCCGGCGGCGTTCTCGATCATGGACAGCGGGATTTCGTCCGGCGAGAAAAATCCGCACAGGGTGAGCAATTGCGCCGCCACGGGGTTTAGCGATTCCACTCGCCGGAAGGAAAGCTCCCACGTCATCGCGACGTGCATGGGATACGATCCGAGCGGCCTGCCCTGGCCGAGCATCTCGGCCCAGAGATCTTCATAGTCGTTGAGATACTGCGAAAGCAGGATATCCGCCTGCTCGATGCACGCCGCGGCCTGCTCCAGCGCCAGTGGCAGATCGTCCAGCGCCCGGGCCAACTGATCGGCGGCGTGAGGCTCGTCGATCCCGCCGAGCCGGCGGCGAAGGAATTCGATCGACTCCTCCCGCGCCCAGGAGTTCACCGCCTGGATCTTCCCCACGGAATGCCAATGAAGATTCGTGCTGGTGATCAGCACGTCCCCCGTGCCCTGGGCGGGGAGGTAGCCCGCCAGATGGTCCGGCTGGCGCGCATTGTCGAAAATCAGCAGCCAGCGGTCCCGGCCCTGCAATTCCTCCAGCGCGGCACTGCACGCCTGGCGCGGCCCGTCGAAGATCTGTCCGGACCGGGCGAGCTTGGGCGCCAGCGCCGCCAGATCGGCCGCGATCGTCGCCTGCGACTCGGCTCGAATCCACCAGACGATGTCGTATTTCTCCTGATTTCTGTAGGCATATTCGACGGCCAGCGCCGTCTTCCCGCATCCACCGCCGCCGGCCAGCACCTGCGGCCGGTGATGAGCGACGGCCAGCGCATCCTCGATATCACGGAGATTCTGCTCGCGTCCGACGAAGTGGATATTTCGCCGTTGAAAGAGGTTCCAAACAGGCGGCAGGCCCTTGGGCCTACCCGGGATGGTCGTGACCATTGTTCGTTCCTTCCGAACCGCTGGGCGGATGGGGATATGGTAACACCCCGAACGGCCATCTGCCGAAAAAGAGTCGTGAAGGCGAAAACGGCAAAGGCGACTGCATTCTCCCAACAAGCCATGTTTAGGATAAGCCGTATGAAAAATGTCACGCCGCGCCTTGGAATGCTCCATCCGTCCCGAATGGACGGAGATCGACTTTTCCGAGGAGCGAAAGCTGGCCGTGAAAGTTCTCTGCGGCCCATGTCAGAAGGACACCTGTCCGCTGGACCACCGTGAATGACTCGCCTGACGCCGGCGATGGCGTACGATGCCACGATCAGGCCGGGGCAAACTCAATCTCCTTGACCAAGCACGTCGCAAAAACGGGCCGATTTTTCCGTTTTTGCGTCTAAAAATGTCCCGCTCGTGCCCGGAATGTCCCACTACCCCCCCCCCCCCCCCCCCCCCCCCCCCCCGCCGGCACACAGCCAGGGAGACACCACGGGCACAGACGTCCACCCCCACAA
>Ga0187867_10001551_pt1 | contig 19809 bp, 13 predicted proteins | sample June2016WEW_13_1_FD_132976 | JGI IMG/M metagenome (GOLD analysis project Ga0187867, IMG submission 132976) | Peatland microbial communities from SPRUCE experiment site at the Marcell Experimental Forest, Minnesota, USA - June2016WEW_13_10 | ecosystem: Environmental > Terrestrial > Soil >...
AGCTCGCCGCAACTTGGCGCCGCCGGATTGACTTGGCAGCAGGCAGGCCCAGCTCGATGGTGCCCTGCTCACCCAAGCCTGCGAGATGCTCATCGCGAAGGTCCTCGCCCTTGCCGCCGTCCAGGCGGAACGCAACGAACCGTCCCGAGCGTGGAGGATCTCCGGGTACGAAGCTGACCTCGGCGCCTCCCAGTGCCGAACCGGAGCCGGCCAGCTCCGCGGCTGGGATCAAGATCCTCGTCCCCTCATCGTGGTCACGGTAGTCCGGCCTCCGCTGAGCCAACATCGCAAAGCTGAACCCCTCTCTCCGATGATCACGATGTGGCCGATTAGCAGTGGCTAACTGAAGACCAGATTGGCGCGGATCTCGACAACTAGATCGTTGTGGCAGCCGGAAGTAGCCGTCTTCGTATTCGATTGCCGGCACACGGCTGATCGATGTGTGGATTCGCGCCGAGTTGAACCAGTGGACCGAGTCGGCCGTTTCCCGCTCGACCCCGGCAGCGCTCCCGGTTCGCGGGTGCCGTTTGATGAGCTCTGTCTTGCACAAACCGATTGTCTCGACTCCATGAAGTGCTCGCCAGGCCTTCCAAGATTCCTGGGTTACCCGTCACTGTGGGTACCGGACAACCTACAGCGATGGAGTTTGTGCAGCGTGCACGGGATTTCGTGGTCGAGCCTGGTTTGCGCCGACCACGTAACCTTTCCGAAACACATATGGCCGTGGACCAGCTGACGAGCGGATCTGCATCACGTCTGCCTATGTTTTACCAGGTATTACCACTGTTAGTGGTCACCCTACCACGCGAAGCTAAAGGCGAGATGACCTCGTGCCGATGCTCCTTCCATGAGGGCACTGCTGAGCAGGCAGGGGGCCAGGACTTCGACCGAGGAGTTCTTCATAGGGCCGGTCGAGTCGAGTCGCAGGACGAAGAGATTCGCACTGTCGCGCGTCTTACCGGCGGTACTGGTCGCGATCGGGTGTCTCGCCCTCGTCCTTCCCAGCACGGGCGCGTCGCCGTCAGGACCGGCGACTTTGTACGGTCAGTACAGCAACGGCCTTCCCACTTCTTCCAGCTTCTTCCCCATCGGTGTCTGGTTCCAGAATCCGGCGGGAGGAGACGTCCCGGCACCGTACACGAACCAGGCGCAAGCATTTAAGGCCATGGGTATCAACGTGTTCGTCGGGATCAGCCAAGAAAATGGCGTCGCTTGGCCGGAGAGTTACGGCGCGGACCAAGGAGAGCTGGCTGCCGCGGCGAACGCTGGCGTGTACGTCATCGGCGGCGGTGATCCCAACTGCACTCAGGACAACACGGGCGGTGACCCGTGCGACACGGATCATGCATCTGTCGCTTCTGTTAAGCAGCTGCTCGCCTCTCTGCCTGCCGCCGATCAGAAGTACTTCGTCGGCTACGAGTGGACAGACGAGCCCCCATGCAACATGAACATCACCTCCCAGGTGGCGGCGATCAGTGCCGAGGACCCGACGCGCATGACCTACGCCAATGAGGGCGCCTGGGTAGCTGACCTGCCCGGCAACGACATCGGTTCTCCGAGCGGCTCGGGTCTCACCACTACTCAGTGCCTGAGTGACGCCGAGACGAACCTCGTCGCCACCTCGATTGCCTCAAGTGACGACTACGCCCTAACGGACCCGTGGCACACGAGTACGTGCGCGGGAGCAAACTGCACCTATCTGTACGGTGTCTCGGCGGCCAACATGAGGGCGCTGGCCGGACCCACCAAGCCCGTCTGGGCCTTCATTGAGTCAGGCACCGACGACCTCGGCCTTAGCACGCAGAACGGGGCCTGCAACTGGACGAGCAATCTGTGTGCGAGCGGAAACGAGGCTGCCGCGACGCCGGTCCAGGTCAACTCAGCTGCCTGGGACGCGATCATCAACGGCGCCAATGGCATTGAATGGTTCTGCGATGCCTCCGACATCGGGTCGACGGGCACAACGAACTCGGGCACGACCGCCTACGACGCCTGCGCAGGTGGCGCTGGGGACGGCAGTCCGGTAGGCGGCTCGACGATCATCCCTGCGAACCTGACTTACATCGACAACACTGTTGAGTCCTACGCCCCCGAACTGAATTCTCCTGACTTGAGTGGCATGGAGGTCTCGACCTCCAACCCGTCTGTCCCCGTGGTGGACATGCTCAAGCAAGTCGGCGACGATGACTACCTCTTTGTCGAGAGTGACCGCGACGGAGCCACGACCGCCACCTACAGCGACCCTGCGCTTTCCGGATTGACCGCCACTTTGGTCTATGACTCCGCCAATCAATACGACCCCGCCAACTCCGAACAAGGCATGACGTTCACGTTCTCGGGGACGGGCACATTCAGCGACACGCTCGGGACGACAAACAATCCCTACCAGGTGAAGATCTATGCCATTGCAGGGGCCGGTTCGACGGACCCGTCGACCACAACTACGACAGATCCACCAACTACGACCACGACGATCCCCGTGACCACCACCACGGTCCCGCCTGTGACTACCACGACCATTCCCGTGACCACGACGACGCTCCCGCCCGTCACAACCACGACCGTGCCGCCCGTTACCACGACGACGGTGCCGCAAGTGACCACCACGACCGTTCCAGCGCCGACGGTCACGGTCCCCACGACGCTCCCTGTGACCACCACGACCCTTCCAGCGCCGACGGTTGTCGTTACCACCACGACGGTCCCGCCTGTGACCACCACGACCGTTCCAGCGCCGACGGTTGTCGTTACCACCACGACGATTCCCGCGCCGACAACGGCCACACAACCACCCTCGACCGTGAGGCCGGCCAGGCACCTTCACCTGCCTCCGGTGCTGCCGATCAGGGACCTGGTCTTCTCACTGCACTTCAAGCCGTGAGGTGATTGCCCGTCTGCCGCTGAGGCTGGTTCTCACGAAGGCGCGCTCCTAAGGGAGAGAGCTTCTGGGCACCTTGAGTCTTGGGATGAGCGCGCGGCTGACCAGTGAGCGCAAACGAGCCGACTTCTCGCCATTTAGGGATTCGATTTGCTTGGTCAGCGACGGGCGGGCGCAACCGACGACCATTGCCCGGACGACAGCTAACGAGACCGGAAAGCCCCTCCGTCGGTTCACCCGGCGGAAGGCATCATCGATCTCGCGTTAGCCGGTTCGTATGTTAGTGATCTCCCTCAGAAACTCCCTGGCACGAACATCCCAGGTGTGGCGACCAGCAAAGTCCTGCAGCTTCTCTCGCCCGTGACGATCGAGCGGCGAGTCCAGAGCTCTCACGACGGCGCTGACAAAGCTTGCTGGCGAATCGGCGACGTCGATAAACGGGCAGGCGAGCCAATCAATGGCAGGCAGGTCGGTAGCTACAACTGGACGTCCCGCGGCCAGGTACTCCAGGGTCTTTAGAGGAAAGCTCGCCTCGTTGAAAGGACTGTGGTTGTAGGGGACTAGACCCACTTCTATTGCCGCCAGATATGAGGGCAGCTCCTGAAAGTGTCGGGGTCCGACCCACTGCACGTTTGGCCGGCTGAGGAGGGTGTCTAGCGCCTTCACGTCGAAGCGCGGGTGTGTTGGACCAACCAATAACAGTGAAACTCCCGCGGCGGCCACGGCCTCAAGCAACGAAGCATCGATGCGTTCACCAATATGACCCATGAACCCTGCGATAGGTGGTTTCAGCACGATGTCAGACGCAGGCTCCAATTCGAGGGTGCGACCGAACACCGTAGGGTCGCAGCCGAAAGGGATGAGAGCGGTTCTCGTACCGAAGTGGGACATGTCAGCTTCGACTCGAGGATTGGCGGCAACGATGAGGTCGGCTTTGCGGGCGAGGCGGATTTCGCCGCGTCGCATGCCGTCACGCGACACGCCGATGAGGTCGGCCATTGCCACGAAGTCGTCTTGAGCCCAGTAGACCCTTCTTCGCTCACTGCAACGTCCTAAGACCGGCGCAAAGGGGGCGCAGTCGATGAGGGCCTCAAGGCTGCCACCTAGTTCTTCAACAGCCTTCGTGATGCTGCGAACGACCAGCGAGCTTGTCAACCTAGCTATGCCTACACGATGCCGAGCGGGCGTCACGACGGGGCTCAGTCGGGTCAGTCGTGGCCCGAGGGAGCGTAGCCAGGGTCTCACGAAGGCTGCTTTGGGCACGTCGTCTAAACACGACACGGCTGGGTCGACATAGAGGACGCTCACGTGTCTAGAAAGGCTCTTCGCGAGCTGCTGGTCCGCGAACCAAGGGCCGTCCCAACCGTTGGCGGCTCTGAGCACGAGGATTCCATTCTTGGACTCCGGCCACGGCTCGACGAGATCCGTAGCCGGGCGGGGAACGGCCCCTGCTGGCTCACCGAGCGAGTCGGTGCTCAAGGCGCTCTCGCGATGTTTGCCCGAGGTCAAGCCGTGAGATTCCGAGCCGCCGCCCATGACCGGAAGAGAACCTACACCGTGCGTGACGCACAACTACGGTGCCCCACACGATCTTCGCCGGTATGAGCCTTGGCTGCCGAGCTGCACAGGGGAGCAGACAGCGCGGAAGTTCTCATGGAACCTCGCTGAGACGGATGTGCCAGCGAGTCGTTCAAGTTTGCATTGCTGGCTCGGCTCACCTGGTCCGACTCCTTGGTTGGGTCATATCGAACGCCGCAAGAGGTCATGGGTTCAGTCTGCGGTCCCTAAGTGGGCTGAACGACCGGCGGGAAGGTCCCGGCATCTTCAAACACGATCTCGCGTAACCTCGTCGCGAATCGAGCTTCGCTAAATCGATGCGTGTGGGCAATGAGGGTCTCGACGGAGAACCTTGTCGAAGAGAGCTCGTCCATCGCGGCCATGACATCTTCCGGCTCGGGGCTCTCGATGAAAGTCCCCGTCACGCCTGCGACGATTGTGTCGAGAAAACCACCGAATCGCAGAGCTGCGCTCGGCTTGCCAAATGAGGCAGCCTCGAGTGGGGTAAGGCCGAAGTCTTCGAAGGAAGCGGTGACGAGAGCTCGGCAGTTCGCGTAGCACCAGCGGAGCTGCGCATCGGTCGCGCTACCAACGAAGCTGACGCGTCCCATGCCACGTGACTCGAGATAGTCTCGTTCAGGGCCAGTCCCGACTATGACCAGGCGGTCTTTTGGCCGACTCCGCACTGCTTCAACGACCGCATCGACATGTTTGTAGGGAAGCAGGCGCGACACGCACAGCCAGAAGTCGGGCTCCAGCCCTTCGATCGCCTGTATCGGGCCTGATGGGCCAATTGCCGGGGGAGGGGGAAGTACCTCAGCCCTTATTCCGTACAGCTGCTGGACGGCATCGGCCACGGCCGTCGAGTTGACAAGGTACTGGTCGGCGGACAATGCAGCCTTCTTGTCCCATTTGAGGAGTGCGCCACGAGCTAGCAAGAGCGCGCTGCGCTTGAGCCCGAGCTGTAAACGGTTCGAGATGTTACCGTCGGTTGGCGTGCCCGGCCCTAGGTACCGATCCGTCTGGTAGAGCCACCGGGCAAGGGCGTGGCAGTAGACGATCTTGCGTCCTGAAGCTTTGACGCCGTGAGCCCAGCCACTCGAGCTGCAGACCGTTACGTCGCTCTCGACCGAGAATCGCGAGAACGTGGGAGCGAGGAGAGGAAAGGCCCCCCGGTGATGGCGACGAAGGCCCGGGACGCGGCCCAGCCAGGATGACCGCACTTCAAAGTCCGCGAACTCGGGAAACGTGCCCTCGGGGTCGAAAAGTGACGTGTAGATGCAATGGGTGTCGAGAGCGCGCGCCATCACCAGCACCACTCGCTCGGCCCCACCGCGCTGGGTCAGATAGTCGTGGACCAGCGCCACGGAGCTCTTAGTCACAGGTCCCCCTTGGCCGGCCGAGGGTACGGTGAACGGTGACACGGGGGCCGACGAAAGCTCTCGGGACGGCGGCTTCCGCCGTGTCGGTACCTTCCCGAGCAATACGAACCTCGTCCACCAGAGCGCACCTCCGCCTGGCCGGCATTCCTTGGGCCTGGCCCGTCGTTTGCGCTTCCGCTCAGCGCAGGCCCTTCCTGTCTCACAACAAATCCTCCGATGACTGCCGAGGGCTTGTGCCCAGCTTGCCGCTCAGTGTTCTCGCCAAAGTACGGCCTGCCTCCTCGCAGTGGCGGCTAATTGCTCTCTGCCATAGCCAGTAGTGGACCCACCAGAGTGCCAGATATCTCGGGACATCAAGTTTAGAGGCGGATTCTCGCCTGCTCGGTGAACCGGGCCTGAAAGACGTGACGATCGAGTAGCCGTTCAGTCCTTAGGTACCGCAGTCTCGCGGTGCGACGGCTTCTCACAGAGAGCCCGCCTTTTTGACCGACCGAATCGCTCTGATATCGCTTTACCGAGCAGAGCCGGCATCGTCTGTGCTGCCCTCAGCACGTGGTCTAGCAAGGCGGGATCCTGGGCCAGTCGCCACGCCCACTCGAGTCCGAGACGCTCGACCACTTGCGGAGGCGGCAGCCTCGTGCCTGCGACGGTGTCTACTGCGCCACCGATGGAGAAATAGACCGACGGATGGTGGCGTGCGAGGGCGTCTGCCCACAGCTCTTGTTTCGGGCACCCGAGAGCGACGAGAACCACTTCGATCGAATGGGCTTCCAAGGCGGTGGCAATCTTCGCAACTGTCATGGGCTCTGGTTCGCTCGGATACCTCCCGCCTAGAACGAGCCAGTCGGGTCGTCGCTTGCCGAGCACCTGCTGGCTCGCCGGAGAGCTCCCAATGAGGGCGACCCGAGCTCCTGCAGCCAGTTCGCCGTCGAAGATCCGCCGCACTACCTCCCGTCCGGTAAGACGCCCTTCGCTTCGCAGGCCGGCGAGCGACAAGGCGAGTCTCACTCCGTTTCCGTCTACGAGAACGACCGACGCTCTCGAAAGCGCGGACGCGTACAAGGGGTCCGTGCGCCACAGGTAAGCCTGGTAGGGAGCAAGAGTGCAGACGGTGGCCCCTTCTTGTCTCGCTACGGCAGTGGTGACCCACTGCTCGAGACCTGACCAAGTCAACAAAGATAAAGGCATTCCCAGATGCCGCGTCGTGATCCGCTGGCCTTGGTCGGCTGGTGCCGAGGGTGCCGCGGGGCGAGAGGTCTCCCATCTGGCATGTCTGTCGTTGACCCGCAGCCGTGGCAAGAGACGGGACATCCCCACAACAAAGAGAAACGTCGCCAGATCGAGCCATCGCGACGGCTGCAGATTTGCACGGATCAGGGCGGATCGCGATCCTTGCTGACTTCTATCGGGGTAGAGCTCGAGGTGCTCACGGTTGCCTGCGGCTACCCGTGACTGCACCCTGATGAGTTCTCGGACCGTTGCCGGGGGCCGCACAACGGCGGAGAATGTCTCGACGGTCAGGCATTCCTCCCTGGCGAACAGGCTCTGCACGAAGAGATCGTCGCTTATGACAGGAGGAAAATCCGAGAAGCGGGACCGGCCTTCCTCCGACAGGCAGAAGACACCGCGCCCAATTAAGTGGTCCGGGTACGGTGCACGCGCGCGAGCCCTGTAATGCCGGACCACTCCTTTTGAAGCCGACGACATGTCGAGGCGGAAGCTGACGGTCGCGGCGGGCAGGCCGGTCCTTTCGAGCTGCGCGGCGAGCTCGTCCACGATCTCTCGCGGAAGCTCGATGTCCGCGTCCAGGTAGACACGTGGGTAGCTACGAGCGGCACGGTCGCCGAGGTTCAAAGCGGCCGTCTTGCTGGATGCACCTGTTTCGATAACGCTTACGTTCTCGAACGAGTTGGCCACGGCGGCTGTCGCGTCGCTACAGCCATTACAGATGACGACGACTTGCAGTTCTGCTGGCCGTTCGGCGGGGCGCAGCGCGCTAAGGCAGCGCGCGATCTCCGATTCTTCGTTGTGGGCGGGGATGATGACAGTCGTCATAGTGAGAAGTGGTCGTCCGGAACAGCCCGGTGGAAATAGGGGCCCTTAGGAGGAGCATTACCCTAGTCGGCCCGACCGGTACGGGATTGTCAGCCGTTGTAAGGAAGGATCTCGTAGATCTTCACGCTGTAGTCTCCTGGTAGAGAGTCCTCGAATGCTCCGTCGGAGTTGAGCGCGATCCTGTCACCTTGCTCCGAGACGGCTGGGTCGTAACGAGCGTTCGAGTCATAAAGCAGCTCGGCCGTGCCGTTCGGGAAGCCGGGCAGCTTGTATTTCCCCGTCGTGGTTCCGTTTCGGTTGCCCTCGACGAAAAGATAGGTGGTGCCGTTCACCTCTTTGAGCATCGAGAGGATAGGGATAGCAGGATCGGAGCTGCGTACGCTCAGCTCGCCCAGGACGTCCGGCGCGTTGAGCTCCGGTGCGAAGCGCTCGATGGTGTGGTTGATGTACGACAGATTGTCCCGGATCGTGTTGTTGGAAGCGCAGTAGTCCCAGATCGGCGTGCCGTCCGGCAGCAGTTCGTCACAGAACCATTCGATCCCGCTCGCGCCCCCCAGCAAGGCCTCCCAGGCTGCGGAGTTGACTTGCGTCGGTGTCGCGCTCGGTTCTTCGGCTTTGCCCTCATTCTCAGAGCTCAGCCCTAGCTCGTTCGTCCCCGTTTCCACGAACTCCCAAACGGGCTCATCTGGACCGACGAGCATCCGCATGTTCTGGGCCTCCCGGCCGTAGACCCACAAGCAGTCGTAGCCGGCAGAGGTGTTGCAAAGGTACGTGTGCCAGGGATCTGTCAGCGCATAGTCGTCGGCGGACGCGATGCTGGTCGCCCTCAAGTTGGCCTCGGACTGGGCGAGACACTCGGTGGACCCGAGAACATTGTGTTTCGGCAGCCATGCGATCCACGCGCCCTCGTTGTCGAAGACAAGTCGAGACGGGTCTTCACTTTCGACGGTCGCGACCTGAGCCGCCACGTTGGTGGAGCAAGTAGGTTCGTCCCCCCACTGGTAGCCAATGAAGTATTTCGCAGCCCCGGGAACGCGGGAGACCAATTTGGCAATGCTTGCCACTGACTCCGCCGACGTAGGGGAAAACGGATCGCCACCACCGATTACGTACATGTGCTGACCGACGGCCGCCTCCAGCTCGCCGTCATCGCTGCCGAAGCGCTCCGGCCACGAGTTCATGCCAACGAAGATATTGACGCCCATGGCACGGAAGGCCGCTGCCTGGTCCATGTAGGCCTGCGGTATGTTTCCGCCGTTTGGAGCCTGGTCCCACACGGCAATCGGGAAGAACGTGTCGGTCGTTGGCAGCAGGCGTGAGTACAGTCCGGAGTTGTTGAAAGTGGCCACGGCAGGAGACTTTGCATGCCCGGACCGGCTCGGGCTCGTGTGCGTCGGAACGAAAACGCTCGCGAGCAGGCCGATGGCAGCGACGATCGCTGCGACTATTATCAGATGTTTGGCCACGGAGCGTACTTTGTCCCCCACTATGCGTGCTGACTGGGAAGGCTCAGCCTTAGGCAAGATTGTCATGTCTCCCACCGGACTATGGCAAGGACCATTGGAGGGAGAGGGCGCCGTAGATTCGTACGGCGCATTGCCGCGTTACCAGAGCGTGAAGGCATCAGACGAAGCGAGCGGGGGGCCCCGTCGCTTTCCCAACCCGAAGGACTTATGAGCGACGGAACGATCGTTGGGGATGAGGGCCGACCGGCTGACCGCACGCTGGGCGCTGTTGCGCGCAACAGCCTTGGCTGGACATTCGCCAACAACGTGGCCGGGAGGTCGTTGACCTTCGTTAGCAGCCTTGTGTTGGCACGCCTGCTGGTTCCACGGCAGTTTGGTGTCTTCGCCATCGCCCTTGTCGTCTACTCGCTACTCATCAACCTGAACGACATCGGCATCTCTACCACCATCGTTCGTTGGCCAGGCAATCTCGATGAAGTGGCACCGACGGCCACCACACTCATCTTCCTGACCAGCCTCGTCGTTTACGGCGTGTTCTTCATAGCAGCCCCGTACTGCTGCCGGCTGGTCGGCGCCCCCGATGCGACAGGTGTGACCAGGCTGCTAGCCCTGGCCATCATCGTGGACGGGATCTTCGCCGTTCCGACTGGGATGCTCACGAGGTATTTCAAACAAGATCGCCGCGCCGTCGCTGACCTTGTCAATTCGGCGGTCGCCACCGTCATCTCGATCGTGCTCGCCGTTCATGGCTATGGCGTCTGGAGCCTGGCTTGGGGCAGGCTCCTCGGAAACCTTGTCGGCGCCGTGCTGTGCATGTGGTTCTCGGAGCGTAGATACCGCCCCGGGTTCAAGTTCAGCGCGGCAAAGCAGCTGCTGCGCAGCGGGGCACCGCTGCTGGGCACAACGGTCGTGACCATCGGCGTGTTCAACGTTGACTACCTAACGATCGGCCGCATCCTGGGCCCCACCGCGCTTGGCTACTACGTGCTTGCCTTCAATGTCTCAAGCTGGGCGATCAGCATCTTCTCGTTCGGCGTCGACCGCGTCTCGCTACCTACTTTCGCCAGGCTCCGTGGCAACCCTGAAGCGCTCCGCCTGACATTCATCCGGGGAATGACATTCCTGTGTCTCGTCACCTTCCCCGTATGCGCCTTGATGTCGGCGATGAGCCATCCGCTCATCCTGTTCATGTACGGGTCTCGCTGGTCGCTTAGTACCGACGCGCTCGAGTTCCTCGCCGTCTTCGCGATCGTGCGGATCATCCAGGAGCTCGCCATGGACACACTCATCGCCGTTGGCAACTCGTTGAGCACGCTCTTGTTGCAGTCTCTTTGGTTGATCGTGCTGATTCCCTGTCTCATCATCGGCGTTCACCTCGACGGCATTACCGGCGTCGCCATTGGCCACGTAGTGGTCGGATTCGCGGTGGTCGTGCCGATCTACGCCATCGTGATTCGGCGACTCGGTGTTTCCATTGGATCGTTGCTGAAGCACCTTGCCTGGCCGCTTGTCGGCGGTGCCTTGAGTGCCGTTGTGTCAAGAACCGTATCGGAGCACTTCCAGACTCCGTTGTTTGCTCTCATCGTTGGCGGCGGTTGCGGGTTACTCGTCTACTCACTGGCGGTTCTTCCGACGCGCCGCATCCTGAGCTCCAGCTCGGGCACGCTCGATATCGCGCATGCTTTTCCGGGCGAAAGCTCAATACCGATGTTGCCCGATGTGGCACCGAGCGGGGTAACTACACACGACCCCGAACTCGTGGGCGGCCCTGGCGTCGTGTCGTTCCCGGCTGCCCGCGACCTTCTCAGCAAGGTCGATGCCAGCCCTGTTTGGTTTGGCCCTCCGGACCGTCCCTTGTTCGGATGGCTGCACATCCCCGAGGGGAACACGGCAAGAGCCGGTGTGGCGCTGTGCCCATCCCTAGGAATCGAGGGCCGTCGGGCCCACGTTGCCTATCGGATGCTTGCCGCGGCCTTGGCTGAGAAGGGTTTCTTGGTGCTCCGGTTCGATTACGACGGAACGGGGGATTCTGCTGGAAGCGAGCGGGATCCAGGCCGAGTTGCCGCCTGGACCGCCAGCGTGAGCCAGGCGCTGAGCTTTCTCGAGCATGCAGGGGCGGCGAGAAAGATTCTTCTGGGAATGCGAGTCGGAGCCACGATCGCGGTCAACGCCAGCTTCGAGACCAACCTCGATGCTCTGGTCCTATGGGACCCGTGCGCCAGCGGACGCAGCTTCGTCCGGGAGCATCAGATGCTTCTCAAGGTGATCGATCCCTCAGGCGCGATGTCGCAAGGAGGGTCAGGCGTGACATCGCAAGGAGTTGAGCTACCCGGACATGTATTGACAAACGCGACCGCCGCGGATCTTGGCTCCCTGCGGCTAGAAGCGCTCCGGAAGGGACGCGCCAGACGTCTCCTCGTTCTCGAGCGCCCGGATCGACCGCTCGACCCCGAGGTGCGGAGGCAGCTTTCCGACGACGGGGCGGAGTGGGGGGAGGCCACAGGTCAAAGCGAGCTCCTCGAGGCGATATCGCCTGATGACACGCCACCTTTGGAGGCGATTGGCAGGGTCTGCGCATGGATCGACGGGGTCGTCGACGATTCTCGCCAACCCATCGCGCTTCAGGCGCCGGAGAGCGCCGTCGTCGGCCATACCGTGGGCGGAGCGCCGATCACCGAGCGGGTCGTGTTTCTTGGTCCACTTGGCCTCGTCGGAATTGTGACTGACAGCGACCAGGCCGCAGCTGGTCCCGTAGTGATCATGTTGAACGATAGCCATGAGCATCACGTGGGCCCGGCTCGTCTCTGGGTGGAGCTTGCCCGGTCTTGGGCCGCGCTCGGGATCAAGTCACTTAGGGTCGACCTGAGCGGCATTGGCGACAGCCCGCTCCGGCCGGGCCAAAAGGAGCTGGTCGCTTTCCCACCGGAGGTGTTCGAGGATGTAGCGGACATCGCCAATGACGCGCGGCCAGGTAATCCAAGCGACGTGGTGTTGATGGGCGTCTGCTCGGGGGGCTATCACGCCATCGAGTGCGGCATCAGCCTGGCTGCTCGCGGGGTCTGTGCCATTAATCCAGTCCTTTTCTCCTCGAGGTGGCAAGAGCATCGCTCAGGTGAGCAAGCTATGCCCAGAACCGTGACCCTGCTCTCGTCAATACACCCTCGATTGGCCCGAGCGTTTGTTCTCGCGGTTGCCCAGATTGCTCCGAAGCGATCGGCCGCTGGCTCGCTCGTAATACTCGAGTCCAAAGGGACGAGCTCGCTAATCATCTGCGGCGACGGCGAGGCACGTCAGGTCGAGCGGCTCGTTCACTGGAACAAGACTCTCAAGCGACTTACATCCAATGGCCGTTTTGTTTTCGCGCATGTCAAGGGACTCGAACACTCCCTGCTCACTGTCGAGCCCCGACAGACGACGGTGTCGCTCTTGACGGACTTCATAGTCTCCTTCGTGCGAAAAGATCCCATCTTCATAGACGGCGCGTCCAGCATCGGTGATGACCCAGCACGGGGATCCTCGCCTGTAACGGCGGCACCCGCGGAGGGAACGACCTCGCTGCAGGGCTAGGGCGTAGCTTCGGCCGCCCGCACGGTGTCAGCGTGCCGATGCGGACAACAGTCCGGCGGACTGGGTTGGGCAATGGGACAGGTGTAACTAAGGACACGACCGAACACTCACGACGACACACCGATTCGCAAAAGCTCGAGTTCGCGCGCTAGGCGGCCGAGGCACCGCCTTATACTGCGTCAGCGTCCACACCCCCGGCCTGGTTCACCCCTTGAGCGACGCAACATGTCATCTTGTTCTGACCCTGCAGTTTGAGGTGGTAGTTTTTTTTGTCGTCGCTGCGAGGGCGAGACCGTGCGCCGAAACAAAGCACGAGCACATGGAGACTAAACTTAACCATGGACTTTTGGCAGTCACTGGCATTGCTTGGTCGGCGTTGGGTTTTCCTTAGCATCGCCCTGTTGCTAGCCCTTGTTATAACCGCAGGGGTTTACGAAACGGTAAAGCCGCAGTACCAGGGCACTTCGGAGCTCCTGTTGGTTCCGCCTGCCATCTCATCAAACCAAACGTTCGGCAACTCCATCAACGACTACGGCAATCTCAACACTGTGGCCTCCATCGTGAGTTACAGGGAGGACAGTCAACAGGTCGCCGATCAGTTCAAGGCCATCGGCATAGACAACTACACGGTCGGAACCGACCCGACTGGCGCTGTGCCGGAATTGATCATCACCGCAACGGCAAACTCGCCTTCGCTGGCGCTTGCCGAGAATAGGACGCTCACTCGAGACGTCATCGACTACCTGTCTCAGGTGCAGTCAGGCGCGAAGCCCGGCACCTTGATCTCGACGAGGACCTTGGGCGGAGCGTCACAGGCCACCAGGGACGATAAGAGTCGTATACGAGTAGTCGTCGCGGTCGGTGTCGTGCTCGTGTTTCTTGCGGTGGCACTCACTTCCCTCTACGACACGATCAAGAGGCGTGGGGCGACGACCTCCGAGCGCGACCCGGGCACGAAGGTGCGCATGCCCGATGACGCTACTTTCGAGTTAGAGCCACAGCTCCTAGCCGACGGCCGAGTGTCGACCAGGGCTGCTGTTCAGTACGGTCGTCGCGCGAGTGGCGACTCAGCACGGAGGAGTGCTCGCGCGCCAGGAAGCTCGGCTCCTGTGCATGCCCATCAGGATCGTTAGCGACTCTGTGCGAAGGCGTGCGAAGTGAAGCGCATATGGAGCTCCCCCGCGGTTAGGTTGCTCGGGCCGATCGCGCTAGTCGGGCTACTTATCCTGGTCGGCCACAAGGGGGCTTACCTGGCAGTTGCGTTGTTGAGCTGTGCCCTCGTGGTGGTTCTGTTCGCGTTGAGCCGCCGGGACGTAACGACGGTCGTCACGATCTACATCGTCGCCATGGTCTTGTTGCCCTCGTACTTAACCATCGGTGACCTCGGAGCTGCCGGCAGCCCGACAACTATCGTCGGGATGGCGGCCCTGGCGTGGTGGCTGGTCAGTCGGCTCGTACCCGGGCAACCGGTCGCCACTGGACATCAGCCCATCCGGATCGGCGTCTACATCTTCCTCGCCTCGATCGTCCTCAGCTTCGCGTCTGCTTTCAGCAGGGAGATTCCTGGAGTGGAGATCTCCGGAGCCAACAGGGGAATACTCGAGGTGCTCGGACTAGCCGGCATCGCCCTCCTCATGGCTGACGGCATCGAGACCCGCGAGCGTCTCGACGTGCTCGGGCGGCGGCTCGTCTACTGGGTCGGTGTCCTGTCGACCTTCGGCATCATCCAATTCGTGACCGGGTCCACCCCCTTCCAGAGCCTCTATGCCCATCTTCCGGGTTTCACCTCGGCATATATCCCGGCGCCCATCACCAGTCGCGGGGGATTGAGGAGAGTGCAGGCAACCACCGGGAGCCCGATCGAGTTCGGGCTGGTGCTCGCCTGCGTTCTACCGATCGCCGTGCACTACGCCAAACAGGCGCCGGTGGGAAAGCAGGGACGCCGCTGGCTGTGCGTGGTGCTCATTGCGGTGGCGCTGCCCATGTCACTCGCGCGCACGGGATTCGTGGGTGCCGCCATCGTCTTCGTCGTCATGTACATCGGTTGGAACGCCCGCGAGCGCATTGTGGGAGTTGGAGCCGTCGTCCTGTTCGCTCTAGGGCTACGTGCGGCCAAGCCTGGCTTGGTCGGGACCATTGTCGGGTTGTTCACAAACGCCGGAACGGACCCGAGCGTCGTTCACCGCGAGCAGGACCTGGCGCGCGCCGGCTTCCTCGTTCGTCAGTCGTTCTTTTTCGGACGGGGATTCGGGACCTTCATCCCGTCCGAGTTCACGCCCCCCGGTCAGCCCGTGGCCTCTCTCGACAATCAGTATCTCGGCTCGCTGATCGAGACGGGAATTGTGGGTCTCGCATGTCTAATCCTTCTGCTGCTCATCTGGCTGTTCACAGCGCTTGGCATCCGCCGCCGCAGTCGCGAGCCCGCCACGCGTGAGCTTGCGCTGGCACTAGCCGCCTCGTCGCTTGCTCTGGCCTTCGGGTTGTACGTCTTCGATGCCTTCAGCTTTGACCAGGTGTCGGGCACGATGTTCATCCTCATCGGGATGACCGGCGCCCTGTGGCGCCTGGCCCGGCAGGAGGACGTCAGTCCACAGATCGAGCCTGTTCGTTCGATCTCGATCCCGTATGCCTAGCGAGATCAACACCACCGTTATCACGGTCACCTGGAACAGCCAGTCAGTTATCGGAGGCTTCCTCGAGTGCCTCCCCGCTGCCATGGGTGAGGTGCCGTGGCAGCTTGTGCTTGCGGACAATGGCTCTCATGACTCCACCGTGGCGATCGCCCGTCAGGCGTTGCATGATGTCCGTGTCGTGCAGCTTGGTCACAACGCCGGGTACGCAGCCGGCATCAACGCAGCTGTCGAGGCCGTGCAAGCGGACACACACCTTCTCATCTCCAACCCCGACGTGAAGCTGGACGCTGGTTCCGGGCAGCTGCTGACGAAGGCGTTGCTGGAGCCGCGCGTCGGGATCGTCGTTCCTCAACTGCGTGACTCAGCCGACCAACTTGTGTTCACGATGCGCAGGGACGCAACGGTTCTGCGTGCTCTCGGCGAGGCGCTCCTCGGAGGCGATCGGGCCGGGCGTTGGGCGCCTTTCGGAGAGACGGTGACGCGAGTCGAGCCGTATGCCCAGCCAGGCGACGTTGACTGGGCCTCTGGCGCCGTCATGGCCATCTCGCGCGAGTGCGCTGAACGCGTTGGTCGCTGGGATGAGTCGATGTGGCTCTACTCGGAGGAGACCGACTATTGCCTGCGCGCCCGCGAAGCCGGTTTCCGCGTGCGCTACCTCCCGGACGCACAGGCCCTTCATTTCGGCGGGGAATCGGGCGAGAACCCTGTGTTGTGGACGGCACTTACGGTTAACCGGATCCGGTTGTTCGAGCGGCGGCATTCCCGACTGCACACCGCCGCATTCCGCTCTGCGGTGACACTCAACGAAGCGCTCCGAGCTCTCGCCGGCCGTTCGACGAGTCGAGCTGCTCTCAGAGCGCTTACTCACTCGAGACGGCTTGCTCCGCCACGTCCGCCGAAGGCCAGCTGAGTCTGGCGCCTCTCCTGGCGCCAGCCGGCCTGCGGGGACAAATCATCGCCCGCCGTCTGTCGGCGAGGCGGGCCACGCCACATAGCGAGCCGCCACCTCGCGGCGCCTGTTCAGAAGATCAGAAGGCTCCGTGCCCGCGGAACACGCGAGCCGGTGTCATCCACAGGATCCGGAAGTCCCACCAGATAGACCACGAGGCGACATAGAGATAATCGAGTCGCTGCATCTCCTCGAAGGTCAGCTCGCTTCTCCCCGAGACCTGCCACAGTCCGGTCATGCCAGGGCGGACCTCGAACCGGCGCTGTGCCGACCCGTCGATCGCGCTTGACTCGGCCGGGACAAACGGCCTCGGTCCGACGAGAGACATGTCGCCGCGCAGCACGTTGAACAGCTGGGGTGCCTCGTCGAGACTTGTCCGGCGCAGGAAGCGTCCGAGCGTCGTCGTGCGGGGGTCGGCGCGTATCTTGAACAAAGGGCCGTCCATCTCGTTCGCGTTCACCAACTGCGAATGCCTTTGCTCGGCATCGTGGGCCATTGTCCGGAGCTTGTAGATGGTGAAGGGCTTGTTGTCCTTGCCGATTCGCTCCTGGCGGAACAGCACCGGCCCCGGAGAGGTCAGCTTGATCGAGATTGCCACTACTAACAGCCCAGGAAGGGCGGCCAAGAGCAATATGCTCCCGAGGACGAGGTCGCAAGCTCGCTTGACAGCGCGGGCGGCCAGATTCAGTCGCGCCGGGGCGACATCGATGAGAGCAAGTCCGGCAATCTCTTTGACCGAAGAGCGCCAAGTGATCAACTCGAAATACCTGGGCACGATCGAGATCGCGACGTGGTCGTTCAAGGTCTGCAGTCGGATGATCGCTTCGGCCGGGTGTGTTCTTGAGAATCCGACCATCACCTGGTGGATGTCGAGCTCCTCGACGAGCCGGGGCAAGTCCTCGATGCTGCCCAGCACTGCCGTACCGGGAGCGGGGTCGTCGTCGACGCACCCGACGACGGTGATGCGAGGGTCCCACGACATGTAGCGGAGCAGATGCCGGACCATCATCCCGCTACCGACAATGAGAACTCTGCACTGCTCTGTTTTGACAGCCCGTAACGCCCTGCGACTGGCTGCGCGCCCGGTCGGGATCGCGGCGACTGCGATCAGCAACGCGATCACGATCGTGACAGGCTCGAGCGTCGCCTGCCGCTCAAGGGATCCGAAGAGATGATCTATGCCTAGTACGCAGCAGCCAGCAATCCCGAGGCCATAGACGATGTCGTGCAACTCGTTGAAGGAGCTCTTGAGGACCTGGCCCGGCGACTTCGAGTACAGGTTGTTGAGTGCCAGGGCAGTCACCACGGCGACGAAGAGGGGCAAGCTGAGCACGACGTTGGCGACCAGTATCGAGCTCACCGATCCGGTTCCCGGCTGGTGCACAAGGTACAGGGCGAGGCAAAGGCAGATGGCGAGCCCGACGACGTCTGAGGCCACGAGCGCCAGCTGGGGCCTGAAGCGCCCGCGGCTCTTCGCCCCCGGTGCGGTCCCTACGCCCTGTTCGACAGCGGTCGGAGCCAGGACTGGTACCGCCTGCAGGGTCGGCGGTGTCCTTCTCGTTTCGCTGTCGATCACGACGCTGGACAGGGCCGCCGCCCGCGGAACGTCCAACTGCGTCGAATTCGCCATGCTGGAAAACGCCTCTTCCATCGACCCTCGCTCGATCTGTACTACGGCGACGGCAGGCATCCTCCCGACCGGTAGGTGAGAGAAAAGACCTGCCATTTATGTCACGTGCCCCCGCTGCCCCCGCTACCCCCCGCTACCGTCGACGGGCTCCCTAGATAACCGGTCACCGACGCGGATATTCCCCGGCATCGTATACGACTTTCGACCCTCCGAAATACACGCGGCCCCGCCACAAGCGCGGCTCAGCCGCGGCGCAGGGTCTTGTGACTATCAGCCAGCTTGAGGCTTCTTGCCGACCTGCCCCGAGGTGCCGGGGCGGCCGACTCGCGACGATCTCGGGGGCTCGAGCGCTGACATCAGATCGAGGTAGGCATCGAGGCGGTTCGCCAAGTTGGGCCTGGTGGTCGCCCGGTGCCGCTTGACCGTGGCCGGCAAGCGCAGCGGCCACAAGGACGTGCGTTGGGACCGGGTCGGTTGACCAGCTGACATGGCTGCCTCGTGCTTCCGAAGTCTGTCTTGCTCACCGCCCGTGCTGCTCGAGGTTCGAATTCGGACCTCGAGCAGCAACCAAAACTAGCATCGGTGGTCTCTGGGAGGGCGAATCACGTCGCCTAGGCCTGGGCTGTCAACCAGCCCCTACCGGCTCTGAACTGGCCGGATAAGGCTTCGCCGTCGCCTCCGACGGCCCGACACTGCCAGTTAAAAATGATCAGGGTGAAGGGTCCCTGCTTGTCGTCGGCAGGTTCGAGGGCCAGTGGGCACGGAGGATCACGAGTGCCCGCGGGCACGGAGGATCAACTGTCGGGAACCGATTCACCACGTTCTTGCCGAGGTGGAACGCGCCGGGTTCGCCGTCGCGAACACGACTGCTGGTGCCGGCCGAGACGCTTGGCCCCTTGAGGATCCCTGGGGCCCAAGCCGTTGAGCGTCGGTAGCGACCCGCGCCGGGCCCATAGACTGCCTGAACGGTATTGTCTGGTCACTCCGGGCGAGGCACGTCACGTGTCCTAGCCCCCTATCACACACAGGTGCTCAATGACCTACAGACGTCATGTCGTCAAAGCTCGAGTTGTCGGTGGTGCGATCGTTCTACTGAGCACTGCGGCGGCGCTTGGCCTGAACGGATCGTCCGCGGCCGTGTCGCGTCCGGTTCATCGGGCAGCCACGCTCACAGCGGTCCCGCTGTTGAAGTTCAACCCGTCAGAGCACTTCGCCTCAGCCCCGAACACAAACCAGTGCGAACAGATGCTTGGCTACGCCTGCTATTCCCCGCTACAGCTTGAGACCGCTTATGACATGAAGCCGCTTTATGCGAGCGGGGACACCGGAAAAGGCGAGACGATCGTGATCGTCGACTCGTTCGGCTCCCCGACGATAAGAAGGGACCTGGCGACCTTCGACAAGACCTACGGCCTGCCGAACCCGAAGCTGACCATCCTGCAGCCTGCGGGGAAGGTGCCGGCATGGAACCCGAAGAGCTCGGCCATGGGGGGCTGGGCAGCCGAGGCGTCGCTCGATGTCGAGTACTCGCACGCCATGGCCCCAGGGGCGAACATCGTCCTCGTCGAGACCCCGGTCAATGAGACCGAGGGCATCGCCGGTCTTCCCCAGATGATGTCGGCCGAGCTCGCGGTCATGAACCCGAAGAGCAAGTACTACGAGGACCCTTCGGTGATCAGCCAGAGCTTCGGC
>Ga0187867_10001553_pt1 | contig 19792 bp, 19 predicted proteins | sample June2016WEW_13_1_FD_132976 | JGI IMG/M metagenome (GOLD analysis project Ga0187867, IMG submission 132976) | Peatland microbial communities from SPRUCE experiment site at the Marcell Experimental Forest, Minnesota, USA - June2016WEW_13_10 | ecosystem: Environmental > Terrestrial > Soil >...
ATCATCGCGATTTTCTTGGGCGAGCCGGCCGGCGCGCGGAACGGAGGGGAAGGTGCCTGAATCTTGCTGATGTTGGAGATCTTTCCATGATTCACCGCTTCGTCGATGCGGGCCTGCTCCAAACTCGAGGAGAAGTATTGATAGTTGGCTTCGTCAAGTTTCTTCTTGCGTTGCAGTTCCGAGATGGTCGAGTCCATCTGGTCCATGTTGCCCGCCTCCTTGCGAATCTGGTCGAGCTGCCCGGTCAGGACCTTGATCTTTGTCTGGATGGCCAATACCTGGGTTGTTTCCGTCCCGACGTCAACTGAGTTTCCGTCGCGCTGGGCGCGCGGGTTCGATACAGAGACGCCGAGCCGGGCCAACGCGGGGTATTTTTCTTCCAGCGTCCTCTTGGACTTTTCCGCCTCGGCGATCTGCTCGCGTATGCCTTTGACGAGCGTGTTCTCATCGGTGAATTGGGCCGCCAACTCCTGTTGTCTCTTCCACAACTCATCGACGCGCGTCGAGACGCTCTTGTATTCGTCGACGGGCAGCGAGGCGGCGACGGGCTCGGTGTTAGTCGCTTCCGCGCTGCCGGGCACCGCGGGCGTGATCGACTTCAAAATTGCCTGGTGTTCGGCCAACTCGGCCTCGGCATCAAAAATCTCCTGACGTATCTTGGCAATCTGGTCGGTGTAGTCCTTCTTGCTGTCTTCGAGAGAGATCACCCCGGCCTTGTTTCGCGCCTGTCGAAGTTCCTCCTCTGTCCGGGCCAACTGGGTGCGCAACTGGTCCGTCTCCTGCGACAGGAAATCGTCCACCACGCCAAACGCCTGGTGAATTTCCCCGTGCTTCTTTAAGTAGCTGTCGATCAACCCCGTCAACACAGGTTGCACAATGTCGGGATCCGGATGCTGAAAGAGAATTCGCATCACGTTGCTCTTGTTGGGCACCTCGACCACCAACCCTTTGCGAACAACATTGGCGGCCTTAATGCGATCCTTACCTCCACCGGCTTTGGCAAGGATCCTATCCGGCCCGATCGTATCCACGACCTGCTCCGCCAGGTCCAGACTGTTCAAGATTTCGATTTCCGAGTTGATGACGTTCATTCCGTCATAGGATGAGATCACTCTCGAGTCGTCCGGTGTTGGCGAGGGAGACTTGCTATCGAGCACGTAGCGGATGAACAGCTTGGCCTCCGATTCATACAGCGGCGGTCGAAGCGTCACGAACGCGATCGCCCCCAACAAACCCGCGGCAGAACAGCAGATGATTTTCCACTTGTGCTTGAAGAGCACGTAATACACGTCGTCAAGGGTCAACCCTGACCGTTGGTTCATTGTCTGTCGATCATTCATTCCCGTCACCTCTCCTACCATAGCGCCTAAGCCATGTGTCTGTAAAGCCCGGCGCCAATGCACCGCGAGGCCGGACCGGGGAGTACCCGGAACACGCGATTATGCCAACCGAAAGCTTCATCTTTCACCGTCACAAAACCGCCGCTCCGACGGTCATACCGCACATATTCAATGCGGCGCTCCCGGGTGCCCCACCCCAGCTTGAAGCTCCGCAACCCCTCGTTGTCCAGCGAGGTGCGGCCAAAATCCAGCTCGTCAAACCTGTGCGTTGCATACCAGCGAATCGCCTCCCACATCACCAGATTGTTGGCCCGCAAGTGCTGAAATCGAGCATCGGCCGCGCCGAATTTAAAGATCGCCCGTTTCCCCATATGGAAGAACACGGCGCCGGCCACGGCCGTCCGCCCGTTCCGGGCCAGCACGACAAAACCTCGATCACGGGACAGGATGTGCTGGTGGATGTTCTGGAAGAAACGAAACGGCTGGGGCGGAAGCCCGTGTTTCTTTCGCGTCTTGCATTGCAAGCCATAAAACGTGCTTACAGCATCGAGATCCTGCGATATTTCCACGGTGACCCCGTTCTTCTGAGCTTTCCGGATCGCGCGACGTACTGCGCCATCGACGTTCGCGATCAGAACATCCTCGTTATCGACAAGGCCGAGTCGGTGGCCGTAGTAGCAGGTCGAAGCCGTTGCGCCCTGCCACAGCGTTTTCCCGCCACGGCATTCCACGTATTTCCAGTCCCGGGCCTCGGCGTAGCGCATGGCTTCTTCAAAGAGGCCATGGAACGCTGCGGGGTCCGTACACAAGGGGTCACAATCGTCTGTGAAGGGGAGCGATACCCCGCGTCTTCCCGTGAGCCAACTGTCAACCTCCATGATCGGTAGCAGGCACTGGAAACGTCCGGCTTCACGGACGACAAAATACACGGGGGTGTAGCCATACGCGTCGTGCAGAACTCTGGCCCAAGCAGAACTGTGGAAAAACGAGGGATGGGGGCCGCCCACCAGCCTGTCATCCCAGCTGGAATCTACGAGAGGATTCACCAACTGCACAAGACCGCCGTTCGGACATGTCTCCGCTGGTGAATGCATTTTGCGGGCGACCGCCGCACACTCAGACAGCACACGCATGCGCGGTTTTGGCAAGCGATAGGTGGGAGTTGACCTCCCGCACGACAGCCTCGATCTGCTCCGGCGTCAATTCCGGAAACATCGGGAGCGAAAGAAACTCTTCCGCACAACGTTCCGCAACGGGAAACGAATCGCGTCCCAACTTCAGATGTCCATAGGCTTCCTGGAGGTGGATCGGAATCGGGTAATGAATTCCACTAGCGATGCCTCGATCCGTCAGCGCACGCTGCAGCTGATCCCGACCTTTTACTCGCACCGCGTACACGTGATACACATGCGTCCCGTATTCCGCTTCCTTGGGCGTGATCAAGTCCCCGCGGTTGCCCAGATGGTTCTCGTAGAGCCGGGCGTGCGACCGGCGGGCCGCGTTGCTTCGATCCAACACTTTCAAATTTCACCCGCAGGACCGCGGCCTGCTGGTGCGGCTCCGCTAACGCTGATGGCTTCGGCCGTCGCCAGGAACGAATTGGGGACCGTGATCACCTCATCGCCTGCGCCGATCCCACAGGCCAACAACGCGAGCCACAGCGCATCGGTGACACTGCCGACTCCCGCCGCGAAGCGCGTGTGACAGTAGGCCGCGAAATCCTCTTCGAATTTTGCAACGAACGGCCCGCCAGCAAAGGCGCTGCTCTCGATCACCTCCCGAATAGCCGCCAGAATCTCGTCCTGAATGACGTGGTGATGCGCGTTTAAATCAAGGAATGGTACCCGCATACGTTACCCTTTTCGCATTGGACCGCATGACCCGCGCCGGATTGCCCGCGACCACCGCGCCGGGTGGTACATCCTTGGTGACGACGCTTCCCGCACCAACAATCGCGCGTTCCCCGATGGTAATTCCACAGAGCAAGGTCGCCCCGGATCCGATGGAGGCGCCCCGTTTCACCACGGTTGGAAGGCACTCCCAATCCGCTTCGCTCTGCAAAGTCCCATCCCCGTTGGTGGCCCGGGGATAGCGGTCATTGATGAACGTCACGTTGTGCCCGACGAACACCTCGTCTTCCAAGGTCACGCCTTCACACACGAACGTGTGACTGGAGATCTTGCAACGGTTCCCGACGCGCACCCCTTTTTGAATCTCGACAAACGAGCCGATTTTTACGTCGTCTCCGATCTCGCAACCATACAGGTTGACAAAACCGTAAATGCGAACGCCCTTGCCGAGCTTCACATCCGGCGCAATCAGCTGAACAGACGGTGGTAATCCACTCATGACCGGTCTACGAAATCTACATCAAGCTGGCTTGGAGTTTTGCGACCCGCCTGGCTGACGCGGGCTTCTTCTTGATGCGACCCAACGGAAACGCGGCTCCGTGCTTCTTCGGGGTGCTGTCGTTGCGGCCATTCCCGTTGCCATTCCCATTGCCGTTGACTTTCCGATGCGAAAGATCTACGGGCGCCCCGCTGTTCTTGATCGATTGGGAGGCCGCTTCCAGAATCCGGACGAGTTCCAGACCCCGGTCGCCGTTGGTAAGCGGTGCCGAGCCCGAACGAATGCACTCGATGAAATGCTGGCATTCGACTTTGAGCGGCTCCTCCTGTTTGACGTATGGGACATACATGTCGCCGTAATGATAAGAGTAATGGAACTCGGCAAACGTGTCGTAGTGCGGCGGACGTTCGACACGAGTGTCAAACACCTTGATTTTCTCCTGCTGGGCGACGTCGTCATACACGATCATGCGTTTGCTACCGACGATCGTCATTTCCCGGATCTTTCGGGGATCGATCCAACTACTATGAATGATCGCAGACCGCTCATTGCCAAAGTACAAGCTCATCGCGGTGACGTCTTCGACGCCCGGCGTGATATGCGCGGTGCCGCGGCAATTGATGCTCACCGGCTGCTCCTGCAGAATGTGCAGGATGATGGCGATATCGTGTGGCGCCAAGTCCCAAGCCACGTTAATATCTCGCTGGAAGAGACCGAGGTTCAACCGGCGGGCGCAAATGTAGCGGATTTCCCCGGCTTCCCCGGTGTCGATGATCTCCTTAATCTTCCGCACCGCGGGCGAATACAGGAACGTGTGGTCCACCATGAGGACCAGGCCCTTCTTCCTAGCGATATCGATCAACTCTTCGCACTGTTCGGAAGAGCACGCCATGGGCTTTTCGATGAGCGTATGCTTTCCGGCCAGCAGGCTCGCTTTGGCCATCGGGTAATGCAGACTCACCGCGGTAGCGACGACGACCGCGTCGAGTCCCGCGCCGTTGAGCATGTGTCGGTAATCCTTTTCCCCTGTCACGTCGGGGTACAAGGAACAAACGTGTGCCAACCGTTCCTGGTTGATGTCACACATCATCTTCAAATGACAGTCGGAGAGTGACCGGAAGTTACGAACCAAATTCGGTCCCCAGTATCCACACCCGACAACGCCAACTTTTATTTTTTTTGCCATGATTCCCTCCGAAGGGTGCCGGATTCCGCGATCGGCACGGGGGTGCCGCTGGGAGCCCGATTAGTGAAGGCGATCGGTTGGCTGACCGGTTTGAGAGGACTGCCCATAATCAGCGTGGGCCGTCCCGATGACTTCTTGTTTTTCCTACTCGACATTGTTTCCCTGACCTGAGTGATCACGGCAGGAATGGTCCGCACCATGATGGTCAGGTCCAACCACGGGGATTTGTTTCGATCGTATTCCAGATCAAAACGAATCATTTGATTGAAGGTGGTAGTATTCTTCCCGGACACCTGCCAGAGACCTGTCAGGCCGGGAAGGGTGTTGTATCGTTTTTTCTGCCAGTCGACGTGTTTGTCGTACTCGCATGGCAGGCAGGGACGCGGCCCAACCAAGCTCATATCCCCTCGAAGTACGTTGATGACTTGCGGCAATTCATCCAGCCCGGTCGCACGCAGTTGCCGCCCAAACGGAACAACTCTCGAGTCCCCGTGCGAATCCATCTTGACCATGGGAGCCTCAGAATCGATCAATCGAGTGCAATGCCCCTCGTGAAGGGAGGTATCCGCAGCGGTCACCATCGTCCGGAACTTCAAACACGTGAAACGCTGGCCAAGGTGGCCAACCCGTTCTTGGTGAAACAGAATAGGCCCCTTGGATCCAAGCTTGATCAGAATTGAGATCACCATCATGACCGGGAACAGAACCGGCGACGCGATCACGATGCACACAATATCCAAAACCCGCTTCCAGCGGGGAATTCGCCCCGAATTACTGCTCGGTGATTTCCGAGCCATAGGTTGTTCGTGCAGGAGATTCATGCGTGTGGATGGAAAATCTGTTGGTTGGCCGGGACGGCATGAAGTTGCCGACTTCCGAAATCCAATAAGCCCAATGCCAGCCCCGCGGAACGCATAAACTCATATGCCCGGTCCATGCGGGCTCCCACCCCTTGCATCAGACCGTATAACAATCCCATATACCCTTTCGCGCGACTGTTTCCTCTACCTTGATTTTTTCGACAAGGCTCCGCACTTGTTGGCGTGCGCACTTTTCCCGCCAACTACCGCGTCTTGCTCCGGCCCACCTACAAAGCCGGACGTTTTGTTCTGCCGCACGTCCCACTCTCTACGCCTACCAGCCAAGCAAATGCGGCTATGCTCACCCGACTCAAGCCAACTAATACGACGCTGCCAACAAAGGCACGCGGTCAGCCATGGAATCTCTCTCGACCGCAATCGACGTACGAGGAATCTCCACCGGCGTCGGCCGTCCCAAAAAATCCAACAGGACCTGTACCCGCCGCCTCGCTGGCAACAACCTCAATACCACCCCGCTCATGCCCGCGAAGGCGCCATCGGCCATCACCACTTCCGATCCTGGCGAAAGGTGATCCTGTACCGTCATCGGCTCGGACGACTCGAAGCATTCCTGCAACTCCTCGACCACCGAATCGGCCACCGTGGGAATTCCATTCCCAAATCGCACCAGGGAACTGACTCCGGCGGTGTACTGAATATCGTTCAGGCTTTCTTCGAGCACGCAACGCACGAAGATGTAGCAAGGGAAAAGTGGTTCTACCACCCGCACTACGCCGCGCTTGGTCGCCCGTTCCACTCGCAGCTGCGGGTGAAACACCTCCAAACCAAGATTTTTCCTTACGTTGGCAGCCGCGATGTGGTCGTGCTTCGGTTTGGTCCGTGCACAATACCAAAATGGAATAATCGTTTGCATGCTCTCTCGCCCGAGAACGTCCCTACTTGACCAAAATCACTTACGCCTTCCGACTAGGCGTGGCTGAAAAGAAGACACCTGCCCTCGCAAGGACCAGACACAATTTGTAATCGAACGCCTAGCCGTCGAGCTCTCTGGTTCTGACAGAAACAGCCTTACCGCTCCAGTCGCAGCCCCTCATACTTTCCCTTTCTTCCCTGAGGTTACACGCTACCGAATGTTACTGGTTCTGAGAAGAGGCACCAGCCTTGAGTGTCAACTCTTCTGCCGCCTTAACGTCTCCCACCCTCACGCACATTGGGCCATATCATGCCGCCAATCCTATCCCTTGTCAAGCGCACTGTGGTATTTCAGTCGCCACTCCAAAACCCACTCATCATCAGCTCAAAAATCCACAGCTCCCACGATAGGCTAAATACCTGATAATGAGTGCCATAAGTGGTAACCACCCCCGCCGAACCCCACGCTGCCTGCGTTGCTTCAAAAAAAGCTCAATTTTTGCCGGGAGGGCCAGCGGATATGTCTTGCTCATTGTTTTCATTATTCATTGCGGCGAGTCGCTCAGGCGGGGGTTGTACGTCGGCACACCGTGCACTGCCGTCCGTCCAATCAGCTCGTCGAAATCAGTGTCCCCGCGCAACCTGGCGAGGTCGGCATCCCGCAACGCCGATTGTCGATATGCATGTGCGGGGTCAGCAGTAAAACACTTTTTCAGGTTCTCCACCGCCAACACCGGCTGATCCAGCAACGCGTACACTCGAGCGAGATTGTACAGTGCACCCGGGTCATCGGGTCGAAGGTCCAGACTCGCATTAAGCTTCTCCACAGCGTCGCGGAAATCGTTGCGCATGTGGCTCATCTTGCCCAGGTCGATCAACGCACTCCCCCACATGGCGTACGTGCCGGCCGCGTTGGGCTGCACTTTCGCCGACCGGTCAAATTTCTCCAGCGACTGACGCAACAGCCTCACCTTCACTTCCTGATTCGACGAAATGTGCGCCGCCTGAACCAAAACGCTTGCCCAATTGGCGCACACAGGACCGACTTCGCTGCTAAACCGCGCGCGCTCAACGGCTTTCGCGTACAACGAAGCCGCTTCCTCGTAGAGTGCGAACCGCGCCTGGTCGTTCACCGCGTACTCGGGGAGTTTCGTCGAGAGAATCACCGCCCATTTGTTGTATGAATCCCAATCGTTGGGGGCGAGTTCCGCCGCCTTGCGGCATTTCTCCACCGCGCCCTGATAACATGCCAATCGCGTCTGCGAGTCCACGGGCAAATCGCCAATGAGCAACAGCGTTTCGCTCCACAGGATATACGTGAGTTTCACGTCGGGCTTCTGCTCGGCGCCCTTGCTGAATTTTCCCGCCGCTGCCTGAAAATCCTGCAACTGCTGCGCCTCATTGAACGCCTGTTTGCCAAGCTGCACGAGCGAAATGCCCCAATTACTGTACGCCTCGGGGAAATTCGTGCGCGCGTTGGTCGCCCGCTCAAACGACTGCGCGGCCCCGGCAAACTTGTGCTCGCGCATCAACTCCACCCCAAGATCGAACTGGCCTTGCGCCGCTTGGTCAGGTGTGAGCATTGTGGCCGGTGTAGCGGCTTGAACCACGGTTTGCGTTGATAGAATCTGCGTCGACGGCGTCGGCTCCGTGCCCGCGCGCGCGCCCGCCATGGCGGCAAGCAGAACCAGCCCCACCACCACGCAGATCGTTGGTCGACTCATATCCTCGTCAATTTCCGCGGCACGCTTCGTGCAATCGAGACCACCTGACATCGCAACATTTCATTCGTCGCGCCGGACCCCGGCCATTCCGCTGCCGCGGCCACGGTCAGTTTCACCAATTGTTGCAGGTCGCTCACGCTCACGTACTCAGCCCGGGGTCGCCGGTTCGGGCCGATGTTGTGGTAGTTGCCCAGCGGCAGACATAACCCGCCCGCCCGATAACCGAACCCCACGAACGCCGTCGCCTCGCACGTCCCGCCATCCATGAGGCAACGCTGGGCGCGAAACGTTGATTCGCAAGCGCGACACCGTTCTGCCGCCCGCCACAGAAACGCCGACGCCGCCGGATCGAAAATCGACGCACGGTCCCCCACCCGCACGATCGGGCCGTCACCGATGCGCGCCCATGGACGCTCCTTGCTCATCTCGATGGACACCACGAGTGCGGTCTTCGGAATTTTCTTCGATTGAATGACCGCCATCACTCCAGGGAAGCCGACTTCTTCCGCACGTGTGAACACGCACCACAAATTCGTTCGCAGCTTCCGCCGCGCGGCTTCCGTCAACGTCGCCAACATCACGACCGACCCGAGCACGTCGTCAATCGCCGTGGCCTGCAGTCGGCCGCCCGACACCCGAAACGCCGGCACATCCCACATCCCCAAATCGCCTTTGCGCACCGCGCCGTCCACCGTCAACTCGACAATCTTCCGCTTTGGCCATCCCGACCCGTCGAACCGCCGAATGGTGGCCTTCACGGTAGAATGCTGCCGTTGCACACGGTTTTGTGAGGTGTAAACCCGCACCCGGCCCCCCTTCGCAAACATCTCCTTCGGCACGCCGCCCAGAAACTCCGCCCGCCTGCTGTCCAGCACCTCGAAACCCGGATGATCCATGTGCGCCACGAATACCAATGGCGGCCGTCCTCGTGGTGGCGCAGGCCTCCCCGCCCGTGGCCGTTGATGCTTCACAATCAAATTCCCCACCCGATCGGTTTCCACGCGCACCCCAAGTTCGCAGCAATAGCGGATGACAAAGTCCCGTACCTCATGCTCGTGGTACGGCGCCGTCGGCAGCCGCAATACCCGCTCCGCCAAATCAAGAAGTTTCGCTCGTTCCATCGCCCCGCCACTATACCGGCTCGCCTCACCGAAGGCGAATGCGAAACGGAACGGCAACGCCGACCAAACTATTGGAATAGTCTGTCGCTCAAGCAAATCATGCGTAACTGCACGCCACGTAGATTTGGCTTCGTTTCGCAAAAACTACCTTTCGCGCGCTGCGGCCCTTGCTCTTGGGCGCAAGCGCCCCGCAGGGACGCTTGCCGTTGGCAGGCGGCTGGCACTTCGACGCCGTCATCTGACCGGGCGCGACTGCCGGGCGCGCCGCGTCGTTTGCAAAATCCGGGTCGTCATGCCTGTTTCCCATCTTGGAGTGTGGCGACTTGTCGCCACCTTGCCACTCGCGAGAATCGTTCACCGCCCGTTCACGTTGTGCTTCGTGCCCTTCGTGTCTCGCAGTGGTCGTTCGCCCATTGACCTCGTGCCTGTCTATACTTCATGCTCCAATCCTACCCCATCGCCCCAAAACCCGTTATCGCACTTTGGAAGATTTGGAAGCTTCTCTTGAAGGATGCAGGCCGTGTTCCGCCCCTCTGTCAAGCTGTCGGCCGTACCGGCGTTGTTCTAATTTGAAGGCGATTCTTTCCTCACCGCAGTCATTACGACATACAGCATAAATGCCACCACGAGCATGACAATGACATCGACTAGTTTTTCTCTGAACGCGTCCGGCTCGATCCATATGACGTACCAGCACAGTGAAAAGAGCAACAGGGTTCCGACAATCAATAGACCTTGTCCGATCGGCTTCATTTCTGCACCTCGTTTTCTTTTGCATCGGCCACAATCGACACCTGCACTGCCTTGCGCGGTGAATCCACGGGTGGGACACCGAGCACTGTCACAATGCGTACTTCTTTGCCAGCATCCCGTGTTGCATGGCCCCAAGCATAGGCGCGCCTCGCCGTTGGGTGGCCAGTTAGATCAAATACCTCTACCGTCCCAACCCAAATCGCCGTCCCCTGAAACATCTCCCGCACAAAGTCAGATTCAATGTGCTTGGACTCGCAACCGTAGGCCTTGCGAATGGCATCTTGCAAAGACTGTATGTAATTCACTGCGTTAGAAGTCCGTTTTCTCGACCAGATCGGCCACCGTCCACAACTCATTGACAACTCCGGCGGCCATTGCTGGCGTAGTGTGTAGGGTGCTGTGCAACTTCACGAAATCATAGTAGCCGAAATAAAGGCGGATTGCAGGGACCTGCCCCCGTTGGTTGGACAATCTAGTTGAGTCCTGACGGTAGTTTTACCTCGTGGTTGGTTGGTTGTTCAATGCTTTCCATCCCTTCACAGCCCCCATGGGGGCTGGCCGCTGCCCGCGCGAACTCCTGCGGCGTGCGATTGCCCAGGGAACTGTGCGGGCGTTGCTCGTTGTAGTCCTGACGCCGGTGTTCGATCAGGGTGCGGGCTTCCGCCAGCACCGTGAACCAGTGCTCATTGAGGCATTCGTCGCGAATCTTGCCGTTGAAACTCTCCACATAGGCGTTTTACACTGGCTTGCCGGGCTCGATGAACTGCTACTTCACGCCGCGCTCATACGCCCAGTGGTCCAGCGCCCGACTGGTGAACTCCGGGCCGTTGTCGGTCACCACCCGTTCGGGCAGGCCACGACTTTGGCTGATCTGGTCGAGCACGCGCGCCACGCGCTGCCCGGACAACGAGGTGTCCACCTCGATGGCCAGACATTCGCGGGTGACCGTACGGTGGCGGGAGGCGGGCGGGGGGTGTCAGAACACCTTACAGATTTCGGGTTGATGCGTAACTGTTTGCGGGAAGGTCGATTCCAGAGATGAAGGCAAGATGTTCTCGGAGTTGACTGTCAAAATAACTTACAGTCTCTCTGAAGAGCACGAAGCAACAAGAAGTTCGTTCACAGTCGCATTCCTCTGTCAATAAACGACTTGCGCTGTAACAACCAACTCATGCATCCGGATGGCACACTGTATGCCAAACTAACCTTGGCTCGGGCTCCTGATTTACAGCGCCCGCAAAGAGCCGGACACTTTTTGGCAGTGTAGGACGCAGACAGAAGCCCGGGTGGTGATCGAAGACTATCGGCATACATACAACCAACGTCGGCCACACAGCCGGTTGGGCTATCAAAGTCCAGCACGGTTTGCGGCCCAACTAACCCCATCCCCGTCTGCGGTAGGGCCTCGCCTTCCCTCCGTCGGGGATGGACAAACTCAGAACCCCGGTGCAACATCAACAACAGCCTCGGACTAACACAAACCCTGGCTCGAAAAGAGTGGTCCGATCAGTGCTAGTGTTAAAGAAAAGAGGGCAATGCCCGACCAACCGCTTCTTGACGATTCCCGCGCCATTCCAGTACCGATTGATACTGCCTTTGTGCGACAGCATATGATCAACTTCAACAAGGACGTAGCAGGCGTCTCGGCGGAATTCAAGGTAGGCGTAAGGTCCCTGCCATACCTGGCCGATCACGGTTTTCATGACCTGGTCGTCCTGCCGGGGTCGTTTTACGTTGAACTGGCTTTGTGTGTTCATGTTGACCTGCTGCAGCAGGTTGCTGGCCTGATAAGAAATGTCGAGTTCCACCATCCGGTGATGCTCTCGAACGAGGATATCACAATCAAGGTGATGGCTGTGGCTCGTTGCGCGGAGCGCATCGAGTATGCTTTTTATGAAGCTGGCACCAAGTCATCGGATGGGGAGGGGCGACGGCCAGCCTGTGCCAGCCTCAAGATCGAAAGCCGATGTTCAACCTCGCAAACCCACAGGTTTGGTGGTTGTTCCATTAAAGATTTTACGGAGCACGCCGCCGCATTCATAAATCAGGATGAGTTCTACAGGACGCTCCGCGCGAATGGGAACCAATACGGACCGCAATTTCAGGGTGTGCGCTGCATCTGGCAGTCGGGTCCGGAGGCGATTGGAAAGCTGGTGGTTCCCGCCGGCTCTGCCGGGGCCGGCCAGCCTCACCTTCATCCGGTGCGCTTGGATTGTGCTACGCAGTTGTTCTCCTCCTTCTTTCTCGAACGCGGGGGGGCGTTTATCTTGCAAGGCATTGAAGAACTTACATTTGGCCCCGCCGCTTTTGCGGAGGGAATCTGGGTCCGTGGCCGGCGGCGATCGGAAGATGCCGCAAACCAGACCGGCAGGATGGGCGACCTTGAAGTGCTTAACGAAACGGGAGCATGTTGTCTGGAACTGCAGGGCGTCAGATGGACCCACTTCGACCGTATCGATCCGGCTGCAAGCATCGGCACACCCCGGACTGACATCGTCATCGCCTCCTCGTTTACTGCCGAGCCGATCGAAGACTCGCTCAGGTTTTGGGGTGATTTCATGGGATGCCCCGTGCAGGTCGGCTTTGCGCACTACAACCAGGTGTTTCAACAGTTGTTGAGTCCGAACAGTCAATTCCATCACAATCCAGATGGGTTCAATGTGATCCTATTGAACCTTGAGGACTGGGGCACCGGTGGCCACTGTCCCGCATCGGAGCGGCCTCAGGGGTTGACGGTGACGGATCCCGGCGGTCTCAAACGATGCAGGCTTCCCAACGGGCTGGAAGTTGCCCACTTGAAGCGTCATGAAACGGATTACCTTTACCGGGAGATTTTCGAGGATCGATCTTACCTGCGGCATGGCATCCGCCTGCCCAATGACGCCACCGTCATTGATATCGGGGCGAACATTGGGCTTTTTTCACTGTTCGTCCAAAACTGCCGGCCGCAGGCGACGGTCTTCGCTTTCGAGCCAAACCCGATAGCTTACCGCGCGCTGAAAGCGAATTGCGAGGCCCAGGGTCCGCGGCTTCATCCCTTCAACGCTGGGGTTTCTGACCACCCGGGCATTGCGCAACTGACGTTCTATGAAGAGTCCTCTGTCTTTTCAGGATTCCATCCGGACGAGGAAGAAGACCGGCGCGCCATCGAGACTGTCATCACAAACATGGTGCGCGGCGAGATCGGGGGGGCAGCCGATTCAATGGACGAAGACATCCAGCAACTCATGATGGGACGACTCACTCGGCAAACGTTCGAATGCCGGATGGTGTCCGTTTCCGACATCATCCGCGAGAATGGCTTGACTTGTGTGGACCTTCTCAAGGTGGACGCAGAGAAGTGCGAGCTTGAAATTCTTCGTGGAATCGAAGACGTTCATTGGCCACTAATTGGTCAGGTCGTGGTGGAGGTGCACGATCGCACCCGCCACGCATTGGCGGTGGTGGAGGAAATTCTGGTGCAAAGGGGCTTCCAATGTGCCGTTGAGGAAGAAAAGCTGCTCGCCGGTTCGGGGCTTTTCAACGTTTATGCGACCAGACCCGGCGCTTCCCCAGCGAATGAGGCCAATGACAGCCTGCCCCCACCGTCGGGCGATGGTTTGCAGGTCAACGTGGATGAATTCGTCCAGGTGCTTGATTCCTTTACACAAACCGTGAACACCCCGGTGATTGTGTGCGTGTGTCCCTCGAAAGTGTCGTCAAACCGCGACGCCAGGTTCGTCCGCAAGCTGCCAGAAATGGAACACAGGTTGCTCCAACGTGTCCGCGAGTTTTCCAACGTCCATGCGATTGGCTCAGAGGAGATTCGGCGCCGCTACCCATCGGCCGAATATCATGATCCCCACGGTCATGAACTGGGTCATATCTCCTATACACCCGAAGGATTCGCGGCGATTGGGAGCAGCGTGTTCCGGGTGCTTTCCGGCTTGCGCCGTCTGCCATACAAGGTGATCGCTCTCGATTGCGACAACACCCTCTGGCAGGGGGTCTGCGGCGAAGAGGAACCGTCTGGTGTGGCGGTGCCGCCGGCCTTTCGCGCCCTCCAAGAGTTCATGATCCAACAGATGCGGGCCGGGATGTTACTGTGCCTTTGCAGCCGGAACAATGAGTCGGATGTTTGGCCGGTGTTCGAGCAGCGGGCAGACCTCGCTTTGAAACGCGATCATTTTGCCGCCTGGCGGATTAACTGGGAGCCCAAGTCCGCAAACCTTCGGGCGCTGGCAGGGGAACTCCACGTCGGGCTTGACAGCTTCATCTTCCTGGATGACAGCCCGGTCGAGTGCGCGGAGGTTCGCGCCAATTGTCCCGAGGTCTTGGTACTGCAGCTTCCTGCCTCACCAGACCGGTTTGGCCAGTTCCTTGAGCACGTCTGGGCATTTGACCACCTGCGTATCACAGACGAGGATCTCCAGCGGACACAAATGGTCCGGGAGAACTCGCAGCGGGAAAGGTACCGGGAGCAGGCTCCTTCGCTGAAGGAATTCATTGACGGGCTGCAACTTCAGGTTTCGATCTCCGAACCCGACGCCAGCCTGTTCAACCGGATTTCGCAACTGACGCTGCGGACTAATCAGTTCAATTTCACCACCCTCCGCCGCTCGGAGAAGGAACTCATCCACTATCTGGAGCGAGCGGAAAACCGGTGTCTGGCGGTGCATGTCAGTGATCGTTTCGGCGACTACGGTTTGGTCGGAGTTCTCCTTTACAGCTTGGCTGACGATCTTTGCCGGGTGGATACGCTGCTGTTAAGCTGCCGTGTGCTTGGCCGCGGCGTTGAACACCGGATCCTGTCCGAAATGGGCCACCGTGCTATTGCCAACGGCAAGACATGGGTCGAACTGCCCTTTCGGCCAACGGATAAGAACCAGCCGGCGTGGGAGTTTATCCAGCCATTAGGCGCTGGATTTGAACGCCAGACAGAAGGCGGAGTTGTGTTCCGATTTCCGGCCGAGACGCTTGTCAGGTTGCGGTATGAACCGGGTGCAGCTCAAAGCAACCGTCCGCCAGACGTCGAGAATAGGTTTAACGCCGCTCCGGCGCGGCGTCGCGTAAGTGTTGCGGGTCAAACGGAACTTTCCAGAAAACTCGAACGCATCGCCGTCGATCTGGGTGATACCCGGCGAATTTGCGCGGCCATTGAAACCGTTCGAACCCGCAAAGGTTGTTTTCCCAAGGGCAGCGCTAACGCGGCGTTGTCCGCTACGCTGGAGGGCAGGTTGCTTGGCATTTGGCGAAAGACGCTTGGCAATCCGTGCCTTGGCGTAAACGACAACTTTTTCGATGTCGGGGGCACATCCTTGAAAGCCGTCCTAACGGTGAGCGCCATCCGGCGGGAATTGAACGTCAACCTGTTGCTGGCCAGCCTTTTTGAGTGCCCGACCGTGCGGTTACTATGTGGCAAATTGGATCCAGGAAAGGACTCGGGCGAGGCAGCGAACGAAGCCATGGCCCGTGGATCGAGAAGAATACAGCGGGTCAGAAGGCGCGCATCAGCAGGCCTCAGTCGGCGTGATAACTAACGGGTCAAGTCTGCATGAAGAAGCCCAAGCCATTCATTAGCATTGTGGTTCCGACCTGGAACGGGGGCGCAATGATTGGAGAGACAATTGATTCGCTCCTTAACCAGGATTTCCCCCACTCCCAGTACGAGATCATCATCGTGGATGACGCGTCCACTGATAACACGCTGGAACGCCTGGAAGCATTTTCAGGCCGCGTCCGCGTCTTTCAGCAATCCAAAGCAGGTTCGGCTTCGGCCCGCAATCTTGGAATCCATCGAGCGGATGGCGACTATCTCGTTTGTTTCGACCAAGACGACATCCTTTTCCCCTACGCCCTGCAAGTGTACCGGGGTGTCATCGACGCCTTTGATCGCCCGCCGGTCGTGCTGGCACAGTACATTCAGTTCCGGGGTGGCGAGGTAATCAACCCTGGCTCAGGTAATCCCGCACGTGTCAACTGCGTCAAGTGCAGAGACTATTTCGGCAAGACGGTTCAGACTGAGGTTCTGAACAGCATATTTGTCTTGCGCAGGGACAGCGTTCTCCATGCGGGATGTTATTCTTCCGACACCGCCAGCTACGACGACCACGATCTTCTCTTCAAACTGGGCACCGCAAGCCCGATGGTCAAGATTCTGCACCCGCCAACAGTGGCCTACCGGATACATGATCGGAATGCTACGCGTGACGCGGAATTTCTCTTACAAGGAACGCTGGCGCTCATCCGCAATGAGCGGCTTCGTCTTTATCCGGGCGGTTGGAGGCGGCTGCTCGACCGTCGTGGCCTGATTGGGTCAAACGTGCTTTCGATTTGTTACCGTTCATTTTTCAGGGCCAGGCACATGCCCCTCCATCGGCGGCTGGCGTTGATCAACCGCCTGCTGCTTCATGCGCGAGGCCTTGTTTTTGTCGCTTTGGTCCGCAAAGGGTTCAGTCGGTTCTATTCCCAGGAACTGCGTTCGCTGGACAGCGTTTCTTCACCCCGGGTGGAGGTAGATTCACACGGAGGAACCGAATCCAGTTTGGCGGACGACGATCGGAAGCCGACTAACGAACTTACACCGCGACGGTGATCAGTGCAAAATGGAAACAAGCCCAAACATGACATTTCAAACGATAGGAGTGATCGGGGTGGGGAACATTGGATCGGGCGTCGTGATTGACCTGGTGCTTCACGGCATCCAGGTGGTTGGCGTCGATGTTTCTTTGGATAAACTGGAACGCGCTCGCGTCGAGATTCTCAAGGGCCTGCGATTCGCTCCCCTGCTGTCGAAACACTTGCCGAAAGTGACGAGCGGCGAGGCGATCAAACGTGTCAACCTTACCACCAGTCTCGAGCAGGTTGCAGCGTGCGAATTCATCATTGAAAATGTTACCGAGGACTGGGATATCAAGAGGAGGGTTTATGAGACGCTTGATCGAGTCGCGGCCCCGCCAGTATGTCTTGGCGCAAACACCTCGTGCATTTCCATAACGAGGATTGCCAGCGTTACAAAACGGCCGGCCCAAGTTGTCGGGATGCACCTCATGAATCCGGTTCACTTGAAGTCATCCGTGGAGGTCATCCGCGGCCACCACACCTCTGACCAGACGATCGAAGTTGTTCAACAACTGTTTCGACAATTGAACAAGCAGGCGATTATTGTCGGCGACCTGCCCGGTTTTGTTTCCAACCGGATCTCACACCTGTTCATGAACGAAGCCGCTTTTGTGTTGCAGGACAACATCGCAACCGCCGGGCAAATTGACGCGATCTTCAAGCAGTGTTTCGGACATAAAATGGGACCTTTGGAAACAGCTGATTTGATCGGTCTGGATACGGTGACGCGTTCTCTCGATGTTCTTTATGAGGCCTACCACGATCCCAAGTTCCGCTGTTGCCCGCTTTTGAGAAAGATGGTGGATGCCGGCTGGCTTGGCCGAAAGACTGGCCGTGGTTTCCATGTTTATCCGGATTGAAGCTTTTCGAGATTGGAAATTACACCATGGTTGCAAATGACCTGAATCACGTGAGGGAAACCATCAGGAGTTTTATCAACCATTCCATCAACATCGAAGGCCTGGGAGATGATGAAAACCTGTTTGAATCGGGCATCGTCAATTCGCTGTTCGCGGTGCAGTTGACGACTTTTGTGGAACGACACTTCGGCCTTGAGGTCGGAACGGACGATCTGGATATTGAGAATTTTAAATCCGTCAACGCAACCGCTGCGTTTGTCGTGCGAAAGGCAGGCGGCAATCCCGTCTAAGCAACGCGTCCAGAGTTGGAGAAATACACCATGAAAATCCTTCTGACGCGCGAACAGAGTGCGAAATATGAGGAGTTCCAGCAGTTCGCAGCGGCCAAGATCGAACGCTTTGCGGGCGAATGGGATCGGGCACAGCAGATTCCGAACGAAGCGCTTTCGTGGCTGGGCCGGGCGGGTTATCTGGGAGCATGCATTCCGGTGGAATATGGCGGACAGGGCTGGGACACGGTGACTTTTGGGTTGTTGAATGAAGCGCTCGGACGTTGTGATTCTGCCATCACCGGTATTGTCACGGTTCAATCTATGATCGCTACGCCACTCGTGAAATGGGGGACGAGTGAGCAACGTGAACAATGGCTGCCCCCGCTGGCCAGGGGACAGATAATCGGCGCGTTTGCCTTGACCGAGCCTGAAGTTGGCAGTGACATCCAATCACTGGCCACTGTGTATCGGCCCAGTGATCGGGAAGACGTTTTGATTCTGAACGGTGAAAAGAAGTGGATCACCTGCGGTCAGTTCGCCGACGTGTTTCTGGTATTTGGGAAACTGAATCAAAAACCCCTGGCTTGTCTCGTGCCCAGAAACAGCTGCGGGCTGGAGATTGAGCCTATCAGAGATTTGATGGGGTTTCGCGCCGCCGGACTCGCCCGCCTCCATTTCAACGATGTGCCAGTCCCGGCGGCCAATGTCGTCGGCAAACCCGGATTCGCCCTCTCGCATGTTGCTCCGATTGGACTGCAGTATGGGAGAATCAGCACTGCGTGCTCGGCCTTGGGACTGCTTCGCGGCTGCTTTGAGGAAAGCACCGCCCACGCCGCCTCAAGGAGGATCGCTGAACGGAGAGTTGGCGACCTGGGAATGATCCAGTCTCTGATCGCGAAGATGGGCTCCAACCTTGAGGCTGCCGGACTCCTTTGTTGGAGCGCCTGCCGGGCCGAGGATGATGGTCTTCCCGAAAGCTTTACGAGGACGTTTATCGCCAAATACTTCACTTCGCGGGCAGCCGTTCAAGCCGCTGCGGACGCCGTCCAGATCAAGGGCGCCTCCGGCTGCCATGAGTCATCCCCGGTGGCGCGTTACTATCGCAGCGCCAAAATCATGGAAATCATCGAAGGCACGACGCAGGTGCATGAGTTGGTACTCGGGAAGACCTTCGTTGCTGATGCCGTCCGGAGACAGCATTTGCGGCATCGGAAGTGCGAAGGTGAACCTATCATTTCAGCCAGCGCTTCCGGGGGGCTGGCCCCAAATCCTGCGGCGGGCGGGTTGCCATGATAGAACATCGCATCGATCAAACGCACGAAGTGGCTGCCAGCCGGTTCGCGGCGTTTAATCGTACTGACCGGGGATTTCCCGACCAGGCCACACTCCATGGATTGATCGAGGCGCGGGTGCGACAACATCCCCGTCAGTTGGCAGTGTGGTGTGATCACGATCCGTTCTGGAGAACGCCGGTGCTCGACTACGCTTTATTGAACGAAAAGGCGAATCAGTTGGCACACGTTTTGAGGGCGAAGGGAGTGCGGCCGGGACATATCGTCGGCATTTTGGTGGAACGATCTTTTGCCACGATTATCGGCATCTTCGGAATTTTGAAGGCAGGGGCTGCTTACCTGCCTCTGTCGCCGGATGATCCGCCGGACAGGCTCCGTTACGTCCTCGCCGATGCCGGTGTCGGCATCCTGCTGGTTCACCGCCCAACGATGGCCAGCGCTCCTGCTGAGGTGCAGATCGTCAACCTAGAACAGTCGGACGTTTTCACCGGCCCTTCCCATAATCCCGATCCGGTCAATAAGCCCGACGATCTGGCCTACGTGATCTACACATCTGGGTCAA
>Ga0187867_10001554_pt1 | contig 19781 bp, 12 predicted proteins | sample June2016WEW_13_1_FD_132976 | JGI IMG/M metagenome (GOLD analysis project Ga0187867, IMG submission 132976) | Peatland microbial communities from SPRUCE experiment site at the Marcell Experimental Forest, Minnesota, USA - June2016WEW_13_10 | ecosystem: Environmental > Terrestrial > Soil >...
ACTACCACCACCACCACCGCGCCGATTATGATCGACAGGAAAAACCACGAAAGGGGATAATTCCGTTGCGCCGGCACGGGTGCAGCCGCTGGCAGGGGCGTCGCCGCGGGTGCGGCCGTCACAGGTGGCGTCTCTACCGGCGGCCGGAGGTGATAAGTGAGCGAATAAGCACCCTTGGGAATCTCGATCACCAGGCGGTCGAGGGCGCCCTCGCCGGCGTAATATTCGGCCAGCTTCGACCGCAAACGGCCGGTCTGCACGCGCACCGTGGAATCCACTCGTGAATCGAAGTCGGCGGCGCGGCCGAACACTTCGGTGGCGATCTGATACTCCTTTAGAGAGGTGCCGGGGGCGTCCAGCGAGTGCTCACCCAAATACTTCAGGAGTTTGCAGAGCGATTCCGACCCATGCAAGACGGTGCTGCGGTTCAACTTCTCGATTTGGGAGTGCAGCGCCTCCCGCTCAACGATCGTGGCCCCAGTATCCTTCATTTAACGCGAGATTAACAATACCGCTAAGTGTATGTAAATCGGGAAGCGGAGTCAAGTAACGTGGTCGCATCGTTTCCAAGTACACGCGCCAGACCCATTTTTTGGGTCAGCCCCAATCGACCAATATATAATAGAGCAAGTGCGATTTCTCGCGTTACTCCTGACGCTCTCAGCGGTGTGTCAGGCGGCAGATTCGGTGCAGGATCTGGAGGCGCGCGGCGCGGCGCTGAAAGCCAAAGGGGATGCCGCCGGCGCACTCGAAGTTTATCGCCAGGCTTCAGGTCTGGATCCCAAATCGGCGCATTTGCAAGACGAAGTGGGTTTTCTGCTGGCAGTCCTGAACCGCCGAGACGAGGCCATACAAAGCTTTCAGCGAGCCCTGGATCTGGATCCGAAGTTCGCGCCGGCGCAATATCACCTGGGCGCGGCCTATTGGCTGGAAAAGAACTCCGGCCTCAGTATTCCTCACCTGCAAAGCGCCGCGGCGCTCGATCCCGGCAACTTCGAATACCAGTACCGGCTAGGGGAAGTTCTGAAATCTCAGGGTGAATACGAAAGCGCTCTGCCGCATCTGAAGGCGGCCGTAGCGGCGGATGGCAGGCGCTGGGAAGCGTGGAATGCGCTGGGGATGGCGTTGCAAAACACGGGCGACCTGGGCGCCGCCGTGGATGCGTACCGGCACGCCGTGGATCTGAATCCCGCCGATCCGGACGCACGAAACAATCTGGGCACCACGCTGGTGAAGACCCGCCGCGCGGACGAAGGCATTGCGCAATTCCAGAAGATCCTGGATGCCGACCCATCCTACAACATGGCGCGGGTCAACCTGGGGTTTGCCTGCATTCAGAAAGGCGACCTGGACAAGGCGGTGGAACAGTTGCGGGAGGCCATCCGCCGGGAACCGGACTTGGCCGGCGCACATTACGACCTGGGCGTCGCGCTGAAGAACAAAGACGATATCGAGGCGGCCAAGGTGGAATTGCAGCGGGCCTTGGAATTGGACCCAGGCCTGTCGGAGGCGCACTACACGCTGGGCATCGCGTATTGGCAGACGGGCGCGTTCGACGAAGCGGCGCGGGAGATGCAAGCCGCCATCGCTCTGCGTCCCGACTACGGCCAAGCCTATTTCATGCTGGGAACGGCGCTGAAGCAAAAGGGGGATCGCGCCGGAGCCGAGGCCGCGCTGCGCGAGGCCATCCGGCTGGATCCCGGCGACCCGGGACCATACAACACGCTGGGCCAGTTATTGCGGCTGAAAGGCGATGTGGAAGGCAGCAAGGCGGCTTTCGCCAAGGGTGAGCAGGTGAAACAGGCGAAGGAAGACGATCTCGGCAAAATGCTGCAGAAAAAAGACGCGGTAAAATAGGGCCGAGGGCTGGGAAAATGCGACACCTCTTACCGGTTATCTCAGCAGGCCTGCTACCGGCGATGGCCCTGGCGGCACAGACAGCGAACCCCGGCATCACCACCCAGACCGAGCGCGTGTTCATCGCGGTGAGCGAGATGGGCCGGTCGACCGTGGGGTCCGAGGGCGAGGCGCGATCGTTGAAGTTCGAAGAAGGCGACGATCCGACTATTGTGGCGCATCACGTTCCTCCCCACGAACCTCTACGCGCGGCGCGCAAGGCGGCGGAGGAAGCCGAGCGCCTGGCGAAAAAGAAGCGAGGGGAGGAATCCATCGCGAAGTACCGGGAGGCGGTGTCCATCGATCCCTTGTATTTTGAGGCTTGGAACAATCTGGCGTTGGAGTTAGAGGCCGCAGGCCAGCGGGATGAAGCGGAGCAGGTGTACCGGCGCTTGATACAATCGAATCCTGAACACGTGCTTGCGTTCACGAACCTGGCGGCGTTGCTGAGCGGGCAGAAACGGTACGCGGAGGCGGAAGCGGTCGCGCGTCAGGCGATGAGGCTGCACAACTTCTCGTTTAAGGCCAACTACGTCTTGGGAACCGTGCTCATCAGCCAGGGCAAATGGAGCGACGAGGCGAAGACCAAACTGGAATACGCGGAAGTGAGATATCCGGAGGCTAAGACAGTGTTGGCTCGGTGGCCGGAGGCAGCCGCCAAGTAGGACAGGCCTCCCGGCCTGTCACTGGGGTTCCTTCTTCAGATCTTCCCATTCCCTGAGCAGCTTCTTGCCTTCTTCCGCGTGCCCGGACTGAATGAGCGTGCGCCCCAGCAGATAATGCGCCGAGGCATTCCGCGGGTCCATCTTCAGGGCCCGGCGCAACATGCGTTCAGCTTCCGGCAGATCGCCCTGCTTCAGATATGTCTTGCCCAACAGAATGTACGGTCCACTATAAGTTGGGTCCAGCCACACGGCGCGCTGTAGAGGGGGCACCGCATGTTCCCAATCCTCGCGCCGGGTGTAGGCGTCGCCCAACCGGTAGTAGGCCATGGCGAAGCCGGGATCGATTGCGATTTCGCGGTTGAGTTCGTCCACGGCGCGCTCGAGTTGGGCGCGGTAGATAGCGATTTCGCCGAGCATGTAGTGCGCTTGCGGAAGTTTCGGCTCGCGCGCCAGGGCCGCCTCCAGCTCGCTTTGGGCTTCGTCTTCGAGCTCCAACTGCATCAGCAGGTGCGCGGTGACCAAGCGGGCCGCACCGGACTCCGCGGGCACCCCGTATAATTCGGCGAGCGCAGCCCGGCCCTTGGGTACTTGTTGCGCTTGGAGGTAGCTGTTGCCCAGCACAAAGAACAGCTCGTTGTTCCGGACGCCGGCCGCGCGGGCTTTTTCGAGCCACGGAATGGCCTCCGGGATGTGACCCGCCAGGTATTCACCGCGCCCGATCATCTGCAGCGCGTCGCGATATTGCGGGCTGTTTTCGGGCAACGCCGGCAAGGCTTCTTTCAAGGCTTTGGCGGCGGTAGCGTAATCGCGCCGGCGATAGCTGGCCAGGCCGCGCAGATATGCGGGGTTCGGGGACACCGCGTCCTGACGGGGCGCCTCCTGGGTCCGGCTAGCTACCGCGGGCGATGGCGCGATTGGCGTCTGGGTTTTTGGCGTGGCTTGTTCCAACAGTTGGCGGATGGCCGGGTCTTGCGGATCCATTTGCAGCGCATGGCGCAGGGCGCCTTCTGCATCATCCAGGTCGCCGCGCTTCAAATAGGCTTTGCCGATCAGCGTGTACGGCCCGCTATGGTTGGGATTCAACCAAATGGAGCGCTCCAGGGCCGAGATGGCGTCGTCCCAAGCGGCGCGATTCTCGTACGCCGCGCCGAGCCGGTAGTAGGCCATGAAGAAGCTGGGGTCGGCGGCGATCTCCTTGCGGAACTCGGCGACGGCCTTGTCGCCCTCACCCTTCGAAAGAGCCGCCTCGCCTAGAATGTAGTGCGCCTGCGGAATGTGCGGATCGATTTCCAGCGCACGCGCCGCTTCCATTGCGGCGCCCGCCGGCATCTGCGCGCGCAGCATCATGCCTGCGGCCGCCAAACGCGCGGCCGCTGAATCGGGCGCCACCTGAAAGAGCGTTGCAAAGGCCTGCACGGCTTTCTCATCCAAATGCACCTGCAAACAGGCATTCCCCAGCATATACTCGGCTACCAGCGCCTGTGGACCGCCTGCCGCGGCCTTTTCAAAAAGTGGGATGGCTTCCGTATAGCGGCGCTCGGTGTACGCCTGCACGCCGGCCTGGTACGCGCTCGCCTGCAAAAAGAAGAGCAGCAATAGCCCCATGGTCAGCGCTCCGGACGCGCCAGTCGCGCGCGCGCGGCCTCCAGGTTGTGCCGGGCGGTTTCCAGTTTTGGATCGAGGCGCAGAGCGGCTTCGAATTCGGGCACGGCTTCACGAAAACGGCCGAGGCGCGCCAGCACCGCACCCAGATCGCTGTGCAGCACGGCGTCGTCCGGCCGGAAATCCAGCGAATCGCGCAGGTGTACGGCGGCTTCCGCGAGACTGCCTTGCTTGGTGCTCTGGTCGCCCCACAGGCGCAGCACTTCGCCCAGATGTTGCCGCGCCGCGGCATCGCCGGGGTTTTCCGCCAACACCTGGCGGAACCCGGCCGCCGCCTGTTCCCAGTGCTGTTGTTCGGCAAACGCATTGGCCAGGTTGTAGCGCGCATTGGTATAGCGCGGATTCGCTTTCAGCGCCTGTTCGAAGAATGCGGCCGCTTCGTTCACATCGCCGGCCGAAAGCAGCGCCGCGCCCAGCGTGTACAGCGCCACGGCATGGTCCGGCCGCGCCGCCACCGCGCCGCGCAGGTAACGGATGGCGTCCGGGTTGGCGCCCCGCACCAGCGTGAGCGCGCCAAGGTTGAACTGAGAAGTGAAGTCCCCTGGATATTTTTCCAGGCGGCGGAGCATGATGGCTTCCTGCAACTCCATGCGGCGATCGCCCGCGCCGCGCGGCAGAACCTGGAGCCAAAGGTGCGCCATCTCGTCGGTGGCCTGGTTCCCGCCATGCACCCGCTGCGGAGGCTGGTTGGGATTGCGCGGATTCGCCGCCGAATTATCGTAGTGGTAGCGCATGCAAACCACGGCGCCTTTGGGCAGGAATACGGGTTCCTGGAAGCGGTAGACAGACTGCCAGTTGGGGTCCCAATCCGGAATGCGGATGAGCCATTGGCGGGCTCCGCCGGGCAAGGCCGCATAGCCTTCCAATAGATGGCCGAGGTAGTGCGCATGCGGGTAGACCGCCAAAACGTCCATATCCATCGGCACCACGAAATCGTCGCCGACCGCGAAGTCCGCGTCGCCCGGGGGAATGTCCAGCGCGCCGTCGTGCTCGAGTTGTAACAACATGGGGTACTTCGTGGCGGGCCGATCCGTGAAGTACAGGCCGATGGAAGGCTGCACCAATTCCGGTTTTCCGGTGGGCTGCATGTGGACATTCAGAACCAGATCGGCGCCAGGATCGGCGCGCCAAGCCATGCCGTCGGGTTCCACCCAGGGAGTTCCACCAGGCTTCCAAAACAGGAAATGGCTGTCGGGATCGAAGGTATCCGATTCGATGTTCAAGTCCATGCCGGGGAAGCCCGAGCCCGGAGTTTTTTCCTGCATGCGCGCGGAACGGCTGCGGTCGATCAGCACATTGGCATGGTGTACGGCGCGAATGTTGCCCGGGCGGATCTCGATAGCCTTCACCCAGCGGGCGGAGGGTATTTTCAGCGGGAGCACGAAATTCCAATACTGGTCCGGACCGCCGGCGGGCAGACGATACGGAGCGGCGGCTTCGATCACCAAGTCGGGTTCGCCCAACTGCCAGCCGGGGACGAAGTTTGGCAGCGGAGGAGCGTCGGCCGCCGCACCGGCTGGAGCGCCCTGCCGCACCCACTCCGCAATGCTCCGGATCTGATCGTCTGTCAGGCGGCGCTCTTCCTGAAAATCTCCGTACCCTGCTTCGGGCAGCCAGGGCGGCATGTAGCGCCGCTTGACCACCGCGACGATCTGCGGTGCATGCTTGCGCACGTCCGCGTAGGTGAGCAGGGGGAAAGGGCCAGGTTCACCCGGACGATGGCACGGCGCACAGGAGTGGTAGACGATGGGCGCGATGTGTTTATAGAACGTGACGGGCTCGGCCCGTGCGGCGATCGCGCATGCGGCCAGCGCCAGAAGTGCGCCGCTCGTTCTAATTCCAGGCCGCATGCGCCTCACCGTTTGCCTGCGTTTGGATCGATCTTCGCGGCCAGCGCCAGTTCCGCCTCCGCTTCCGCGGTCTTTTTCTCTTGTTCCAATGCCACGCCCAGGCTGTAGTGAAGAGAGGCGAATAGCGGGTTTATGTCGATCCCTTCGCGATAGACCTTAATCGCTTCTTCGTACTGGCCCTTCTCATAAAGCGTGGCGCCCCAGTTCAGGTAGGCCAAAACATAATCGGGATCGATGTCTATGGTGCGCCGGTATTCGGGAATCTCGTCCGGGTTGCCAGTCGCGCCATAAGCCAGCGCCAGGTTAAAGTGGGCGCCGGCGTCCCGCGGATAGAGCCTGGTGGCAATGGACAGGATGCCGGCGCTGATGGCCGGATTGCCGCCTTGTCCATACGCCGCGCCCAGCCAGGTGAGCGCGCGCAGAAGATGCGGATAGATCTTCAAGGCCTCCAGTAATTCGTTGACGGATTCCTGCTGCTTGCCTTGCTTTCGCAATTCCATCGCCTGGTTGAATACGGCTTCCGCATCCTCGCGAAAGGTCCGCGGCATGCGCTGCAGGATAACGTACTTTCCGTTCGCCGCGACGGCATCGGAGATCTCTCCGGGCTGCAGCTTCAGCGCGGTCGCGGACCACGCCGGATCGAGTTTGCCGGTGTCGAGGTCGCCCAGATAGCCCCCATTGTCTCCCGTGGCGCGGTCGCTCGAATTGGCGCGGGCAAGTTCGAAGAAAGATCCTCCCGATTGAAGCTGCCGTTGAATTGCCGTGGCTTTTCCCCGGTCGTCCAAAACAATCGTGCGCAGATACAGGTGCTTGGGAGTCAGCGTGGTTCGCCACGCTGGATTATGCGCCGGCACCTCGACTTTCTGCTCGGGGTGTACGCGAATCCAGTGTTCCGCAATCACGAACGCGCCGCGTATCTCGTTCGCCATGTGGCACCCCACGCAGCCTGTGACTCGATTCACCGGGCACAACGCTGCACGCTTCGCCACGGCCGCACTGTGGCATCGCAAACACGTTTTTTCGGCCCTGGCGACCAGCACGGGAGCGGGCGCATCGCGGTGCGGGTCGTGACAATTCGTGCACGTGATCTCGCCCCCGCTTTGCCGCCAGCACTCGCTGCTTTTCAACGCGGTCACCTGATCGGAAATCAATACATCGTCGGGCATGGGGTCTTCGACGACACTGGAGCCCGCGTGACACTGCGTGCAGGGCCGCATTCGCTCGGCCACCGGCAGCTTGCCGGGGTTGAATATGCGCAGGTCGCGCGAGTGCGCGCCGGCCGCGGCTAAGTGCGCTTGTCCGGGGCCGTGACAGTTCTCGCAACCGACGCCGGTTTCGACGTGCGTTCCGTGAGTTCGCGGCGCGCCGTGGCAGGAGAGGCACCTGGTTTCCAAATACGGAGTTAATACCCGCCCCAGGGCCGTTTCGTAGTTCACGGGCTTCTCTACGGGAAAACCGAGCGAGAGCGCCAGCCGGTTCTGCTCCGCATAGTGAAAGTACCGGGCTTCGAGCAGCCGCGCGCGCGGCAGAGGCAATCCGTCCAGAGCGGGAACGCGGAACAGAAAGCTGATCCCGTGGCGGTCCCCGCCGACCATGGTTTCCACCGGGAAATCGAGCGCGGGCTGGCCCGGCATTTGCACCCGGTATTGCAGGTTCTGGCTGGTCCGGATGAGTGCGTAATCGATCAGGGGCGACGGCCCTTCAGCATGGGTTCCCGAATAACCAGCCGGGAGCTGCGGGTCCATCGCAACACCTCGCCACGTGCGCGCCATGTTCGTGCGGAGGTGCGTCAGCGCGATGTTTTTGTGGCAGCCGGCGCATGCGTCTCGGCCCACATAGCCGCTTCCGCCTGCGCCGGCGAGCGGGGCGGCTATCAGCAGCGCCAGGCAGACCCGAATAAAGGTCACGACTCTCTTTGGCGGCACGCCCACAATTCTATCCACAATCCCGCGGGGCTTCAATATTTCATTTCAAAACGAGAAAGGCCGGCAGAGCGTCTGCCCTGCCGGCCGGTAATGGGTCGTTGCCGCTAGCGGTTAGAACTTGATGTTTCCGGAGAGCTGCAGCGTACGCATCCCAACTCCGTTATTGCCGCCGAACGCGATGCCATTGATCTGGCCGGCAGTGGTCTGCGTAACGTCGTTATTCGGGCCTCCGAGGTTGGTATGGTTGAAGAAGTTTCGGGAATCCATGCGGAGTCCGAATGAAACGCGCTCGGTGATATGGAACTGCTTATTCATCGAGAAGTCGACGTTGATGAAATGCGGACCAATCAGCGTATCGATCGGGTAATTGCCGTAGGTGTTGCTCGACGGGTACGCATACGGACCTGTCGTACAATCCACATTTCCGGTTTGCGCATTGACTGGGCAACCCACGATCCACTGGTTGCGGTTCTGCGTGGCTGCGTACGGACTTCCCATACCGACGTCGGGGCGGTTGGCCGGCCCCGTACTCGGTTTCACCGCCGTAGAGCCGGCAGGTCCATAGTTGTCTATACTTGGCGAGAAGGGAAGGCCGCTGTAAAACGTGGTGATGGCGCTGACGGTCCAACCGCCCAAAGCCAGATCCACGCCTTTGTTGGCAGTGGAACCGAACTTCTTGCCGTGCCCGAACGGAACATCGAAGTTTTGCGCAATCGTGATCTGGTGGTGCGGCATTAGGCTGGTGTCGCCATAGCCTCCGGCCCCATTCTGCGGACCATAGAGGAAGTAGTAATTGGTGTCATAGGGCCCGTCCCACGTCTTAAGCCTCTGGTAGGTGTAGTTCCCTTGGACCGTCCAACCGCTTAACGCTTTTATCGTGGCCGTGGACTGGAAAGAGTTGTACTGTTGGTTCGTGCAGTTGCAGTAATAGCCCAAGCTTTGCGTCCATCCGTAGAGGGTGGCGTAGGGCTGCGTCGCCGTTTCAGTGCTAAAATTCCAGATCGCCTCGTTGGGGTTGACGGTATTACTGGTGCCTATCCAACCGTGGCGGGTCGAATTGCCGACATAACCGCCGGAAACCGCGATCTTATCGGTAATCTGCCGCTGCACTGTGCCATTGTACTGATAGACCACCGGCATGGTGAAGACGTCGGGCCGGAACTTCGGGCTGATCCCGTTGGGCAGTTCGAAGGTCCCGTTGGAGCCGACCGTTATGGGAGCCAGCGTCACCGGTCCCTGGTTCAGGTTAAACACGGAGGCGAACGGCTGGTTGGCCGGATTGTTCATCTGCTGATAGTCCAACACCGGTGGGTTCTGCGTCACGTTGTGTCCGAACGTGGAGCCAAACGTTCCCAGATTGTACGACCAGCCATAACCCGCCCGCACGACTGTCTTCTTGTCGATTTGGTAAGCTAAACCAACTCGCGGCGCAAACTCGTGCCAATTCATCTTCTGAATGCCGTGGGAAGAGATCCCTCCTTCGCCGAAGACGTACATGTCGCCATTGGCCAAATCCAGTGTGGCGCCGTTACCCGCGGCATTCACACTTTCCGGAAACACCATTTCCCAGCGCACACCCAGCGTGGCGGTGAGCTTGGGAGTGACACGCCATTCATCCTGTCCGTACCAGAAGAAGCGCTTCTGCCGTTCCTGCGCGTTCGTGCTGGAGCTGACGTAACGGTCGAAGCTGGACGTGCCTCCTAGCAGGAACGTGGCCAATCCGAGACCGTCGATCGCACCGCCGTTGGGCGTGTTGACCAACCCGGTGTATTGGCCATTGAAATACAACTCGCCGGCGCGGTGGCTGTCGCTCGGGACCCTCAGGTTCTCGGCATAACGTAGATCCGTACCGAACTTGAAGCTATGGTTGCCGTGGATCTTGGTCACGTTGTCGACGAACTGGATCTGCCGCTCGCTCTGGGTTAGCGGGCAGTTGCATTGATTGACGCCTAAGCCATATCCCAGCTTGTCGTCGCCGACGCCGGAGTCCTGAATGTCGAAGTAGGGCATACCGGAGGTGTAGGTTTTGTCGAGGTTCAAGCCTGGGATGCCGGCCTGCTGGGCTGGGTCCGTACCGTAACCGTTGGGCACGTCGGAAACGTGATACCGCATGTAGCCCAGCCGGAACTCATTTACCAGGGTCGGACTGATCGTATACGTCCAACCAGCGGCTAGACTTTGGTTCAGTGCGCTGGAATCGCCCGCATAGTTGCCGAAGTTGGGGCCGCCGGCCTCCAGACCGAAGGCGCCGGGAGCCTGTTCGGTATAGGCGGCGTAGCTATAGCGGCCGAAAATCGAATTCTTCTGGTTCAAGTAGTAATCCCAACGGGTGTTCCAGAGGTTGCCGGTGATTGCCACGTCACCGCTGGCGTCATAGTTATTGGCGTAGTCGGCGCCGCCTGGCAGCGTCGAGGTATTTGGCAGGGGCCAATAGGCCATAATCGCGAGCGCCTGCGGGCTCAAGCGATTCGTGGGGATCACATTGCCGGGGAACATCTCGCGACCGACGCCCGTGGCTAGGTTGCCGCTGTTCGGATCGTAGATTTGGTTGCTCGAACTGGCGGCCAGCCAATCGCCCAGATTACCGGTGCGGTCCTGGGCGGTGGGCACTGAGGTCAGAACGGAACCGCCCAGCGCCTGGCGGTTCAATTGCGTGTCGGCGAAGAAGAACAGCTTATCCTTGATTACTCGGCCGCCGATAGATCCGCCGAACTGATTCTGGCGGTAAACCGGGTTGGCATTCGTAAACGGATTTCGTGCGAAGTCCTGGAAGCCTGGCGTGTTCACCTGCAAAAACTCAAAAACATCGCCATGGAAATCGTTGGTGCCCGATTTCGTGGAGTACGTCGCCAGTCCCGCGCCCGTGTACGAGAACTCGGCATCGAAGTCCTGGTTGGCCTGCTTCACCTCGGCGACCGAATCAAAGGTTGGGTTGATTACAATGATGCCCAAGATTGGATCCTGGTTGGTCGTTCCGTCCAGCTCGTACCCCATGGCGGAGAAAACTTGGCCGTTCACGACCATCTGCAGGCTACCCTGCGGGTTCTCATCCGACGCGTGCCCCCATCCGAACGGCACGGTTCCAGGATTCAACAACTCGAAGGCCTGGAGGTTGCGCCCAACGCTGGGCAGTTCTTCGATCTGATGCGCGTCAAACGTTTGGGCCACGTCGGCACGATCGGACTGCAGCAACGGCGCGGTAGCCGTCACTTCCACTTCCGTAGCCACATTGCCGACTTTCATGGCCACGTCGAAACGCGCGACGGCGTCGACCTGTACGGTAATGGGGCTCGATACCGCTTTCTCAAACCCAGAAGCCTCGATAGTCACCTGATACTGACCCGGAATGAGCTGGCCCTTGGTGTAGTTGCCCGATTCGTTAGTGGCAACCTCGGATTTGGTACCTTTTGCGATATCGCCAATGGTTACCTTGGCGCCGTTTACAGCCGCGCCGGTAGGATCCGTAACGGTTCCCACGACGGTGCCGAAAACCTGTTGCGCGCTGAGTGTTCCGCTAAAGCTGAACAGCGCCAAAGAACTGCAGATGGCGAACGAAGCCAATTTTCGCAGACTGAGCATATCCTCTCCCTCTTGTGACAGTTGTTGAAAAATTCCGCATACTGTGAAGCAAAACTAACCTGGTACCCACACGTCGAACAGCGATCATTGATGGTTGAGTGAATAATAGATCTTTAGTAGATCTAGTACAAGTGCCAAGAGTGTTTGTTACGGTTAAACGATATAAGTATTTGTTTTTACATATATTTACGTGAACGTTACAGTGAAACGTTAACGGCTGAAACGTTTTATTGAGTACTTTTTAACGTGTGGGCCGGCGGGCGTGAAACGCCCGGAAGAGGTTGACAGGCAAGTCGTAAGCCCGACTGCCTTAGACCACGCGCCTATGCGTGCAAGGACGCTCGATCCTGAGCTTGATCGGGCGGTTTATTGCATTGGACCTGGGTCCCCAGGGATGCCATAATGTGACTGTCTCGTCCGTTATGAAGAGCCGCCAAACCGCGATCCATCGCAGGCAGTTCATCCGGTCGCTTTGCGCGGCGGTTCCCATATTCTCCTTCGACCAGCTTGTGATGGGGCTGCCGCTGGGGGCGCGGTTCGTGAATGTGGCCCGCGAGGCGGGCCTGCAATCCAAGACCATCTTTGGCGGTGAGCGGACGAACAAATTCCTTATGGAGACCACCGGCTGCGGCTGTGCGTTCTTCGATTACGACAACGACGGCTGGCTGGATATTTTTCTGGTGAACGGCACGCGCTTTGAAGCCGATTGGAAGGCGGCTGAAGCGCCCGTGAGCCGGCTGTACAAGAACAACCGCGACGGCACGTTCACCGACGTGACGATCGGGGCGGGTATTGGACGCACAGGGTGGGGCCAGGGCTGCTGCGTGGGCGACTATAACAACGACGGCCACGACGACCTTTTCGTCAGCTATTGGGGCGATTGCGCACTGTGGCGCAACGAGGGCAACGGCAAATTTACGGAGGTTGCCGGAAAGGCCGGGGTCACCACCAATCCCGGCAACGGGCAACATCGCTGGAACACCGGCTGTGCTTTTGTGGATTATGACAAGGACGGCCATCTGGATCTGTTTATCGCCAACTACATCGATTTCGATCCGAAAACCACGCCGCTTCCGGAATCCGGCCCCTGCCTCTTCAAAGGCATCATGGTGGCGTGCGGGCCGCCGGGATTGCAGGGCGGCAAGAATATCCTGTTTCATAACAATGGCGACGGCACCTTTGCGGATGTCAGCCAAAAAACCGGCATTTTGAAAACGCACGGCACCTACGGTTTGGGAGTGGTAGTTTCCGACTTCGATAACGACGGCTGGCCCGATATCTATGTCGCCAACGATTCCACTTCTTCGGCGCTGTACCGGAACAACCATGACGGCACGTTTTCCGAGATCGCCATCGAAGCGGGGGTGGCCTATAGTCCGGACGGAAAGCCGCAGGCCGGCATGGGCGTGTCGGTGGCGGACTACGATGGGGACGGCAAGTTCGATATCGTCAAAACCAACTTCGCCGGAGACACTTCCAGCCTGTATCGCAATATGGGCGACAACTTCTTCGAGGACACCACCTTTCAGGCCGGATTGGGCCGGAACACGCGCTTTATGGGCTGGGGAGTGGGGTTTTTCGATTTCGATAACGACGGCTGGCCGGATATTCTGGCGGTGAACGGCCACGTGTATCCCGAGGTGGGGCAGCCCAACGACGAGCAGGGTTACCGGCAGCGCAAGGTGCTTTACCACAACTTGGGCAACGGCCGGTTCGCGGATGTGTCGCAGGACGCCGGACCGGGAATTCTGGAGCCCGCCTCGGCGCGCGGCTGCGCCTTCGGCGATTTCGATAACGACGGCGACCTGGACGTGCTGATCAACTGCGTCAACGACACGCCGCAACTGCTGCGCTGCGACAGTTCGGTGAAGAATAACTGGCTCAAGGTGAAGGCCATCGGGGTGAAATCGAATCGCTCCGGCATCGGCGCGCGAATCTACTGCACGCCGGCGGGCGGCAGGCGGCTGATGGACGAGGTGCGCAGCGGCAGCGGCTATATATCGCAGAGCGATCTGCGGGTGCATTTCGGCTTGGGTGGCGCGCCGAAAGCCGATTTGGAGATCCATTGGCCCAGCGGCCAAGTGGACCGGATTAGCGGAGTGCAGGCGAATCGAGTAGTGACAGTAAAGGAGGGGAAAGCTTAGTGCGGCGGCGTGGCGCAGGCACTTCTGCCTGCCGTGCTGACACTCTTGTCGGCGCAGGCGAGCGAAGCTCGCCGGTTGGGTTCGGGCAATTTTCGTAAGCATAAGTAACTAAAATACTTTTTGGCTTTGTTCGTTCAAAAATGGATAGATTGACGATCGGAATCACCAATTATTCGGTATACGTTCCCCGCCGCCGGATGCGCCGCGAAGCCATCACGGCGGCGTGGGGCGCGCCTTCCGCACCGGGCTGCAAGGCGGTCTTGAACTTCGATGAAGACTCATTGACCATGGCGCAATCCGCGGCCTGGCCGCTGGCACAATCGGGCGGCGCCGAGGCTCTGTCGTTCGCTTCCACCACCGCGCCCTACTGGCAGCGATCGACGGCCAGCCTGATCGCAGCCGCGTGCGATTTACCCGCGCAAACGGCGACCGCGGATTTCGGCGCATCACTCCGCGCGGGAACCACCGCATTGCGCGCCGCGCTTGATGCGGTGGCCGCCGGCAGTGTCCGGACCGCGCTGGTTACCGCCGCCGATTGCCGCGATGGCGCGCCGGAATCGGCCGAGGAGATGCTCTTCGGCGATGCGGCAGCGGCGGTCGGCGTGGGTTCCGAGGGCTTGGCCGCGGAACTGGTGGCGGCGGTTTCCCGCTCCGACGATTTTCCGGACGAATGGCGCCGCGACACGGACGTACACGTGCGTTCGTTCGCTTCAAAGTACTCGCTCACGCGCGGCTATACCGAAAACGTCGTGGCGATGGGGCGCGCACTGTTCGAGAAAGCGGGCGTGCAGCCGGAACAGATCGCGCGGGTGGCGCTGGCTTCGAGCGATGGCCGCGCGCACATCGCGGCGGCGAAGGCGTTGGGCATTCCGGCGGCGCGCGTGGAAGACGTGCGCGCGGGCGACATCGGCATCACCGGCGCAGCCATGCCCTTGTTTCTGCTGGCGCAAGCGCTGGACCGCGCCAAGGCGGGCGATCTGGTTTTGGCAATCGCCTATGGCGACGGCGCCGACGGCTTCCTGTTTCGCGCGCTGGGCGGGGGCGGCCGCCTTCAGACGGACGGTGCCACGATGGATTATTCAACCTATCAGGTCTATCGCAAGCTGCGCGATTATTGGCGCGCGACGGGCGGCGGTGCGGAGATTTCCAACGTCCTGCTGCGGCGCGAAGAGACCCAGAATGTGCGCTTGCACGGGTCGCTGTGCCCGCAGTGCGGCACCTTGCAGTTCCCTATCGCAAAGGTATGCGGCGCGTGCCATCATCACGGCGACTTGATCGAGAAGCCGCTCGCACGGCGCGGCCGTCTGTTCACGTTCACGAAAGATTTTCTGTATAATGCCCCGGTCGAGCCAACGGTGATGGCCGTGGTGGATTTGGAGGGCGGCGGCCGCTTCCTGTGCCAGATGACCGACGTAGAACCGGCGGCGGTGGAGATCGGGATGCAAGTCGAGTTGGTGCTGCGCCGCATGCGCGAGGGCGCCGGCGACCATTATTACTATTGGAAATGCCGGCCGGTGTAGGACAGGCCTTTGGCTTGCCTTTGGCCTGTCCACGGAGAACATATGGCAGGATCGATTAAGGACCAGGTTGCAATCATCGGTGTCGGCTGCACGAAGTTTGGCGACAACTTCGACCAGAGCTTCGAAGATCTGCTGGTAGAGGCCGGATTCGCGGCATTCGCGGATGCGCGTATCGAACCGGAGCGCGTGGAGGCGGCATGGCTGGGCACGTTCTCGCCCTATGCGGGCAACGGCAAAGCCTCCGTCTCGCTGGCCGACGCGCTGCGCCTGTATGGCAAGCCCATCACGCGCGTGGAGAACTATTGCGCCACCGGCACGGATGCATTCCGCAACGCGGCGATGGCGGTGGCATCCGGAATGTACGATGTGGCGCTGGTGGCCGGCGCCGAAAAACTGAAGGATCGCCCGATGCGCGGCCTCGGCTGGGAGAACGGGCACCCCTATCAGCACGACGGTTTGACCGCGCCGGGCGTATTCGCCATGTCGGCGAACCGCTACTTCCATTGCTATGGCGCGGGGCGCGAGGCGCTGGCCAAGGTTTCCGTGAAGAATCACCACAATGGCTCGATGAATCCCAAGGCGCATTTCCAGATAGAAGTGAGCGAGGAGCAGGTGCTGAACGCGCCCATCGTGGCGTGGCCCTTCGGGCTGTTCGATTGCTGCCCCACCACCGACGGCGCGGCCGCGGCGGTGATCTGCCGCGCCGATATGGCGCACCAGTTCCGCGACGATTACGTGCTGGTGAAGGGCCTGGGGCTGGCCGTTACCAGCGGGCGGCCGTGGTACGATTCCGCGAACGACTATGTCGGGTTCGCGGCCACGCGCGCGGCTTCCGAACAGGCTTACCGCATGGCGGGCGTGCAGAATCCGGTGGCGGAAATCGACTTGGCCGAGGTACACGACTGCTTCACCTGGACCGAGATCACCAACTACGAAGATCTGGGATTCTGCCGCAAAGGCGAGGGCACGCACTTCATCGGCGAAGGGCGCAGCGCGCTCTCGGGCGATCTGCCGGTGAATCCCAGCGGTGGGCTGAAATCCTTCGGCCACCCCATCGGCGCCAGCGGCGTGCGTATGATTTACGAAGTGGTCACGCAGTTGCGCGGGCAGGCGGGGGCGCGCCAGGTACGCGACGCCGAACTGGGACTGGTTCACAATCTGGGCGGACCAGGGTCGGTGGCTTGCGTGATCGTGCTGGGGAGACCGTAGGGATGGACGTGCTGTATGCGCTGCGGCGCGCCAGGCAGCTTCATCCGGATGCCATCGCGGCCTACGATGGCGAGCGCGAGATCACCTTTGCGCAATTCGCCGATCGCGTCGCGCGCACGGCTAGCGCACTACGCGATCTGGGCGTGCGGCCGGGCGATCGCGTCGGCGTGTTGATGCTGAATTCGCTGCGCTACTTCGAGCTGTACCATGCGGTGCCGCTGGCGGGCGCGATCCTCGTGCCGATCAATATCCGGTGGAATCCGGTGGAGATTGGCTTCGGTCTCTCGGATTCCGGAACGCGCCTGCTGGTGGTGGACGATTACTTCGCGCGCGTCGCGCCGGCGCTGAGCGCCAGTTTACCGGAGCTGCAATACCTGTTCGCGGGAAACGGCACGTGCCCCGCGGGCATGGCGGATTATGAAGCTCGCCTGGCGGCGGCGGCGCCAGCCACGCTATACGGACCGCTTCCGGATGAAAACGACGTGGTCGCGCTGTTCTATACCAGCGGTTCCACGGGCGGGCCCAAGGGCGTGATGCTGACCCACAAAAACCTGTACGCGAACGCGATACATGGCATGGTCGCGCTGGCTGTAACGAAGGATTGGGTGTGGCTGCACGCCGCTCCCATGTTCCACGTGGCCGACGCGGGCGTGGTGTACTACATCGTGATGCAGGGCGGGCGAAGCTGCTTCGTGCCCGTGTTCGATCCCGAAGCGTGTCTGAAGGCTATCGAGCGCTACCGGGTCACGCACATGTTTGTGGTACCCACCATGCTGAACGCGATGATCAACCATCCGGCGTTCGACAGCTTTGATACATCGAGCCTGCGCATGATGATTTACGGCGCGTCGCCCATGCCCCTGGACTTGCTGCGGCGCGCGCAAGAAAAGCTGCGGTGCCCGTTCGCGCAAGGCTACGGGTTGAGCGAAGCGAGTCCCACGCTGACCTATCTGGGTGCCGAGGACCACACGCTGGAGAATGCCGGCGAACAGTTTGTGCCGGTGAAATCGGCGGGCCGGCCGGTGATGGGCGTGGAAGTGCGCGTCGTGGATTTAATGGATCGCGAGCTTCCGCCTGGCGAGGTGGGGGAAGTGGTGGCGCGCGGCGATAACATCATGAAGGGCTACTGGAACCAGCCGGCGATCACGGCCGAGACGCTGCGCGGCGGCTGGCTGCACACGGGCGACATGGGCACGTTCGATGCGCGGGGCTATCTGTACATCCTCGACCGCAAGAAGGATATGATCAAGCCCGGCGGCGAGAACGTGTACTCGCCGGAAGTGGAGTCGATGATCGCATCGCATCCGGAAGTGCTGGAAGTGGCGGTGATCGGACTGGCGGACGAGAAGTGGGGCGAGGCGATCAAGGCCGTGGTGGTGCGGCGCGAGGGCAGCGCGCTTACCGAGGCTGGGCTGATCGATTACTGCCGGGAGCGGATGGCGCATTTCAAATGCCCGGCGTCGGTGGATTTCATGGATACGCTGCCGAAGGGTGGAACGGGGAAGGTGCAGAAGACTGTGCTGCGCGACAAGTATCGCATCTCTTAACGAGGTATTCTCAGAGAAGGAGCAAGCCATGGAAGTGCAGCTTACGTCCGATCAGAAGGCCTTCGCCCGCCGCGCCGTTGAAAGCGGGCGATTCCAAAGCGAGGAGGATGCCGTGCAGGAAGCGCTTGCCTTATGGGAAGAACGCGAACGCAGCCGCGTGGCGTTTCTGGCGACCCTGGACGATGCGCGCGCGGCACTTGCCCGCGGTGAGGGGCGCGTCATCACGCAGGAATCCATGCGGGAACTTGCCGACGAAGTGAGAGAACGCGGACGCGCCCGTCTGATCGCTCAGTTGGCAGAATAACGTGGCGCATCGCGTAGCGCCAAGGGCCGAAGCCGATCTTGACGACATCTGGCTTTACGTCGCCAAGGCAAGCGCCAGCATGGATGTTGCTACGCGAGTAGTTGACTCAATCACCAGCCGGTTCGCGTTTATCGCCTCCTTTCCGTATGTCGGCCGCGCCCGTGATGAAGATCTCGGCGCCGGCTCGCGGAGCTTTGTAGTAGGCGAGTACGTTATAGTCTATTGCGTCGAAGGTGCAGATGTTCTCATTCTCAGGGTGGTACACGGAAGACGCGACCGTGAAGCGTTGTTCGATTAGTGGCCATGAAGCAGGTAATTCATAGAGTCCGGTCATTCGAAATCGTCGCCCTGTACACGCTCTGTGTGTGCTTCGAAGATGGCACGGCGCAGACTATTGACTTTCAGCCTATTCTTGCGGGTGAACTCTACGGCCCACTGCGCGATGCGGACCTATTCAATCGCGTCAGGATCGATCCGGAGGCGCGCACACTGGCATGGCCGAACGGAGCCGACTTCGACCCAGCCACGCTGCACGATTGGCCGAAATACGAGCCCGAAATAGTGGAACTGGCGCGGCGTTGGGCCAATTAAGAATCGGCCCGCAGGTTACGAACCTGCCCCACAAGCGCCTTACTCCTTCGGCCCAATCCCCAGCGTCTTCATCTTCCGGTACAAGTTACTCCGCTCCAGTCCAAGTAACTCCGCCGTCCGCGTTACATTGCCGTTAGTCTCTTCCAGCTTCTTCAGGATATACTCGCGCTCCACCGCCTCACGGACTTCCGCCAGGCTGCCGAAGCGGTCCATGGGCCGCTCCGCTGGACGGCGCGTGACGTTCAGCGGAATATGCCGCGCGTCCACACGCACCTGCGGATTCAGAATCACGATGCGCTCGATCAGGTTGCGCAATTCCCGCACATTTCCGGGCCAGTGATAGTCCTGCAGAATGCCATAAGCCTCGGGAGTCAGCTCCTTGGGTTTGCGGCCATAGGCGGTGGTGAACTCGCGCAGGAAATAGTCGGCCAGCAGCGGGATGTCCTGGCACCGGTCGCGCAACGGCGGCACGTGAAAGGGGATCACGTTGAGGCGATAGAACAGGTCTTCGCGGAAATTGCCGCGCTCGATCTCTTCGTCCAGGTTCTTGTTGGTGGCGGCCACCACGCGTACGTCCACCTGCACCGAGGCGCCCGCGCCCACCGGCTCGAAGCGCTGCTCCTCCAGCGCGCGCAGCACCTTGGCCTGCGTGCGCAGGCTCATGTCGCCGACTTCGTCCAGAAAAATCGTGCCGCCATCGGCCTTCTGGAATTTGCCAATCTTGGTTTCGTGCGCGCTGGTGAAGCTGCCCTTGATGTGCCCGAACAGCTCGCTTTCGATCAGCTCTTCGGGAATGGCCGCGCAGTTCACCTCCACAAACGGTTCGACGGCGCGCGGGCTCATGGCGTGCAGCGCGTGCGCCACCAGTTCCTTGCCAGTGCCGCTTTCG